>Ga0163111_10000054_pt1 | contig 69585 bp, 46 predicted proteins | sample CRUFie1St18metaG_FD_109645 | JGI IMG/M metagenome (GOLD analysis project Ga0163111, IMG submission 109645) | Marine microbial communities from the Costa Rica Dome - CRUD Field 142mm St18 metaG | ecosystem: Environmental > Aquatic > Marine > Oceanic > Photic zone | place: Costa Rica: the Eastern...
ACGAGAAAGGCCAGTCGCACTTACATGACCGGAACTATAAATCAGGTAGTCTACGTAGAAATCAAATAAGTCAGATTGTATCATAAGTACAATTTACAGTTTTCGTGCGTAAGATCAGTTACTGAATCACAATCTTCTTTTGTTCGCGCCCCAAGTCGGTTTCGATGATACAATGGTAAAGACCCGCAGGCAAATTGCCTCTTTCTAGGGTAAGGCTGTAGGAACCTGAAGCTTTTCGAGGATTTTGTTCGAGTACCCGAACGCGTTGGCCTAGGTTGTCCAGTAGGTAGATGCGGACACTGCCTTCACTCGGTAATTCGTATACAATTTGGGTGCTTTCCTCAAAGGGATTAGGATAAATATTCCAATGCAATTCTAACGGGGTATTGATTGCCATTGTCTCGGTAAGGACTTCCTCTTCCTTCTTCTCATCCCCCAATACATACCCATGCGATAAGCGAGGGAAGATGACAGGATCACAGGGAAGACTTAATTGAATGCGCGCGGTCATTGAACAACCCTCATTTGCTGTAAACCCAGGATGAAACACTACCTCTTCTCCTGCCTCAAAAGTCACGGTTGCACTACTGGTCACGACTACATCGCCTTGGGTATCGGTGGGGTCTACATCGGAGCCTGCCAATACGCGTCTAGGGGCATCTAGCGGTAAAATATACCAAGTAGAGAGGGTTTGGTCTTGGATATAACGATCGCCTGCGCGTTCTACGGCACGTTGGGCATTGAGTAGGCCATAGCCCATCTCGATATTCCATGTACCATGGGGCTTGGAGGTATAGCTATCGTAGGAATATGCGCCTACTTTGTCGCAGCTTTTGGACAATAGCTCTCGTACTTGATCCTCATTCAAGTTGGGATTGACAGATAGCACAAGAGCCGTAATCCCTGCGGCATGCGGACAGGAGCTAGAGGTTCCATTAAATGCAGGGGCATAGTCTGTAGTAGAATAACCCGAATTGCCCGAGATATCGGTAGTGGGGATTTGTACGCCTGGCAAGACAAAGTCCAATTCGGAGCCATAATTACTGCCCCAGCAGACTTCTCCATCGCAAGATACAGCACTTCCTGCAGTAGGCGGACTCGTACAACTGGCAATTTGGCTAGAGGTTCCTGCGCGCTTTCTTTCTCCACACATGGACATTGCGCCAATAGAGATGGCATTGGCAACGGAAGCAGATCCAGAAACAGAATCATTGTCATTGCCTGAGGAGAATAAAACAATGGCTCCTAAGCCTCCGCGCCCATTGTTTGCAGCATTGTTAATGGCATTGGTGAGGGAGGAAGAGGCGGCTGCCGAACTCCACGAATTGCTCAATACATCTGCGTCTGCATTATTGATGGCCATATTGATGGCTGTAGGTCCCCAACTCGCCGTGCCAATGAGGGCTCCTGTACTCGTATTGACCGAGAATCGCCGAATCGGCACAATCATACAATTGGGGGCAATACCTGCTACCCCTATGCCATTGTCGGTATTGGCTGCAACAATGCCTGCGCAGGCCGTTCCATGGGCTTCGCGCCAAAATTGGTTGGGAGATATATGCCCGTTGGTGGTACCCCCCGTTGCATCATAGCCTGTTAGTAGGCGTCCTTGGAGGTCGGGGTGGAGGGTATCTACGCCCGTATCAATGACTGCCACACGAATTTGAGAGCATCCCATGCTGATATCCCATGCACCTTCTACGTCAATATCCATATCAGTTGTGGAGGTTCCTCCATTGGCCGTCCCATCATTCTCCAAGCCCCATTGGTCGTCATATAGGGAGTCGTCTGGAGCCATTCTAGAGGAGGCAGGTTCGGGCATAGGAGATAGGGTAGGGAAGAAGATAAAGTCGGGTTCTGTATATTCGAATAGGCCTGTTTCGTAGAAGTGGTTGGCCATCTCTAGGGCGTTGCCATCCGAAAACTTATCTGCATGGACGAAGTAGGCACCTTCCTCGAAACCTGTCTCTCGAACGACTTTGCAGCCTGTTTCCTCGGCCAACTGGGTGAGGGTGACTAGGCTGGTTGTGGGATTCAGCTTTGCCATAAAGGCCTGTAAAGGAGCAAGGAGTTTCCCTTGGTAGGTAAAGGCAGGGGTTGCCCAAAGGATGGATGAACGCTGATGGAGCTTCTCGATGAGTTGTTCGATTTGGCGCATATTATGGGCACTACGAACATGGGCTTGGATGGTTCGGGGATTGTCAATACACATTCCCTTCTCCAAAGGAGCAAGTTCGGGGAAATCGGCTAGTAAGGCTTTTTGTGCCTCGAAAGACATCCCTTCTTTCGTTCCAATGAAGATATAGTCCGTTTGAGGCTCTAGGGCAATCTTTTGGTTGAAGTAATAATAGTAATGCGCTTGCCCCCAGCTTTTCCCTATACTCCCAATGAGCAGGAGGAGGGATAGAAAAAGGATTCTGTTCATATTGTCGAATCTAATGGTGATAAAGGGGGAAGTATTACTTTTGTAGTTCGTCTATTTGTGCTTGTAGATCAATGATATACAAGGTCAATTCCTCAATCTTTTCCATCATCTTGCGTTGCATTTCGCCTACTTCTAGGCCTTCTGATTCAATGACATGGGCGGCAGGGATTCCTGGGAGATGGCCTTGCTCGTAAATGCTTTCCTTCAATTCGTGGAGGGGCATCAGTTCATAATCATCTGCGAATACATAATCAGGCCAATTGTTCTCAAGGGATACTTTAAGCTCCTCCGCTATGATTTTGCCCCCAACAGATAGGGTGTAACCTGTCGCAGGAATGCCCGCTCCAATCCCTACACGTCCATCATTGTAAATCGTCATACGTCGGGTTCCTCCTGATACGGAAGGATTGGTGTAGAAATGAATATCTCCTCCTCCTTGGTTTTGTATCCATGTATCATCGGTACTGGTATGGGTGATGCGTGAAGAATAGGTACCATTCGTGGCCTTAAACTCGTCTGCCATTGCAGTACCTGCTACCTCAAAATCTTCTGTTGGAACGGTAGTCCCTACGCCTATTTTGCCATCATAGGTAATGGCCATTCGAGCATCGGCTACTGTGGCATTGCCACTGCTTCCAGAGGCATTGTTTGCGAAAATCATGGTTCCTCTACCGAAAGTCGCCGAATCTTGGTAGAAGATAGCGCCTTTATAGGTATTACTCGTTGTACCATTGCGGAATCGTACCCCCGACATCGTTCCATATTGTGTATAACGATTCTGTACATCTACGAATACCCCTTCTTCTCCATCTACAGCCACAACTACATCACTCACCTGCAATTGGGCGGTAGGGCTAGAGGACGTTCCAATCCCTACATAATCAAGGTAGTAGATATGATCGTTTGTACCTGATACGCTTGTCCACGGACTCGGATCGCCTGCTGTAGGGAGGGCTTGGCTGCTGAGGATACCATTGGCATCTACAACGACCATGCGGTCGCCAGATCCTACAAGGCCAGGGATTTCGATATCTCCATCGTTTTGGATGATCATTCGGGCGTCAGCAGTTGTGACATTGCCATAATTTGCCGTTGCATTGTTTGCAAATATGAGGTCTCCACGGCCATAGTTGGTGTTTCGCTGGTAGAAGATGGCTCCCTTATATTGATCGCCCGATCCTCCATTCATGAACCGAACACCTGTCATTACATTGAGACCTGTAGAAGAATTTTGAATATCAAGGGTGGTACCATCTGTACCATCCGCCACAAAATTTTGTTGTTTGATATGGAGAACAGAAGTCGGCTCCATTTCTCCAATACCCACTTCTCCTAGGTCTGTTATGACCATCTGATCTTGGGGCATGGTTTGACCTGTTTGAAACTTAAGGTTGGCGGGCATTACTCCTGTAAAAGGATAACCCGTTGCTTCTGAGTAGATTCCTGCGCCTTTGAAGTACTCGAATCCATTATATCCAATGAAATCGATTCGGCCGAGGGTATCTCCAAGGGTTACAGATTGGGGGCTATTGACGGTTCCATTGGCTTTCTTAAGGCTTACGACAGGAGTCTTATTGGGAAGATTCCCATTTTGGAAAGGAAGGTTCTTTTGACCCAAGGCAATAGAGAGCGTGCTCGCAAATGCGAGTAATAAGAGTACTTTCTTCATTTGTTTGTTTACTTAATCGTTTTTTATGAAATACTTATCTAATAATGAGCTGTAAGGACGTGGTGTAGGTTGCAACCTTTTCGTACATCTGTCCTTTTATGTAAGTATCCGATTAAGTGTTACCGCTTTGTATGATTTTTTTTGTGAGAGAGCCTATTAGCCGCCTAACTTCTTCAAATTCTCTTCAACAGCTTCCTTTAGTGCCTGATAAAAAGAGGCTTTCAGGCTATCCTTTTGTTCCTCTAATAGTTTCGCTGTTTGTTGATAGCTTTCCTTAGCCAATGCTTCCTCCTCCAACTTTTCATAGGTTTGCGCCAGATTAAAATAGCAAACGACATCCTTGCTCCCTCGTTCCATCATCAATAGATAGAGTTCTTTGGCTGCTTTATGATTGCCCTGTTCCCTGAAATCATCTGCTACAAACCTCAGGTAGCCAAGGCTAGGCTCAAAGGAAAAGCCGAAAGTGTGTTCCTTATGGGCATTGAATTTGGCTATTTGTTCCCTGATGCTTAGGCTAGGATGCTGGGCAAATTCTTCCATTTGTTGTTGGTCTGCAAAGTAGTTGCGGCTACATTGGATAAGCCCATTATTGATAGAGGGAAGCACGCACGACCAATGGTCCATCCCTTCTAGGGCTTCGTAGTCCCATGTTACATGTGCATTGGGATAGACGGTAAGTAGGGAGTCCAATTGCCGAATTGCTCCCAAAGATTCTTCCTCTCGATAGCCAATATCCCCACTTGAACAATACATATATTTACCTATAGGCTTCCCTTTCTTAAGTATACGTTTCGCATTGGTTAATATAATGTCATCTTCTGCGTCTAGGCCTGGACTTATACCCATATATGCATCAAATAGGTCGTGTTTCTTGCTAAACAAACAGTTCCCTACGAAAGCTCCACCCCATGAATGTCCTATGATAATTCGAAAGCTATTGACTCGGTATGTTTCCTCAATTAAGGGGAATACCTCTTGTTCAAGATGCTTCTGTAGCTTATCCGAATCGGGAGAGAACTCCTCATACCTATTGTCAGAGACTATCCCTACAGCAATCATAGGAATAACGCTATAGTTCTTGACCAAATACCCAATATTGCCGCTTACCATTCTCCAATAGTCATCTGATTGGGCATCTAGGATATAGGTACTAATCAAGCTTTGGGTAGTATCCTGAAAGTAGCGTTTAGGGAGGAACACCTTAATGCGTCTTTGTTCTCCGAATACTTTGGAGTCTAAGATATGCTCTATGCTTGTGCTTTCTTGGGCGAGTCCATGTGGGAGAAGGCAGCATAGCAGCATAAGGGTGAAGGAGAGTAGGCGTACCGTTTTCATGCTTAATAGAAGTTGGGGAATGAATGTAAGCCGTATGGATACTATACATGAGGGCGAATGAGGCTCGGATGCTCATTCCTTGCTTGGTTTACCATTCGACTGACGGGGTAGGCATTCATTTCATCATCAGGATAGGGCTGGAGGAGATTGAGGGCTTCCTTTAAGGCTTGGTCTTGCTGGAGCCACTTACGTGCGTCTTGGCGTTTAAGGATTACGGGCATTCGGTGGTGAAGGGGCTGCATAAAAGAATTGGCGGGAATAGTGATGATAGAGTAGGTGTAGAGCTGCTTCCCTTCCTCATCTCGCCAAACACTGCTGATTCCTGCAAAGGCAAATACCTCTCGGCTCTTTAGGTGAATCCAGTAGGGTTGTTTGTGCTTTCCTTCCTTCTTCCATTCGTAGAAGCCATCTGCCAATACCAAGCACCTTCCTATATGTATGGCATCCCGAAAGCTAGCTTTGGTGGTGAGGGTTTCTGCTCGGGCATTGATGGTTTTGCTGGCCCAAGAACGATCCTTTGCCCAATGCGGAATTAGCCCCCATTGGTACATATGAATGCGTTTGGAATCGTGTTGAGGAATCACAGCCGAAAACTGGGTAGGAGCGATATTGTAGCGAGGCGCAACAGGCGCATCTCCCCCACTAGGCCTAACAATGGTAACCCCCTTTTTCGGGGCTTGGCTTAAGGTATAACGTCCGCACATAAAAGATTTTGTGGAATGATTGAGAGAAGATGTAAGCTACCCTCTCCATACGAATATACACAATCTTTATGGGGATGCCTATAAGCGCATCTGTATTCCTTCGCCTGGTTTGAGGGTAATAAGTGCCAATGCTTCTACTCCTTCAGGAGCTTCGGCAAGTTGAGGACGGAAGTGTTGGCCGAGGGTAGAGAGGGCAATGACCATCTCCAATAGGGCAAAGTTATTACCAATACACAAACGAGGTCCGCCCCCAAAGGGGAGATATGCGTATTTGTGTCGGGCCTTCATACGCTCTTTAGTAAAATGCTCAGGCCAGAATTCATTGGGTCGCTCCCAATGATCAGGGTGGCGGTGAATCTCATGGCTACACATGAGTACATTTCTCCCCGCATCAATCTTGTATCCCTTGACTTCATCATCCTCTACTGCTTGTCGGCCAATAATCCAAGCAGGGGGGCGCAATCGCATACTCTCATTGAGAACCATACGGGTGTAAGGGAGCTGATTGAAGTCGTGGAAGTTTGCGGATCTACCATTGAGGTGCTCTTTCCATTCGGCTTGTAGCTTCTCCCAGACCTCTGGATGTTGGGCGAGTAAATACCAGGTCCACGTAAGGGCATTCGAAGTGGTTTCATGACCCGCAATGAACAGAATCACAACCTCATCTCTCAATTGCTTTCGGCTCATCGCTTCTCCCGTCTCTTCATCTCGCATATCCAATAGCATTCCCAGAAGGTCATCATAGGATTGCCCTGTAGCTTGTCGTTGATCAATGATTTTGAATAAGATATCCTCAATCTTTTGAAGCTCTACTTTATGCTGTTGGGCGGCTTTTACAGGAACCCATTGGAACAATAGCAGGAAGGGTTGGCGGATCACCCGTGTCCCAATCATATTTAGGTAGTCCACTGCATCACTTACCGTCTGTAAATCCTCCTTATTGATATCCGACCCAAACAAGCCTCTTGCTACAATCTCCATCGTCAATTGGTTCATCTCATCCAGCATATCGAAAGCTTTCCCCGACTGCTGAAGCCCTTTCCATCTTTCGACGCATCGCTCAACTATCTCTCCCATGGTGACAGTAATATGCTGTAGCTTCTTACGATGAAAGGCGGGTTGGATGAGTTTCCTTTGCTTGAACCAGAACTCTCCTTCGCTGGTGAGGAGGCCTTTGCCTAGGGCGCGTCCCATGATTTGGTAGCCTCGACTTTTGGTGTAGTTGCGGTTATTGGTTTGTAAGATGTGCTTGACAATATCAGAGTCGGTCGTGACGATGGTTGTGCCACCTAGGCCTGGCATTTGGAAGATGTCACCGTATAGGCCTTTGCATTCGCGTATGAAGCTTATGGGGTTTGCCCGAAACTCTTTTCGCTTGCCTATCCAACGCTTGTTGTGGTAGGTCTCAGGGATGGGTTTGTACATAGTTCGAAGCTTATTCTTCTTATGAATGCAAAATAATCAATTCTATCAGAATCTTTACATTTCTTTTTTCGTCTTAAGCATATGTGATAATTGGAATAGTAATCGCTTTTTATCTACAAACTTGTACAAGTAGCTTTTTCTATTCGAATAATCCCTCTTGCTTTACAACCTTGATATTCTACGTTAACTTTGCGCACAAATGACAATCATAAAATGTATATGAAAACAATGAAAAGCGTTATTCTAACCACTTTAGTTTTATTATGCTGGGGCTGCACGATGGTGCTCGCCCAAAACCCCGTACCTGATTCTATAATGTTTGCGAACTACGACTCTGCCATGTTCCGTAAGACCTATAAATTAGCGAATGAAATACAAGCGGAGGCAGCTAAATATAATGATAATAGAGGTGCGGCTGTTGCTTTTGGCCAAATTGGAGACTATGAAAATTGTCTAAAGTATTGGGATAAAGAGGAATACGGTGACTATGTATTCCCAAAAGAAGACTCTCTCGAATTCCTTCGGTATGTACCCGAATATGCGACGGATTATATCCTAGAGCGTGCCCGAACAGAACAGGTGATTATGATTAATGAGGCCACTCATAATCCTATGCACCGTGCGTATATCCTCTCTTTGTTACAGGGATTGTATGATAGAGGGTTCCGTTATTTGGCATCCGAAGGCTTAAGCTTTTATGATGAGAATGTGTACAGAAGAGGCTATCCGTTGAAGCAATCTATTTCAGGGCGATATACAGATGAGCCCCTAGCTGGCGATATTGTCCGTACAGCCTTGAAGTTAGGCTTTATCATTGTTCCTTATGATAAGGTGGAAGCGGGTTGTACGCAAAAGTACTCTAGAGATGAATGCCGCCAGAAACGTGAAGACAACCAAGCAAATAATATTGCTTCTCTCTTGAAGGAGAACCCTAATGCAAAGATTCTTGTACATGCTAGTTATGGCCACATTGATGAGCGTGCCAATGCGAAGGTGCCTATGATGGCTGCGCGTTTCAAGACATTTACAGGGATTGACCCCTTTACGATTGACCAAGAGTTCATGACAGAACATAGTGAGAATAAGTACGAATATCCTATTTACACTTTGGCTGCAGACCTCTTCCAAATCAAATCGCCTTCTTACTTTGCGAGTGAGGATACAATGTATAACCTCAACAAAGATTATTGTGACCTATTGGTGTTCCACCCTCGTACAAAAATAGAGAATGAGCGACCCCTATGGATGAAGTTAGGAGGACAGCGCACAAACTTCCCGATGGATTTGAATGGACTAAAGAGTGGTAAGGAGTACCTCGTACAAGCATTTCCTGTAGGAGAGGATACTTTCTTTGGGGTGCCCATCGACCAATTTGAGGTGACTGACCCTAAGCGTCCGCATGACTTGATGCTTCCCTATGGAGACTTTGTGATTCGGGTATTAAACCGAGATGCGGAGGTGGTGAAAGAATTCGAGATTACCATTGCCAGAAACTAATCCCATATACATTTTGCACTTATTATGAAAAAACATCTTTTAGTCCCCTTTATTGTCCTTGCTATGTTCACAATCAGTGGATGTGAGACATTGAATGAAATCGCGGGTAGCCTCCCTAATGCTTCGAATGACCCTACTACTTCTGAAATCATTGGCGGATTGAAACAAGCCCTTGATAAGGGGGTGATTGGTTCGGTGAATATATTGAGTAAAGAAGGAGGATATTTTAATGATCCTCTTGTAAAGATTCCTTTCCCTGAGGATGCAAAGTTTGCGGCAGATAAATTGCGAACAATTGGCCTTGGAGACCTCATTGATCGATTCGAAAAACGATTGAATGAAGGGGCTGAGAAGGGAGCCAAGACAGCTGTTAATATCTTCAAGAACGCCATCACTTCTATGACCTTCCAAGATGCGAAAGGGATTCTACTTGGGGGCGAAACAGCTGCAACGAATTATTTTAAGAATAAGACCAAGCAGGAACTGTATCGTGCCTATTCTCCACAGATTAAGAATACCTTGGATCAGGTGAAGGCAACGGATATTTGGGGACAGATTACGAGTAAGTACAATGCTATTCCGTTTACGCAGAAGAAGATTGAAACGGACTTGGTAAAGTATGCAACAGATAAGGCACTTGATGGGTTATTTGTGAAGATTGCAGAAGAGGAGAAGAAGATTCGTAAGAACCCTGTACAACGAACAACGGAACTACTGAAGAAGGTATTTGACTTTGCCGACCGTAATAAGTAGGCTAGTCGAATCACTTTTGTTACGCATATAAAATGTCCCTGTAGGTTTCATACCTGCGGGGACAATTTGTATAGGAAGCAATACGTATAAGCTAGTTTTATTTGAGCAATGCCTGTTTGAGTTCTTGGAGCTTTAGGAGGGCTTCAACAGGGGTAATGCGGTCAATATCTACTCCACTCAGTATCTGTCGAACTTTAAGGGTATCGGTATCTTTTAGTTCGAACATATTGAGTTGAATCTTCTGGCGATTGGAGAATCGGACGGCCTTTGCGGTCTTCTTATCTCTCACTCGACTCTTCTCAAAATGTGCCAATAGTTCTTTGGCACGGCTAACGAGACTTGGGGGCATACCAGCCATTTCAGCCACATTGATCCCGAAGCTGTGTTCGCTGCCACCTTTCTTTAACTTACGGAGAAACAGTATCTTACCATTGACCTCTTTAACCGATACATTATAGTTCTTCACCCGCTTGAATCGACTCTCCAATTCATTGAGTTCGTGGTAGTGGGTCGCGAAGAGGGTTTTGGCTTGACACCCTTTGTTCTCGTGTAGGTATTCGACCAATGCCCACGCAATAGATACCCCATCATATGTACTGGTACCTCGCCCAATTTCATCTAGGAGGATGAGGCTTTTACTCGTGGCATTATTGACGATTTGGGCGGTCTCGTTCATCTCTACCATGAAGGTCGATTCGCCACTAGAGATATTGTCGGATGCGCCCACACGGGTGAATACCTTATCCACTATGCCAATACGGGCTTGTTTGGCTGGTACGTAGCATCCCATTTGCGCCATGAGGACAATGAGAGCCGTTTGGCGTAGGAGGGCGGATTTTCCTGCCATATTCGGCCCTGTAACGATGACAACCTGCTGATGTTCATTATCCAACTGCACATCATTGGGAATATAGCTTTCGCCTTGAGGCATGCTTTGTTCGATGACGGGATGCCGCCCATCTCGAATGTCAAGGACATGGCTAGAGTCAATGGTAGGTTTTACATAGCCATTCTTATGAGAGGCTACCGCAAAGGCTACCAATACGTCTAATTCGGCTATGAGGCGTGCATTGCGTTGGATGGTATGAATGTAATGCTGAAGCTTCTGGATAAACTCCTCGTATAGTTCGGTTTCAAGTTTGAGGATGCGGTCTTCTGCATTGAGGATTTTTTCCTCATGCTCTTTCAACTCCTCTGTGATATACCGTTCGGAATTGGTGAGGGTTTGCTTCCGAATCCATTCTTTCGGAACCTTATTTTTATGGGCGTGGGTTACTTCTAGGTAGTACCCAAACACCTTGTTGAACCCAATTTTGAGCGAACTAATATCGGTCTTTCCTACTTCTCGGTCGCGAATTTTAACTAGGCTGCCCTTTCCGTCCTTTTTAATGGTACGATATTCATCCAACTCTTTCGATACCTTCTCTCTGATGATTCCGCCATCCTTTAGACTGCCTGTGATTTCGGCCATGAGGTAGAAGTTGAGCAGGTCAAGGCAGGCCGTTACATCTTCGAATCGAGCTGCTTGCTTAGACAATAAGTCGGATTGGAATTCGCGCAGACATTCTTGAATAGGGTGGAGGAGGTTCAAAGAATCTCGTAATAGCCCCGCTTCCTTTGGGTTTAGTTTCCCTGTGGCAATCTTTGAGACCAAACGTTCTAAATCGCCAAGCTTCTGGAACAGTTCACATAATGCCTCTAGGATCGTGTAATTATCCAAGAAGGCTTCTACGATATCCAATCGCTTTTGAATCTGCTGTATATCTTTTAGGGGGAACAATATTGCACGTCTCAGTGCTCTTGCTCCCATAGATGTTTGGCTATGGTCAATGATTTCTACAAAGGACTTGCCATCTGGGTGGAGGGGGTGAATGAGTTCGAGGTTTCTCGCCGTGAACTGGTCTAGCCACACATATACAGAATCATTGAACTTTCGGATGCTATTGATATGACCGAGGTCTGTTTGTTTATTGACCTCTAGGTAATGTACAATGCCTCCTGCTGCAACGGTTCCATATTCTTCCTCCTCAATCCCAAATCCTTTGAGAGAACTCGTTTGGAACATATCAAGCAACTTCTCACGCGCATAATCATATTGGAATGCCCATTCGTCTACCCGCGTCAAGAAATACTTATCGCCAAATTGCTCCTTAAAATGTCGAATGTCCTTTTTGGATACAATGATTTCTGAGGGATTGAGGGTTTGGAGAACCTTTTCAATCCGTTTGAAATTGTCTGAGAAACAAAAGAAGTCTCCTGTAGATACCTCAATAAAGGCTACTCCTGCTTCCCGTTTGTTGGGGAAATAGACGCTAGCCAAATAATTGTCTTTATGGCCTTCGAGTATGCTATCGTTGAAGGCTACCCCTGGAGTTACCAGTTCGGTGACCCCTCGCTTAACAATGCCTTTGGCATATTTGGGGTCTTCCAATTGGTCGCAAACGGCTACTCGTTTGCCCGCGCGTACCAGTTTGGGGAGGTAGGTGTCAAGGGAGTGGTGGGGGAATCCTGCTAGTTCGATATGGGAGGCAGAGCCATTGGCTCGTTTGGTTAGGACGATGCCCAAAACTTTGGAAACTTCTATAGCATCTGCGCCAAAAGTTTCGTAAAAATCGCCTACCCTAAATAGTAAAATGGTTCCTGGATATTCTTGTTTGATTGCGTTATACTGCCGCATTAAGGGCGTTTCGGATGACTTCCGCTTCTTCCTCTTCTTCGCCATGCCTGATTGTTTGCTCGATTGATACTTTAGTGAACTACAAATATACGCATTCTCCTGCTAGCATTGGCCAAATCATTGCGGTATTTTTTAGCAGATTCTAAGGCTTTTCCTTACTTTTGAGCGCAATGTTGATGCTATGAGAAAACTAACAATAGAAGAGCTTAACCGCCTTTCGGTGGAGGAATTTAAGCAAACAGAGAAGAAGGATGTTGTGGTGGTATTGGACAATATTCGGAGCCTGCACAATGTGGGTTCCATTCTGAGAACCTGTGATGCCTTCCTGATAGATAAGGTGTATTTGTGTGGGATTACCCCCAAACCTCCTCATCGGGAGATTCGTAAGACAGCCATTGGGGCAGAAGAGAGCGTTGATTGGCGCCCCCATGCAGATTCGGTTGCCCTTGTACAATCCTTGATAGCAGAGGGCTACACCATTCTCTCCCTCGAACAAACAGAGGGCAGTACGCTCCTATCTGAATTCGAGGTAGAGGATACGCAAAAGTATGCGTTGGTATTGGGGCATGAAGTCTCTGGCGTAAGTCAAGCGATTGTGGATTTATCACATTACGCATTAGAGATTCCCCAATTTGGAACCAAGCACAGCCTGAACGTATCCATTGCTGCGGGCATTGCCTTGTATGCCCTTACCGTTGGTTAATATTCATCATCTCCGTTGAATAGGAGGAAGAAGGCGAGTATCCCTCCTAAGACAACAAAGCCAAAGATCATCATCATACCCATATTTAACATTGTTTAATGCGTTTCGTCTTTTCTGATTAATAGTATAAAAATGGCCAAAAGGACAACTGCTCCTATGCCTAGTGTCCATACATCCATACCAAAAAAAGTAACTTCCATTTCAGGCATATTGCTTAAGTCTTGCGAAAGTAAGATTGCAGGCTAGCTACACCTACTAGCACACATCCTTCAACAAGGATGGCCATTACAGCGGGGCTCCATTTATAGGGGAAACTTGTTCCTTGTATTTCCCATATCAATAGAGCCATTCCTCCTGCAATAAGCCCTAAAGTAGTTGCAAGTTTGCCAGCAGATGGCCACCATAAAGCTGCCAAAAGAGGGAATAACAACAATAATGCAATGCCTGCTCCCTTGCTTGCTAGCAAAATAATGCTGCTTTGGCTACTCGGACTCAAAGCCAATATATACAATATTCCAATCAATCCTACGACTATCCATCGCCCAAACTGACGTGCACGGGCATTTTCTCCTGTTTCTTTCAATACATCTCGTACAAATACAGAGGAGGCAGAGAGCAATTGGGAGTCTATAGTAGACATCCCCGCAGCGAAAGTTGCCAATACCACAAAAGGCAATAAGTAAGGCAGGTAGCTTTCGAACAATTCGGGAACAAGTGTATCAGGATCTTCCAAGTTAGACATGAAACCTATGCCGAGCATCCCCATAAGGAGACAGGGCAGGATGATGAGGAACATAGCCATGACAGAGCCCAATACAATGCTTTTAGACAACGCCTCTTTGGATTCGGCCATATAAGCGCGTTGCCACATATGGGGTAGGAGAACATAGCCGAATGTCCAAATGATAACTAGGCTAAAGCTGCTCCCTACGGTTTCGGTTTGGAACTGAAAGGCTTCGGGTTTGGTAGAAAGGGATGCTTCAAATCCTGCCAATCCGCCTGCTGCATATAGGGCAATGCCGCCCCCAACGAGCATCAATATGCCAAACATCAGGGCTTGGATAATATCTGTCCAAACAATTGCCTTAATCCCTCCTAGGTAGGTGTAGACCAATATCCCAAAGGCTGCCATACTCACCCCAATCTCATAGGCATAGGGAAGGGTTTCATTAGAAACCGACTCCAGCACCTTGCCGATGCCCACCAATTGGATGAGGCAATACGGAACCAAAGCCAATAGGCTAATGAAAGCCACAAGGTATCGAATCGTTTCGCTTTGGAAGATATCTGCTAACATATCTGCAGGAGTAATATAGCCCTTTTGCTTGCCCAGTTCCCAAATCCGTCTCCCGATAAACCACATAAGTAGCGGACTCACAACGGCTGTGAAACCATGTACGAAGAACCATTTCACCCCTTGTCCATAAAACATTCCAGGAGCTCCTAAGAAAGAAAAAGTACTCATCCAAGTCGCGAATAGGGTAAAGCCTAAATGTACCCATGAAAGAGAACGCCCTGCGAGAAAGTATTCTTCAGAGGAGGCCGATTGTTGTTTGTTTGCAACGAACCCCAACCATAGGCTGAAGCCAATATAGGCGCTGATAATCAATAAACTAAGGGTTCCCATATATATTATGTATTGAGAGGCCGTTTGCCTGCTATGCCTGTTGCACACCCAAAGAAAAACTGGTTTACTTCTACGTCAAGACCTGCGTCACGAAAGTATTCGGCCACTCGCTCACAATTACCAAACCGTGTGGTATATACCCCAAGCATGCGGTAATTGTCGGGATTCCCAAGGAACAATTGGCCTACAATAGGAATCACAAACTTGATATAGAAGAGGTATAAGGGTTTGAGAAACCAGCGTTTTGGTTCTGAAATTTCGAGAAAGGCGAAGCTCCCGCCAGGCTTCAGGACACGGTGGACTTCTTGGGCTAGGCGTTTGAGTTGTTCGTCTGAGAAGGTTTTGAGCCCGAAGTTAGAGAATACGCAATCAGCAGATTCGGCCATGAGGCCATTCTTAAATACATCCACTTGTCTCACCTCCGTATCAAACCCCTCCCAACGCTTTTGCTCCTCCTTTGCCCCTTGGCACATTGCCTTTGAGAAATCAACCCCTATGAGTTTGCCCTTCTGACCAATCTTGGGCAATACAAACTGCCAACCTTCGCCCATGCCCGACATGAAATCATAGACCGTCATACCTGATTGTAATTCGACTTGCTCAATGCATTGCCGCCTCCACCGAACGCAGAAACCAAAGGATGAAATGAGGTTGACGGTATTATACGTGCCCGACATCTCATCAAATAGTTCCTTGACAAACTCTTGCTCATAAATCTGTTGGTTCTCCATAGGTATGTAGCTTTATCAATTCCCAAAGTACAAAATAAATACATGAGGGCAGGGCAAAAGTCGTCTTTTGGGAGGCAAGAAAAAGTTGTACAGGGTAAAATTAGTTATGCTGAGTTCCGTTTTGTGAAGTTGGCCTTGTAACCTATCTTCTGCCCCCTTAATTATGCCTGATAATTTTGCTCCCCTTAACAAAATCATTGGATAGAGTGAATATTGGGTTCATCTTTCTACTCAATGTCTTGCCAGATAACCTTCATAGGAACCTCATTTCTATTCATAAGGACTGAAGAATCCACTATTTGAAGGCCGAATACCTTAAATCTCCATAAGATACTCTGCAGAAGCTTCCTATTTTCAAGCAAAAAAGAAGGTTTATCCCCCCAATCCCATATTCGACTGGTAAAATACATAGGTGGAGACCTCACCTTGCCCACTTCGCCATGTAAAATGGGCACACTGAGGTCTCCACCTATAGACTTTGCACGGTAAAATGGGCAAGGTGAGGTCTCCACCTATGCACTTTGCATTGTAAAATGGGCAAGGTGAGGTCTCCACCTATGCACTTTGCATTGTAAAATGGGCAAGGTGAGGTCTTCACCTATGCACTTTGCACGGTAAAATGGGCACACTGAGGTCTCCACCTATAGACTTTGCACGGTAAAATGGACACACCGAGGTCTCTACCTATGCATTTTGCATGGCAAAGTGGGCACACTGAGGTCTCCACCTATATATTTTACATGGCGAAGTTCATTGAGAAAACTCCTACCTATACATTGTACAGAGTAAGCCCTAAATAAAGGAGTTCCTACTTGTATATGTTATAAGGCAAACTTGTTCTAAGGAATTATACAGCTGTGATTTCTTCTGAAAAGTATGGTTCATATATACAAAAAACCGCCGAGTAAATACCCGACGGCATATATACTAAGAAAAGCAAGATAGGCTATTAGAATACATAACTGATATGGAGGGTCATACTTATGGCATTTCCTCCACTTAATTCAATGCTTGAGGGGAGGTTTGAGCTTTGGTTATAGGGCGTAAAGAAATACCCTCCCATAAACTCTCTTGTCTCGCCTTCATCCTCATCATAGAGGATTGCCTCATGTTGACCATATACACTGGTGAGATTGATGGGCAATTGATCCTTGAAACTATATACTGTTCCCTCCTGACAATTGGGGATAGTTTCCGTATTGGCAATGACATTGTTAATATCTCTACGAATTTGGATATAGATGTCGGGCCCATCGTTTATGTCCCAAGGGAAATTGGCTTGGGTATTGATGGAAGGAAAATCCGTTAGGGTGATACTATCAATGACAATTTGGGAGGGAGCATCCTGTATTTCGCAGAATTGACCGCTGAACCCAAGGGGGCATACACAACCTCCATCTTCGCATTGTCCTCCATTTTGGCAATTAACATTCGCACATGCGTCAATAGCTGTTTGGCAGAATTCGCCCGTAAAGCCTTCGGGGCACATACAGCTTCCTGCATCACAAACGCCTCCATTTTCGCATAGGATTTCTTCACAATCATTACAACAGCCTGATAGGCCTAGGCATACTAGGGAAAGAATTACAATAATGTGTGTTTTCATTGTGTGTGGTTGAATACGTATTATCTGAGTTTCTAGAACGTTGTTCCTTATCTAAACAACACATCTTTTCTTCCTTTTGCAATAGGGTGTAGGAAAAGAGGGGAAGTTGTAGGCTTTTGCCCCCTCCAAGAGTGTATGTTTTTGGCATGTATTATCCCAGCTTTTTATGTATTGAATCTGGGGATTATTTTCTGTTCTTTGCGAAGCTTTTTTAAAAATAACCCTTAATTTCCCTTAACAGTATTTATGCAACAATTAAAACACTCGTTACTCTTATGGCTTCTCTTTCTTTTATTTGGATGTAAGGCATTTGCGCAAGATACGCTTGATGTAATGTTTTACAATATATGGGACTACCCTCGGTCTTCTGCCATTGTGAATCGAGCGGATACTTTGGCAAAAATATTCGATTATCGATTGCCCGATATTATTGGGATTTGCGAACTAACAGATTCCATAGGGGCTGATGCTATCTTGAATCAATCGCTCAATGTAGGGGGAGTTACGGACTATGCGAGGGGAACCTTTACAACCAATCAATCTCCTGCTTCTGGTTTCCTCCATAATATGCTGTATTACAATTCTACTAAACTGACCCTACATAGTGAAAGCGAAATCGTGACCCTGACTCGTGATATCAATAAGTATGTGCTGTATCCCAATACTGCAGGATTAGCCTTTGGCGATACCGTTTGGTTGGATGTATTTGTCGCACATTTGAAGGCGGGTAGCTCTAACTCTGATGAGGTATTGCGTGATTCGGCAGTGGCTGCCCTCATGACGGCTTTGGACGCAGAAAATACAAACCGTAACCGTATCCTCATGGGCGACTTCAATACACAGACTAGCTCTGACGATTCTTATGTACGGATGACTACAGGTAGTTGGCCGTTTATTGATCCGATTAATACCCCAGGAAGTTGGCATAACAATCCTTCATTTGCAGCTGTTCATACCCAATGCCCACGTACTACTTCTTTCGGAGGAAGTGCTGGAGGAGGAATGGATGATCGATATGATTTTATCATGATTAATGCTGAAATACAGAATGCAACTATGGATGTTGGGTATGTGCCAGGTAGCTATGAAGCATTGGGCAATGATGGTAATATCTTCAATGATGCCATTAATGATCCTGCCAATACAGCTGCTCCTATGGACTTGCTCAATGCCCTCCTCTATATGTCGGATCATGTACCCGTATGTGCGAAGTTTGCTCTGACAGATACGGTTATTCAGCCGCCTCTGGTGATTGATAGCCTAGGAGGGAGCAGCATCGTGATTTCAGAATTCATGTACAATGACCCAGGAGGGGGCTCAGATGCCCTAGAGTTTATCGAATTGCTGAACACAGATACCTTGGGTATCAACCTCAATGGGTATTCTTTCCATGGAGTTACGTATACCTTTCCTGATACGGTATTGATGCCTAAGGAGTATATTGTGGTTGCTTCGAATGCCGATTCATTTGCTACGGTATTTGGCTTTACACCCTTTGATTGGCCTGGAGGAGGTACCAATGCTTTGAGTAATGGAGGGGAGGATATCGTATTGTATGATGATATGGGTAATACGGTGGATTCGGTTGATTATGAGTCTGCTTTCCCATGGGATTCGAATGCATCTGGGCAAGGTCCTTCACTGGCATTGTGCAATGTCTTTAGCGACAACAAAGACCCTATCAATTGGCGAACCTCCACTTATTTCTGGACAATCTACGAGGGAGATTCGCTCTTTGCTACACCAGGTTTTGGTGAGTGTATCGAAAATTGTGCGAGAGATGTATTCGAACCGAATGACTTTCCCACAAACCTTCCTATTATTCCTGAAATTGATATCTATAAGAATGCACACTTATGTGATGGGCAAGACCTCGATTGGTACGCCTTTGAGGTGACAGGTGCAGATGATAATAATGTGGCAATAAAGCTTTCGGCTATGGAGGTAGATATGGGATTGGAATTGTATAATTCTTCCTTCCTCGCATTGCCTATACTTACTTCCTACAATGATGGCCTAAGCCCAGAACAGGTAATTGTGAATGATCTAAGTGCAGGTGTGTACTACATACGGATTATTCCGCAAGATGGCTTCGCGAGTTATTCTCCTTATGTTTTGAAACTCATGCAACGAAATGAGCGATTTACTTCTGGTGGACTCATTCGAATGGAGGAGGGAGAGGAATCCGTTTCTACCTTCACAGAAGGAAACGAGCTATCAAAGGTGGATGCGTTCTCAGACATTCGGATGTATCCTAATCCTACTACAGACCAACTTACTATAGCATTCCCCTCGCAGCCAGAATCTGTAGCCATAGTTGTGCAAAATATATATGGTCAGACGGTTCAGTCATTGTCCTACAATCAATTGACTGATAGAAGCTTAAACCTCTCAATGGGAGACTTACCTACAGGCCTATATATGGTTGTTGTTCAGGTAGATGGACGAGAAAAAGTAGCCCAGAGGATTCAAGTAGAATAGTAGCTGGTCTTTTGTACAAGGTATATAAAAGAGGCATCCCGAAAGCTTTCAGGATGCCTCTTCTATATATGTTAATGAGGTATGTATTAATACAGTCCCAAACAAACCTTCATACGAAGGATACGCTTAACCGATTCTTCGATTTGGGTTTCTAGGTGGGGATTGCGGTTCATTTCTAGGATAATCCGTTGGAGGAGGACTGTTTCATCATTGGGCATGAGGATAATATCATTTCCTGCATATACGGCTTTAAGGCCTGCATTGGAGATATTGCTAACGGCTCCCATTTCCATGGCATCTGTAATCACAATTCCTTTAAAGCCCAATTGGGTGCGAAGTAAGCCTTTGATAATCCCCGCTGATAAGGTAGAAGGTTCTCCATAGGTATTGTAGTATTCGTTATTCTTGATAGCGATATGACCGACCATAATGCTAATCACCCCTGCATCAATTGCGCTCTTAAACACATCCAGTTCTTTGAAGTCTCCATCAATATAGACCAAATTGGTGTGGCTATCTCCCTTGACTGCTCCATGACCTGGGAAGTGCTTGGCTGTTGTTGCCACCCCTCTATTTTGGGATGCTTGGATAAAGGACTTGGACATTTGACCCGCCCAATCAATATTGTTCCCAAATGAACGATTGTTGATAATAGCCTTATTGAAAGAGAGGTCACAAACAGGTGCATAATTATGATGGATGCCTCTGTCTAAGAGTACCTCTGCTATATCTGTAGAGACTTCATTACATTGTGTTTCCGTCTTTATGGCATTTGCTTTTGGGAATTGCTTGATGCCTTTGAGGCGGTAATTGATGAGGGAAGGTTCTGCGTCAATAGAGAATAGGAGAGGTTGGGCTCCTGATGCTTTGGCGGTTGCATTGAATCCTGCAATAGTGGTTTTGGGATCCGTCACTTTCTTGAATATAGCAACTCCCCCTACCTTTTTGTCTCGAATCAATTGGTGAATCTCTGAATTGGTACGAGAGCCATGACCCGCAGCAGTAACAATCATTTGGCCTACACGTTCTTGTTGGCTAAGACCATCGTATATCTCATTGACCTTAGTATCTAATGCGTAATTTTCGGTGTAGAAATCCGCTAAGGAAAAGGTTGTTGAGAGGCTTGCTACAGATTGGCCTTCTGTTGCCGATTCGACAGATTCGGGTAGGGTTTTGGTTGGCGGTTCGGTTTGACAGAAAGTGAGTTGGATAGATAGGCATATAAGGGTAAATAATACACTAAGCGTTCGCATAATACATTCTTTGATTTACATAATTGGCCGTTGAATTTAGGAAAAACGGCTGATTTCTTATTCTTTTATACCGAATCCATCTTCAAAAGTCTTACCATAACCTTCTAAAAGTACAAATACTTTAGTCGAATCCTACAGATACTACGTTTGGCTTGTCTCCCTCTACCCCACATATTTGACCACGACTATATTGAATTCGAGCAAGCTGCCAGTTATACTGGTCTTTGATCTTGTATAGCCTGTCATCTGTATCATAGTCAAATCGATAAATTGTTCTCAGGTATTGATCTTTAATGGCGTCTAATTTCTCATCATCATATCGAAAATGAACCATCTTTCGGCCATATCCATCTGCGACTTTCTCAATACATCCATCTTCATAGTAGAATCTCAGTTTCGTTCGGAGGTATTCATCCTTCACTTTGACTAATTGCCCGTCTTCGTAATCAAAACGTGCAACGGTGCGATTATACATACCCTTGATTCTTTCTACTCGACCTTCTTCATCATATTGAACCTTAAGGTTGCCAAAGTCGGCCGACTTGAGTTTGCCTCCTCCCCCAATCCTTGCACGAGAGCCTTCATGATTGATTTGTACCCATTGAAGAGCACCATTTTGCTTGATAGCAAAAGACTGAGCAGGGGCGAGGTCATTCGAACTTTCTTTTAAGGAAAAGACAATACGCATTCTTTTGCCATTCTGTGAGAGGCGTATGCGTTTAGGCGTGGCGACTTCTTGAGCAGAAACATATCCATAGAAGAGCATAGAGGATAAGATGAAGAAAACTGTTAGGAGCTTTTTCATGATAATGGTATAGGTTTTATGGTTGTATAAGGAAGTTCGTAAGGATATGGGAAGGTTCAGAGTCGGAATGAATATGTGTGGGGCTTGAGTTTTTAAGTGTGTGAATAGGAGGGTATTTTAGGGGAAATTATGTATCTTCAAGTATAACTAAATAAGTAAACTGATGATTAAGTTAACCATAGGGATTGAATCGCGACAAAATCTACAATTTATGTTAGAGTTGTTTGATAAACTTGGCTTTGTTGCTCTTTTGAATTTAGAAGAGCAAAAAGTAAAGACATTATCTGAAGATGAGCAGGCTTTTTTGAGCTCTTTGGAAACTGGTTATAAGGAGTTTCTTCTCATTAAAGAGGGAAAACAAGTAGGTGATACGTTAGATAATTTATTAGAGGAGTTGTAAGATGGCTTTTGAGATTAAAGTTGTTCCCAGTTTTAAGAAGGAAATTAAGAAACTTGCCAAGAAGTATCCTTCCTTGAAGAATGATTTATCCCATTTGAGAGAACAGTTAATGGCTAACCCTAAAATAGGGACTGAAATCAAAGAAAATATCTATAAGATTAGAATGGCTATCACAAGTAAGGCAAAAGGAAAAAGTGGAGGGGCTAGGGTTATATATACAGTGTTACTTAAGGAAAGTGTATACTTATTGGCTATTTATGATAAAAGCAATATGGGGAATATCACAGACTTTATAATAAAAAAGAGAATAGAGGAATTAGAGGCTTATTTTAAGAAATAGCTTATTCTCTTTCGATTGGATATTAAAGCAAAATCTTGCACTTAACTGCTCTGATTGATGAAGCTATTTTGAAATTATTTTATAGTCTAAATACTCATAACGATAGCCTAACTATATCAAATCATTCTTGGAATGAAATGCTTTGTTTATTTACCTAAAATACCTTTCCAATAGTTTAAGAGCTTACGTACGACATACTCTTGCCCATGAAGCTGAATATAACTACTTATCGTTTTCTCCAAACTCCCCATGTTTGAACTGTTTATAACCAAACTCTGTATGAACTGACTTAATGACAACCATTCTTCGGCGCAAGATTGGTCTGACCAAAAAACATCTATGGTATACTTACCTATACTTGTTTTGTGTGTGTAAGAAAGAGAGGCAGGATTAAAATCAAGATGATCTTCTGGTACATCAAAGCTAGGGTCGATAATACGGTCTTTTGTGACAATCTTTCCTAAAAGCATTGCCTTATTATATACATAATCATGGGTAACCTCTGCTTTCATAATCTCTTCTACAATCACCTTCCCTGCTAAGGAAGCAGGAGAAATATCATGTTTTAGATTCTGGTTACAAGACTTGCATGAAGGTAGATAGTTCTCCCAACAATAGGCTAAATAGGGAAAGGATTCCTTGGGTAAAAAATGATCTACATCTAATTCGTCAAGTCCTATCTTTTTCCCACAATATGCACAATGCCCCTTTGACATCGCTAATAGATGGGTTTGAATGTGTGAATACCCATTTTCATCTAAGCAGGTTTTCCGCCAACGAGGCTTGATCTTCCCTTTATCGTCGCGAAGATTATGGTAGAATCTCTTTCGCTTTTTAGCTTTATTTGAATCATTATCATCCCAACAGGTAGGTATAGGGGTACGATTTAACTTTTTCATTTGACCAATGTCATGAGGTTATCAAGGGAACGCCGACGAGGATCGTCTTCTGGTAAATGGGGAATTAACTGATTATATGAATCTAGAATGCGTTGCTTTAGACTTTCTTTTTCTTGTTGGGAAGAAGAAATATTATAGTTCTTGATAAGGTTACTAAAGGCATTAAGCTGATAAACAAGACTTTTGGACTCTCCATTGGCTATAATCTTTGGCTTAGCCAAGGATACATGGAAAGCGTTTAAGTAGAGACTTGTTAAGTACCATGCTTGGGGATTGCCCAAACGTCGGGTATGAACGTCATTTCCATTTCGTATTAGTTCGTAGGATTCTCCCTCATCAGTTGTAGCTGCAATAACAGGGGAGTGGGTCGTCACATAGAAGGTTGTATTTGGAAATGCCTCTTTAAGAATAGAAACAATTTGGTTTTGCCACTTAGGATGAAGGTGTGCATCTATTTCATCGATTAAAACGACTCCCTTTAAGTCTCGTAGCGATTTAGGAGAATGTTGGGTCATAGCAGACCATGATTCATAAGCCGAGATTATCTCTTGGAAGATTTTGATAATGGCAACAAAGCCTGTAGAGAATTTATTAATCGGGATGCCACCTATGATTAATTGCTCATTCTGATACAAAACATCCATTTCTTTATTTTCTCCTTTGATTAATGTTATATCAGGAGAAAAGGTTTGTATTAGGGTTAATAAGTCGATTGCCCCTTGATATCCCACATATTCTTCTGTGCCTAATACGCTAGGTTTTAAGAGTAGGCGTTCTGCTAACCAATCAGCTATGGCAGTATCTGGCAGAGATTCTCCCTTTAAGTATTGGTAGGTACGCTTGAAAGTCTGGATGAATTTATTGATTTTACCTTTGAAGAGATAATCTCCACTTATGTTGCCTGTGTGTCCTCGTTGCTTGGCTCCAATCATTATGAGAGGATAATCGAATATTACATTGACTCCAAGTGGATAAACTTTCTGGACGCTTAATTGCTGAATGGGAATAGAGTTCCATTTTGCATTATAATTCATTTCTTCTTTGACTGGTTGATTTTGTATTTTAATAACTGAAGCGAGATCGATATGTAAATCTTTAATTGCCTTGGTTAAACTTTCTCCACCAAACCAGTATAGCCCTAAATAAGTAAAATTAGTTGGGTTTGTATCGTTACTGCTCCAGAACATAGAATGACAATACAACAAAGAACGTCCAAAGTTCTCCAAGAAGTTTGTTTTTCCACACCCATTCTCTCCAATAAAGCAATAGAATCGCTTACCCTCATCCAATTGGATGTCAAAGTTAAGCCCTGCATCTGTCTGTTCTGCCTTATACTGATGAATCATATCCTTACATTTAGTTAAGTTCTACACTACGCTTTGATACGCCTTTGCATCCACAACCATCTTCGCAATAATCTCGCACATAATCTCAGAAGTCCCGCCTCCAATCGTACCCAAGCGACTATCCCGAAACATTCGTGCCAATGGGTAATCTTCCATAAAACCATATCCCCCAAACATCTGCAAGCATTGATACGCGACCTTATCGCTCAATTGTGTGGCAAGTAACTTCGACATAGATGCCTCCTTCACAATATAATCTCCATCTTGGAATCGTTGGCATAATTGGTAGGTAAATACCTTATTCATTTCAATCTCACTTGCCATTTGGGCAATGCGATGACGAAGTTCTTGGAACCGATTGAGCTTTCGACCAAATGCCTCCCGTTCATTCATATACTTGAGGGTCACTTCGAGTGCATATTCAGAGGCCGCAACTGCTCCAATTGCCAAAATGAGACGTTCCAACGCAAAATGTTGCATGATATAGTAGAATCCTTGGTTCTCTCCTCCCAATAGATTCTCAACAGGTACTTTCACTCCATCGAATCCTATTTCGCCTGTATCCGAGGCCTTCCACCCTAGCTTATCAAGTTTGTTGGCGTGCAAGCCCTCACTCTGCCGATCTACAATGAACATACTAATTCCTCCTGCTCCCGAATTAGGCTTTGTCTTGGCCGCAACAATGAGGAAGTCACTCAATACCCCATTCGTAATGAAGGTCTTTGAACCATTTAGAACATAGTAATTGCCATCTCGAACAGCCGTCGTACGCATATTAGCCACATCAGAACCTCCAGAAGGCTCCGAAATTGCCAAGCACCCAAATATTTCTCCTTTGATGCTGGGACGAAGGTAGCGTTCCTTTTGTTCGGCATTGCCTTCGGCTTTAAGGTGGGTCATTGCCAAATAAGGATGGGCACAAACTGCAGCGGCAAATCCTCCAGAATTTATCCTTGCCATCTCCTCATTCAAAATAACAGAGTAGAAGAAATCCAAGTCCAACCCTCCATATTCTTCTTCCTGCATAAGTCCAAAGTAATCCATCTCCCCAAAGCGTTTCCATACCCAACGAGGAATCTCCCCAGCTTCTTCCCATTCATTAAGGTGGGGTTGGATTTCTCTCGCGAGAAAAGCCCGTAGGCTATCTCGAAACATCTGATGCTCTTCTGTAAAGTAGTAATGTGTATTCATCGGACTTAATGCTTTGTGAAGGGAAGTTTGGCATTTTTCGGGAGCAATACAAGACCTTTTAGAGATTCAAATGAGAATAGCCCTTATATACTTAGGCATCCTTTTGTACATTTGCAACAAACCTCAAATTCATAATTAGCATGCAAAAGATTCAATCCTTTATTCTTATTTTAGCTCTATGCTGTTCTATCGCTTGTAAGAAAAAGAAAACTACCACAGAGGAGGCAAATGTCGGGATAGAGATTGCAGAGGGGACAACAGAGAACGATGCTAGATCTGAGGAAGCTATTTCTATGGAAGACCTTGAAGATGTAGATGAGGAACAAGCAGAACCAGAGAAGCTTATATTACAATCGGGAGAGTATTCTTCTTTGAACCTTGCGGTGAATGGAGATAAGGTTTCTGGCTATCTGGAAGATCAAGTCGGGGGAGAAGGGAAGTTTAGTTGTATCTTTCTATTCCATACAATCTCGCGAGAAGGAAATAAAATTAAGGTAGATGCCTTTCCCCCAACTGCTCCAAGCGATAGGCATGATGGTTGGATTACCATTGAAGATGAGTCTACATTTAAATTGTGGGTGGATGATATGATTGGTGGGTGCTGGAATGTCATTGATAACCTACATGGAGAGGAGAAAGAAGGGGCTTCCTTCTCTATTGACAAGAAAGAAAATTGGAAAGCAGTATACCTAGTAGAAAGTGCAAAAGCATATTTCTATGATGAAAAAAGTGATGCGAGCAAACGCAAATCCTATGTTGTGAAGAAGGATATTGTATACGCAACCGAGATTGATGGCGATTGGGCAAAGTGCAATTTCTATGGATCCAAAAGCACTACAACGGGCTGGATGAAGGTTAGCGATTTCTACGAATAATTGGGGGATTGCACATTTATTCGTATTTTTATATAAGAAGCTATAATAAATAAAATCCCCTCAATACAGCCAAAATAGGGAAATATAGATACCTAAATGAGGTTCCCTAGAATGTTTTTTAGATAGGCTAATCTCCTTTGTATAATAGGAGCGTAGTAAGTGTATAGCCAATCACAAGTAATCGTATTTTTGTTTACATAACTGAATGAAGAAAGAACATTTATTCCAAGTCAACCTAGAAGGAGTACTAGACGTACTGTCAAATCATTTATATAGTGGAGAGCATGTGTTTGTTCGTGAGTTGTTGCAAAATGCTTGCGACGCTATTCGAGCACGGCAATTACTTGGCCATAGCTTTACTCCCGAAATCCATCTGGAATTGTTGGGAGGAGAGGTCATTGTTGTGGAGGATAATGGAATCGGACTTACAGAGGCTGAAGTACAAACCTTCCTTTCAAGTATTGGTTCAAGTACCAAACGAGAATCTATTGAGTATCAACGCCAACAGTTTATAGGACAATTTGGGATTGGACTATTGTCTTGCTTTATGGTTAGCGAGAGCATTACCCTTATTACGAAGAGCCCAAAGTCGGATTATGCCATTAAGTGGATTGGCAATACAGATGGAACCTATATAGTCGAACAACTAGAAGGGGTATATAGCACAGGAACAAAAGTATACCTTCGAAGTAAACAGGGGAAGGAACGATTCTTTACCCAAGACAAACTCGCTTCTCTCATTGAACATTATGGCGACCTATTGCCGTATTCGATTCGTTTAACGGTGAATGAATATTCGAAAGAACTTAATGCGAAATTGGCTCCATGGGAAGAGCAATATGGCTCTCCCCAAGAAATTGATGAGCATATATTAACGTATGGTAAGCGTATATTCGAATTGCCATTCGAACACTACATTCCCTTATACGCACCCACAGGAAAAGCAAAAGGGATTGCATACATATTGCCTCATGCAGCCAAACCTGGTTTTAAGTACACCCATCGGGTATACCTGAAGCGGATGCTCCTATCTGATTCTGAGGAAAAGTTGATGCCTGATTGGGCGTTCTTTGTGAAATGTATTGTAAATACAGAGGGGCTTAGGCCTACAGCTTCCCGAGAGACTTTCTACGAGAATGAAGCATTGATTAAGACTCGTGCAGAGCTTGGGCAATGTATTCGAAACTACCTCTTTGAACTCTCTCGTCGAGATACGGCTGCATTACAGTCAATCATTCGAACCCATCATGATGCACTGAAATCATTGGCTTTGCAGGATGACGAATTCTTCGATATGATTATCCCCTTCATTGAGTTTCCGTCCACCTTAGGCCCTATCTCCCTTACACAATTGCAGCAGCATACACACATAATTAAGCATATTCCGCATATCGATAAGTTTCGACAAATTGCGCCTGTTGCGACTGCCCAAGGTATTCCTGTCATCAATTCGGGCTTTATTTATGATGCAGATTTGCTTCGTAAGCTTGCCAAAAGGGGGTATGACTTGCCGATAGAGGAAATGGATGCCAATAATTTTATTCAAATATTTGATGAGCTAACAGAAGGGGAGGAGAAGGAAGTTGAAGACCTTATACAATTAGGGGATGAAACCCTGCAATCCTTTAAAGCTCGTCTAACCATAAAAAAGTTTGATCCCAATAGTTTACCCGCTCTATATTATATGTCGGAAGGAGTAGAGTTTCTTCGACGAATCGAGAAAAGTAAAGAAGAAACTGATGAAATGTGGGGAGGTCTTTTAGATGCCCTTTCCGAATCTGCTCCTACTCACCCCGCTCAACTCTGCTTGAATTACCATAACACCCTCATTCAGAAACTCCTTAAAATTGAGGATCGCCAATTACAGATTCGATTCATACGCATTCTATATGTCAATGCCCTATTGATGGGACATTATCCGCTAAGTTCCAAAGAAATGGAAATCCTGAATACAGGACTCGTAGAACTTATAGAGATGAGTATGAATCAATTATAGGCAAATACATATTTTTTATCACAACAACTTAACAAAAGAATTGGACGAAATGGATTACAGAGACGAAATCGAACGGGCACTGTTCTTTTCGATGTTTAAGACAGATGACCTAGAAAAAGCACAAATGCTTAAAGAAGCAGTAACGAAAGCAGAGAAATTAGGAGACCTAGACTTGCTCTTCAAAGCAAAGTCGGCTTATATGACTGCAATTGCCTTTACGGGAAACCCTGAACAGGTATTGGCTCTATTTCCTTGGCTATTGGCACAATGCGACAAATATCCTGGCCGGTTTAACGAGTCAGAAGTATTGTGGTATTACAAATGGGTTGCGATAGAATTGCCCTTATTTCATACCATTAGCCGAGACCGTATCTTCTCCATTATGGCAGATATGGAACAGCGTTATGTCAAGGCAGGCTATGGAAAGAAGGTAGTATATGAGTTCTTGAGACACATTTATATGTGTTTAGGGGAAAAGAAGGAAATGAAAAAGTATCATGAGCTTTTTCAAGCAATTGAGGGAACTTCTGAGGTGAGTGACTGCCCTGCTTGTGTCCTTAATAAAGAGTTAGATTATTGGTTTATGTTGGGGGATTATGAGACACTATTAGAAAGAGCAAAGCCTATTCTCTCTGGGGAAATGACCTGTCATGCTGTACCGAGAAGTAGTTACCCTAAGACAATCCTCTCAACAATTTATCTTGATCAATTTGATAAGGCAAGAGACTTTCATATCAAAAGTATAGAGCTCTTAGACCATCGTCAGCCCTATATTATTGACTATGCGAGTAATATGTTGTTTCTGCTCCTATCACGCAATTTCAAGCCAGCCCTAGAGATACTGAGTGAGCACCTCGGGTATGTAGTAAAAAGCATGTCGCAATTCCATGCACATTCTTTCTATATTGTGAGTAATCTACTTTTGGACGTAATAGAAAAGGAAGGGAAGCAATCAGAAGTGTCCTTAAATCTACCCAAGGAATTCATTGGCTATCAAGCATCTGGAGTCTACCAAACAGCTGAGTTAGCAAAGGTATTTATGGAGGAAGCAAAAAGAGTAGAAGGCTTATTCAATCATAGAAACCAAAACGAATTCTTTACAGAAAAGCGGAATGAAATACTCGCATTGCGGTCACGTTTGTTAGACGATATCTTGAAGATTTAAAATTTTGAAAGGCTTGCAAGAGGCAAGGAAATGAAGCCCCTTTTCTATACCAAGAAAAGGGGCTTCTCCGTGATAGATATTTGCCAAAAATGCTTTGTAACCAAAGGCAACCTTCTGCAATTTTTGCATAACTAAAAAGCGGATAAGAGATGCGACACAAAAAAAGATTTTCTACCCAACTTTTCCTTGTGGGCTTACTTGCCTCATTGATGCTCATACCACAGGAAAACCTAGCCCAATCGAAAACCAATTTCGATAAAGTTATTAAGAGTTTAGCGAGCGAAATCGCCCGAAAAGTCCCTTCTACGCGTAAAATTATTGCTGTATTAGATTTCTCTGAAAATGACGGCCGAATCAACAAATTAGGGGTTCATATGGCCGAAGAATTGACCACTGCACTCGCTGATGCAGGAAAAGATATTAGCGTAATGGATCACTTCCAATTGACTACGATACTTGATGGAATGGGCGTTGAAGGCTCAAAACTCGGGTTCGACGATGTTAGAAAATTGGGAGAACTGTATGGCATAGAGGTCATTGTTTCAGGAACCATCCTCGCATTGCCAGGAAAATATAAGGTAAATGTCAAGATTACCGATGCCGCAAATGGCATGATGATTACTTCTACTAAGGCTGAATTTGACAAAACAAGCGAGCTTGGTGGAATGTATATTGATAAAATTGATCGCAAAGCTGCTCCTGTTGCAGATGTCGTCACTACCCCAAATCGCGGTACAGAAGGTGCAGACGTGGAAGACCTGAAGGTGCTTCAAGAGGTAGAAGAAGATCGATTTGCATACGAAGTGCATGCTTGTGACCTAGAAGATAAGACCCTAACCGTGGTATTCTCTATAACAAATGTAGGTAGAGAGAGAGGATTCGAATTAATGAGAATGACTCGAATGTTTGATAACCATGGAGGTGTTTACCAAGTGCGAGATTATGAAATTGAGGATGGAAACAATAAGTCTAAGACTTCTCGAATCCTTACACCAGATGTGCCTCATAAGATAACCTTGGTATTCGAAAACATTTCTCCAAAAGCCAATAGTGCTTCTGTAATAGAAGTATTCTACAACAATGGAGAAAGCGTTAAGTTCAGAAATATTACGATGTCGCGCTAAGCGTATGTATATATCCTTTAGCGAAAGAGGATAGATAAACACCACTGGTAAAATACCAATCGCCTCCCAATGAGGGAGAGTTATATTGGAAGAAGGAGCAATAAAGCCTAGAAATTCTATTGGGCTTGCTTCTTCTTCCAATCATTTTATTATTTTGCTCCTAAAACCCATCTATGGCAGAAAAACGATCAGTGGGTAGACGTTTAGCCTTTACAGTTATTGGCTTAGCCTTTACCCTGTTTATCATATGTATTTTAGGAGAAATCATTATACGCTTTTCTTATGACCCTTATCCGCCTGAGGCAGTTGCCCCTTATAACTATCGAGATCTAGATGATGAGATAGGGTGGGTAGCAAAAGCGAATTACGAATATGAAGGGGAAATGAGCGATGCCAGCGAACGAAAATATCCTCTGATGATTGAAACCAATGAAGAAGGCTTTCGAATGTATGGCAATCCCAAGTCTGAAAAACCCAAAGTGTTTTTTATTGGCGATTCTTATACCTTCTCTTTGGAGGTTTCTAATGACAAACTCTTCTATAAACTGATTCAAGATAGCCTTGATATAGAGGTATTTGCCTATGGAGTTGCAGGCTATGGCAATATTCAAGAATACCTTATTTTAGAACGATACCTTGAGCAAATTCAGCCCGATATCATTGTCTTACAATTGTGTACCAATGATTTCATTGACAATTATTGTGCATTGGAGGTAAATGCAGGGTATCAAGTGCTTAAACGACGTCCATATCTATCCTTAGAGGACGAGATATATTACGATATTCCTATTCCTTGGGTGAGAAGAACCTCCTACCTATATGCTTTTCTCCAAGACAAACTCTATCAACATTTTCCTGAGCGAAAACCACAGGCTACAGAAGGGGTAATCTCTGAACAAAAACGGGACTATGCAGACTTTGACAATTCTGTGAAGGTAACCGAACTTATCTTAAAGAGATTTAAAGAACGTGTTCCTGAAGGAACTACTTTCGCGGCCTTCCCTGCCGATTTGTTTGAACCATACTTTACAGAGTTTCAAGGAATTTGTGGTCGATTAGAGATTCCTTTTATGACAGAAATTCCGCAGGCGATTCATCGAATGAGACATGAAAAAGGGATTGAAATGCATGCGTATGATGGATATCATTGGAATGAAGCAGGCCATCAAGTTGTTGGAGGACTGATTCAAGCTTGGTTAGCCAAAGAACTAAGCCCTCCTCTCGTTCCTGCCCCTCCCCAACCTTAAGTAATCCCATTACATGAACCATTCGCAGGAGCTCGGTCGGCTTCCTATCCCCCAATTATTGTTCAAGCAAGCATTGCCTGCAGCAATTGGAATCCTGACCCTCTCTATTTACAATATCGTCGATACCATATTTGTTGGGCAATATATTGGCTCAGTAGGTATTTCGGCTATTACAGTGGTAATGCCGATCACCTTTCTTATCGCCTCCCTTGGAATGGCAGTAGGAGTAGGAGGCGGTTCAATTATTTCTCGGGCATTAGGAGGAGATAATCTTGCTCGTGCTAATAAAACCTTTGGGAATCAAGCAGGATTAACCCTTGTTTTCTGTAGTGTATTTATGTTCGTGGGGATTTTCTTGGAAGAACCCATATTAAAGCTGTTTGGTGCCACAGAAAAGGTGATGCCCTATGCCCAAACTTACTTCCGAATCCTGATAGCAGGAGTTCCCTTCCTTGGTTGGGCAATGATGAGCAATAACATCATTCGGGCAGAAGGCAATCCGAAGGTAGCAATGTTCATTATGATTGTGGCGGCAATCATCAATACAGTGCTCGACCCTATTTTTATCATTGTCCTAGAGATGGGAATTGCAGGAGCTGCTTGGGCAACCCTATTATCCTACATCTTCGCGGCTGCATATACTGTACACTACTTCTTCTCTGGTAAGTCTGATCTGACTTTATATGTAGACAATCTATGGTTGGATATGGAAATTGTTGGAGAAATCTTCAGCATAGGCTTTGTATCCTTCGCTCGCCAAGGGAGTATAAGTGTATTGGCAATAGTCATGAACAACAGTTTGGTGTTCTATGGAGGGGATATGGCACTATCCGTTTATGGGATTATCAACCGAATGATGATGTTTATCAACTTCCCAATATTCGGGGTAGTCCAAGGCTTCCTGCCTATCGCAGGCTTTAATTATGGAGCAAAACAATGGGCAAGGGTAAGGCAGGTTATTTATACCGCAATTCAATATGGAACCCTATTGGCCTTCTGTATATTCGGGTTAATCTACTTCTTTGCCGAACCCATCTCTGCGATCTTCACCACAGAAGCCGAGGTGATAAAGCAAACAGCCCCCGCAATGGTGGTGGTATTCTGGGCAATGCCCCTAATTACCATACAAATGATTGGAGCTTCTTATTATCAGGCCATTGGCAAGGGAATTCCTGCATTATTGCTAACCCTCACTAAGCAATTGTTCTGCTTGGTTCCTCTCGTATTACTGCTGCCAATGTATATGGGCTTAGATGGGATTTGGTACGCTTTCCCTGTTGCTGATGTATTGTCTACTCTGATCACCTTTATCTTTTTGCAAAGGGCTTTGGGAGACCTACAATCGCGAGCGTTGAAGGACAAGGAACTTTCGCCAGCTATTGAGGAAACAATTGACGCTTAACGACTTCAACATAACTCTTCCCAATAGGCAGATACGTGCCTTGGATCTCAACTTGATTGCCATATAGACTTGCGACATGCTCAGTATTTACGATATAGGAACGATGGATGCGCATAAACTGAGGGGAGGGGAGTTTCCTTATAAGCTCCTTTAGAGAATCTAATACAATGATTTTTCCTTGAGTGGTATGATAAGTCACATATTCTTTTAGGCCAGCAATATAGTAGACGTCGCTAGGATGAATGCGGTAGAGTTTATGGTTGGCCTTTAGAATGATAACATTCGGGTGAGGAGACGTTTGGAGAGATTGGGCTAGGGGAGGAGGAGTTGATTCGGCTTTTTGGAGGAGTTGTAATCGTGCTGTGGCCTTGTTTACCCCTTCCAAGAATCGATCGAATCGAATGGGCTTCAGCATATAGTCAATCACATCCAACGCATATCCTTCTAAGGCATATTCTTGGTAAGCAGTGGTAAAGATGGTCAGGGGCTGTTTGCGAAGACTACGGAGGAAATCGGTTCCTTTGAGATCGGGCATTTGAATATCTAGAAACATAAGGTCTACCTCCTGAGATTGGAGGAAGGCCATGGCATCTAAAGGACTCTTAAACATCCCCAATAGCTCAAGATAGGGAAGCTTTTTGATATACTTTTCTAAAAGCTTGCGAGCAAAATGCTCATCATCTACAACGATACAACGAATTTTCATACGTACAAATCAATAGTTAGGGTGATACTAAAGCTCGTTTCTTCTCGCAGAATAGTCAAGGTATGCCGATTGGGGTAATGCAGTTCGAGCCTCCTCCGAACATTTTCCAATCCTATTCCTCCTTGTTGATCTTTCTGATGGGGGAGTTCAGGTATGCTATTGGCTACCTTGAACACAAATTGATTGCTCTCAACCTTCCCTGAGATCCGAATCCATCCATGGGCAGTATCTTCTATCTTACTATGCTTAAAGCTATTCTCTACAAAGGGGATAAAGAGCATTGGCACAATCTGCCATTGGTTGTTCAAGGCATCAAAATCAGTTTCGATATTTAACTGTTGTTCGTCTTTCAAACGATGCAAATCGATAAAATCCTGTAAGTACTGAATCTCCCTATAAAGTGGAACCCATTCCTTATTGCTATCATACAATACATACCGCAAGATACCCGACAGTTGATAGATGGCATCAGGCGTTTCAGGAGCCTCCAATTGAGCCATTGCATAAATATTATTGAGGGCATTGAACAAGAAATGCGGATTAATCTGGGATTTTAGAAACTTACTTTCTGCTTGAATCAACAAGGCCTCTCTTCGCTCTCGTTCTCGTAGGGTAATGCTGCTTCGGTATATACTGCTCATAAAAAGCAAAAAGGCAAAAGGCATGCTATTGAAGAAAAGAGATTCTAGGTCAAAGAAGGGCACAATTTCCTCTTCATCTTCTTTCCATTCAGGATGATTCTCACGTATATACACATCACAAGGGTCTTCCTCAAATAGGGTCTCCCTAGGACTGAGCCCCACAATGACGGTATCCACAGACAATGAAAAAACGCCTAGCATCAGTACTACAGTCATGATATACGCTATATACCGCTTCTTTTCTGCAAGATTGGGCAAAATCATATGAGTATGGCCATAGAAGATGGCTATCATGACCAATACCACAAGCCCTGATTGGATGAAGGCGATAGGAAAAGGGCTCAGAGAGCGAAAGCCCCAAGCGCACAACATCCATACCCCTACCCAAATACTACCATGAAGCACCCGTTCTTGCATATCGACTATTATTTAACAATGAAGATACGGACTTATCTACTAAGAAAGAGAAGCCTTTCAACCAAGAGATGATTTCCTTCAATAAAGATGGAGATTTCTTCAACAAGAGGTCAGAATAAACCTTCGTAGAAAAATTGAGGCAATTGGTAGAAACTTTTTATGCGTCTGTTGAATAAATTTCGAATAGGCGAATGCGGCTTCTATATTTGTATCGTAAGCAATTGACAATCACTTATTCAATCTTTAATACACATCCTGCATATGATTTGAAGCTTTCCTCAATTTCACCTAAACCCATCATTATGATACGCAACTTTTTTGGAATAGCAGTCGCTTTAGTAAGCACCTTATTGTTACTAAATTCTTGTGAGCAAGAAACTATCATATCCCCAGGAAACGATCCCAACTTCACCATTGTGGCCCATACAGACAACGGCTTCTCAAAGTTCAATCGCAAAGTAGAAGTATTTAGTATCCCGATTTATGCTGTGGAGGCGGTGACAGATGAACGCCTATTGCATGCTGCGAATATCATGGCACAATACTTAGACAATGATGAAGATGGAGCCATTGATAATCAAGCGGTTCATGATGCAATGATTGCAAACAATGCTTATATGGTCATGTGGAAGAAGCAATCCGATCTTAATAAGGTAAACCCTTCAGGAAATGCAATTGGGCAAGACTTAGGGAATGACGAAACCATACCCGAATGGCATGCCAACGGACATACAGGGCAGTTTGATGCGGCAATAGAGGAGGTCTTTCACATTATTACCCATGCAGGCTACGAACAAGCTTACCCAACTATATTTGGTACGAATAAAGGAACGGCCATGTCAAATGCCATGGATGTGGCCAGAGGAGGAGCGTTTGATTCACCTCCAAACAACTACCCCGCAGGAGCTTGGTACACCTATAATGACCAAACCTGTGATTACCAATGCCAAGCAGGAGAATATATCTATTGGGTCATGACATCTATGCTAGGAGCGCAAGAAAACCGCCAGCAAGAAATTGCAGATGAATGGGATTTATATACCCGTGCGCTTGTCGAATCTACTGACCCAACGGCTTTCGCCCTCCTTTCAGATCCTCAGTATATCTTCCCGACTATACTCCCTGATGGGACATACAAGCGATAAAATAAGCTCTTTTTAGGCACACATAATAGAAAATACACAGCAGGGCAAATCCAATGAGTTGGATTTGCCCTTGCTTTATTGTTTAGAATTCTAACGAAAATAACAGCTGAATGATAATTCTTAATAACCTTCTGCTTCGCTTTCCCGTCCTACTTATACATAAATACTACTCATTGTTCTACCACAAGGCTATTAGCGTCAATTGAAACCCCCGTAACGTATGAAATATACATACACTTACTTACTCCCCGTTAGTCTTTCCATATATTTTATGCTCTTCTCTGTAGCGTGCAAAAAACGCGCTTCTGCCATCGAACAAATCCAATCGATGAACTTCACCAATGCTGATACCCATGCCTTTTTTCACGAAGCCGAAAAGAAATTGTATCAGATAGATAGCATCTTTCATATTGAAATTTTGCAAAAAAATCCCGTTAAGTTTCGGATGTTTATGCGATCGGATGGCGAAATTACTTCATTTGACAATGATAAACTTCCAGAACACCCTTTTATTCGCAATATAACGGTATTGAATCAATTGATTCGGGAGATGATTGAGTTGAATATTCGTCAATTCACGATGGATGCGGCCGAAACCCTCTGCTTTCAGATGGATCGATCCTATAATTCGGTTCAATTGGTGTATACCCCCCGATTAAATAGCAGTTTTTTAGACCTACCTGATCCCAATTCTCTCCTTATCGGTACAACCCAACCGCCCCAAAACCAAAATTGGATTTATCCATTGAACAACAATTGGTATATCATTCATGTTTCGGATCGGTGGTTGTAAACACAAAATGATATTCTTATGACTGCATATATGCGAAATCCCAACCCGTTAGGTTGGGATTTCGCATATATAAGCATTCAGTTTAGCAGAGCAATATATGCCAATTAGGACGTTTGGCTAGATATGCCCTGACTTCTGGAATATCTTCTATTGCATGATTAACCACCAATAAACTTTGACCCCTCAATTCCGCCATTCGCTTCATGATACATTCGAATCGAACCTCCGCACTTAAATTCGAACGAAGCTCCATATTCAAGGCCTCCTCCAAATCATTCTCCCTCCCCACAAAAGCCGCAATCGTAGGATTGGGTTGATTTATGTGTGCAGGGAGCAAATCGACCCATAACAACTGCATATACAAAAAGCCAAACTTCTGCACAAAGTACCGTGCCAATTGGGTAGGGGAGTGTCTTTCCGAAGCGGAGGCTATTCGCAAGAACATATGCGTGCCTAATGTTGCTCGGATATCTGTCAGTGAAGCGTGTACCTTAGAAGCTAAGGACAATTGTGCATAGGAATAATGGGTAACCATATGGGGCAACTTCATATGATAGGGATGTGTACTACCCAAACCCCAATCTTGCATGTTCTCCCTAGCACTCACCAACATACATGCTACTGCATCCTTCACCTTAAAACGAGGCTTCCAATGCATTGCATTTCCCCTTGGCATACATCGTTTGCGGTCTTGCCAATGGCCTTGCTCAATGAGTTGCTCCTCAGAAAGATACTTTGTGCCCCGAAGAATCGGATCCCATTTTCTCACCCTTCCAAAAGCCACATAAATATTATGCTGTTTGGCTAACGCCCGATAAAACAATTGGGTGAGTTCAATGCGAGCAGGAGTAGGTTGAGCATACCCAATAATATAAACCAAAGGGATTCCCATCTGAATTAAATCCTGCGAATCCCCATATGAATCCCACCCATTCAACACCACCAATGCCAATTGGGGACATTGCCCAAGAGCGGTCTTTATCTCCTCCCAATCATCAGGTTTTCCCTCCATATGTACACATTGGATATCCGAAGCGTGTATTTGGAGAACCGCCTGCAAGGATGCCACTCCCCCTTCCGAAACCAATAAGGAGAGTGCTAACATTTCTGCAACTTCCTGAAGCAACGAATGAATGTATGTTTGCCCAGAAGACGAACGAAGGAGAATAGACATATATGCTTTACATTTTAGGCTACAATATACACCTTTTGAAGCTTCTCCCTAGCGAAAAGCTTTGTGAAATAAATCGATATAGAACCCATTGGCGAACCTAGGGCTTACATAAGCCTATTGCAAGTTAGAAGGAAAAGTAATATCTACCCGCACTTTATGTTTTTCGGGTATATCTCCTGTGAGCGGGGCAAATTTCCATTGCTTGATGGCTGCTAGCCCTGCCTGTACTACTGCTGAATTGCGGCTTGCTCTAGGCTTTACTTTGATGACATCCCCTTCGGGATTGATGATGAAGATATAGGTGACAATATGGTGATATACGGCTCCATATTGGGGTTGAGTGAGGGTAACAGGAATTCGGTCTTTTAAACCCAACTGCTTCTTGCCTGCGCCGAAGGTATATTGAAGTTTTGGGAAGCCCTCTTCTGAGTATTCTATGCTTTTCTGGCTGAAGCTTAGGGAAAAGGAGCAAAGTAGAAGAAGGCAAAAAGAGAAGAGGGATTTCATAAGCTTATCAAATGGTTGATGGGGTAAAGCTACTTATTTACAGGGAGTTTTATGAGGGATTGTAGGAAAAAACAAATAGCACAGTCGGAATGTCCGAACTGTGCTATCAGTGAATTACAACTTAATATGTAGGCCTTTGCTTGAGGTACGATAGTAAATCTTTTGATCTGAATTGTGTAGGTGTTCAGTAATTTTTTGTCGTAGGAAAAAGAGTGTACGATAGCCTAATCAAGGCTTAAGTCGTGTACGATAGTTAGGTTAGTTGGTACTATATCCATTTTAATTATCTATTTAATATAACCTTCGATTTAGTACGATAGCTTCATTTGCTAATAGATTGCGTATTTTTTATTTAGGTTATGTTGTACGATAGCTTTTTCAGGTTTCAAAGAATAAGTAGGTGGGTACGATAGCTAGAGGATTTGACTACGCTTTTGGTTATAATACAATAGAGATATTCAGTGTTTTTTTAAGGGGGGCTGGCCTGTCTCGTAGCCAGCCCTTTTATTTTAGGTTATGTACAATAGGGTCGTTAAGGGATTCTACAAACTTTCTTCACCTGAAAATCTATTAAATCAATACTCGTAGGTTGACGATAGTGTAATATGTAAAAGGCTACCACAGGGCGTGGTGTATCATTAGTTGAAGTAAACCTATTATTACTTTGATAAGCAATGCTACAGGTCGAAGTACGATTAGTTTCCTGGTATGTTATCCCTGCAGTAGCTTCCTCAAATTCTTTCAATTCTTCTGTATATAGACTGACTGTATAGTCATATTGTATATGCTTCGTTGTTTGGAGTAGGAAAAAATTCCTGGGGACAAGTGTATATCCATCACCAAAGTCCCATTCCCAAGATGTGATAGAACTTGCCCCAGGAGTACGTTTATTTTGATAGTTTTGGGCTGTATCTAAGTTGTTGTTTGCATATATATTAGTAGAAGTAAATACGAGACCAGACTCCATATATGGGCTTGGAGCAACTCGCAGGATGGGTATTATTAGGGACTTTTTCATCTTGGGTAATGGTTTATTGTTCTTTTCTTAACTCAAGTACAAGATCAGACTTCTATCAAAAATCCCCAAAAACACTTTTGCCTTTTGTAATGAAAATATGTTTGTTTTTATACTATAGTGTGCTGATATCCAGTGTGTTATGATTGTTTTCTGTAACCAGAAAACCGCTCTTTAGAGGGGGAAGAAAAATGTGAGTTTATTTATGGTTTATATTTTGGGGATGTATTTTTTCTGTGGAACTAAGAGATAGGTATAGCCACAAAGGCAACTATAGGCTTATATGTTGCTTTTAATAGTAAATGAAGTAATCGCTAGTGATTGCCCGAAATTCTATAAAAGGGCGATTCCAGCTCATAGTGGAGGCTTGCAATCCTATAGTGATAGGTTGCAATTCCATAGTGGAGGCCTACAATCCTATAGTGGAGGGTTACAATCCTATAGTGGAGGGTTACATTCTCATAGTGATGGGTTACAATCCTATAGTGGAAGTATTGCAGTTTGTAGTGAATGTATTGCAACTTATAGTGACAGTATTACAATCTATAGGGGAAGCTTCGTGTCGAATAGTGATAGTTTATACGCTTATAGCGATTGTATCGCAGAAAGTAGTGATAAGATGTCTATTTATAGTGACGATATCACGGGAAATAGTGGTGCTTTTTAAGTGGCTGGTTATCAGTAGTATAGGCTGCAACACTTTCACTATAGGATTGTAACCCATCACTATGAGAATGTAACCCTCCACTATAGGATTGCAACCCATCACTATGAGAATGTAACCTTTCACTATGGACGATAGGGAAATCACTAAATTCCTCACCTGTTTCACTATAGACGTATGTATTTTTACTAAAATCGTCTCTACTTTCACTATAACCTGCAAGAGCATCACTATAAGTGTATATCATTTCACTATAGGCCGCTATACTATCACTATCGTGTTGGAAGGTTGCACTATACGATTACCAGCCTTCACTATAGGTTATGGTACCTTCACTATGGACTTGGGATAAAGCAAGTTGTTTGCCCGAATATTGAGCTAGACGCGTATGGCAATGGCTCGAAAAGAGAGAAGCCTCCCTCATGTAAAGCGGGTTACATGCTAGGAGAGGCTTCGTACTTACAAATAAAAACAGTTACCTTATTGCTTCACTATACGCTTACAAATAGGAGAGAAGCTCTCTCCCTGAATTTCTAGGAAATATACACCAGCAGACAATGTATGTAACCGCAGGGTATGTTCGAATACTTGGTGGGTTACCTGGTAGGTGAATTGTTGAATGATGCGACCATGAACATCCTTTAATACGAGTGTGATTCCTCCCATAGGCAGTGTGTGATATAGGTTGATATTGAGGGTGTCGTGGGTTGGGTTCGGATATATGGATAGGGTAGGCGGTACTACCTTCGGGCTATAAGAAGGAGTTTCCTTGTTCGGTATATTGACATGTTTCTCAATATCTTCAATTGGATCTCCTGATTGGGGTTGTGTTTGTATACCATCATTTGTGATGGTTTGTTCATTGTTCTTTATGTCTGTTGGATTTACCCATTGATTAGCAGCAAAGGGGAAGTCTTGAGTTGTTATATGGAGGTTGTAAGGCTTTTGTCCGAAATGACCTTCATGACCTCGTACGCGAATATAGTAGGAGCCTGGAGGCAAGAAATTTTGGGTGATATTTTCAGCACTTGTATGGGGATTGTTTGATTGGTCAATGAGGTTGCCCTGTGCATCCCAAAGTTCGAGTATGGCATCATATCCCAATTGGGATAGGCTAATATGGGCGTTTCTTTTGCCTGGAATAATCGTGACTTCATACCAATCTTGATCATCCGCAGGGCAAATATTGGCATTGCCATTTACACCAGATGGTGGAAGAACTGTTGCATTATCTATTGTATTATTGGATTCAAAGGCGTCCATATCTGGGCATAAGTCCATGCTTACATCCATTAGCGGAATAAGCTCATTGTCAGCAGTAATAAGGGTGATTTCGTGGAAGTTTATTTGGGGAAGTTCGCTCTTTCCTTGCTCTGGGCGCAATGACTCATCAACGAAAATGATACAGAGGTTATATCGGCATACAGTATCACCCGAGAAGGTGACCCCGCCAGTTCCTTGGGTGGTATAGGTACGGTTTACGACGCTTGCGAAGGTCGTATCATTAAGCCCAAAGTTGAGGGTTTGGATGGTACTAGGAGCCCCTAAATGAGAAGAAGTATAACTCGGAACGACCATTGCGAAGGTTCCATTCTGAATCTCCATGCGGTAGCTAATGCCTTTAATCGTTACAGAATCGGTGATGCTACCAAGGCGGGTTGCCATTTCCATATGAATGATGGAGTCTTCCACGCGGGTAAATAGGATATCGTAGTGGAGGAAATCTTGGGGGGTATTACTAGGGTAGGTCATGCGCGGAGGAGCAGTAAGTTCACCCTGTGGACTTTGGTCCCCTTGGTAGTAATTATAGACCATGGCATCAATATCATTATTGGTCGGATCAAGGGTATATGGGTAGGGCGTGCCTACAGGAATGAGGAGGCTATTTTGGGTGTTTATATCTCCATTTCCATTGATATCCAGATGTTTGGTATTAATGCCTGAATTAAACGAGAGGCTATCGGTCCAATTGCTGGCAGGTTGGGCGAACCAAGCGTATGAGGCGGAGTCATTTGGGCAAAGGGTTCGAGGATTGCCTGTTGTGCTGCTCAGGTAATTGGCCTCATCCTGCAAACGAAGCATATCCGCCAAGCTTAAGCGTCCGTCAAGGTTTACGTCTCCAGGGTATACATAACTAGTATCGATTTGGATGACGAACTGGAAGGTGTCTGTTTCACATTCATTCATCCCGATTACTTGCAAGATGGCTGTGGTATCAATGGCAGCAAAGGTAATCTGTATCGAATCGTGGGTAGAGCCCGCGACGATGGTTCCAAGATGGGAAGGGATAAGGCTCCAGCCCATATTCTCATCAGGATTTAGGCCTGTGAGGGTATAGGTGTAGGTGCTGCTTGTATCTCCTGCGACAATGCTACAGCCATCAATACTGACATTGGCAAAGGGATTGGCAATGCGAATGAGGGAATCTTGGCAAAGGGTATCCTTACACCCATAGAGGGTTTCGACGGCAAGGCAAACATCATGAGCCCCTGGTGCGGTATAGGTGTGTTGAGGATTGGCAGAGGAGGATACATTGCCATCGCCGAATGTCCACGACCATTGTACGATCGAATCGAGGCTAGAGGAGGCATCTGTAAATTGGGTTACGAAAGGGGTACAGCCCGCGGAATCACTCAGTTGGAAATCGGCTAATACCTGTAAGTCCTCAATTTGTGTGGGGATTTGGAGGATATCTGTACAACCGCTGGTATCAGTAACCGTTAGTTCGACTATATAGCTACCCGCTGCTTGGTAGGTATGGATAGGATTCTGGGTAGAGTCGGTGGTTCCATCGCCGAAATTCCAATCCCATGCTACAATTGCGGAAGTAGAAGCATCGTTAAATTGGATGGCGACCGAGTCACAGGCTAGGCGCGTTTGGGAATGGGTGAAATTGGCCGTAGGAAGGATGAAGGCAGCATAGTCGATTCGGCTGATGGAATCTTGGCAGCCGTATGCGTCCGTAACCGTAAGGGATACTGTATATAAACCAGGCTGGGTATAGGTATGGGAAGGATTAGGCCCTGTGGCTGTATTGCCATCGCCAAAGTTCCAATTCCATGCGATGACATCTGAAGAGGACGAATCGGTTAAGTTTAGGGTAAAGGGGGTACAACTTCTATGAGGCAGATAGCTCCCGAAATTGGATACAGGCAGGGTAATGTTTATAAAACCTGTTTGTTCAAGGGAATCTTGGCAACCGTGCTGATCCGTGACGATGAGTTTGGTTGTATAGCTACCTGTGTTTGTGTATTGGTGGATTGGATTTTTATCAAGACTCGTATTGCCATCTCCAAATTCCCATTGGTATGTACCAATTGGCTCGGTGCCTAAATCACCTGTTGATTGGTTGATGAATTGTACATCGGTTTGGGGACATGTAATGGAGTCATTGGTGTTGAAGAGAGGAGAAGGGCGGTGAACCGTAATATAATCGGATTGGGTACGTATATTCGTGCAACCATTGCCACTGGTGACTAATAGGCTAACCTCAAAGCTGCCTCCTTCTGTATACGTATGGGTAGGATTTTGGAGGGTAGAGGAATCGCCATCGCCGAAGATCCATAACCAACTCACAATTGAATCCATTTGTGATACAGGATTTATGGAAGATAAGTCTTGGAAGTTCACAGAAAAAGGGCCACATCCTACTGTTTGATCCGTTGAGAAATCGGCAGTTATATCGGAGCTTGTGATATAATTGGTGTGGGCTAGGGTATCACTGCATCCGAGGCTATCCGTTGCTATTAAAGATATATCAAATGCGCCTGGGGTAGCGTAGGTATGCATAGGGGTAGTTTGGGTGGAGGTATTTCCATCTCCAAAGTTCCATGTATAAGATTGGGCTCTTTGGGATTGATTGTTGAAGTCGATGATTGTGGGGGCACAACCTACAGTGGCACTATTCGTAAAGTCTGCTATGGGAGCAGATACGGTTAGGGTACGGCTATAGCTATCGAGGCAATTGGCGGCTTCACTATGTTCCACATCAAGGGTAACTATGTATGTACCTGGGGTAGTATAGGTATGGGTAAGGTTTTGTCCTGTGCCCGAGTTTCCGTCTCCAAAGTCCCATGTCCACGTATTCATTCCCAGGCCAGAGGCATTGAACTGGGTGGAAATGGGAATACCACATAGAATTGTATCGCTTATTGGGAAGGCTGCAACGGGATCAACTACCGATATTGCATTATATTCTGTATGAGAAGTGATACATCCTCCATTGTTTATGGTAAGCATAATATCATAATTACCCATGTCAGGAATTTGTATACACGGATAAGGGCCTGTTCCTAAGAATATTACGCCTCCATTATTGATAGGATCGGACAACTCCCATGTGAGACTCATGCTAGAATCAACAACTCCCGTGTAGTTTAAACAGATATTTTCGCCTACACAGTATGTTTGATCAGGATCTGCATATGTCCAATCAAGTGGAGCGGGTGTCTTGGCTTGTATGTCTTGGTATAAGGTAAATGTTTTCTCACACCCATAATTCGTTTCTACCCTTAGGGATACGGGGAAATTTCCTGCTTGGGTATAGGTATGGTTTGGGCTAGATTGTGTAGATATATTTCCATCTCCAAAATCCCATTCCCAATCTGAAATAACGTTGATTACTGGTTGAGTAGCTGTGGGGGTATTCGAGGCAAGATTCGGGGTCAAATTTGCTGTAAGATTGATTACTAGGGGGGTACAACCCGATAACTTGTCTATCGAGATATTACCTGTTACATTATCTGTTGTAACTCCCTTACGAATGGATATCGTATCTGCACATCCTAACGAGTCTACTGCAATAAGGGTAGGGGTAAATAGGCCTTCAGAGGTATAGGTGTGTGTGGGGGTGGGTTGATTAGAAGAGGCTCCATCACCAAACTGCCATGTATAGGTTGTCGCACCTATGGAAAGGTTTTCAAAGGTAGTAGATAAGGGGGTACAACCTGCATGAGTGCCTGCTGCGAAGTCAAAGGCGGCTTGTGGAGGTTCAGCTACAATAATCTGTTTGCTGATGGTATCGCTACACCCTTCAACTGTTGATATGATAAGTTGTGGGGTGTATGTACCCTTTGATGCAAAGGTATGGGTGGGGTTTTGTAGGATTGTTGTGTTCCCATCGCCAAAGTCCCAATTCCACTCTGAAGCGGATGGAGATTGAGCGCTGAATTGTACAGTTGCAGGAGCACCACATATAATGCTATCTGCGATGAACTGAGCCACTGGTTTTATGATCTTTATAAGATGGGGAACTGTTAGGGTGTTTGCACATCCAAAGTTCTCTACATTTATTTCAATATGTGTTTCTCCTGTATCAAGAGAGATCATGGAAAAGGTTGAATCGTGGTTTGATAACTCAATGACAGAATGAGAGATTGAAGGGGTAAAATTCCACTCAAGGGATGCTGAAGGATATAAACTTAAGGCATTGGTGGAAAATTGTAGGGTGTCACCTAGACAATACTTTTGGCTATTGTTAGCAAAGTCATCTCCCCATATTTGTATCAAATTAGGATCTGGGAGGCTCCCTGCTTGAATAAAAGCGGGTTTTATGATTTTTTCACTGCATCCGTGTTTCGTTTCAATTTCTAAGGAGACATCGAATTGGCCTGTGGTTGTATAGTTATGTGTAGGAGTACTATCTTGAGATGTGTGCCCGTCTCCGAAGTCCCAAGTATAGGAGAGGACACTATCTTCTAGGTCTACATGGGAGTTGTTGATAAAGGAAACATATAAAGGGGAGCAACCTTGTAGAGTATCCGCATCAAATCGTACAAGAAGAGGGCTTAATACTGTTAAGGTTTGTATAGCAGTATCACAAACCCCCGTGGCGGTATTGCATGCAATAAGTGATATTTGATAGGTTCCGTCTTCTGTGAAAGTCCAACTGGGGTTGAATGCGGAATTACTTCCTACTCCGAAATCCCAGCGCACACTATCTACTCCTTTGGAGGTGTTGGTGAAGGTCACACTTAAAGGTGCACACCCAATTGTATCTGGCATAGAGAAGTCTGCTTCAACCTGTGCTGTAACGAAAACAGGTAGGGCTAGCATCAGAATTAATATGCCATACAATTTGAGGCGAGAGAAGCAATATAGGTGTGAATAAGAAGTCATGTCGATGTTTCGTTTAAGCAGTTTTTATGTGTAGGTTGTAGTGTTCAATACGTTTTTTTCAGGTTGTGGGTTGGGATGTACGCTATATGTTGAATGGATTTAAGGGGTAATCGCGTTATATAGGGATTCTGGTACACGCTTCAATTATGGTCTTTGATTTGGAGCATGATTGAAGGTTACTTTGGAGACGAAGAAAACAGGGTTTGGGAATGGGAACTTCTTCATGTTTTTGTCTTTTATGCCTGTTGTTTTTATCTTGATTTAAAGATCATAAACACTGGCTGTAACCTCAAAAACATTTTCTCCTTTTGTAATGATAAATATGCTTGTTTTGTGATTGTAAGTAGTTTATTACCAGAGATTTGTACGTTTGCCCCGTAATAAAAATATGCTTGAATTATGTATGAGAATAAATTCATTCAATGCCTGCGAAGAATTTCTTGGGATCGATATAAAGACTTTCGTGCTTATATCAAACAACAAAAATTGGCTCCTATTGAAACAAAGATGTTTACGTATTTGGATAAATACGCTTCAGAATTGGCTTCTGCAGATGAAGGAAAACTGAAAAAGCGTTTCGCTCGACAACTGTTGGAGAAGAAGCTGAAGATGAATCGGAATGTATTGAAGAATGCTTTTTCGGGTTTGATGAATCAGTTTCGGGAGTTTTTGATTCAGGATCGTATGCAAGGGGAAGGGACCCAAAAACGAATGATGCTATTGGAGGCATATCGGGCAGAAAATTTATATGATTTGTTTGAGGAGGAATATAGACGTTTGGTAAGAGAACAGGAAAAGGTTAAAGTTCATGATTGGAAGTATCATTGGATGCAGTTTCAATTGTCTGATGCTTGGTATAATTATGCGAACGCAACTAAGCGTATCATTCAAGACCGAAATCCGAGTAAATGGATAGAGAATTGGGATGTTCAGTATGTATTGAACAAAGTCCGATTTATGTGTGGAGTCCAGAGTTTTGTAAAAGGGACTGCGATTCAAGTGCAACAGCGTATTGATCCTGAACATATCGAACGAATCATAGAGGGGGATAAGGAGTATTGGAACCAGTTTCCTTTGATTCGTGCGTATTATATGTTTCACAAATTGCAGAAAGGGGAGACATTTGACGATCGATTGTTGGCGTATAAGCAACTTAGAGGGATTTTGAAGGAGGATTGGGATTATATACCTCCTTATGACCTTCGACAGTTGAGTAGTGGAATGTTCAACTTTTGTACGCGAGAGGCGAGGAAAGGGAAGCTAGAGTTTGACCAAGATTCTTTCGAGATTATGCGAAATCTTTTAGAGGCTGGTTGTTTATTCGTAGATAACCGTTTGCAGCCTATCTATTTTACGCTTTTGGTGAATTGGGGCTTGTATACATCTCATATTGAATGGGTTGAGGGATTCATTGAAGCCTATAAGGATCATCTACCGACTGAAAAGCGAGCAATCTATTACCCATATAGTAAAGCATTGGTTGCATTTGAAAAGGGTTTGTATAAAGAAGTCTTTCGATACTTGTTGATGCAAGAGAAGTTAGATGTTGCGCAAGAGATTAGCCTACGGCGGCTTCGGATTAAGTGTAAATATGAGTTGGAGTTGATGAAAACAGAGGATGAACGCTTGGATGAAAGAGGAGAAGATCCGATGACGGTTACTTTAGCGGCTGAGCGTAAATGGTTGATTAGACAATTAGACATTCGAAAGATTCGGCCTACTATTTTATCGAGCCTGAATTTTCTTCATTTGCTCAAGTTGATTCATAAGCAGGATATATCCTCTTATTCTTCTTTTCAAGTGTTTAGAGAAGAAGAGTTGAAGGAGAGTGAGATCCAAATACTGAGTGAACAACGTTGGCTTAAGCGGAAGTTCTTGGCTAAGTTTGCGCCTAATCACTAGACGAATAGGAGTCTTCTGGTTGTTTGTTTATATGTATGAAATGCCTGCCCGTGTTGTTTGCCAAGGAATTCTTCCTCCAATCGGATTTGTATATGAATAAGCCAATAACTGGCTACCGCAGCGAGGAGCATTATGGCATTCGGGATAGCTAGAAATAGCCCAAATATGCTGATGAGCATTCCGAGAAATATAGGATTTCGGCTAAAGGCAAACAAGCCTGTGGTGACTAAGTCGGTAGGGTTTGCTTCATCTATACCGACTCGCCAACTTTTGTCCATTTGGTATTGGGCAATTGTAATCCAAACCATCCCTAAATGAATGGCTACTAATGCGCCTATCTGTATGTTGGGGTGAATGAGATAAGGGATAGGTATTAGGTATGTGTAGTAAGTAGGCGCAAAAGAGAATAGGAGTACCGATAGTACAATCATGCCCATGATGATTTTCATGATTCCTCCAATATAATCATGCGGGCTATCTGAGTTGCCAAAGGTAACGGGGTTAATTCCTGTTTGTTTGTAGATTCGATAGGAGGGCCATACGAAAACTAATAGGAAGTATAGCACCAAACAGAAAGGAAGGTAATAGGAGAGGTATGTCATAGTAGTGTGTGTTTAGAAGGTAAGATATGATAAGTTTTTCGGATAAGTAGAATAAATGTCTATTGTTTGTGATAATAGAGCAAGGTTGCCCCTATTTTAGGGTGGACAACCTTGCTTTTGGAGGATGGGTAACTTTACCGAATAAGTTCGAATCGTTTGATAAAATGTTGATTACCTGCTGTGCCTTCTATGAAGTATAGGCCGCTTCCCAGGCTCTCTAGGTTTACATCAAGGGTATTCTCCCCTTGTTGTAAACTCTCTTGCATTTGCATGACAACTTTGCCATATATATCACTGATTGTGAGCTGTAAATTTGTATTGTTTGCTACGCCTATACGTAAGCTAAAGTTTCCATTATTGGGATTTGGGTATAGATTAATAGCTCCCTGCCAAAGTTCTTGTTCCAGAGCGGTTCCTTTAACCCAATGTATATGCTCAGTAGCTACTTCCCCATTTAGCCATTGATTTACCTCTCTCATTGAGAAAGGTAGGGAGCTCTTTTGGTAAGTGAGTGAGTAATACCCTCCTGTTTCTTTGCTATCTACAGATCCTACATCACTCAAGATAATGGTGTAAGGCCCTTGAGCCAATTGATTCAAGACAATGGCACTCCCTGCCGTGTCTGTAATCGTAGCCACGACTTGGTTGGTCGTTAGGTTGCGTACTTCGAGTTGAATAGGGCTATTTGAGCTATGGCGAGTAACTTGAAGGACGAGATTAGGTTCATCAAGCAAAAGTAGGAACTTATCTACATCCTGTTTGTTACATAAGGCAGCATTTCTGTTAATGCCCATTACAGGTAAGTCTACTGCTAAGAAGTCATTCGGTTCGTAGACATCTCGTGCTATTTGTGCCTTTACGGGGCGGCTTTCGCTTCTACAGCCAAATGAACTGATTTCCCAATTGTAGAAAAAGTAGTAGGTATTTGTTGAGCCTGTTGTAGGGCCAAGGATTCGGATGAAACCATTTGGGTCTTCATAAGGGTAGAGGGCTCCACTGGTATTGTATACGAGGCTTGGGATAGTTGTCCCTTCGGCTCGTATTTCATATCCTGATCCAGGCGGAACAATCATGCAAATAGGTACAGGAATTTCCCCAAATAGAGAATCATACAAGACAGAGTCTACATAAAATGTGGTGATTCCGACGACATTGTCTAATGAATCATATACTGCAATGGATATGAGACCTGTATCTGTAACAACAACCCTAATGGTGTCGAGTTTGATAGGTGAATCACGGAGTACATCAAATACCAACCCATTGCTATACACTGAAGTCGTATCAGCAGAGCCGATAAAATCATTGGGAGCTCCTACATTTGAGCTACTTTCCTTGGCCATCTTTTTTACCATAAATTCTTTGAGAGCTATGTCCATAAATACATCAAAGAAGGAGTCGGTGTAGGAAGGAGTCCCCCCTTGGCTAGGTACCAATTCAAAGATTCCGTCAAAGGTGTTGTCTTTGTCTAGGATTATGGTAGCCATATCCCCAATATCACATACAACGGCATTATTGGCCGCAGGAGCTGGACCGCCTGTATTGATATTCACCTCTATCATATCGATATCGTTTAGGGAATTCTGGTCATTATTATTGTTTATTAGGGTGGCAGTAACAGTTGTTACTCCTGAACTCGCGAACGTCAATACACTTAAGGAAACCTCAATGGTATCTTTTGCGCCTGGAGCGAGAGGGGTTGAAACCATAATTGTATCAGGGCCACCTACAGCTCGATTGATAATAACGGTATATCCATTCATGACATCTGTTCCCATATTTTCTACAATCAATCGAGCAGTTGGATTGGAGGCCTCTTGGCAAATATCTAGGGTATCATTTAGTAGTCCAATATCAAAGTAAACGGCTCCGTCATTGGCTACTACATCGACAGCCTCTATATCATCAATGGCAATATCATGTGAGAAGTTACTATTGTCAGTACTGCCTTCGAAGATGAGATACACTTGGCCAGCAGGAGTGGTTCCTAAAGCTATTTGTTGTTGTTGCCAAGTAGCGAGATTATGTCCAATAATGGCTTGTGTTGTACATCCTGAATTGGTGCAACTCTTGATGGTTAGGAGGTTCTCATTTGTCCCATTTCGGTCATCATGGCTATGGTACCAGAAGCTGGCCTCTAGTGCTCCATTTACTTGCATACATGGAGAAAGGAGGTTTACAGGGAAATTATCATTTTGGGAATCCTCTAGGTAGGCATATACTCCTGCGGCTGTGCCAAGGGTGTGGTCTGCTGATGGGCCTGTTCCTGTGCTAGGAGTACCTCCTGAATTTAAGAGCCAATCTTGATTCGCATCATTGGCGTCATTCAGGAAAGGCAACAAGGCTCCTCCTTCAAAATCTTGTGTAAGAGGCAGAGTTGCTTGAGGCAAAACACTTACTTGCCGATTGATTGAATTGTTAGAGCTGTCTCCATCTCCTGTAGCGTTTAATATTGCTTGTATTTGATGATCTGATAAACTTGCCCAAGGTGAAATAGGAATGGGCATAGTGGCAACAGCTGTATCTCCAGGTGCTAAGGTTGTATCTACAGGCACAAATGTTCCAAGTAATATGCTGTCTACAAAGAATACGACATTATAGGAAGAAATCGTATCCGTTCCGATGTTGGCAATGGTAACCCTTGTTTCTAGGGTATCATCAGGGCATATATAGCGAGGAGGTGATTGGAAGTCTACGATTGTCGCATCTGTCGTAGATATTTGTTGGATGACGATATTATCGATTGCTACTCCATCGTCCGAAACAAATCCATCAGATCCAAATGCAAAGCGTAGAAATACACTTGGTTGCCCTCCTAATCCGTCTAAATCATGGACTGCGTTTACCCAATTTCCTGAGCCTCCACTTCCTGTTGTACCCGCCCATCCTTCTGGCTGTCCTCCAGGATTTGCATTAAGGGCATTGCTATTATACCAATTGTTTGGATCTCCGAATGCTCCCACGTTTTGCCATGTCGCTCCTCCGTCAATGGACGATTGTAATACCGTCCCATCCCAGTTCGCTTCGCTATGCCACCATATATCAAAGCTAATTGTAGGAATATTGATACCAGAGAAGTCAAAACAAGGCCCTTGCAAGAAGGAGACCTCATTGTTGTTATAGGGAGTTGCCAAGCCCGTCATCCAAGAATTTGTATCTGCAGCACTAGGAGGGCCTCCTATGATTGTGCTTCCAGCAGGTATTCCGAGTTCCCAACTTGTATTTGCCCCTCCACTATACCAGCCTCCTGGGCCTCCCGAGAAATCTTCGCTGTAGGGGTAAGCATTAATACTGGGTAGTACTTGAATAACGAATGCAAGGGTATCATCCAAAGAGTTTGCATCACCAAGGGCAGTCACAAAGCCTGTGAGTGTACGTTGGCCTCCTGCGCTGAGGTCAGCCGTTGTCATGAATGCAAGGTCTGTTGTGTCGCCTGCATAAATTGTGTCTCCAAATACCTCTGTTATAAAGCTTCCTCCGTCAATTCCAAATCCTGCGGTAAATCCTGTTAAAGGATCAGTTCCGTTATTGATAACGAGGACACTTATAGGGGTATTTGCGTTTCCACATATTATAGGAGTAGGGGAGGTAAACCCGCCGAACTCAGCCGCTATGGGAGGGGGATCCTGAATAATTATGTTGTCAAATGCAAATCCATCATGGTTTACACTTCCATCTGAGGCCACTGCGAAACGCAGGAATACAGATGACTGTCCTGCTAATCCTGTTAAGGCATGCAAGGCGGTTACCCATTCTCCTGATCCATTCGTTGCTGTTCCTGACCATCCTTCGTTTTGGCCTCCTGGTGCGCTAGAGATAGTTGCATAATTGAACCAATTATTAAGATCTCCAAATGCTCCAACATTTTGCCATGTAACTCCTTGATCGATAGAAGATTGAAAGACAACTCCATCATAAAAGAATTCTATCTCCCACCAAATATCTACACTTAGTTGGGGATCTGTCAGGCTACTGAAATCAAATTCAGGACTCATTATCCAAGAATCTTCATTGCTGTTATAAGGGGTACTAAGTCCAGTCATCCAAGAAGAAGTATCCAACGAAGTGGGAGGAGCTCCTGAGATGACGGTTCCTGCGGGTAATCCCAGCTCCCAACTAGGGGTAGTTCCTCCGACAGCCCAACCGTTGGCTCCCATATCGAAGGTTTCGATATAGGGGAAGGTATTAATAAGGCCTCCTTCTGGAATGGGGCTTTCTTGTCCTATAGAAAAATTCCAAAGGCCAAGAATGAGTAAGCAATGGATGAATAAAAGTCGTTTCATAATGAGTGAATATGGTTAATGTGATACGTACATCTATGATAAGCTTTTTCTTAGCTTGCTTTTTTAATGTTTAGCTAATCGAAATAATTTCCGTACAGTTATATGAATATAAGGAATTTCCCTAGGCAAACCAATGAGGAATGCTAGGGTTCTCGTTTAGGTACAGTTATTTCTGATATGGCTTGGTACTCTTAGGCGCCTTGGGCTGAAGCTGCAAGGCTACAGTAAATCTTGGGGTTGTATAGAGTTACACAAAACATGGGGTTGTATAAAAAGTGTTTAGTGGGAGGGATAGGGGGGATGTAAGAAAATTGGGGGTTGGTTAGGATATTTGAGGGGGTAGTGAGGTAGTTTGGGGGGCTATTTATGGAGGTCGATGGTGTATTTGGGAGTAGGGGTTGGGCATTGATGAAATGGCTTGGAACAGTGCAAAAAAAAGGTCGGGCGAAGTAAAATAGGAGGTGCGAGGTTTGCAAGTAAGCCTGTCCTGCTTTGCAGTAAGCGTGCGAAGTCGGAAAATGAGGTGCGGATTTGGGGAAATAGGCCTCTCCGAGGGAAGAATAGGGTGTGTGAGGCTGAAAAATGGGATGTCTCCTTGTGAGAGTGAGTGATTTGCTTTGGAGGGTTTGGTTGGGGAGCTTGAAAGGAGGGTAGCTCGGTTAGAAAGTGGGCTTGCCATTGATTTTAGGAAGGTAGTTCGTTTAAAAAGTAAGGGGTAGTGCATTGAAAAGGAGGCTTGCGAAGTTGTGAAGTGGCCGTGCGAAGTCGGAAAGTAGGCTTGCGAACTTTGAAAGTTGCCTTGCGAGGTTTGTAAGGAGGCTTGCGAACTTTTTTAGGAGTTTTGTGGGATCAGAAAGGATATGTGTCAAGTTGTATAGGATGGATGTCGGATGGGATTGGAGGGGGGAGGAGTTTGGGGGTATAGAGGTTTGGTTGTTTGATTGTCAGTCTATTATGGCTTTTTGTTTGGAGGCTCTATGATATGATTGTGAGCTAGGGGAGGCTTTTGTTATGTGTTGAGAGTGGCTTTCGGATTGGGTTGTTTTATGGCTATATGTGGCTTATGTATATGGTTTTCTTTATTTGATATGGGATGTTTTTGGGTGTTTATTCGACATTTGGATGTTTTTGGGAGGAGGGTCTTTATGGAATTTAGAGGGATTTATTTTGGGGGTTTTGGTGGGTTTTTGAGAGAGTATTTTAGGGTGTTTGGAAGGAGGTTTTGGGGTTGCTGAGATGGGGAGTTTAGGGCGGTTTTGGGATGTAAGGTTTTTGGAAGTTGTGTGGAGAAAGTTGGTTTTTGTTGAGGTGTTTTTATGGGGTTAGATAGGGGTATGGTTTATCGGAATAGAGACGAATGTGTAGGTTTTGTTTGTTTTATTCGTTATCCAGCACCTTGCTCCTCCCGAGGAGAACTATTTCTCATATGGCTTGGTGCTCTTAGACGCTTTGGACTGAAGCCGCAAGGCTATAGTAAATCTTGGGGTTGTATAAAAAGTGTTTAGTGGGAGGTTTTCAGACTCGACATTCAGTATCTCATAAAAGGTTTGTTATATGAGAAATGGTTGGTTTAGGTAAGAGTATTTAGGTATGTTGGGGTATCAGGTCTGTTTATAGACTTGCATATGCTCCTCTTAAGACCCGTTTGATCCCTTCATGGTCTCGTTTCTGGAACATCTGAATGAGCTCAGGCATTTGAAAGTACCCTAGGTTGCCAATTCTACGAATGCGGTTGTCGTATAAGATTCCTAGTTCTAGGTTTGATTCTTTGTATTGGTCAAAGCGATAGAACAATCGATAGCCTTCTGCTTTTGGTACCAAGCCTTTTGCTTCCAATACAGGTTTTTCGCCTAAGACCTCTAGAACTTTTTCCCATGAATTGCACCGAAGGTCTTCCATTCGCATCAATTGCCAGTACCAGACGAGGTATCGGTTCATTCGTCGGATACGCATTTGTTGGAGGTCTCGTTCTTTTGCATCAAACGCCCACATGGTTTCTATAGCTGCATTGATAAGGATAGCAAAGTAGTAACTAGGATTTTCGTCATTGGTAAGCTCAGGGTAGTACTTACGGGAATAAGCATATTCATGCAACATTGCCCATACATCGGCTTGATAGTCGGCGGTTTCTACAATTCGGGGAAATCGTCCGACTCCTCTAAAGGTCACATCAAATAGGCCATGTGTCCAATAGTGCATGCTCTCATGGAAGACTAGTAGGCGTAATGCCCGAAAGGTTTCCGCTTCTGAGTAATTAAATTTAGAGGCAATATGATGTACAAGTTCGGCATCCACTCCCCATTTTCCCCATTCCTTGAAGAACTTGAATCCTCCCTCTATCCGTTTTACCTCCACAAATCCGCAGCCATGCAAAGGAGTATCATGTATCCACGGTAAACCTTCCCAGAGGAAATGTTCCAATGCTTTGGTTTTGGTTTTTTCCCCTACTAAGGGTTTATACCACTTCCCTTTTCGCTTTCGTTTGCCTCTTTTGCTTTCAGCTATGTCCTTAACAAAGCCTTGGATATATTCCCATATCTCTGAGCCGAACTTCTTTTTTAGGGATGATACTTTGACTTGTTCTTCGGTGCTTAGTTCGAATGCTGTTTCCTCTTTTCCTCCGAGTAGGATGGCTGAGACTTGTCGAAAAACACCTTTAGAGCTGTATTGATAGGTTTGGATGGGAGAATGTACATTGCCTTGTATTTTGGTTCCCATATAGAAAGCTAAGCCAACAGGAATGGCGGCAAATACATGTACGGTTCCTTGTTTTGTGAGGACAGTAGTTAGCTCCTTTAAACATTGTCCAAAGGCATCTCCTAATGTGTAAACGTAATGACTTGATGGGAGATCCAATACAATGGGATCAGTATATATATGAGAATGTGAGATGATGGGCTTCATCATTCCTTCATTGGCGAGTTTCTCGTTTACTTCATAAGAAGATGATACCCGTATGATGGCATCTTGTGTGGCTTCTTCTTGTGGGTTTTGATGGGTTTCTTGGTGCCAGATCGGTTCGGTCATGGGTTCTTGTTCATTCCCATACCAATCTCGTTCGCCTGTGTGTCGTTTCAGGTATATCCACACCTTATTCCAATTGCCAATCAAATATCCCAAATGCATTGCTAAGGGGATTGGGGCTGCACCGAAGTATACGATTTCATAATCGGGATAGGCTTCAATGATAGGCAATAGCTTTTTATGATATAGCTCCTTTTGATGAGAGGACTCGATCCCCCAATGTACTTCTCCGATTTCGCTTCGTTGTATCAAATGACCATTGGCCGTATGTACCTCTATATGCTGAAACCGAAGGATATAGTGTTCTTCGAAGTCTCGCATTAGCACTTCTTCAACCTGTCGTTGGCTGATTTTGCTAAGCATCGAGTGGCGAATGACTATAAACCCTTTATGACTGCGCTTTCCCATAAATTGAACTCTTCCCTTGTATAATAATCTATCTCTAAGATGGTAAAAACAAGCTTATGAAGCATAGGGGAGGGGCATATATTTTTTCTGGAACTTTGGGCTGTATGGGATAAAATACAGAAAAGCCTCCTGTTCTAAGATAGAACGAGGAGGCGGTACCTACGTTTGTGAATAGAGATTGGGTGTCTTTCTCTGGGATTGTGTACAGAATAGGAGTTGAGATAGCACCCAAGAGAGTCACTTCAGAGTAAGTTCATTCAACTATCACTTCATCACTTTCTTGACGAGTGAGTTATTAATCTTCACAAAGTAGGTTCCTTTTGGGAGCGCAGAAACATCTATCAGACTTTGGCCAGATGAATCAAGCTCTACGTTTTTAAGCAATTGGCCTAATGAATTGTAGAGTTGGATGCTTCTGACTTCCTCGAGGAGATCTTGATATGCTACAATCAATTGGTCGTTCATGGGGACAGGATAAATCTTGATGGAAGACTCTATCAAATCTTGCCCATTGATGGAGGTATGTATGTTCCCTTGTATTTCTACGGTTATGGGTTCGCCATTGAAATAGCTTTCTATTGTGCCTAAGTCACTTGTATGAATTGCTTCATCTATGGATTGTAGGGTGATATATCCAATGAGGTTTACAGGAATTCCGCCGCAAACATTGGCATAGGAGGTAAATAGGACTCGATTTTGTTCGAGGTCGTTCCATTTTGTCATGAAGGCATTTAAGGAATGGTCAATATTTATGATAGAGAGACGGGATTCATTATAATCCATTGTAAAGTCAAAGCCCATTAGGTTGGTTTCGCCTTCGTACAGAATGGGGATTCTGTGGTTTCCGTTTTGGTCTATTGTAGATTGGCTTAGATCGAAGATAATGCGCGCCTGTGTACCCATTCTGATGGTGGAGGCAGTTGGAGGATTAGCATCCCAGTCTCCATTGACATCCCCTAATAGAATTCCATGCGCTTTTATGGTAGTAGGGGCACACATTTGTGATGAGGAAGGGGTTGTTAGACAAGGGGGAACATCGGGTACATTGTATTTTGAGTATCCTTGTATATCGTCTAATGGATACGTATTGCTTGGTTGATAGTCTTGTGCCGTTTGAACCGTTGTTGAATCTATAAAGCGCCAATCTAGGGATATACTATCAGGCTGAGGGAACTCACATATTGATTGGGTGATTCGATTTTGCATGTGGGTGATATCTCCTGCGGAAATTCGATCATCCATATTTACATCCATGGCAATCATTTGGTAGGGATTGGGAATGAAGTTGGTATCAAGTGTGGTGACAAGGCCAGCCAAATAGCAATCCATGCCATTTATGACAGACATAACAGGAGTGCTACAATCAATATCTCTAGAGAAATGTACGTATCCTCCTCCCGAAGTAGTCATATAGTTAAACTCTCCATTGAGGTTAGGAGTAGTGGTAGGACTTCCGCTACAGCTATTTGGCATTTCAGATATTTCTGTTATCAGGTAGTTGCTAGGGTTTAAAGAGTCGTATCGGAGAGGTTTATTCGCATCGTCCCAGAACAGGATGCGCCCTTCTAATTCTGCTGTGCCAGTCAGGCTTAACGAACCACTATTGGCACAAGCGGTTTCGGTGTATATATCATAACTTTCAATGATTTCGCAAACCGAAAAGACAGGTGAGGTATTAGACATGAAATTATTGTTCAAGCTAAACTCTATGCAAGCAATCTCCCCTGAGCCTACGAATTCTGCAGTAGTAGGAGCTTGCGGTGTATAGAAAATACTTACGTGGAGTTGATTCGGATTTGTTGTGGTGTTAATATAGTAATCTGCATTTGGCGAATTATTTAGAACCACATCGCCAAGGGTCACATTTCCTGTGGGAGTCATGACATTGTTATCATATTCCAGACAGAAATCTAGGCCAATTACGCCTTGAGGAACATCTGTTTGGGCAATGAGAGGAATACAGAAAATGGAAGCGTTTCCACTGGTATCCTGAGTTGGGCATGGGATAGAGGTATCATCAATTGTATAGGTACAACAAACAAGTTCATCCCCAAAATTCACACTTTCTGAGACATTAAACGTATGGGGAGTGTAAGCAGGAATAGAACTAGTGAGGCCCCAAGGCCATACGGGCATAGCAATGGTATCCACATAAGGATTGAAATCCGTTGTGAGACAGGAATTGAGAGACGTATCGGTTATGGTTATAAGGCAATCCCAGTCGCCAAAACCATTGGGATCATTCTCTACACCTCCAGATACAACAAGCTGGTTGGGTTTTGCAGGATTGTAGAACAGAGATTCAAAGAAGGGATTTGAGTTCATCGCAGATTCAAGTCTTTTTCCTCCTATTACATTCCCATATTCATCAAGCTTCACGATTTCAATATAGGGGAAGCCTGCATCTACCACGTTACTCATATAAATATTATTATATACGTCTTGTACTACACTGGTGGTAATACTCCCTCCATTGGGGCTATGATATTCTCTTGCCCAATCGACTTGCCCTGCTGCGTTTATTTTAACAAGAATGCCACGATTTTGGCCTCCATACGTTTGGAATCTACCCGAAGCTAGATAACCATTGTCATTACTATGAATAACTTTATAGAAGAATGTATTGTGGTCGCCGTACTGTTTCGCTGAGGTGATTTGCCCATTTGCATCTACTTCTAGGATAAAGGCACTCCATATACCAATACCAGCAGAACCCGATATTGTACATCCTCCATTTGCTGAAGGGATAATGTTATAAAGCTCATCGTCTCCTCCTCCCTCATACTCACGAGTCCATAGGATATTCCCGCTTCCATCGATCTTCATAAGACCTATGTTGTCTGTGATGCCTATGGTTGTTAGCCAACCCGTGACAAAATAGGTATCATTCGTTGAGCTAACGATTTGCCCCCACATGATTCGACGAGGGGAATTATACGTTTTATACCACACGAGATTTCCTTGTGGATCTATACGTACAATGACATATTTCCATTCCATATTATGCAGAATTGCTCCAGCAAGAAGGAAATCGCCAGTTGGGGATTTTGTGAAAGAGGAAAACACATGGTTGAGGGGATAGTCATTGGGAAAAGGATCATAGGATTTTGTCCATAGAATGTTACCCATGGTATCGATTTTACTAAAAATAGGAGAGTAGTTCGTCCGTCCAATCGCAAAAAATGCGTTTTCAGTTGTGTCAAATTTAATCTCTGAATATCGATCGGAATTCTCATTACCATATAGGATACTAATAGGTACTTGGGCTTCCACATACAGGCTCATCATTAAGAGCCAGCAAAGCAATAAGGTAGTGTTGAAATTGATTTTGGTTGTTGTCATAAAAAATACGGTTAATAATTCGTGGAAAAGAATATGAGGGGGGAGGCTACTTGTTGAAGTAGCATGTGAGAACTAGATGTATAGATTGTTGAGGATATACTATCTGCTATGATTGAGTCGAATCATGACATAGGAAACCCGTTGGAAATAGATTTTCCAAATATAGAGGCGAATCTGACTTGTTCAGATTGACCTTATGCGATTTTCGAGGTCAATCCTCAGATTTGTTGAGGGCTGTGATGGGGTATAATAGAGGGTATTATTGATTGGTTGAATAGTTTGTAACAATTGTTTAGATGAAGCATTTGAGGGAGAATGGGTTGAGAGGGGGATATGAGATGTGCTTTTAGCATAGTTTATATAGCTATTAATGTGGCTAGAATGTGGTTTATTGGCAGCTAGGACTAAGTCCCTTCCTGAGTAGGATTAGGACAAAGTGATCCTTTAGGCTGATACAGAATCGTATCGCCGAATGGTTTTGTTGGCTAAAACCTTCGTTGAACTACTGGAGGAATTGAGCAATAGAAATAGAAACGGTTATGTTAATTTTTGAGTTCAGGTATTTATGTTCGCTTTAACACAATTATAATTAGAGGGGAATTTCTCTCCAATGTGTTTAACTGGGAGAGAAAGGAATGCGTAGTATGGGCTTTTATGCCTATTTGTTGGTTTACATTTGAATAGATGCCTAAAGGCGGGATTTGTCAGCAGTTAGCAAAGTTTTTTTAACATATATGAATTGATGCCAAATTGTTGAACCTATTTACCTACTGACTATAAAAAAACACTTACAGGACTTTCTTTAGGAATAACTGACTACAAGTTAGTAATTGTTTGAGTATATCATGAATTAATCGGGCAAATGGTATAAATTCTGGGTTTTCCTTCCTAGACCATCGTTTGAATTGATTGCTTGCCATAAAAAAAGGGAACCTAATGGCTCCCTTTCTCTCTCATACTGAATGTTATGTATTATTGTTGGATTTCTACTTTCTTGCGATATAGTTCTCCATTTATCTTGAACTCTACTATATACAATCCATTAGGGAATTGTTGTACAGGAATCTCTTGTACATGAGTACCTGCCGAAACCGACAATCGTTCGGTGTGTACTGCTTGGCCATGTAGGTTGTACATCGTATAGGTTCCAATGGATGCTTCTTCTACGGTATATTGCAGATGAAGCAATCCTGAAGTGATAGGGTTGGGATATAGTTTGAAACCATTGTGCGAATCGTCAAACTCATTGAGGGTTTGTTTGATGCCGATTCCGACATAGGGAAAATTACGTGTATGGGCATTGAGGGAATAAGGTTGCGTAGACCAATTCCCTGAAGGACCAAATACCCGAATATAATACAAGCCTGGTGCAATATTATTAATAACAATGGTTTCCTCATTCAAAGCTGAGTTCGAAGAACTATTAATGAGGATTCCGTTACTATTATACAATCCTATATTGAAATCCTCGGGGAGCTCCGTTAGCTTAACTTTGAGGTTGTTTTGGTTGGAAGCTACCTGTATGGTATACCAATCTTCATCTCCAGACGGACAAATATAGGTTCCTTCTAGGGTACCAATAGCAGGCAATGGTGTGGCTGTTGTGAGGGTATCATTGGCCTCAAAGGCATCTAAACAAGGAGGGTTATTAGGCAAAGGTAGATAAGGAGCCGTGCGGGTTTGGGCACGTAGGTAGTATCCTTGAGAGGCATGGAAAGCATCATTCAATCCGAATACACGGATGAAATACAGGCCTGGAAGGATGGCATTGGCTACAATTTCCTCATCTGCTGAACCCGCATTATACGATGTATATAGAAGTAGGCCATTATCATCATAGATTTCCAATTCGAAATTTGCGGCTAAATTAGATAGGCTAACCTTCATATAAGGCTCATCCAAAGGCACATAAAATCGGAACCAATCTTCATCTCCCATCGGACAAATCCGAGCATCTCCAAGGATACCCATAATAGGGATTTCTACAGCCGTATTAATCTCGTCATTGTCCTCGAATGCGTCTTTTCCACAAACGGGACTACATTCTCCTAGGTAATTAGGCACATCTAAGTTGGTGCGAGGCAAGATTTTGAATTCGCTGAAACTATAATACATGATACCTGTCATGCTATCCATTGAGTCCCCTACGCTGACCACACAAGGAGGTACATTCATTACGCCCGAGCTATTCATCCAGAGGCTATCATTGACGAAAGATACGTTGAGGGAGCCAAAGGCCGAGGAGGTTTGACGACCTGCCAATACACGACAACCAGAAACGGTATTGCTGGTGTCTAGGCCAATGCGGTATTCTGCGAAATTGCTTGGATCATCTGCATTTGCATCCACTACATACACGGGGTCAAGCGCGGGTGAGGTCAGGCGAACTAACATCCCTTCATAGGCCTCATTGACAATGAAATCATAGGTACTAAAGGTACTTGGGCTCAATTCAGTTGGTTCAATAGTATGCCCTGTACTTAGGAGTTGGATATTTAATATATCCTCTAGACGGGTATACTCGAAGTTTTCTCGAACAATACCTGTTACTCGCACCTTGTCTCCTACAACAAGACTATCCAAGTCGGGATGACCGAGGCACATGATTCCAGACCAACTATTCAAGGTAGAATCATCTTGTTGGATGAATACCTGCCCAAGGTTATCGGCCTCAGAAGAAGCAGTTACGACCCCTTCTACACTAACCTCTGCATCCACATAGCCCGAACTTCCATCAGAGAAAGGCGTGAATTGTAGGTCATATATAGTCGTACCATTGTCTCTTACTGTGAAGAATTTAGGATTGTCTGCTGTGCCAGGAACATTAGGCGAACAAGTAATATTTCCTGTGCTATCGAATCCGCAGACATAGTATTGAATGAAATCCCCATCATTGAAGGAAGAACTTGGGATAAGCCCCTCATACGTATTTACTGCAATGTTTATCATAGGGACTGGCGTATAAGCCGTATTTCCGAGGCCAATCGCATAGTAGAGGGTTCCTCCATTGATATTGCCGTCGGCATCTGTAATGGTGGCTGTTACCCGAAGATCTTGGGTAGAGGTAGGCGTTACCAAATCACGGAATACATCTGCTACCTCTGGACTATTGTTCCCGAAGCAGACTTGGTAATGAGAGGCATCGAAGGGCTGGAGCTCGTAGCCACGACCTCCAATTCCTGCACACCCATTTTCTGAGTGTGTGACGATTCCACGGAGGCTACAATATTGGGTACCGACAGAAGGAACAACAAAAGTGCCCCCTTCTACTGGGAGCCTTTGGACGAGGAATCGATCGGATACATTGATTCTATTGCCTGCTACATCCTCTACTGTTAGGCTAACGCGGGTTCCGCCTGCGAAATAATTGATAGATGTTACAGTTACATCTAGGAGCTCTATATAGCTCCCTTCCCATTGTTCTCCAGTAGGTAATAGATTTACTTGGCTGGTATCATTGAGATCAGATAGGTTGATGGTTTCGTAGTAGACGGTATGTCCGCTACTCAAGATACTAACGTTAATAGGAACCAGTTCTGTTTCTCCAAAGAACTCATCTACATAGCCAATGAGTTCTAGGGAATCTCCTGCTAAGACGCTGTCTAGATCAATCGGTAGGGTAGGATTAGAGGAGAATAGGTCGAGACCACTGAAAGCACCTGTTCCATCTTGAATCCAGACATTGCGAGGGCCTCGAAGTTGAGATAAATCGCCATCCATGACAGCAATTCCTCTAACTAGTACTGTATCTCCTGTGAGAGAGGAGGAGTCAATACAGGCCGAGAGATCTGTAGGGCTGACTGTTTGGATGTCTTGAATGGTTACAGTTGGGTATGTGATTTGAGACCAACTAATATGTTGTAAAAAAGCTAATGTGAAGAAAAGTAAAGCGTATTTTCGCATAATACATGGTTTGATTGTGATCGCGATTGTAAGAAATATTATTGAAGTTTTCTAATGAGAGATACTGTCGTTTCCCGAAAAAAAAAAGCTAGGATGCTAATAAAAGTGCTAGAAAAAACGTTAGGTAAACATAAGATCTTCAAGAAAGATTTTCTATCTTCGTAAAAGAACCATACAGAACCAAAGCAAGTCAGATTTTTCTTTACCTCGCAGCTAAATTACATTTGTTCACAATAATTTTAGATAAGCTGCAATGAAGAAAACACATGTCCTCTTTCTAGCCCTAATCGCGCTAGTTTGTCTTCAATTTACTCCTTTTGAGACGTACCGATCGCATTTGAATCTTCGTTTAGCAACGAGTGATACAATGCCTGTCCCTGATCTCCCCACAACCTTACATGATTATGTAGCCTATAGTAACACTAACCTCCCTGACCACTATAGTGACCCGAATTATTTTGATGATCCTATTGCGACATCAGACAATACGCCTGTATTTAACCAAATATCTAACCCTGGAGCAACTCTTGGGCGGGTGTTGTTTTATGACAAGCGAATGTCTGCAAACAATACGATATCCTGTGCTTCTTGTCATATTCAAGAATTTGCCTTCGCGGATACAGCCCAGTTTAGTCGAGGCTTTGCTGGAGGACTCACAGGACGTCATTCGCCTGGCCTTACAAATGCCCGATACTATTTCCGAGAGAATATGTTTTGGGATGAAAGAGCTGCAACAATTGAGGATCAAGCCCTACAACCCATTCAAGATGCGGTAGAGATGGGATTGACCTTGGCAGAAATGCGTACAAAAATCCGCGAAGCAGGCTTCTACTATGATTTATTCGAGGAAGCTTTTGGAGACACCATTATTACCGACCAACGGGTTTCGTTTGCGATTGCCCAGTTTGTCCGTTCTATGGTTTCCTACCAATCTAAGATGGATGTGGCAATGGAGGATGATAACAATCCTGCGACTCCTGCCGATTTGCACAGTTTTACAACGGTATTTGATTCGTTAGAGCGAAGAGGTTTGGCACTTTTCCAACGTATGCCCCCACCAGACCAAATCGCATTAGGAGTCATTCAGCCTGGAGATGCCCCTGTTGTTTCTCTCGCTTGTGACCAATGCCATCAGACTTCAGCGCAGATTCTAAGTATTGCTATGGGGCCTGGAGGAGGGCCTGGTTTGAACCCGCAAAATATTGGTCTCGATTCGACGGTTGTAGACCCAGGTGCTAATGGGCAAGGGGCATTCAAGGTCCCTTCGCTTCGCAATATTGAATTCACGGCTCCTTATATGCATGATGGGCGTTTTGAAACGTTAGAAGAAGTCGTTCGTTTCTATTCGGATAGCGTGATTGATGTACCTGAAACAAGCCGTTTCTTGCGATTGAACAATGACCCTGCGGCTCCTGTCCAACGTTTTAATATCGATCAAGGAGATGTGAATGCGCTTGTGGCATTTATGAAGACCCTCTCGGATTCTGCCCTGATTACGAGTGAGTTATTTAGTGATCCTTTTGTGCCTGTTGAATGTTCAAAGGATGCATTTGAGCCAAATGATATGCTGGCACAAGCAGCTCCTCTTCCCTTAACAGGCGTGAATCGCAATGCCTTGATTTGTTTGCATGGGGATGTGGACTATTTCTCTTTTGTCGTTGGGGCAAAGACGAATATTCAAGTGACACTCAGCAATATTGATCCAAGCTTCCAACTACAGCTGTTTAATGAGTCAGGCACAACAATAGGAACATCTCAAGGAACAGATATAAAGACATTGATAGCGAATGGCTTAACGATGGGAGAAACTTACTATGTGAGAATCTCTGCACTGGGAGATAATTATGATGCAAGTAAAGGATATACTTTGCGTTGGCAAAGACGTGCAACGCCTTTCGCAAATACGGGTTCGTCTATTCGAACGACTGACGTAGCGATTGACTTTGCGCTAAACGCGTACCCGAATCCAACAAGTGGACAATTGCATATTGTCACAGATTCTCCTGAGGCAACGACTGCTTCTCTGGCTGTGTTCAATGTGAAAGGCCAAAAGGTACACCAACAAAGCTTTGATACACAGGCAGGCAAGAATGCCTTTACGGTGCAAACAGACAATTGGAAGTCAGGCATTTACTTCTTGAAATGGCGACAAGGTAGCCAACTAAAGGTTAAGCAAATCGTGGTGAGCCACTAAATCCTATATGCTAAAGCTCTCATGAGCTGGAATTATTTGTGTGAAATAGAATCCTTCGTATCTTCGGAGGATTCTATTTTGTTATGTAAGCCAATCCAATGATGAAACATTTCCTCTTAATTTCCCTTCTCCTGTGCAGCCTTCCTTTGTGGAGCCAAAAAGAGCTTCCGCCTATTCAGAAGAAGCAACTTGCCTTAACGCCCCCTATGGGGTGGAATAGCTGGAACTATTTTGCTTGTGATATCAATGAACAATTGGTGAGAGATATTGCGGATGCAATGGTGAGTACGGGCATGAAAGATGCGGGCTATGAGTACATTGTGATAGACGATTGTTGGCAGGTGGCAAGAGATGAGAATGACCGAATCATTGAAGACCGAGAGCGGTTCCCTTCGGGTATGAAGGCATTGGTAGATTACGTGCATAGCAAAGGATTGAAGTTTGGGATTTATTCGGATGCGGGTCGGAAGACGTGCCAAGAACGCCCTGGAAGCCTTGGTTATGAGGAGATTGATGCGCGTACCTATGCGAAATGGGGGGTTGATTATTTGAAGTATGATTGGTGCCATCATGGCTTTTTGAGTTCGCGCAAGACATACCCGATTATGGGACGTGCCTTGGCCGAATTGGATCATCCCATTGTATTTAGCGTATGTAATTGGGGGTGGAGCAAGCCTTGGGAATGGGCGCCTGACTTTGCCCACTTGTGGCGCACAACCATTGATATTGAGCCCTGTTTCGATTGTCGGGGGAAAATGGTGCATAAGAGCGTCATGCAAATATTGGATAAACAAGTAGGTTTGGAGAAGTATGCAGGGCCAGGGCAATGGAATGATCCCGATATGTTGCAGGTAGGCAATGGCGAGATGACCTTTGAGGAGAATCGGGCGCATTTCGCATTATGGTGCATGCTGGCAGCTCCCTTAATGGCAGGGAATGACCTACGCAATATGGATAAGGAGGTACTCGAAATATTGACCCATGATGAACTCCTTGCTATCAACCAAGATAAACTTGGCAAGCAAGGCTATAAGCATACGGATGAAGGAGATATAGAAGTGTGGGTGAAGGATTTGGAGGGGGGAGATAAGGCGGTTTGTGTCTTGAACCGAGGAGAAGAAGCAGTGGATTGGTCGCTAAAGTGGAACCAACTGTTGCCCGAGGGAAGCACTACCTATCGGGTTCGAGATGTATGGGAACGAAAGGATATGGGTTCGACTACCGATGAAAGCTATACTTTTCAGCTGGGTGTACATGGTGTGCAAGTTGTTCGATTGGTTAAGTAAATGAGATTTGCTATCTTTTCAGGGATGACGATATAAGGAAGAAAGGAAGCAAGCCATATGTTATTCGGAATTAAGGATTTTGACTTTTATGTAGTAATTGGAGTCCTGATATTATTTGGGGCAATCGAAACAATTTCGGGCTACCTCCATCGCTCTAAACGAACCTCCAGCGATTGGATTCAGGAGTTTGGGAGCTTTGCCTTATTGGGGATTGTGACCAAACCAGGAGTAGTTGCCTTGGTATATAGCCTAGGGGTGGCTTTGCTCGCTCCCTTCCAAGGTGCCTTTGCTACATGGAATATGGTTTTGTTATTTTTCTTCTATATGTTGATTGATGATGTATTACAATATTGGTATCATCGATTTGCTCATGAATATGAATGGTTGTGGAAGCTGCATCGCCCGCATCATCAGGCAGAAGAAATGGGCTTTTTTGTGGCTTATCGCAATGCTGCCTTGTACTATGCCATTATGCCCAATATATGGTGGGTTGCGATCATTACCTTCTTAGGAGGAGGGAAAGTGGTGGCCTTTGGGCTCATTATCAAGCAATTGATCATCATTGGTTCGCATAGCCCAACCAAATGGGATCAATACTTATACCGCATCCCTGCCTTAAATCCTGTGATTTCGGTACTCGAAAGGATTATTGTTACGCCTGCTTTCCACTTTGCCCATCATGGAAAATCGATGGCCGATGACATTAGTGACCCTAATGGAAACTATGGCAATATGTTTTCAATTTGGGATCAACTGTTTGGAACAGCCAAATTTACCCGTAAGTACCCCACGGAATTGGGCTTGATGAATGACCCAAAGGAGGAATGGACGGCTAGTTGGTTCTATCCTTTTATCAAGTCAAAAAACCAACAGAGCGAGATATCTAAAGGCTATCGGAAGGAATCTAACAAGAAGATGGAGCCTACAACGGTACAATTAGAGGCAGGGAAAACCTACTTATGGTGCCAATGTGGGTTTAGTAAGAACCAACCCTTCTGCGATGGTTCGCATCATGGAACCAAACACAAACCCAAAGCCTTCCAAGTGAAACGTGACCGAAAGGCAAAGCTTTGTAATTGTAAGCTAACGAAAACAGGGCCTTTCTGTGACAACTCGCATATACAAGTCGAGGAGTTAAAAGCCTGAGTTTGAGAAGCATCTACTAATAAGAAAATCAGGCCAGGACTTTTTGTGTTGTGAGGAATTATAGCTATAATTACCTACAACACACAATTACTATCGCTATAACCTAATAGATAGTGCCATTTTGTTTAATCCACAAACAAATAATAGGCATATTATGAGACACATTTTAGTACTATTAACCTTATTCTCTACCCAGTCCTTGTTCGGACAAGAGTAGGGGAGAAGGCCTTGAATATATGACTTTTTATTGAGGATGAAATCTCCCAAGACAGGAGACCTTAGGGAGGTAATCATTGATTTTCATATACCTAAGTGATTAGTCAAGTGTTGATTTTTCGTGTTGTGACGTGGTGTGTTAAATCGTAACTTTGTACCATACACAGAATGAATTCATCATGCCAAATAAGCAATCAGAATACTATGGAGCGTTATTGGAAGCGTTTTGTTCAACTTTTACTCCTAATACCAATCCTTACTGAGATTTAGTATTATCATTAAGTACTGTTTGTGGCAATACCCAGCTGGGAATACGGTACTTAAGCGCTTGACCTTCGAATACCCAGCTGGGAATATGGTACTTAAGCGCTTGACCTTCGAATACCCAGCTGGGAATACGGTACTTAAGCGCTTGACCTTCGAA
>Ga0163111_10000055_pt1 | contig 66540 bp, 49 predicted proteins | sample CRUFie1St18metaG_FD_109645 | JGI IMG/M metagenome (GOLD analysis project Ga0163111, IMG submission 109645) | Marine microbial communities from the Costa Rica Dome - CRUD Field 142mm St18 metaG | ecosystem: Environmental > Aquatic > Marine > Oceanic > Photic zone | place: Costa Rica: the Eastern...
CTTGGTCTTGGATTTGGGACAGTTGCTCTACGGTCAAGGAGGAATCCATAAGTTTATTGGTTTCTGTGGACTGTATCATAACTATTTTTTCCTTACTGTGACACAGTTTTATGAACTCTCTCTGGGTATTCGAAGGTCAAGCGCTTAAGTACCTTATTCCCAGCTGGGTATTCGAAGGTCAAGCGCTTGAGTACCCTATTCCCAGCTGGGTATTCGCAGGTCAAGCGCTTGAGTACCCTATTCCCAGCTGGGTATTCGAAGGTCAAGCGCTTGAGTACCCTATTCCCAGCTGGGTATTCGAAGGTCAAACGCTTGAGTACCCTATTCCCAGCTGGGTAGTCGTACAAACAGTCCTGTTGAGAAAGCTTGCCATCCCTCCTCACCTGAGTAAGGAAGCCATGAAACAATCATGAATTCCCACACTTCATGCTTTGCTTTCTCTCCATTCTATAGTATCTTAACCAATACATTAGCCCAACTAAGTGAAAATGAATGCGGAAGATTATTGCCACTATTTTAGGAATACTGCCCCTCCTCATAAGTGCTCAGGATATACAGGTTTTAGGGATTGTGAGAGAGTTAAATTCAGATAAACGACCCATTGCAAATGTTAGGGTTGTCTTCGAGGATGCAGTCCCTACAATCTCGGGTACAGATGGGCGATTCGAACTCCTATTCCCCCGAACCAAATCAGGCTATCCAATGATTCCTAAAGAGATATCGAAGCGAGGGTTTGAGATTGTCAATACAAAAGAACTTCAGTCTTTGCGATTAGGGAGCTCTAAGGAGAGTCGATTTATTGATATTATCATGGCACCACAAGGGACGATTGATAGCCTAAAAGTGGTGTATTATAATATATCTCTTAAGGCATTAGAGGAAGGATATAGCAAACAAATTCGAGGTTTGGAGAAGCAACTTGATTCGCAAGAAATTACGCGAACACAATATGAGGAGGAGCTAAAGGAGGAAGAGAAGAGATTCCAACGGCAATTGATCTACCTGCGAGACTTGGCTGAGAAGTTTGCCCGAACCAATTTTGACGATGTTTCTCAACTCTACAAAGAGGCGTTTGACCTATTTAAAGCAGGAAAGATAGAAGAAGCCATAAAAAAGCTGGAGGATGCAAAATTGCTTGAACAAGCTGATTCCTTAATCGCTGAACGAGACCGAATTAAGAAGGCAAAAGAATACCTAGAAAAATGGGCAAGGGAAGTATTTGAGCAAAAAAACAAAGACATAAAAGCCCTATTTCTATTGGCACAAATGTATGAATCCCAAAATGCTCATGATACAACGGCTCAACTATATACCCTGATTCTACAATATGATAGCACGAATCCGCCTCACTTAATGCATATTGCCCAATACTTTCAAAAGCAAAATCAGTCTGATAGAGCAATTGAAATCTACCAGCGTTTTGTTCAGGGGGAATTTCCCGAGCATAAGTGGATAGGGGAGGGGGAGTATCAATTGGGGATTTTGTATCAATCGCAAAAGCAATTTCCAAAAGCCTTGTCATTTTTTAAAGCCTATGCTTCGCGCTTTGATTCTTTGTTGCGTTATTCCCCAAATGCCTCTATGTATCTTGTCCATTCATGCAGGGCACAACTTGCCCTTTCGCATATGTATATGGCCAATAAAGATGTGACTAATGCGAGCTCCTCTTTACAACAAGCTAATCAGGTTTTTGCTAAGATAGATGCATATACCTTAGCCCACTCCCAAACGAATTCTCTCTTGACCCATACCTGCTTCCAACTTGCAGAAATAAACCTCGCATATGCCCGTCAGATAGAGGATACTGCCAAATGTGAGCGGTATATAGAACAATGTACGAAGGCATTGTCTCATATCCCTCATCACCCTTCAGCCAAGGAACTCCAACAATCGACGAAGGCTTTTAAGGAATCTTTGGATGCCGCTCATTCAGGTGGCGAGGGGAAGGAATAAGTTGATATATTTGGTGCGATATAATATAGTGTCTTTTTCTTACGCTCTTTCAACACAACTCAAATGGACATTGTACAAATATTCATTCATCGTGTCAGAACCCATATAGACAAAGGCGAATTGAAAGAAGCCATTGAAGCCCTTCGACCTGTATTGAAGGGTAGCCCCCTTTTTATGCAATGGCTTGATGAATCCAGTCGAGTGTATGCCTTGATTCAAGCGTTAGAGAAAAATCGGGCGACTCCCCAAATTACCTTCAAGGAAACAGTAACGATTAGCAATGCCCTAAAAGGTATACTTGACCAATTGGAAACCTCTACGCCTACAAACCTAGTGAGGAAAGAGGTTCAGAAGGTATTGGAACAAAACAAGGCACAGAGAAGACTTCTCCTTATTATATTGATTGTTGTTGTTTGTTCACTCGTTATAATCCTCCTTAAGGTGCTGTCCCCAAAACAAGCATCAGCTATTTCCCAAACCATTCAAGTTGTAGACATCAGCAAGCAGAAGGAGCTTCCTGCTCCCCGAGGTATCCTTTCTCTGACTTACACAGATAAAGTTGCGAGAGACTCCATCAAACAACCCCAAAATGTATTCACAGGGATTCCTTCTCATGCAGATTCGGCCATCCTCCGATTTAGAGCAAGGAGTTTCCAAACCATTGAGCGGAAAATTAAACTCTCAAACCAAGTATATAAATTGGAAGTGATGAGAGATTCTAGTTTGGCTTGGGTCAAAGGGGTTGTGAAGGATGAAACAGGAATGCCTATCCCAGAGGCGAGAATCGTGGTGCAAGATATGGTAAGTCGCACAGATTCTCTTGGGAGATTCGCTTTACCCATTCCCCCTGAGAAACAAAAGTTTACTCAGAGAATTGAAGTGTATCATGAAGAGTATAGGCCGCTTAGCGAGCTTAGCCCTGTTTCTCGTAAGGGGGATATTCAGTTGCAGCTTTTGAAGTGAGTTTTTTGGGGGGAGTTATTTTTTTAGGTATGTTTTGATTTCGTCTATGTCGGGGTGGGTGATGCCTGCGTCTTGTAGGGTTTTTAGGTCTTCTCGCTTTTCTCTTCGAATAGCTGGAATGAGTCAAGAAAATTAGAAAGAATTATGAATCCAAGATTACTTCCCTATACTCAGACTCAAAAGCCAGATAAAAGAGCAGCGATTGAGTGTATAATTAACTTCTTAAAGAACAAAGTTTATATAAAGCATGTAAGGGATAGAAGCTTCATATTATTGATTATCAAAATCGCTGCGGCTTACCATTTCTTCAAGAAAAAGCCCAAAGTCGAGCTTGATGTAAATAACATTCAAAATAAGATGAAAAAATGTATTCAAGATAATAACATACATTATCCAAAACTTGCGCTATAGTCTTATGTTTTTAAATTTCGCAATTTTTCTTTCGTCTGAGATGAATGTTATACTAATTAAATAAATAGCAACTTGAGCTGGAGGTACTATACTTCCGCCTATCTGAACATAGAATCTCGTTTGAATGATTCCAGCATCATCATCTCCAATTATTACTGGATTTATTGGTATGTATTCAAAATACCCTTGATGGAGAGGAAGCCTAATATCCCAAGTTACAATTGTTTCTAGTCTTCTAGTCTTTGGAATAGAGTTGGTGAGTAAGGGTTGAGCTATTTCAATCCCTAATTTTGTGATTATTTGAGAACTCCCAGTTTTATTCACTATTGTGAATGCAAGTATTGGGAAAGGATGACTTTCTTTTCGTATAGTATGAATGACATTAAAGTTGTCGAATTTCTCTTTCTTATAAGGGAATGATTCTTTTAATTTTTTATTTTTCGAATAAGTTTTTTTAAAAAAATAAAAGTAAAAAGGATCAAATATTTTTTGTATCAGATGAATGATATTAAAGTTGCCAAACTTCTCCTTCTTGTCAAGTAGAGGTTCGTCTAATTCTTTATTTTTTGAATCAGTTTCTGAAGTATAATTAAAGGAAATCGAATCAAACATTGGTTGCATATTTTCGATGCCATTTGGGAGTAATTCCCTGTTTTGGTATTCATCAAAGAAACTAACAATTTGGCAAAGCACTTTATTTATTCGAGTGACTTCAGAATTAAACTCTTTGTTGGACATCATCCCATTAAGATTCTTTTTTTTTACTCTCCAAAACATTGAAGATTGTATTAAAATGCTGTCATAAAGCTCAGTTTTTATATTTACTTTTTTCAAAAGTAATTTAATCGCATCTTCTGTCTTATCTTGTGCAATTAATTGTTGAACTTTGTATTTTATTTGGTCAATCATATTTGTGGTCTTATTTGAAGGAATAAGAATAGCAGTTACCAATTCTTTAAATCTTTTTATTGAAGTGGTTTAAGGTTTTCTCATAAACAAGAAAAACTGTAAACTGAGTTGAAAATACCACTAATCATCCCAAATCCCTGCTTAAGTAGATATATGTATCTCATAGCCATGATGATTAGATAAAAAACTACTGAAAGTAAGAAAGGAGGGATGTCGATTCATAGTAGAAAAAAGCAGGATAGTTCTAAAAACCTAGCACAAATGCCTTTCTTTTTGTTTTTTTAAGCAGTAAAGGCTTGTTCTTGAAATTGCTTCAGCTCTCATTAATTCCCCAAAAATCCCTATCTTTAGGAAGGAATATGTAAATGCAAGATGATCATACCTTACGGCATAAGTGATTTTAAAAGATTGAGGGAGGAGGGGGCTTATTATGTGGATAGAACAGAATATATCGCTCAACTAGAGGGGATAGCAAAATATATCCTGTTCCTTCGCCCTCGTAGATTTGGGAAAAGCCTTTGGGTATCGACACTTCATCATTACTATGGACTTGAATATAAAGAGGATTTTCAGCGATTATTTGGCGATTTATATATTGGCCAACATCCGACTTCTAATGCGAATAGCTATCTTGTATTGCGGTTGAATTTTAGTGGGATTAAGTATGCTTCCTATGAAAAGATTGAAGAGGTATTTGTAGGGCTATTGAAAGCTTCTATCTATAAATTCTTTGATACATATACGCCTACCTACTTCGATTCTTTCGATAGTAATTTTATTAAGAAACAGGTGGATGCCTCAAGTCTATTACATCATTTCTTGCGGGTTGTTCGTAGTAAACATCCCCATTTAAAAATATACGTTCTCATTGACGAATATGATCATTTTGCCTCTGCGCTATTGACCAAAAATAAAGCAACTTTTTTACAAGTTGTCGGAATTGGAGGCTTTGTGCAGGCATTTTATGAGAGCTTGAAGACAGGAACCGAATCTGTCATTGAACGTATTTTCATCACAGGGGTGTCTCCTCTTATGATAGATAGCCTGGTTAGTGGGTTTAACATCATTCGAGATTGTACCCACGAACTCCAGTTTCATGATATGATGGGATTTCGAGAGGAAGAAGTCGCGAATCTGCTTCGGCAATCGGGCTTGTCGGGACAAGTGTTGGAAGATTTATTGGCTCGAATGCGGGTTTGGTATGATGGTTACCGTTTTCATAAGAAAGCGCTTTATGGATTGTACAATCCCATTATGGTATTCCATTTTGTTCTTGATTATCTAGAAACCTCTGCTATTCCAGAAGTTTTGCTGGATACCAATATTGCGAGTGATTATGGCAAGATTCAAGCAGTTGCTCGATTGGGAGGGGCTGAGTGTATAGAGGTTTTGGAAAAGCTGATACGTAAGGAAGAGTGTCTAGCCAAACTCACCCTTAAGTTTAGCCTCGAAAGGGGCTTTACTCCCGATGATTTTGTAAGTCTACTGTACTATATGGGACTTCTAACCATCAAAGGTTCCCAATTCCTAGACCTCAATTTCGGAATGCCCAATTATGTGATTGAGGTTCTCTATTATGCCTATTTCCTACAACTCATTCGTGAGCGAACCAATCTCTCCATTCGTACAGGAGAGATGAACAAGGCCATTGCCCATATTGCTCTGAAAAACGATTTCTCTCCTTTCATTGAACTAGCGGAGAAAATTATGCAAAACCTCTCCAACAGAGACTCTCTTAACTTTGGGGAGAAGCATCTGCAAACCACTCTATTCGCCCTCCTATATCCATCGGATGCCTATAATGTCATCACTGAATATGAGGTCGGCCGACAGTACATTGATGTGTTCCTCCAAAAGCGAGACGAATCCCTTGACATCAATCAATTCTTGCTTGAGCTAAAATACCTCCCCAAATCTCAAGCCTCCCAATTGGAGAAGGTGCGGACAGAAGGATTAGAACAAGTATGCACATATGCTTCTCATGAGCGGTTTAAGTCTGTTGTGCGTTTGCATGCTTATCTGATTGTATTTGTAGGGGCAAAAGCAGAGGTGGTGGAAGAGGTTGTTTTTTCATAATAGGGAAGAGTTGATTTGTTTCCTGCATTACAAATGGCCTCTCTACTTCCCAAAAACAACCTACCAAACAGACAAGCACTTCATTCACTTCATAAGAAAATTACTCCCAAATCCCCTCTCAATCCCTCAAAAACTACTCACCTTCTCCTCAAAAAATAAAAAAAATCCCCTTCGATATGTAAGATTATGGCGAAAAGCGCACATCTTTTGTTCAAAAACTCCTAACATCCCTCCATCACATCCGTCTATATAGTATATCTTATGTTCTTTACAAATCGGGACAATATAGGCAAGATTTCATCCTCGGAAGCGTAAAATAGGGATAAATTGAGCATCTGGGGTAAGTAGTATAATACTTGAGTATCCCAAAATAGATGAATAAGCCTTATACAAGGAAGGTGAAAACAAAAAATCTAGCATGTAAGATTTTGGCCAAAAAAACAAGCCTCTAGGTGAGTAATCGAGCCGTGTTATGAATTATATATATGAGGGCGTTGCAGTTTTCAATTTTGCTGTCCAGCGCGTTCAACGAAACTTTCTTTTTAACCTTTTAATTTTTACACAACAATGACGAATAACTTTGACCCTTTATCGAGCAATCCTTCAGATGACCCCTTAGCGAGCAACCATATAAATGAAGGAAGCCTTAGTAGCCCAGAAGAAGATTTGAGTTCGAGGCGTAGCCTTATAATTGATTCTTTTTCTATTAATGACTTTTTCACTGCTGAATTATGCGAACTCCTATATGCCTATGCACAAAGGATATTGAGTCGCAGGTTCAAACAATACCACAAGGACTTTGTCCACGATTGGATCGTAAAGTTCCTCACAAATTGGCACAATGGTACGATTGACAAAGCGACTTTTATTGAGAAAGTCTATTTGGCCAAATCAACCCGCCAACGATCCTTCCTCCTTATCTCGATTCTCAACGAGATTAGAATCCAGTACCGAAAAATCAAATCGGAGGATACAACAATCGTTTTTCTCTCTGAATTGGAAACCCAGCCTGAGTGTCCGTTCCATCCTTATTTCGATGAGGCATTGGATCAAGATAGGATTGTCCTTGCCATCGATAAGGTGGCGAATCCACAGTATCGATCTTTCTTACGGTTGGTATATCGAGGCTTAAGTCATCAGGAAATTCGGGACGAATTAGACCTGAAATCCAAGCAGTTCTTTAACCTTAAGCAACGGGCACTTACTAAATTGGAAAAAGCATTGGAAGAAATGGGCATACCATTTACACGCAAACCATGGCGAAAGCGAAAATGTGATGCGTAAACAGATGCCTGATTTCTTCAAGCAATCGCCTTTATTCTGTTCGAATATAGGCACACTCTCCCTATGTCAATTTTATGTTTAACCTTTAATACTTTATTCATTTTTCATCATTTAATCAATTTATTATCATGAGCACATTTAAAAATTGGGTACACACCCAAAATCCATTCACCCGAGCAACACGAAATAGCTTCCAAAAGCTATATGTGATTGCGACCGACCACACGTCCAAGCTATCTGCACGAATTTCAAACGCAGATATCGATCAATTACACCAGCGTTTTCTCCCATTTTACAATTCCTTCAAGACGACTTACCAAAGTTGGGATACAGCCGTCAATACGTCTATTGCATATACGCAGCGAGTTGATGCCTTGTTTAAGGAACTGTATTCGGGTAAGCTTGAGAAGTGGGATACCTTCATTCAGTATGCTTTTGGAACGAAGTCGCCTGAGTATACAGAGCTTATGTATGGAGGGCGTTTAGCATTTCGAACAGGAAAGATAGACATCCGAATCAAGTTGATAGAGAACCTAGCGAATGCTGTCAAGAATTATACTCAGTTGAGTACTATTGAGCAGGAAGTCTCAGACTTTGCGGAGTCTTTGGTGTCGATGCGAGATGAGCAGCAGAAGTGGGAGCAGGAGAAGCGACATACATCGGGTTTGCTGCATGAGGAGTGCGAAACGCTTTGCCGTGAGCTATTCCGAAACCTCGCAAACATCATTGCATTGTATCCTGACAAGCCGAATAAGGTAGTAGAATACTTCCAGATGGATCTTGTTCGACGACCGATTAAGAAGACGTCTGTTGAGACTATGGAAGAGGAAACGACCTTTGAGAACGAGCCAATGTTTGAGGAAGAGGGATTCGAGACAGAGTTTATCGAGTCTGAGTCTACCTACGAAGACGCTGGCTAATACCTCTCAATTGCTAGATTCGCTTATTGTTAAGTTGTGTGAGCCCCTATCTGGGGCTTGCACAATTTTTTTATTTGGTGACTTCATGGTTCTCGCTCCCCGAAAAATGTGTAATCCAACCCAAGCGAATGCCATTGTCTCTTTGCCCTTCCTTTGGTTTCTTAAAGGGGAAGACCGTGCAGGTCTCCAAAATTTTCTAACTAAGATAAATCTTTGTAATTTCAACACCTTCTAATACAGAAATATGAAATCTTCTTATACTAGATTTTTTCTTTGCTTGCTGCTAGGTATCCTATGCTTGCCATTGACTTCCTCTGCCCAAACTTCAGAAGTGAGAGGTACAGTATTAAGTCCTGAGGGAGAGCCATTAGCAGGTGCTACGGTCGTTATTCCGTCTATTCAAAAAGGGGCGTATACGAACGCAGCGGGTATCTTCAGTATCCCCAAATTGGAGGCAGGAAGCTATACCATATATGCCACATATTTGGGATATGATACTGCACAGCAGGAGATTAACTTGGTTCCCAATAAAACAATCACGGTTAGGCTCGTTATGCAAACCCAAACGAGCTATACAACGGATGTAGTCGAAATCGTTGATCGAAAAGAAACAAAAATCGAAAAAAAGGATGTCGATATCGCTGTGACCCGTGTAACCGCTGAAAAAATCAACCTTATTCCTTCCATTGGTGCACCTGATCTATCGCAATACTTGCAGGTATTGCCTGGGGTGGTATTTACGGGAGACCAAGGGGGGCAATTGTATATTCGTGGAGGTACCCCCATCCAAAATATGGTATTGCTCGATGGAATGATTATCTATAGCCCTTTCCATTCCATTGGCTTGTTTAGTGTATTTGATACGGATTATATTCGTTCGGCCGATGTACACTCTGCTGGATTTCCTTCTGAATATGGTGGCCGAATTTCATCCGTTATCGACATCAAAACGAAAACGGGTAACTTCAAGAACTATGGGGCAAAGTTCAATGTGAATCCCTTCTCGGCAGGGGCATTGGTTGAAGGGCCAATTTCTCGATCGAAAAAGGGAATTGGAGGAACGAGTTTCTTATTGTCTATCCGAAATAGCTATCTCGATAAAACCAGCAATATCTTTTATCCCTACGTCAATGATTCCATTGGATTGCCATACAATTTTCTGGACATCTACGGAAAAATCTCTATATCAGATGGAGCCAATTTTGTAAATCTATTTGGGTTCCGTCATGAAGACAATGTGAACTTCGAATTTCCCGCCGACTATAATTGGCGTTCATTTGGAGGAGGAGCGAGCTTTATGTTGTTGCCTAGCACAGCTTCTGTAATTTTGAATGGAGGCTTCTCGTATTCACGCTTCGAAAGTGGGCTTCAAAGCCAATCGGAAACCTTCCCGCGAAATAGTTCGGTCAATGGTTTTAATGGGGGATTGAACCTCAGTTACATCATTAATAGTATAGATGAAGCGGCATTTGGGGTCAATATTCTCGGCTTCTCAACCGACTATGTGTTTACGAATTCTTTTGGCTTCCGCTCTGAGCAGCAATCGAATAATACGGAAATTAGCTTCTACGGGAAGTATAAAAAGGTCTTTAAAGGGTACTCGAAAAAGTCTACGGCCATTGATTCGACCATAGAGCGATTCGTCCTTGAGCCAGGTCTCCATTTACATTACTACAACAACCAACAATTCTTCTCGTTCGAGCCTCGCCTTCGTGCAAAACTTAATTTTGATCGAGTGAGCTTCAGTCTTGCTGGAGGGATGTATGCACAGAATTTATTGTCTGCAAACTCTGATAGAGATGTGGTGAATCTCTTCCAAGGATTCCTTTCGGCTCCTGAAGGATTGCCCGATAGATTGAAAAATCATAACCTTCAAACTGCACGACATCTCCTAATAGGCACGGAAGTTGAGCTTGCTTCTAATATGAAGGCCACTGTTGAAGGGTGGTTGAAGGACTTTACACAACTAACAAACGTAAACCGAAACAAAATTTTCCCCAGTGATCCTAACTTTATAACCGAAACAGGACTTGCCTACGGTTTTGATATCATCTTAAACTACGAAACACCTTCTCTCTATCTCTATGGTACATATGGCTGGGCTAAAGTGACCCGAGACGATGGCACACAAGTATATAACCCAGTTTTTGACCGTCGACACAATATCAACTTCGTAGGAGCGTATAAAATAGGTACACTGGATAGAACTGAAGGAGATCGAGTATTCAAATCTAAGTTTTCGCAAAGCAAATGGGAGTTTAGCGTAAGATGGGCTCTGGGCTCAGGATTCCCATTCACACAGACCCAAGGCTATTTTGAAAAGCTCACGTTCTTAGAAGATGGGGCCCAAACGGATTATTCCTCCCAAAATGGGCAATTAGGCCTAATTCTCAGTGAGAACCTGAATGCTGGCCGCCTCCCTTATTACCACAGATTAGACCTATCTGCAAAAAGAAGATGGGCATTGAAAGATAAACTACTCATAGAAGCATCATTAGGAGCAATAAACGTATACGATCGAAACAATATATTTTACTTCGATAGAATCCGCTTTGCGGCGGTGTACCAGTTACCTATCCTCCCCAGTCTAGGGTTATCTATAACGTATTAAACCATGCATCGAATCTCATTAGTCTTGTTTTGTATGTCTGTTCTGGCAATGAATCTACAAGCACAATTGCCTGCATACTACGAACCATACAAATATTACAGAGAAGCAGTCGAACTATTCGACAAGGAGGTGTACGAGGCTGCTAGTCAGCGGTTTGAAACCTTCCTACAAGAAAGTCCTGAAACACATGGCAATGATGTCCATGCCAATGCCCGTTTCTACCATGCTGCCTGTGCCTATCATCTCGATCGAAATGATGCAGAGGCTGTCCTCCTAAAGTTTATTAAGGACTACCCCGAAACCTCCCGAACAGGATCGGCTTATTACTACCTCTCAAAGTATTTCTTTGACAAAAAGCAGTATAAGCAATCCCTTGAACCGCTGTTGGCGGCTGAGGCAAGTGGCACAATACCAGATGAACATAAGGGCGAACTCAATTTTATGATTGGATACGCCTATTATAAACAAAAGGATAATGCGAAGGCTAAGCAATATCTCAGTCAAGCTGCTGGCCAGAAAAATCCTTTCCAAGAGGAGGCGAAATATCACTTAGCCGTTATCCAATATTCGGATGGCGACTATGCAGGGGCTTATGATTCTTTCAAACCACTCGCTAAGTCAAAGAAATACAAAGGAGATGTCATTGTATATATGGCAAATTGCTTACTAGAACTCAAGCGCTATAAGGAGCTTGATCAGTTGGGAACTGAGCTTATGGCTGACCCAACAATTAGTAAGAAGAATCCACAAGTGTATTTCATCCTCGCAAACTCTAGTTTCGAAAACCAAGACTACCGCAAGGCTGCTGAGTATTTTCGTGCATATCGAGGGGCTAAAGGTCGATTGAATGCAGGTGCTTACTTCCGTTTTGGATTCTCTGAATATAAAGAGGAGAATTATAAGGAAGCTGTCCCACTATTAGATAAGGTATTGACAATGTCTAAATTCGGATCTGGTTCTGATTCGATTCCTTATATCGCATCTTATTATTTGGGCTTCTGTTACCTTCGACAAAAGGACGCGGAAAGTGCAAAGTTCGCCTTTAAGCAAACAGCGAATGCCAACCAATTGAACAATTCGCGCTTAAAGGAAGACGCATTGTACCAATATGCCCAGCTTTGTTTTGGTACGAAGGATTATAATGAATCCCTTAATGCTTTTTACCAAATGGAATCCGAGTATCCAAACTCTCCTCATTCTGATGAAGCACGTTCGATGATTGGAGAGTTATTGTTCTATTCGAAGAATTATCCTAAGGCGATTGAATACCTAGAGTCGGTTCCATTAAATAGTCCTCGTTCGCGCAAGGCCTATCAAACGGTTTGTTATTACTACGCGCTTTCATTGGTCGAAAAGAAAGAATACAAGAAGTCAGATGATTACTTTAAAAAGGCAATTGACTTCTCACATGATGCAGAGCTGACACTTTCTTCTAAGTTTTGGTTGGGAGAATCTCGTTTCCGCCAGAATTGGTTTGATGAGTCTATCAAAAATTATAAAACTTATATCGAAAGTTCTGGTGCAAAGCAGAATGAATTTTATCCATTGGCGAGTTATGGGTTAGGATGGGCATACTTCAAGGAAAAAAAGTATACATCTTCTCTCAAGAACTTTGAGGATTTTATCTCTCAAAAGAACCGAAATACAGAATCTCGATTGCTCGTCGATGCATATCTAAGAAGTGGAGATTGCTTGTTCCTAAAGCGCGACTATGGAAACTCCATTGATATGTATAAGGAGGTTGTAAAGTTGAAGTATACGCAATCTGATTATGCTCTTTATCAAGTGGGAGAAGCCAAGTACCGAATTGGAAATTACTCAGGTTCTGTAGAGAGTTTCAAGGAACTTGTAAACCAACATAAGAAGTCTGAGCTCCGAGATAATGCTCTTGACCGAATTTCGGTTATCTACCTCGATTGGATTAAGGACAATGCGAAGTCTACGATGTATTCGAAGTTGCTCGTATCCGACTATCCAAAGAGTCCGCTTGCAGCTGATGCGTATAACCGCCTTGCACTTGCTGCCTACTTTGATGGAAATGAAAAAGAAGCGGTTGACTATTTTATGAAGGTCTTGGATGATTATACATATGACAAGAAGAATTGTCAGATTGCCCTAGATAACCTTTCTGCTATCCTCCCGCCTGCGAAGTTCGATAAGATCATGAAGGATTACCTCAAGAAGAATCCAACTGTTGATGAAGGTCTTGCCGAACTTACGCTCAATACGGGTAAGGATCGTTTCTTCTCTGAGAATTATAATTCTGCCATCGAACAATTCTCGTCTTATATTGAGAAGTTTCCTAATGGAGCCAATTTCTATGAAGCCTTACTATATCGTGCTCGTTCATATGAAGCGACTAACCGTAACAACAAGGCATTGAACGACTACGCAAAGATTTATAATGCGGTTCCTAAAAATGAATATACAAATACGGCCTACTTAGAAGCGGCAGAACTCCAATTTGCTGGTAATAAGTATATGGAAAGCCTTCAGCTCTATCAATTGCTTGAACAATCGGCTTCTGCAGTGCCTAATAAGGTGCAAGCGAAATTCGGTATTGCCAAGAATTATATGGCGATGGGAGATTATACGCCTGCAAAGGTTGTTCTATCAGAAATTGAAAGTAATCCTGAAGCGGCAATCTATTCTAGAAGTAAGGCTAAGGTACAAATTGGTATGTGTGAATACTACCAAGGTAGTCTCGACGCTGCCTTGATATTGTTCCAAGAGGTAGAAGGCCAAAGTAAGAATGAATTTGGGGCGCAAAGCCAATATATGATTACCCAAATCTTCTATGATAAGAAGAAGTATCAAGAATCTAAGGATGCAGGTTTGTATCTTAAGAACAATTACCCAACCTTCAATTACTGGAAGGCGAAAGCGTTCTTAATCGTAGCGGAATGTAATGTTGAACTAGGTAATGTGTTCCAAGCAAAAGGAGTATTGGAGAGCCTTATTGCAGAAGATCGATTCCCCGAAATCAAGGAAGCAGCCGAGAAGCGATTGGAGGAACTTTTAGAAATGGAACAACAAGCTGGTGAAGGGCAGTAAAATCGTATTGCCCCATCTCTATTATATTTCACTTTTCTTCTTTTCATACAACCTAATTAATTCAAACAATTAATGAGATCCCTAAAATATATAGTGATGCTAGGCTTGTTTGTATGTCTAACGGCCAGCATCTATGCACAAGCACCTGGTAGTGGAGGGAACGATCCTCTCGCAGGGCAAGATACCATGATTCTTGAGAATGAGCGGATTGAGGACGTAATTGATAGTGAGAAGCCTTCTCTTCAAATGCCTTATCAGGAGATTAAGCCTAGTGGCAATGAGGAGGTTCAATATACTTCACAGGATTTCTATGTGGAGACAGATTTCGAACCTTCTCCTCCAACAGTGAAGCCTTTGAAGCCCCAAAGAAAACCATCACTTCGCAACAACTTCATCAAGCTGGGTTTTGGTCGTTTCATCACCCCCCTTCTCCAATTGGCAATTGGGAATGGACGAGAGGATAGCTATGAGTATGGACTCGACTTTACCCACTTTTCTGCCCATAAGGATGGAAAGCTGGAGTTCCGTAAGTTTCGGGAGGACTATGGTACTTTGAAAGGAGCTTTTATTTCTAAAGAACACAGACTCTCAGGAAAACTTCATTTCTATAATACAGAGTATTATAATTATGCAGATAGCCTCTTCACAGACCGTGCATTGGATTCTGCACGTATGACATATACACGTGTTGTAGCAGGGCTTGACTTGGCAACTTTGTATGATCCAGCGAAGGAGCTTTCGTATAACCTTGGTGGGCAAATTCGATTGTATACCGACCGTCGTTCTAATCGAGAGTTACATATTGATATTACTCCTGGTATTGATTATATGTTCCTTGATAATTTACATGCAGGAGCTTTTGGAGAGATTACGTATTCGAATGCAAGAATTGGGGGGCAAACCCAAAATCGATTCTATGCAAGTGTACAACCACGGGTTCGATATGCCAAAGATGCTATTGATGCAACAGCAGGAGTAAACCTCGACTTCTATACCAATAGTGTTGATACTTCAAGCTCTTTCAAGGTGTTTCCACATATCCAAGCAAGCTATGCAGTGAATAATATGGCGAAAGTGGAAGTGGGATATAGTGGAAGGATTCTGTATAACCAGTATTCCCAAATGATCCAAACGAATCGATTCCTCGATGATAGTATCCAAATTACACCAACCATTGAAAAGATGAACATCCATGCTCTGGTTAGTGGTAATGCGAATAATAAATTGGATTATATGGCAAAGGTTTCGTTCCGACGCCAAGAGAATGCACTTGTGTATACGTTAGGAGCAGATAGTATCTTTTTCGAATCTGCTTATGATTCTTTAACATCTATTTTGGGGATTGATTTGAATGCAAGTTATCATGTATCTGAGGAAATTAAGGCGGGTTTAGGTTTGTCTTTCAACAATTATAAGACTTCAACCCTCCAGAAATATTTCCATGCAGTTCCTCTTCGTCTGGATGTCTTTGCATCATATACATGGAATAAAAAGTTGACAGCTAAGTTGGAAAGCTATATTTTCGGGAAAACCCCATTGGGCTTAAATGCTAGTGGAGAAATTGTCAATCGGAATGTGATGATTGATTTAAACCTAGGGGTGGATTATAGAATTTCTGAACGTTTTTCTGTATTTTTGGAGGCGAACAACTTGTTGGCTAATAAATACCAACGTTGGTTGAATTACCTGGAGCGGCCATTTGATTATAAAGGAGGTATTACCTTCATTTTCTAAATAGCTATATTGTTAGATATAACTGTTTAATATAAGAAGCCCTGCCAGCGTAACACATGTTTGGCAGGGCTACTAGTATACACAAATAACCCGCAAAAGAGGTGCTGAAACGAATTAAATCATACCTGCAAGCTGCTTTTCAGAAGGCTGATGCCTTCTCGATTCCTGCTATTGGAACGTTTCGAAAGGTGCATATTCCTGCCCGACTAGACGAAAGTATAGGAGAAATTCGTCCACCAGAAATTCAACTACAATTTATTCAACAAGTAGATCCTGAGATTCCTTTGAGGAGATTTTTGGAAATACATGAGAATCTTTCACCCGAAGATGCCAATACGCTTGAAAAAGATATTCAACGAGAAATCGAACAGGCATTGGAAGAAAAACATGTATATCTGATCCCTTCAATAGGGAAGTTACAACGAGACACATCAAATCGTATTGTGTTTGCGTTTACCCATAAAAAGGAGCTGGAAATGACAGGGAGTTTCTTTGGATTGCAACCTGTACAGTATGGGCAACATACAACTGCTCCTCCGCAAAATGAACCTATTTTGGCTACAACGGTTGTAGCCCCTACTCAACAAAATTTGAAGAAAAAACCTATGTTTGCTTCATTCAACTGGAAAACCCTCGCATTTGTGCTGTTTTTTATTACACTAGGGGTTTTTATCATTGTTAATTCCTCAAAATTAGGAACTTCTAGGACGCATACCCATGCAGAACATGACGATTCGTCTGATGGTGCTTCTCATGAAGCCGCATCTGACGCAACAGACCGAAGCCTTGATGAGACAACTGAAGGGAATGATAAGCCAGGAGAGGAAGTTGGAGACCTGAGCGCATTGGTTGTGAACCCTGACGAATTAGATGATAATAAGGGAAGACAAGAAAAGACAACCACTAAGCCGTCTTCTTCTAGAGAAGTGGAAAACCCATTGACTGTACATACAAATCCTACTCCCAATACTGATAAAGAAGAATCTGTACTTATTCCATCTAATCGAAATCCCCGCCCTAATACACGTATTGTTCCGCCTGTCACTCGCCGAGAGGGATCTGATATTGCTGTTCTTGATACAGGCACTGTTAAATCTCGTACTGCAGAGGAATTATTGGGTGAGGTACAGTATTTCCATCTTATTATGGGAAGTTTTCAGACTTTAGAAGCTGCAAATGAGCTGGTAGACAAACTCCGAGCAAAAGGAGAAGATCCTATTATCCTCTTCCCGAATGTGGGTTCTTCTCTTTCCTATCGAGTTTCTGTATTTCGAAATAAGACTAAAAAGCGGGTTATTGACTACAATGCAATGCGTAAAAAGCAAGGGAAGAAAACAGGCTGGGTATTCGCTCAGCGTAAGAACTAAATACGAGTTGATACATCTAGATAAAGGAAAGGGCTGATTCATTATCGAATCAGCCCTTTGTAATATTGAATTTCCAATTTGATTTACTCTGCGGCCTCCTCAGCTGAAGATGTATTTCCAGGCTGCAACTTCGCTTGAAAAGTTTTAGACAATACTTGATAAATAGCATTGGCCATGAAAGGCTTGGCTGGCTGGATGGTATGAATTTCATCACGAAATACTTGATCATTCGTTTTATCATAAGCATCGCTCAAATCTACCATCAAGAAATTATTTTTTAAGGTTGCGTATCTTTGTCGAATTAACTCTCGCGTTGCTTCAGCATGCCCTTTACGATCTGTATAGCGTTGCATGAGTTGCTGTTCGCCTGGAGCAAGATTGTCCTTGTAATATATAGTAGGTTGGAGTAGAGCAACAAAGTCTGCTCCAAAGGCTTTTGCTACTTGGCTACCTTTATAAGCGTTTTTTACATAAAGATCTGCAATTTGGGTGCGCCAATTTTCTGTATTCCATCCAACCCTCTGGCGAAGAGCTTCCATATTGACAAACTTATTCTGGAAGTAACCTGAGCCATAGCTTCTGGCTAAGTTGCTACCATAGCCCCACAAAGCCCAAGATGGATATTTGGATACATCGCCTTCCATGATAGGATTACTTTCATAAACCAAATAGTTGAACGGATAACCTGGTCGAGGATCATAGTTAAAAGGTTGAAGGATATCGTTTCCTCCATTATACATTACAACTAAATCTGGGCTAAGCTCTGATATCTCGAATAACATTCGACTTAGCTCCATGCCTGATACGGAGGATACTACCCCAAAGTTGAATACCTCAACATTTGTATATCCATTTTTTTTGAACTCTTGCTCAACTAAGTCGGAAATAGCAGGCATTCCATGAAATACAGTGGAACCTCCTAATACGAATATACGATATTCACTAGCAGGCTTGGGCATTGTTGGAAGATCCCCTCGATATCCTAGGGCGTTTAATACACCTTCCCGCCCAATGGAAGCGTTTGCGGCTCCTCCAAACATCATATAAGGCCGAGGTACACGAATGGTTCCTTCTGGATAACGACTCTCAAATTCGGAACGACTACTCACAAAGTTTCGACTGACTCTATCTACAATCCAAAAAAGGAACATGAAAAATAGGATAGACATAAAGATACGTCCCATCATCCCTTCAAATCTTGCAAATTTGGCTGCAAACCGAGTAGCGCGAGCTTTCTTATCAGAGCTTACGTTACTTGATGCGCTTTTTTGAGAGGCTACATGTTGCTTCTTGGTGGGTTTTCGTTGTTGCTTTTTCGCCATAAGATTCCAATTGAAAAAATACCCTACTCTCCATAATACATAGGGATATATACTTGCCCTTAAAGTTACATAAGCCCTTTTGAGATTCAAGGGAATATCCTACCTTTTCCAATAAATGTAGATATTCTCTGCGAGAATACGAATTTGCATATATATTTGCCCTCTGTAGAAACAATTATATAACATTATATGAAACAGCTTATTTCCCCTATTGTGTTTACCCTTCTTATATTAGTACTTAATCTGGATACATATGCACAACAAGGCCAACGTTGTAGTATGGATCGAGTAATTGCCCGAATGCGTGCGATGGATCCTAATTGGGATGCGAGAATGCAGGAAATCCAGCGAGAGGCATTAGAATGGTCTCAAAATCATATGGGCCAACGGATGATTATAACTATTCCTGTACATGCGATTATTGTTCACTTACCTTCTGAACCCATTGGAACAGGAAGAAATGTTGCTATGAGCCGTATTCAATCGCAAATTGATGTGTTAAATGCTGACTTTAGACGAATGAATGCGGATACCTCTAATACTCCTAGTATGTTTCAGGGAGTTGCCGCCGATTGTGAAATCGAATTTTGTTTGGCATCTGTAGACCCGAATGGGAACCCTACAGACGGAGTTACACGCTATGCGTATAGTGGCTCAACAGTAGATGAGTCTACAATGGAGAACACCATTCAGCCTGCAACTATTTGGGATAGAACCCAATACATGAATATGTGGGTAGCCCGCCTTGCAGGAGGAGATCTTGGGTATGCAAGTTTTCCTGATGGAACAAATCCTAATGTAGATGGGATTGTAGTTTTAGATGAAGCTTTTGGAGTTAACTCTAATCCTCAATATGGCTTGGGACGAACAGCTACACACGAAGTAGGTCATTACCTTAACTTGTTTCATATATGGGGAGATGGTCCCTGCGGAGTGGATGATGGATTAGCTGATACACCTGAGTCAGCTGCTGATTATGGAGGATGCCCAACACATCCACAAAGTTCCTGTGGATCGGTAGATATGTTCATGAATTATATGGATTACGTAGATGATGCTTGTATGAACTTATTCACCCAAGACCAAAAAAGTATGATGGTAGGGATATTGAATACACAGCGTTCTTATTTATTGAATGCTGCTAGTACAAGCTGTGCCGCAGCTGATACGGCTATATTGGTTATCTCTGAGATTATGTATAATCCACCAGAAAGTGGAACAGACTCACTCGAATATATCGAAATCTATAACAGTGGGACAAGTGTGGCCGATTTGACTGGCTACATGTTAGGTGGAGTGAACTACACATTTGGCTCTGTTACTTTGAATGCAGGAGAATATCTTGTGGTTGCTAAAGATGCTGCTGCTATAAATAATGTATTTGGATATGCAAATGCTTTGGAATGGACATCTGGTGGCTTGACAAATGGTGGTGAGACAATCTTACTATTGAATGCTGCAGGAGATACTGTCGATATAGTAACATATAATGATGCGAGTCCTTGGCCTTCTGCTGCGAATGGGCAAGGAAGTTCTCTTGCACTATGTAATAAAACGGAAGACAACAATGATGGTAATAACTGGCAAGCCTCAAATGATTCGACTAGCTCTATAATCAATGGGATACTTACGTTAGGTTCTCCTGGTGCAGATGATGAAGTTTGCTCCAATCCAAGTAATCCTGGTGGCGGTGGTGGAACCCTCCCAACTAGTGGTGAACCTGGTTTAGTCATTTCTGAGATTATGTATAATGATCCAAGTACAGCAGATAACTTAGAGTTTTTAGAGTTCTATAATTCTGGGGATTCTAGTTTGAATCTAAATGGGAGCTCAATTATTGGTGTAACATTTACGTTTCCTGATACAATCATAGAATCGCATGAATATCTAGTTGTAGCGAAGAACGCAATGAGTTTTGATTCTGTATTTGGATGGCAACCTTTCCAATTCTCAGGAGGCCTAAATAATAGTGGAGAGATGGTTGGACTACTTAGCTCTATTGGAGATACTTTATTCTCATTCAACTATGATGATAATGTAACGAATGGTTGGCCTAGTGATGCAGATGGAGGAGGTGCATCTCTCGTTATTTGTGATCCTCTAGGAATCTTGGGATCTTCTGGAAACTGGGCCGCTTCTGAAGAGTTTGTAGGAATGTATACGGATAGTCTTTATGCAAGTCCTGAGTCTGATGAGTGTACAAGTGGATGTCGAGGAGATAATTTTGAACCTAATAATGGTCCACTTATGGCTGCAGATATGCCATTAGCAGGAGTGAACCGCAACGCTGTTATTTGTGACCCGAATGACGAGGATTGGTTCATATTTACTGTCGGAGATGATCCTAATTTCCGTCTTACTTTAGGTAGTTTATCTGCTGATCTTGACCTAGAATTGTATTCTGCTTCAGCACCTAGTACTGCTCTGGGAACATCTGATCTTATTGGTTATAGTCCTGAAGTATTAGTAATGAATGGAGCTGCTTCAGGTAGTGTATTCTTAGCTCGTGTATATAGTGGTGATGGTTCTACAAGTAATGGAGGCTATACATTACGTGTACAATTTAGAGATGCTGCATTTGCTATGCCTGTAAAAGTACCTGGTAAAGATGGCATTATTTCTACGCCTATAGTGGGAGAAAGCACTGCCGTTGCAACAAAAGCATCTTTGGGAATCTATCCTAATCCAACAGATGGGTTAGTGAATGTGGCGTTTGAAGCAACTGGATCATATCCTGTTACAGTACGGACATTGGATATATTTGGCAAGGAAATTCAACGTATTCAACTGATTTCCAAGAAGGGACATAATAGTATCGAGCTTAATACGGTCAATTGGTCTTCAGGCGTATACTTTATTGATGTGTGGAATGGAGGAGAAAGAATGACTGGAAAACTACAGGTAAGATAAAGAAAATGAAAAGGTTGCTTTTATTCGTCTATATGTAAAAAAGTCGAGTAAATTTATTCATTTTCTGGATTAACCATGGGTAAGAAAAGCTGAATGTTTGCCATAGCAAACATTCAGCTTTTGTTTTACTTGCATCCAGAAAGTATTTGGAAGATATAATATCTAAATAAGAATAAACTTTAGCCACAATCGCCGTTCAATATATTCAGATCTATGAAGACGTTTTTACATTCAAATCATTCCCCATTTTTTTATCACCTTCTTCTTTTGGTTGTTTGCACTTTTGCAATGCAATCCCTTTCTGCGCAACGATACAATTACGAGGTTTTTCCTTCAGTTCAGGTTTCATCAAATGTGAAGTATGGAGAAAACTACTCTATGCTAACTGGAGCTCCTGTATTGGAGGATTTGATGATGGATGTATATGAGCCAATTGGTGATACGATGACACAACGTCCACTATTCATTCTCGTACATGGAGGGAGTCTACTACCACAAGACAGAAGTGAGCTTCCATTTGGGGATCGTCATGATAACTTCATTGTTGAATTAGGGACACAAATGGCTAAGAGAGGATGGGTTGTGGCAGCAATTGATTATCGATTAGGTTGGGATCCTCAGATTACTGATCAGGAAATACGTATGGATACATATATGAATGCCTTGTATAAAGCTATGCAGGATGTCAAAACATGTGTTCGATTTTTTAGAAAAGATGTTGCTGAAAATGGCAATATATATGGTATTAATCCTAACAATATAGCAGTAGGGGGAAATGAAGCTGGAGGGAGTATTGCATTGGCTGTTGCTTCTTTTAATAGTACGGCAGATCTAGGGCTTCCAAAGTTTTTGAACTCTGCAAATCATTCTGTGATTCTGCCACCTCTCTGGGGTGATTTTGATGGGCTCGGAGGCATTCCTGGTTTCAACCAATCGAATCACGCGGGTTATGCTTCTGATGTACAACTAGTATTGAACCTTGGAGGTGTTATTGGGGATACTACATGGATTCAAGCAGGAGACGCTCCTATTGTTTCTATGCATGGAATGGCCAATATCTGGCAACCATACTTTACTACAAATATGCTTGTAGATGGTAATATTGTAGTAGAAGTGAGTGGGAGTTTGAATGTCTCTACCTGTGCTAGCATGCTTGGAAATCAAAGTGTATTTGCGAATATGGAGCACAATACTTATACACAAGCAGCGCAAGCGCGAACAACCTTGCCGGGCCTTTTCCCTATTACTGGATATACATTTGACAATAGTTATGAGCCTTGGGCATGGTACAATTCTGATAATCCGTATGTAGATCAACAAACATATAATGCGACGGGAGTGGGATCATCAGCAAACCCTTGGGCAAGTAGAGAGCGTGCTTTGGCATATATTGACACAGTGATTGGATTCTTTACGCCTCATGCTGCTATTGTTATGGGGCTAAATACAGGAACAGATGTTTGTAGCCGAGATGCTTTTGAAAACAATGATACTCCTGAATATGCTAAACCTTTTCCTGTTATAGGAATTCATAAGAATGCACGTATATGTGATGTAGGAGATGAAGATTGGTTCTATTTCACTATTGGAGCCAAGCGTAATTTCAGTATCAAATTATATGACCTGCCAACAGATTTGGCGATTGCTGTCTATCATTCTTCAAATCTTGAGATTCCTCTTGTTAGTTCAGATAATGTAGGGGATTTAAATGAAGTTGTTACAGTAAACAACGCAAATACAGGAGAGCAGTATTTTATTAAGATTTATACGCAGAATGGCTCATTTGTAGATGGAGCTTATAGTGTTGCATTGCTTACACGTAATATCCCTTTTTCCAATCCTTCTTTACTTAGAGATATTGATACACGGGAAGACGAAATTGAGGAAGAGAATGATGACTTTGAGAGTGGTGAACCTCTATTAGTACATAATAATAACGAAGTGAAGGTATATCCAAATCCCGCTCGTGATGCAAGTTCTGTGCAGTTCTTTGCTAAGCAGGAAGGTATAGCCCAAATTTCTATTATGGATTTGCAGGGGCGTGTATTATTCCGCTACACAGAAAGCGCCGTGGCAGGTGTGCAGACAATTGCCTTACAGCATATAACTGAACTCAGCTCTGGAATGTATTGGGTGAATATACAGACTGATAATGAACGATATATTGCGCAATTGCAAATTGTTCGATAGTATCTAATTCCATAACCATATAAGAACGGGCAAAAGGAATGCTGCATCTCCCCAAAGGCGATAGCGTTCTTTTTGCCCGAACCATTTATCACAAGTTAAAGTCAGAATAAGGAGAAGTAGCATCATATGTAGAATCAATTGATAAGGAAAAAAAGCAGATAAGTAAAGAGAAAGAATCCCCAAACCGATATGCAAGACAGCAAATATACCAACTCCTATTTTGGCATTACTTAAGCCAATGGCTCGAATGAAGGAGGTGTGGCCATCTTGTTCGTCAGTATCATATTCATAGATAGAAAAGATAAAGAGATTAATCATCGCCAACAAGAAGAATTGAGCGAATAGAAGGAAAATAGGGGCTTGAATCTTCATTGGAAACATCATCATAGGCCCTCCCCAAACCCCTGCAGAATAAATAAATCCTACTCCTAATTCTTTATGTAACAACCACGATACTTTATTCCCAATAATGGTTACTAGGCTCAGATGTAGAACTGTCAAACCCGCCATAATACAGCCGAATTGGATGATTGAGAATGGTAGAAAGTAGGTGCAGACTAATGCTAGTAAGCTGCCAGTAATCCATACTCCTAGAATAGAGGGAAAATATGTGTAATGAAAAAGATGCCTTGGAGTGTGCGCTTGATCTTTCAATCGAAAGGCATCCAAGAGATGATCAGCAGTATAGATAAGCCATACAGATAATGGTAGGATTACCCACCATGATAACGGCATCTTTATGCCTAGAAGATGTACAACAAAACTTGCAGAACAAATCGAGCCGAGGGTTACATCCAAAGAAAGGTGCTGGATGATACTATAGAATGTATGTCGGATGCTTGTAGGCATAAGCATTGGGTTTCCAATAAAGTAATGCCTAAATATACTACAGATTCAGAGGTTCTGTATAGAATCGATAGATTGTTTATGTTCGGATTTTATCTAGTAAACTATTGAGGAGTTGAGATTCTAGCTCATTAACCCCCTCCATAATATTTTCGAGCTCATGATAATGCTTGTCAATGTTTTGAATGAGTTTTTGACCTTTTTCGCTAATGATGACATCGACTAAACGCTTGTCTTTAGAACAAACCCCACGTGCGACAAGTCCTTTTTGACAGAGTCGAGAAACAATACGGGAAGTATCAGACATTTTATCAAGCATGCGCTCACGAATGACAGAAGTAGAAATTGGGTTGGGGTATTGTCCATTAAGGATTCGCAATACATTATATTGAGGTAGGCTTAGTTCAAAAGGCTTGAGATGTTGTTTAATGCGCTCACTTAACCAGCCAGCTGTAAAAAGGATGTTAATCATCGCCTTTTGACGTTCTGATTTAAACTTTTTTTGATGAATTTCTTTTTCCAATTTCATGGTTTACAGATAATTCTGCTTGTACAGATAAGGATTGAGTAATAGATATTGTGATTGTATAGTAAACACTGGAGTTGGAACATTGTTTTAATGATTTTGTCTTTTTCCAAAAAGAGTGGATTCTGTATAATAGAAGTAGGGAACATGAAAAACTATTTGGAGGGATATATCGTTTGGGTATATAATAAGGGTTAGAGAGTTTGGGAGAGATTGAGTAAATTTGTCCGAAGATTTGATGACATAACATTAATTGCATGATTAGGAGATTTAGTTGGCTCCTTTTACGGTCTTATATAGGCCCATTTGTAATGGGGATGGCCATCATCTTATTCATATTGGTAATGCAATTTTTGCATACTTATATGGATGAAATTATGGGTAAGGGGCTAGACGGTTCTATATTGCTCCATTTACTATTTTTCGCCTCTATTAAGTTATCTGTAACTGCCATGCCTGTTGCGGTATTAACAGCGGCTTTGATGACCTTTGGGAGCATGGGAGAGCATTATGAACTAGCTGCAGCTAAATCTTGTGGGGTAAGTCTCTTACAGCTCATGCGCCCTTTGATTGGGCTTTCTATCTTCTTAGCAGGAGTGAGTTTATACTTTACTTGTTACTTAGTGCCACAGGCTAACCTCAAATTCTATAGCATGATTTATGATGTACAACGAACAAAGGCAGATGTGGTGCTAAAGCCTGGACATTTCTATTCTGATATTGATCGATATGTAATTCGGATAGCAGATAAAAATAAAGAGACAGGAATGCTCTATGATGTGCGGGTATATAACCATGTGGAGGCGAGAGGGAATGTAGACATTATATTAGCTGATTCGGCTCGGATAGGCATTCAAGGGAATGGACATGTGATGCTAATGATGCTGTACAATGGGGAACGATATGAGGACTATAAGGATGAACCAGGAGAAGCTCGAAAGTTCTCTTTTGGCCGAACTCGTTTCGATTCTCTATATTATAAATTTAATCTCAGAGGCTTTTCTTTAGATAAGACAGATGAGAGCCTATTTGCAAAGCATCAAATTACCATGCCTTATGACATGATTAAACATGCGGTAGATAGCCTTTCCAGTAGGGATACTGCATTCCACCGTAAGTTTGCGAACTATCTACATCCTTATGCAAAAATCGACTCAAATATACTAGATCCTGATAAGGTGATTAAGGCTAAGGTATGGACAGATACTACGAATCAGAAGGAGGCTGTTGCAGATATGGCAGACTCTATCAGTCCGAAACGTCCAATTATTTCCCCTAAGAACCTAGAAAAAAGCCCTCGTTATAAGCCCAATATGGGGAGCTTATTTAAACATAAAAAAGATAAGAAGGACACCCTATCTCTTGTCGCTTTTGCTAAAGATAAAGGGGTTATTGAACGATTTCAAGGGATGAATTCAGTGGAGATAGTGAATAGAGCACTGAATAATGCTCGTTCTATTAAAAATTATTCTGAGTTTATTCAGAATAGTAAGGAAGAGGCAGATGAGAAACTACGACTATACCAATTAGAATATTATATGATGCACTCCTTACCTATCAATTGCATCATCTTTATGTTGATTGGCGCTTCATTTGGCGCCATTATTCGAAAGGGAGGGCTAGGTATGCCTGCATTGATTTCTATTATCTTTTTTGTCATTTTCTATATATTGATGTCACAGGGACGAAAATTAGCTAAAGAGGGGATTATTGAGGTATGGTTGGGAGCATGGCTACCTGTGGTTGTAACAACACCTATTGCCCTTATAGCGACCTGGCAAGCGACGATGGATGCAAAAATTCTAGATGAGAGTTTTTGGGGCATGGTGATAGACAATATCAGAGGGAAAATTATTCGCTTTTTGACCTTATTTAAGCGAAAAAACATCGGATCAACTGAGGACGAATAAGAAAAAATCTTACATATCTGCCTGTTTCACAAGGGAAGAAGTTTGATAATGATTTGCATTATCAGGCATAAACTTCATTATCTGTATCGGTAAATTAGGGACGGAACAAAGGCCTTTTTTCTTGTTATAAAGTTAGTTCAAACAGTTGTATACTTGTAAGTGTTATGAAACCATGTCCTTATTAAATAAGCTTGAAAGCGTAAAGTACATATGCTTACAAGTAGATGCTAATATTATATGCCTATTATTCGTTGATGCCGTGAGGACTTAGGCATCTCAATATTCGGAACTTTATCATTATTAACTGAATGTATGTAGCAATCTGCCTAACAGACTTTATCTATTACCTATGCATAAAAACAGCCAAGAGGAAATGAACAAGTTAATCATTGTTAATCAGCACCATACAAATGTGCCTTCTTTTGATCATTCTTCTAAAGAAGGGAGCCGTGCTGTAGATCCTCTGATTGTTCACATAGGGGAAAAAGAATGTATTGTGTTCGTCGAACTAGAAAAGAGACTTTTGGAAGAGTTTCGGGGGCTATTGAAGTATTATATGTCCTCTTCTCTAATTCAACTACTTTTCTGGAAAAGTAATCCAACTCAAGAAGCTCTAGCAAATTTGTTTGTACACCAAGTGTCGAGATTAAAATGGCACACCTTAGAATCCTCAAAGGAATATATTTTTCGAAAAAACTTACTTAACAAAGCACTTTTTAATGCAGGAAAGATGGAACAAAGTATCTCAAAAACACAAAATTTCGGTTTCGTTTGGGAATATTATTGGAATGACTTCAACCAAACAGAGAAGAAACTATGGGCTTTCCGAGAGGCAGCTTTATTTGAAATGTTAATTTCGGATAAGTTTGGAAAACGCTTCTTGGAACAGAGCCGTAATTTTCTCTCCTCTTTAGGAGAGATGAAAGAGACTACCAGTACAACATTTATACTAACAGATCCTTTTTTGCCTGGAGAGTTGGCATCCTATCAACGAAAAGGGCTCGGATCTTACACGATTTCTCAGGACTTTGTATACGAATTGAGACGTGTTGTTGCGAATCAAACGTATAACATTCGTACAATTCGTGAATATTTTGTCAATATGCTTAGCTATGACTATCGTGAAGTGTAATAGAGCTATAAACAAGTAATTGACTGTTTTCCCCTTACAATTCCGAGGGGCTTTCCTTTTCTTTTTTGTTGGAAGAATGGAGAGTTCTTTGCACGAGATTGTACCATTTCCTTGGTAAGTGTCCATTCTTGGTTGGGATTGAAAAGGGTTAAATCAGCTTCTTCTCCTTCATTAACACTAGGAATAGAAAGGCCTAGTATTTCTCTTGGGCGAATACTCATAAGACGTATGAGGTCAGAAAGGGATATATATCCTTTTTCTACAAGATTCTCATGTGCCAATGCAAATGAAGTTTGAAGGTTAAGCATACCTTCTTCCGCTTGGGCAAAAGAAGTCTTTTTTTCCTCAATGCCTTGTGCATGGTGCCCTGAAATGAGAATGTCTACCTGTTTTTGCTGGATCGCTACTCGGAGGGCTTCTGCCTGTTCTGCATTTCTGAGTGGCGGATTTACCTTATAGTTCGAATTAAAGCTTTCTATGATAGAATCTTCTAAAGCAATATGATAAGATGCAATTCCGACTGCGATGCTTGAGTCGTTAGCCTGAGTAAGTGCGGCCAAGGCTTGGGGGGAGCTGATGGGTTGGAGAAGGAGCCGAATGGGATTATAGGAATGGAGAGTAAGGGTACGATTGATGCCAATGAGTTCGGCAATTTCAGGTATTCCTGGAATCCCTAAGTAATTCGCGACTGGCCCCTCGTTCATTTGGCCATATTCGGTGAGTTCCTTATCGGTGGGGTAGGTGATTAGGAGGCCATCGAATGCTTGCAGGTATTGCATTGCCCGAAGCATGAGTCCAGACGATTGGATATTTTGAACGCCATCAGAGAAAGCTATTGCGCCTGCTTGTTTCATATCGAACATCTCGGCCAGCTCTTTTCCTGCTGCATGATGGCTAATGCAGCCTGATAGGAGAAAGGAGACAGCTAAGTGTTGGGTGCGACTCTTAAGTGATTGGATATATTGACTGTTGTCTATAGGAGGATGGGTATTGGGGTAACATAAAATATGGGTGAAACCTCCTCGGGCTGCAGCCATATTGAGGTCATATATATTCTCTTTCCATTCGGAGCCAGGGTCGCATAAATGAACCCCAATATCTACCCAACCTGGAGATACATGTAAACCCTCATATTCAATGAGTTGGGTATTGGTTGTAACAGGCAAACTGTAGGCAGGTGCAATGATTCTAATAGAACCATTTTTGATAAAGATATCAATATGTTGGTGATGGTATGGGCTTTTGGGATCTACAACTTTCGCGTTTCGAATGAGAATCACAGACATACACCTAGTTATCTTTAATCTTTAGGATGAAGATTTCACATGCTAAGAAAACGAGTGCAAGGATGAGGAAGTATTTCCAAAGGGGAGTTCCTTCTTTCTCTCTTCGGATGGTTTTCACAATGGAATTAGCTTCGGGAGCAATGACCTTAATTTGGCCATATCCTGCCTTTGTGAGCCTATCTGCTAGGGCATCCTTATCAAGGAAGTCCAATTTCGATTCTTTATCTGAGACATTGAACCCAATCTTTTCCAGTATCTCATCTTCTTGAACAATGTCATAATTCCCTTCTTTTATATCGAGTTTCTCAAAATCCAATACTGTGGCTCCTCCTCGGTCGTATTGTTCGGGGATGAGTTCAGTACTATCCACGCCTACTAGTTTGATAAGCCCTTGCTTACTGCTTCTAATAGGATGGGGTTCAAATGCCCCAATTTCCTGCCCAAGTTGTGCGTTTTGAGTTTGGCTCATGATTTGGGTGGCGCGGAACATGACAGGGGAGAAGCTCGTCTTTACATGGAAGTCTGTCCAAGCATCCCCAGGAAATGCACTAAATATGTAGAGAATTCCTTTCTCGATTTGGGTTTCGAGCAAGAAAGGATCTTGGTTGTCGAGGCTAATGATGCGGGTTTGAACGGAGTTATTGTTCGACTTAAAGGGATAGTATTGGAATACTTGGGGGGCATCAAATTCATTATTGCCTGCATCCGAAGAAAAGACTCCTTTAAAAATAGGGTGATCTAAATCGACCGTACTTGCTTTGGTTCCATCCTTGATTTGCTTGAGCTTTTGGAAACTACCAAGGCCAAGTGAAGTAAAGAACCCATTGACATTGTCGAGCTTCATATTGCTTCCTGGGAAGAACATAATGCTTCCTCCCTCCTTTAGGAAGGTGCGAAGTTGCTCGGATAGGCCTGAGCTAATCTCCTTTGAGCCCAAGAGAATCAATGCTTGGTAATCGGTCAATTGGACGGTGGAGAGGTTGCGAACTGAAACGAAGGAGGCATCAAATTGGGAGAACACATCTTTATAGAGGATTCGAAGGTTCTTAGAGGTTTCCGATTCAATAACAAGCACCTTTTCTCTTTGAGGGACATATAGGCTAAAGAATCGCTTATTGTCATACTCAATGGGGTAATCATCCAATTCGATATAGCCTGATACCCAACCTGTATCCGTAGGGGTGAAAGTCAAATCTACCGCTGTGGTTGTACCCGCTTCAAGGGTCTTGTTGGCAATCGCCGCTACTTTCCCTTCTAACAATACCCGAACCCCCAATTCATTCACCACATTATTCCCATCATTCACCAAATTCATCGTCATATTAATCGGCTTACCCTTTTCAATGATTTGGGAAAGAATCTCTTGCGACTCTACATACACATTATTTTGGGTACGGGTAGCAAGGGGGATATACTTGATGATAACAGAAGTATCTTCTAGATTGACCAATTGAGAATCGGCCAAGACAGTCGTTCGTTGGAAATCGCTGATGAAGTAGAGTTCCTGAACCCGATTGCTGGCACGACCGAAAATCTCCGATGTAAAATTGAGGATGTCTGTATGGGGCCGAATATTCTGCCGAATCTTCATATTCGAACGAAGATCCTCAAGGGCTTCAGGCTGATCCGCATAGTTTTGGTTGAGGCCAAGATCACTTGTACTCATGATGAGGAATTCGTCTTGGCGGGTATAACTTTGCAAGACATTTCGGGCGAGCGACAATCCTTGTTGGAAGTAATTTCCTTTTTCATTGCCTCCCATCATACTATACGAATTGTCCAATATCAAGGCTACGGAGCGATTGCCCTGTAGGAGTTTGTTTGATTCATTGATGATAACAGGATTGGCGAAGGCCAAAACGAGGCAAGTAACGGCGAGGATACGGGTGAGCAGGAGTAGCCACTGTTTCAGTTGGAGCCGTCTAACGACAGACTTTTTGACTTCCTTAACGAAAGCTACATTACTGAAAAGAACTTGTCGGGGTCTTTGGAGATTGAAAAAGTGAACGATGATGGGCACTGAGATAGCCAATAACCCCCAAAGTATACTCGCATTCAGAAATGTCATTTAGTTATTTTTTGCGCTGTCTAGGGTGTAAATTTAGTTTACAAAATCCAAATTCAAAACTTTTTGTGGGAGAGATAGGGGAATTGTTTGGGGCAATGGATAGATATGCCAGATTACCCTATCTCTATAAGCGAGCCGAAGCCGTTTCCATTTGACTAAACGGTTGAGGTAGGTCGAAGGTTATAGAATTCTTGCCTCATCGAATCGGTTGGGGGCGAATCCGCAGGTGAAAGAGTCGAAAGAAGTAAGGATGGAAACAACATCAGGGACGGAGTTGGGGCAAGTCGGGCGTCTGCCTACAACATCAGCCGTGATGTAGAGGGGTTTCCCTACGGATGTATACAACATCAGCGGTGTAACTGTGTTCCGACGCGCGTCTCCCTACTACATCAGCGGTGATGTTGTGGCAAAACGCGCGTCTGGAGCCATATCCGCTAACGTATTCGGGGGTAGTGTCCAAAAGATTGGTCAACATCACAGGCGGATATGGCTTCGGACACGCGTCTGAAGCCATATCCGTTAACGTATTCGGCTTCAGACGCTCGTCTGAACACGAATACGTTGGCGGCGTTGTGGGGAGTCGCCGCGGATTAGGTCAACATCACGAACGTATTCGGCTTCAGACGAGCGTCCGAACACGAATACGTTGGCGGCGTTGTAGGGAGACGAGCGTCTGGAGACAAATACGTTAACGGATATGGGATTTTCCGTCTAGGATAGTGGACGTTTTGGGGGCTGAGAGGATTCTGACATTGTTAAGACTGAAATATTAACATACACTTTCTTCTCTGAGCCTAAAACCCTAATTTAGAACCTCAATACTATAACCAGAATTACCCCATGAATTTTCATACTATATACTATAGATACCTTCAAGATGGAATGCTTGAAATGGGTTTTGTAAATGAGGAAGAAGGATCTTATCTCCTCTTCAATGGAGGGGGCTTTGTTCAGGAAAAGGGTAAAATCCCTAAAGAGTCATATAGGGTATACGTTCCCACAAGAGAAATGAAAGCGATCGCGTCAATTCATGAGGACGATGATTTCATGTTTTTCATAAAACTTGTTCCTGAAACACTTATTGTGATTGGGATTTTTCCAGCTGATTCTTCTCCGAATGGGATCGAACAGCGGTTTCGGGTGTTGTACCCTGAGGATAAAACCTATGCGTATTTTCATGAGGCAATGACTGATGGATAGGAAATAAGAGCGAACCATTTATACAAAAATCCCTATCTTTAAGGGAGAAATAGACAAACGTGGCATGATAAAGATAGCATATGGCATAAGTAATTTTGGAGAGTTGAGGGGCAAAGGGAGTTACTACGTAGATCGTACTTCCTATATTGAGGCTTTAGAGGCGGATAATACAGCAGAGTATGTCCTTTTTCTTCGCCCTCGTCGATTTGGGAAAAGCCTATGGGTTTCGACTTTGCATCATTATTATGGGATTGAGTATAAGGATGATTTTCAGCGTTTTTTTGGAGATTTGTATATAGGACAAAACCCTACATCTAAAGCGAATAGCTATTTGGTTTTGCGCCTAAATTTTAGTGGAATTGATTCTGATGATCCTCGTGAAGTTGAGGAGATGTTTGTGAATAAATTGCAGCAAGGTGTCATGAGATTTTTTGGCCGATATGCAAAAAGATATTTTCCTTCAATAGAGCCGAGTTGGATATATACAGAGAGTAAGCCTGCTAATTTGTTAGGTCGTTTTTTTAGCCTATTGGAGGCTCAACAATTGCCTCATCATATTTATGTGTTGATAGACGAGTATGACCATTTTGCCAACAAACTACTTACCGCCAGTAAACAGACTTTCTTAGGAATAGTTGGTCGGACGGGCTTCGTAAGAAGCTTTTATGAAGTATTGAAAGAATCCACTGAGTCTGTGGTCGAACGGATTTTCATTACGGGTGTTTCCCCCCTTACGCTTGATAGCTTATCTAGTGGTTTCAATATGATTACAGACCTATCACGCAGCAGTGTTTTTCACAATATGCTCGGCTTCAAAGAAGAGGAGGTAATTGACTTGTTGAAGGCTTTAGGGTTTGAGGGATATGACTTTGTTAAGTTGTTGTTTCAGGTTCGGGTCTGGTACAATGGGTATCAATTTGAGGAGGAGGCTCCTAATCGTCTGTACAATCCCGATATGCTGCTTTACTTTGCCAATGAATATTTGCGAGAAAAGAAGTTGCCTAAGGTTTTGCTCGATACCAATATTGCGAGTGATTATAGCAAGATTGAATCTGTAGCAAAATTAGGAGGAGAGGAATGTATTGAGGTGCTTGAGAAATTGGTTCGACGAGAAAACTGTACGGCTACTCTTACCCTTAAGTTTAGTCTGAATCGCCGTTTTACGCCCGATGATTTTGTTAGCCTATTGTATTATATGGGGCTTTTGACCATTAAGGGAAGCAAGTATTTTCGTCCGAATTTTGGGATGCCTAATTATGTGATTGAAACGCTCTATTATGCTTATTTTCTGGAACTTATCCGAAAACGTACCCAACTCCCTCTTCGAACGAACGAGATAGATGATGCTGTCTTTCATCTGGCATTGGATAATGATTTCTCGACTTTCATTGCCTTAGCCGAGAACATCATGCAAAATCTCTCCAACCGAGACTCCCTTAACTTCGGAGAGAAACACCTGCAAGGAATCTTATTCACTTTGCTATATCCCACGACTGTCTACAATGTCATCACGGAATACGAGGTTGGCCGACGATACATAGACGTATTCCTCCAAAAGCGAAAGGATGCTCTTGACATCAACCAATTCATCCTAGAACTCAAATACCTCCCCAAATCACAAGCAGATCAATTGACTGAGGTAAGAGCAAAGGCCATTGAACAAGTGAAAGCCTATGCTTCTCATGAGCGATTTCAATCGGAGCCTCGTTTGCATGCCTATGTGATTGTGTTTGTAGGGGCAAAAGCCGAGGTGGTGGAAGAAGTTGATTTTTAGGCTGTTGCATACGATACCTGCAATCCCTCCTCATATAAACATTGAATAATATAAGTTTTTGTGATATATTGTACCAACAACAATTTTGCCGTTAGGGTAAAATTCTCATAGGTCAGTTCAAATTTACACCATAGTATTAATCAAACGTTTTAAAAAAAATCGGTCAATTTTTTTTATCACACAACAATAGCAAACCCAACATCTAGGAATACAAAGGGAAGCTATACTATATAGACTTTTCCAATCTGCAAGCCTGTGTATTTCACAGACTTACATATGCGCATTATCTAATATTGTAGCTATGAGTTGTATGAGACATCTTCCACCTCTGAATCCATCCAACAATGAAGAAGTTAAGAAAAATCATCCTTTGGACACTGCTAATTGGTATACCTGCCTTCATATTGGCTAGCGTTTTCCTCTTGGCAGATTTACGTACCGCAGAAATTAAAAAAGGCACACAAAGTGAGGAGAACATCCAGCTTGCCCACAAGCTATTAAGTGATGCAATTGTAAAACAGGGTTTAGATAAAATGAGCCAATTTTCAACCTATGAGGTTACGGCCACAGACGAGTGGCAGGGCTTTCTTGGTAAAGTGGGCAATCCTTGGGGTTTTAATAAGGATGCAATAGCGATGCGTTTTACGGTAGGAGATTTTGATAGTCAATCCGAAGTGTTAGAGGGAGAACAGAAGGGAGCCATTAAGGGGATTCAGTCATGGGATTATTATGAGAAAGTGGGGGATACGTATGAGACTGAGGTCGCAGATGATAAAGGGATGGTGTTTGTACTAGCGGCTTTCCATTACCTCTTCGAATTAGGCAATCGACTTGCAAAGGCTCCCTTTATCCGATATGCAGGTCAAGGCCAATTGAAGGGAAAGGCGATGGATAAGGTATTTGTGAGCTGGAGCAGTGAGTGTACATATAAGTATGACCATTATATTGTATGGATTGGCCAAGAGTCGGGCTTGATAGAAGCCGCAACATTCACAACGAGAGACAATCCCGCCCCTGCACCTGTTTTCCTATACGGCTCTTTACGACTCGATGATTTTCGGGAGGTCAATGGGGTACTAATCCCCTTTAAACAAACGGCACATATGGGCGAACCGAAAGAAACCACGACTGAATTTATCCATCAATTGGTGATTCAGAAGTTTGAGTGGGATAGTTTTGATGCCTCCGATATACGCCCTTTTGCGGATCTTACGCCTATTGGAGATGATAAATTAAGCAATTAAGAGAAGCTTGATTCGGTAAGCTAAGTACCTATTTTCTTTCAAGAAAAGGGTTAGAAGGGAGGATTGTGTGTCTCTTTGTATGTTTTTGCTTGTTGTATTGGCCTTTTGGAGACTTATTTTTGTAAAGTTATGTGATGTTTCTTTTGTTTTTATTCATTGTTCAAGAGTTTGACAATCAGCTTCTTATGGCTCACTTGAAAAAATAAGAAAAAAAAGTTTGAAAATCTAGTGAGATAAAAGGCTTTGTTATGGATTATATAAGTGAGGGGCAACACTAACTCGTTTTTTACAGAATGTTTGATTGCCCTTTGAAGAAAAATAAAAAAAGTGTTCGCTCAAGTGAGACAAAACACCTGCTCAAGCGTATGTATATATGAGGGGCTGATGATTTGAAATTATCCGATTAATCATTTAGCCCTCTCAATTCAAGAGGGAAGGAGCGAAGTCACACTTTCCTGCAAAATCTACACTTGCCATTCCACATATATTTTCTGTCTATTTTGGACAATAGAGTTACATTTTAATGCGCTTTTAATATATTGATTATCAGGCCTTAAGTTGAAATGTGGAAAACTTTTTTCAAAAAAGTTGATCCTTAGGTGAGTAATCGAGCCGTGTTATGAATTATATATATAGAGGGGGCACTTTTCTGAATTTCTTTTCAGAGTCTTATAGTCTCTAAGTTCCCTTATTTCTTTTTGCACATATTTATGGGTTTTTTCGGTAGTATTGGAGGGCACGAATCACCGAAAAAAAGCAATACCCTATCTATCATAGTCCCTTCAATCGAATGCTCCTGCATCGCGTATATAGTACGCTGGCACTTGTATGACCTAAACGTATCTATTTTTACTTCTTTTATTTTTCATTAACCTTTTAATCTTTATTTAACCATGAGTACTTATTCAAATTGGGTGTATACCCGTAACCCTTTTGTCAGACCGACAAAATACAGTTTACAAAAACTGTTTGCTATTGTTGTTGATCATGCTTCCAAGCTAAAGCACGGAATCGCTAATCCAGAAATTGATATGTTGTTTCAGCGTTTTGAGCCTATTAGTACGCTTTTCACCACCCATTACCGAAATTGGAAGGTGAGTGTTGATTTCGGACGGGCGGCTACTAAGGAGCTTGACGAGCTATTAGAGGAACTCGTTTCGTTAGAGGTAGAGGATTGGGATATTCGAATTCGTTCTGTGTTCCCGAGATCTCACAAGAATTATGAGAGCCTTATGGGAACGGGTCGTAAAGTGTTTACGAAAGGAGGCAAGGAGCTTCGAATTAATGCAGTCGTTGCACTTGCTGATAAGTTGGCGACTTTCCCCGCACTATCAGGGCTTTACCTTGATGTAAATACAGTGGCTACCCTGCTTAAGGAGAAGCGAGATGAGCAGATTCAGCATTTGAAGAACCGACGAGACAGCCTTGAGGCACTTCGTGAGATGAGAAAGACAGTTTGGACATACCTCTTCCAGAGTTTGGCTTACTTGACCTTCTTGTATCCTGAGAGCCCTCAGCGTGTCACAGACTTTTTCCGAATGGAGCTATTACGAAGTACATCTACTTCGCCACCATCGCCTTTCTTTGTGGAAGAAACCGAGGAGGAGGAAATGCCGATTGAGTTCGATGAGTTGTTCGAAGATGATTCAGAGACTTTGCCTACAGTAGACGGCTAATAACCTGAAACTGTCAAACATCTTTGGTCTGATCAATTACAGAGGGGGAGGCGTTTTGTCTCTCCCTTCTTTTCTAATCGTCAGACATTGGCACATTATTCGTAGCTTTGATCCCGAATTAATTATCTCTTACCTAATATTACTATCCCATTCATTATGCGTAGATTACATTGCTTATTCATGCTTGCGATTATGTCATGTTTGGCTTCTGCTTGCCTAAATGAGGCTACAGGAATATCAACATATGATGGCCTAGCCAATGCTTTTTCTGATACCATTGTCGCGGAAGAAATAGAACCTTCTGATGTGGTTGGCTTAAAAGTGGAAATTACAGGTCATATCGAAAATGGAGGGATTCTAATCATTAATAATGGCGAGGAAATCACCAACCATACTTTCAACCTAAAAGGAGATGTTTCAGAGGTATTAGAAGGAGATTGGTATACCAACCAAATGTTTATTCGATATACGCCCATAGGAGAGGGAAGCAATGAAGATAAGATCTCTCTTGCATACGACTTTAATACGATGTAGCATTCCCTTTCATCCAATAAAAGAAGCCCTATTCATTTTGATATAAATTCTCATGAGTAGGGCTTCTTTCAATTGGAGTCACTAAAGAACTCCTTTTCAATCTTATGATTTAATGGTTTGATAGGCATTCGCCTGTGCCAAACACGTAATCTCAATCTCGTTGATATTTACATGAGGTGGGAGGTCAGAAAGATAATAGACAATATCCGCTATATCTTGAGCAATCAAAGGTTGGAATCCTTGATAGACCTTATCCGCAGCTTGTTGATCCCCTTTGAATCGCACGACTGAAAATTCCGTTTCTACCATGCCAGGCTGAACATCCGTGACCTTAATTCTATGGGGCAATAAATCCAAACGCATTGCTTGGCTAATTGCTCTAACAGCATGCTTAGTTGCACAATAGATATTGCCCCCAGGATAGACCTGTTTCCCTGCAATGGATCCTAAGTTGATGATATGGCCTTGTTTACGCGCAATCATCAAAGGCATAATTTGCCGAGAGAGGTAGAGCAATCCCTTAAGATTCGTATCAATCATGATGTCCCAATCGGAAAGCTTTCCTGTTTGGATGGGGCTGCGGCCTAGTGCCAAGCCTGCATTGTTGATGAGAATGTCAATATCCTTCCAATCGATTGGGAGTTGGGCAATGGCAGCCTCCACAGCGTCTTTATCCTGTAAATCAAAGCATAAAGCATGACAATTGGGAGCAAGTTCAGCCTGTAAATCGGCCAATCGTTCGATTCTACGACCTGTAATAATGACCCTATGGCCTGCCTTAACGAAAGTATGTGCCAAGGCAGTTCCAATTCCTGCTGTAGCTCCCGTGATGAGAATGGTTTTCATAATATAGCGTTTGTCATTAACTAATATCAATCAACAAATATACATGCCTTCTAGGGGGAATGCATATATTTGTTGTAACAGGGAAAATTTATAGGATACTTAAGTGATTTTTTTATGCAGATATTCCCCCTCTATTTGGATTTTTGTAATAACTGCTAGACTTTTGTAACAGTTCTGCATGCAGAATATAACTAATCCAATTGATATTGGCAGAACTGATTTATAAGACGTTATATAGTGAACCTCTAAATTTTTTCCTAAACTTATGAGAAAAGTATTTTATCTATTATTGGTAGTGGGTGTGTTTGCTGCGACTGGGTGTAAGGATAGCGATAATCCCTTTGCTATTGAAGTCAATTCAGATATGGACAAACTTCTCAAAAAAGAGATGATTGTTCAGTTGAACCCAAATGGAACGACTCCTTTGGCTGCTCTACTTGAATTCGAAACCAAAGATGCGAGTACGGTAGAAGTAACAGTAGGAGGAGCAATTCCTGTAACGAAGAACTTTGATACTGCTACAAAAGAACATAGCCATGCAATCTTAGGCTTGTACCCTGGTATGGATAATACAGTTACCATTACTGTCTCTACTACCGATGGTGCTGTTGCTCAACAAGAAGTAACGGTTACTACAGCTGCGCTTCCAGATGCTTTCCCTACAGTGAATGTAACAACTGCGAATGAAAGCCAAATGGAACCAGGATGGCATTTGATGGAAGCCTCTCAAGGGGTTACTGCAGACGCACGTTTTGCATCTAAGCATATTATGTTTGATAATAATGGAGTCATTCGTTGGTATTTTGATTTTCCTGAAGATGTATTCACAGATATGGTATTTCCTATGAAGCGTTTTGCCAATGGAAATTGGTTGGTTTGTTTCCATGAAGATTACTATGAGTATGATATGCTTGGCAACGAAATCAACAAATGGTCTAGCCCAGGATACAAGCAGCACCATGGAGTCCTAGAGCTACCAAATGGAAACATTGTCTCTGCAGTAAACAAAGACAATACAGGAACCGTTGAAGACCATATCATTGAGATTGATCGTAACTCTGGTGCAATCGTTCGTGAATGGGATATGCGTGATATTTTGGATATGAGTCGCCAAGACCTCGTTCCAGATTCAATAGATTGGTTCCACATGAATGCTATTTTCTATGATGAAGCTTCTGATGCACTGATCATTTCTGGCCGTAACCAAGGGGTTGTGAAAGTGACGATGAACAATGAGTTGGTTTGGATTTTAGCTCCACATCTAGGATGGGGACAAGCAGGAGAGAACGGCGACGGATATGATACGAATGATTTCTTGCTAACAGCAGTTGATGCTAATGGAACGCCTTACAATGATTCTATCCAATATGGATCAGAAAGATTCGAAGAATTTGAATGGGCATGGGGACAACACGCCCCGTTGATTCTTCCTAATGGTAATCTATTCGTATTTGACAATGGTTTTAACAGAAACTTCAGCCAAGATCCTTCTTATAGCCGTGGGGTTGAGTATGAAATCGATGAGGCTGCAAAAACTGTTAAGCAAGTATGGCAATATGGTCGTGAAAGAGGACCTGCTTACCAATCTATCATCATCAGTGATGTAGATTACCTTCCTACTACGCAAAACCGCCTCTTGGTTTCGGGTATTCAGATTGGTGCTTTTACGAGTTATATGACCGAGGTAGATAACGCAGGAAATGTGATTTTCGAAGTAGTACTTACGCACAAAAACTCCCGTGCAACTGGAGACTTTGCTTGGGGCGGCTTCGATATCTCTTACCGAGGACACAGAATGCCTCTCTATCCTAACTAGTATATTAGATAGAGATACATAATGTATAGAAAGAAAGCAGCTAGGAAGCAACATCCTAGCTGCTTCTGTTTTGTAGGGAAAAGTCTGTATCTTGCTCATACATCTTATTCCCACTGTGATAAACACTTTTTGTTTTATGAAGAAGTTTTTCCAATTCGCCCTCACTATATGGGTTTTAGCAATATGTATGGTTAGTTGTAAGGAAGGACCTGTTCCGCCTGATGAAGACGATGATGTCATTGTCGTGGAACCCAATGTCAATTTTGATGAATTCTTGGATGGCAATATTTTTCTGAACCTCAATCCTTATATATATACCCCCCTTAGTGCGGAGGTTCGCTTTGATACAAAGGATCTCACAACGGTTCAAATACGGGTTCTGGGAGAGGAGATCGTTGAACAATCCTTTGCGCTCGCTAGCACAACCCATGAGTTACCTGTATTGGGCTTATATGCAGGTAGAACCAATCAGGTAGAGATTACGCTTACAGATTCGAATGGTGATATAGCAAAAGATACGCTTGAGGTTACCACAGACCCGCTACCTAATTTCTTTCCTACGGTTAATATTGAAACAAAAAAGGAAAGCGAAATGGAACCAGGGATGAACCTCGCCGAATTCTCTACAGGAAATGGCGGGCTCATTGAGAGTTACCCTTTCATCTTTGATAGCAATGGTGATATTCGTTGGTACCTAGACCTAAACCGCTTTAATAAATTGCTATTTCCTATTCGGCGTTTAACCAATGGTAATTGGATTATTGGAGACCGAAACCGATTGTATGAATATGATATGCTCGGTAAAGAGGTCAACTTTTACTTCTTCAATGGATATGCCCAACATCATGAAATTGTGGAGAAACCCAATGGAAACCTCCTCCTTTGTGTAAGTAAAGATGACATCCCAACGGAGGAAGACTTTGTCATAGAAGTAGAGCGTAATACGGGGCATATTGTGAGAGAATGGGATTTGCGAGAGAGCCTAGATATGTATAGACGAGATCTTATGAATAATGCAGTAGATTGGTTCCACGGAAATGCTATTGCCTTTGACCCCTCAGATAATTCAATCATTATTTCTGGTCGTAACCAAGGAATTGTGAAGGTCTCTCAGTACAATGAATTGGTCTGGATTTTGGCACCTCATCAGGGTTGGGGACAAGCAGGAATTAATGCGGATGGTCATGATACAAATGATTTTCTCCTACAAGCCATTCAATCAGATAATCAGCCCTACCCAAATGACGTACAACAAGGTCTAGTTGCGGCAAATGATTTTGATTGGTCTTGGGGGCAACATACCCCGATGATACTCCCCAATGGTAACCTATTTGTACTAGACAATGGCCTTAACCGACATTTCTTGGAGACGGCCACGTATACACGGGGAGTCGAATACGAAATAGATGAAACGAATATGACGGTTAAGGAGGTATGGCAATATGGTAAAGAAAGAGGAGTGGAATATTATGCTCCTATCATCAGTGATGTTGATTACCTCCCCGAAACGGGCAATTACCTGATTATTCCAGGCTTAATATATCAAGCAGGGTACAATGGCGCATATATAACAGAGGTGAAGCCTGCTAATAAAGAGGTGGTCTTCGAAGCGGAAATCATCTTCACCAATAAGTTTGGTACAAGTAATGGCTCTTGGGGGCATGTAGATATTATGTATAGAGCAGAACGCCTATCATTGTATCCTTAATATATATTCGCTTTCTTTATTCGGATAATATCGATGGTAGCATGTATAAGACTGCCATCGATATTTGCTTTCTTGTTTGGCCAATAATCGGTAGCTAAGGTAAAGGGAAGTAAGGAGAATACTGATGGATAATTTTGTATCTTCGTGGGTGTTGAGACTATGAAAATTTATTCTATGCGACAGTATCGATCCGTTGTTTTTGCTACCCTTATCTTCTCTTTTTGTCTGTACGTAACGAATGGCCTGCAAGCGCAATTGCTCGATGGAGCCGAAGCGCAAGCCTACTCTAATCATGCTACTAAGGTGTGGTTAGATGAGGAAACAGGGGCATTGAAATATATTGAACTGGATGAGAATCATAGACCGCCTGCATCAAGCAGAATAGAATGGCTAAGTACACTTCTCCGGTTGAGAGCGGAAGATGAATTGCGTCTCATAAAAGAAGAAACAGACGTTTTAGGGTATACCCATTATCGATACGCTCAATATTATAAAGGAATTCCCGTTGAATGGGGGCGATACTATGTTCATACTAAGGAAGGCCAGATTGTTTCAGCTAATGGGGAATGGTATGGTACAGTAGACATTGCAGAAGTAGAGGTGGAAGAAAGAGAGGCTTTATTAGATGCAGCATTGGTACATATGTCGGCAAAAGAGTTTCTGTGGGATATGATGGCATATGAAGATGTGTCTGTTGCTTGTCCTGAGGCGGAGCTAGTTGTAGTTCCTGCAAGTCTGTATTCGAATTGCCCTAAAACAGGGGCTTTGGCTTATAAATATGATATCTATGCGACTCAGCCCCTGAGTCGAAAGGATATATATGTGGATGTTGTATCGGGTAAGGTTCTACTTGCATTGGATAAGATGCATGGAATTGATACGGTAGGGGTAGCCGAAACAAAGTATAATGGTACCCAAGCGATTACTACTCAAACAACTGCTGGAGGGTATAAATTGAAGGAGGATGGTAGAGGGGGAGGGGTGGAAACCCGTGATATGAACCATGCAACAGGGATTGGTTCGGGGGTTGCTAGTTCTACGGACATTATTGATGCGGATAATTTTTGGACCTCCGATTCTGGAGTGTATGACGCTCATTTCGGTGCTGAACAGGCATATGATTTCTATTGGAATCGCTTTGGATGGGATTCCTACGATGGAAATGGCGCCCCCCTTCGTATGTTTGTCCACTATGGATCGAATTCTCTGGCTGCTTTTTGGGATTCTGATAAGGCAATATTTGGGGATGGCTCGAATGGCCAACGTCCCCTAACGCCTCTGGTCATTGTAGCACATGAGATGACACATGGGGTAGTAGATTGGACGGCTAATTTGGTATACAGCGGGGAATCAGGGGCATTAGATGAGTCCTTCTCGGATATATTTGGGGTAGCGGTTGATTTTACGGTTCACCCAACAGAAGCGAATTATGTAATTGGTGACTTGATTGATGAACCTTTAGCCGATTTGTTCCGACGAGATATGAGTGACCCCAAGACGTTTGATGATCCCGATACATACTTAGGAGATTTTTGGGTCTCGAATGGTTCAGCGAGCTCGGAAGCACATTCGAATAATGGCCCTCAGAATTATTGGTTCTATCTATTGGCAGAAGGAGGACTAGGCGTAAATGACAATGGTTTGTTATATGGAGTGCAAGCAATTGGGATAGAAAAGGCTGCGGATATTGCTTGGCGAAATCTCTCTGTCTACTTAACTCCAAATACTACCTATGCTGATGCCCGTTTTTATGGGATTCAGGCCGCAAGAGATTTGTATGGAGGATGTTCAGAAGAGCTTGTAAATACAGTAAATGCGTGGGCTGCGGTAGGAGTAGGAGCCTCATTTGATAGCTCAGTAGTGGCTAGTTTTATTGCTCCTAACGTGGAGGTCTGTGCCCTGCCTGCAAGTGTTGCCTTCCAAAATGGAAGCTTAAATGCAACGAGTTATTTTTGGGATTTTGGAGATGGAACAACCAGCACACAAGTCAATCCGACCCATACCTATACAGTAGATGGTGTATATACGGTTTCTTTGATCGCAACGGGAGGAGCGAGTTGTAGAAGCGTAGATACCCTAGTTCTCGAAGATTATATAACGATTTCAGCTATTGGCCCCCAAGCCGCTGTCGGAAATTGCTATGAACCTGCTTCAAACAATTCTTTTCTTGGCCAATTGGGAGTATTAGGTACAGTACATTTTCAGTTGAATACCATTGACAATGCTTCGTCAGGGACTTTAGCAGGATATGAGGATTTTAGCTGCGAACAATCAACCAATTTGGTCGTAGGCTTAACCTACCCAATTGCTGTCACAACGGGTTCGGTTACAGCTGAGAATGTGAGCGTTTGGATTGATTTAAATAATGATGGGAACTTCACTTCTACTGAGGAAATATTCTCATCTGGCCCTGTATTAGAGCATCATATAGGAAGTATTACGCTCTCTGCTTCAGGGGTTGTATATGATACTCCCCTAAGGCTTAGGGTGGGATCGAAAGCGGCTACGGCTTTTAGCAGCGCGTGCGAAAACCCCGTAGCGGATGGGCAATACGAAGACTATACGGTAGTGGTTCGACCCAATAGCCTTCCCCCTATTCCTGTAATCTCGGTCTCTCAGACGACCATTAACCCTGGGCAAAGCATTCAATTCAGTGATAACTCGTTGAATTTTCCCACAACTTGGGCTTGGAATTTCCCAGGAGGAGTCGTTGCCAACGATAGTGCACAAAACCCCTTGGTGACCTATCCTGCTTCAGGAGTCTATACGGTTAGTCTAAAAGTGTGCAATGATTTTGGATGTGATTCGCTGACTCAATTAGCCTATATCAATGTCATTGATTGCATTGGAGGATTGACGACACCTTGCGTCATGCAAACGGAAAATCATTGTTGTGAGATGGGAATTTTCCGTGTCGCACTCAATACATTGGACAATGTTTCTGCTTCTGGAAGTGAAGGCTACAAAGATTTCACTTGTTTGGCAGGAACTTTCCTCAATCCCAATACCATTTATACCTTGACAGTCGAAACGGGAACTTCTGTAGATGAAAATGTAACGGCTTGGATTGATTATAATAATGATGGTGTTTTTACAGGAGCGGAAGAGATTATGCGGACAGTAGGTAAAGTTCATACTTCTACTTTCACGGCACCTGCTAATTCGTTGGTCGATATTCCTTTGCGTATGAGAATTGCTTCTGACTATTCGGTCTTTGCTGCACCTGAAGCTTGCCAAGACGTAAGCTTCGGGCAGGTAGAAGACTATACAGTAACGGTTCTATCGGAAGCATGCGGAAGAGATATCTTTGAACCAAACAATGCATTTGCAGCAGCACAGGATTTTCCTCTAATAGGATCTCTCAATAGTGCATATATTTGTCCGATAGGAGATGAAGATTGGTACCGTTTTACAGTGGATGCAAGCAGACCTCATGTGCGTATACGACTGTCGAATCTGCCAGCTAATTATGACGTTGAATTGTATGATAACCAAGTTGGACTAATCAGCGCGACAAGTGATACAACCAACGGAGACGAAGTGATTATTCAAAATAATATGATGACAGGAACCTACTATATCCGTGTGATAGGAATAGATGGAGCCTTTAATGCTACAGATCCGTATAATCTTCGCATCCAGAAACGCAATATGCCTTATACGGGTAACTTAAAAGAAGTCGATAAGGCTTTAGCTCAGAAACCTCCCTTTATTTGTTTCCCTAATCCTACTGCGGATGAAAGTATCATTCATTGTGAGGTAAATTCAGGCGAACTCGTTTCTTTGAAGGTTTATTCTACAGTTGGGCAGTTAGTATGGGAAGAGAAGGCAACTTCAGATGTGGGAGAATATGTGAAACGTATATCTGTAGAAGGATGGGATCAAGGTTTGTACTATATTGTTTTGCGAACAGGGAAACATCAATACGTTGAGAAGCTTATTGTCGAATAATTTTAAGGTTATATCATGAGAAAATATAGCAAAACTGAGGCAGTAGAATATTTGCCAGAAGGGTGGACTTTCGAGAATGATGGGATAAAAAAACGATTCTTGTTTCAGGATTTCACACAGGCATTTGGCTTTATGACAAAAGTTGCTCTCTTAGCAGAGAAAGCTAATCATCACCCAGAATGGTTTAATGTGTGGAATCGTGTAGATATTCGTTTGAGTACCCACGATGCAGGCGGAGTCACAATGGCTGATTTCAACCTAGCAAAAGCAATAGAAGAGGTAATAGGATAATTATGACTGTTGTTAGAGTAATTAATCGATCAAATAATCCTTTGCCCGCATATCAAACGGGCGCGTCTGTAGGGATGGATATACGGGCGTTTTTACAAAAGCCTGTAACGGTTCAGGCGGGAGAACGCGTTTTAATCCCAACGGGTTTATATATTGAGCTTCCCGAAGGATATGAGGCACAAGTGAGGCCTCGAAGCGGCTTGGCTTATCGTCATGGTATCACAATCTTGAACTCGCCAGGTACTATTGATCCCGATTATAGGGGAGAGATTCGTATCATCCTGATCAATTTAGGCCAAACTCCTTTTATCATTCAATCAGGAGAGCGTATCGCCCAATTGGTGTTTGCTCAATATGAACAAGTTAAATGGAAAGAGGTAAACATATTGTCGGATACGGAAAGGGGAAGTGGAGGATTCGGACATACAGGTAAATAACAGAATATTTTTGTATTAAATCTGAAGTTTTGACTGGATATATGCTGGGAAGCTCTTAGCTTTGTTTCGTTAAACTATGCTATTAGCTTAATTGAATAGAAATATGAGAATTATTATTCCAATGGCTGGGCGGGGTTCGCGTTTGCGCCCACACACATTGATAACGCCCAAACCGTTGATTCCCATCGCGGGAAAGCCTATTGTTCAACGGTTGGTCGAGGATATCGTTGCATTATATGAGGGGACAGTAGAGGAAATAGCTTTTATTATAGGGGACTTCGGTGCTGAGGTAGAAGCAGAGTTGAAGGGGATTGCGGAAAAACTTGGTTCAAAAGGTACAATCTACCATCAAGATGAACCCTTGGGAACAGCTCATGCGATTTGGCAAGCACGTGATTGTATGGATGAAGAGATTATCATTGCATTCGCAGATACACTCTTCCATGCTGACTTTAAACTTAACCGAGAGCGGGATGGAGTAATTTGGGTTAAAAAGGTAAAAGATCCCCGTGCATATGGAGTGGTTACGCTAAATGAGGAAGGGGTAATTGATGAATTGGTGGAAAAGCCACAAGAGTTTGTTTCTGATCTAGCCATCATAGGAATCTATTATATCAAGGATGGTGCAGCCCTGAGAAATGAAATCCAATATCTATTGGATAATGATATTCGTGAAAAGGGGGAATATCAATTGACCAATGCGCTAGAAAATTTAAAAGAAAAAGGAGCTGCTTTTCTTCCTGGTGAGGTTGATGAGTGGATGGATTGTGGCAATAAGCCTGCTGTAATCGATACAACTGAGCGGGTATTGGCGTATGAACATCACCAAGGAAAAAATAATATTGCGGAATCTGCTGAGATTAAAAATTCCGTTATTCTACAACCTTGCTATATAGGCCCAAACGCCCGTATTGAAAATAGTGTTATTGGCCCCTATGTTTCTATTGGACAGAATACGGTTGTTTCAGATTCAATTATTAAGCACTCTGCCATTCGGGAGGATTCAGCTGTTGCGAATGCTTTATTAGATCATGCAATGATTGGAATGAAATCGCAGTATTCCCAAACTCCTTCTAATCCTAGTGTTGGAGACTATACACATATATAGTCTCGTACATATATAGCTTCTGTAAATACGGTTATTCCGCTTCAGGAATAGCCGTATTGTATTTTTAACGCTAGCACAATTATTGTTGGTGAAAAATATGATCCTATATTAGGTATAGAAAGGAAAGCATATGATTAAATCTGTTTTTTTAATAAATACCTCTATCTTTTCTATTTAATAGGGCAATATTTTGAGTCCCTTTTTCTTACCATCATTTTTATATTATATATAGAAAAAAATCTGGTAACTTGTACCGGATATAGTACGTATAATAGGTATAATTCATTTAGTAAATATAAGGCATGATATATAGTCGTAATTTGTTCTCCATCTTATTGGTATTGAGTGTTTTGACTGCTTGTAAGGCCACTCAAGAAACTACCAAGACAAAGAAGTCTAATGACCAAAGTGCATTGTCAAATGGAGATAGAGAGAAGGTTGATATGATGTATGTTGATGCATGTACCCATATGATTCGAGGAAATTTAATTGAGGCTATAGATAATTTTAAAGATGTATTAGAAATTGATCCGAAACATCATGCTTCTTTGTATAATATTGCTCGATTGTATACAGATTTGAAAGAATACGATGAAGCAATTCCCTATGGAAAGCAGGCATTGAATCATGACCCAGAGAATATATGGTATTATCGTGTCCTAAGAGAAGCATACGAATATAAGGGTGATTTCGCAGATGCAATAGATGTTCAAAAACGTATTCTGAGCCGATTTGATGGAGAGGTCGAGGAAAGCCTGAAACTTGCAGAATTATACGAACGGAATCTCCAAACCAATGACGCTATCACCCAACTAGGAGAGCTAGAAAACAAGTATGGAATAAATGAAGATGTTTCGTTGCGTAAGTTCTTTCTATTCCAAACAACAAAACAACATGAAGCTGCATTAGGGGAAGCCGAGAAGTTGATTTCTCTCAATCCTTTACATACACATTATTACCAGCTCCAATATCAAGCCTATAGAGAACTAGGACAGATGGCAGAGGCTGTCAAGAGTTTAGAAGAGTTACTTGAAACGGATTCTGAAAACTCTTTTGCGCTTCTCACATTAGCCGACTACTACAAGGAAACAAACCAAATCAAGAAATCAGATGAATATCTGTTTAAGGCTTTTAATAATCCTGATGTAGACATTGAAGGGAAATTGGAGGTCATTGAAAAAATGTTGCCATATGCAAAACAGGAACTCGAGGTGATTCCCCGAGTTAAGGAATTGGTTCGTATTGTTTGGGAAGTGCACCCACCAGATGCACGTTTATATGCCTTGAGAGGGGAGCTTTATCTTGCGGAACAGCAAGCAGATTCTGCTCGTATCAATTTTCGTAAGGCATTAGAATTAAATCCAAGGGATGGTGGTGTATGGCTCTCATTATTGAAGGCTTCGAATAACCTACGTGACTATAAGCAGCTGAAAGATGATGTAGAGGAAGCGCTTTCATATTATCCCAATAATGGGGAATTTATGTTTCTAAACGGACTTGCAACCTCTTGGTTAGGTGAATATGAAGAGGCAATTTCTATTCTTGAGAAGATTCGACGGTTAGGGACGGCTAAAAAAGATTTACTGGTTCAAACCCATATCCAATTGGGAGAAGCCTATGCCGCAGTCAATAATGTTGAAAAGGCTGAGTATAATTACGAACGCTCACTAGAACTAGATCCTGATAATGATATGGCTATGAACGCATACTCAAAATACCTAGCCAACTCAAATAAAGAGCTTGAGAGAGCCAAAGGAATGATGTTACGTGTATTAGAATTACAGCCCAATCAGCCTGTTTATCAAGATACATATGGATGGGTATTGTATAAGATTGGTGATTATGCAGAAGCCGAAAAATGGGTAGCCAAAGCTGCATCTAAAAGTGACAAACCTGAAATCTTAGAACACTATGGAGATATTCTGCTAAAAATGGGCAAACAAGATGATGCAATAAAAAAATGGAAAGAGGCAATTAAGAATGGTGCGGTTGGCTTGAATATTGATGCAAAGTTAAAACAATAATAATGGCTATAATATATGATTCGTCGGATTAATGTTTTTTACTTCTTCATTGCAATCTTGATCATTTTCTCTTCTTGCAAGGGTACACAGAACGCAACTACTGCAAAACCAAAAAAGAATTCCCCAAAGTATACATTATACGCTGCTAAAAAAGAAGCATTTGATTTTAAGACTTTGTCTGTATCAGGGAAAGTATATACCTCGTTCCCTGAGATGGGCTCCGTTTCATTGAACTATAAACTCAATATGAAATCAGATAGCTTAATTTGGGTTAGAATTTCTAAGTTAGGATTTGAGGCGGCTCGCGCAAAAATATCGCGAGATTCTGTGTGGGTATTAGACCGTATGCAGAATGTTCTTATGGTGTCTGACTTTTCTTTACTTGAGAGTTATATCGGCTTCCAAGCTGATTTTGAGTTGCTAGAGGATATTATACTTGGTAATTATAATCCTGTACCAGCGGATTTGACTGTCCAAGATAAAAAAGCAGACCCCCAAATCTTCTATGGGGCAGAAGGAGCTACGGATTTTTACTATTCGATTCGTACCACTGATTTTAAACTCGGAGGGATTGAGGTTAAGAATGAAATGGGTAACCAACATGCGAGAGTTGAGTATGGAGACTTTAAAAAGGTCGCAGAACAGTTAATGGCACACAAAGGAAGCATTGAAGTTTTGGCTCCTCAGGGAAGTTCATTGAAATTTCAACATAATAAGGTTAACTTTAATCCTTCAAATGTAACTTTCAAGTTTAGAATCCCTGATAATTATAAACGTGTTGTACCCAATTAAACCTTATTTACCTTTTGACCTTTTTTTCAAAAAAAGCATCAACCTAGAAAAGTGGTTAATTCTTCTGCTGACTGGGATGATGCTTTTTGTGTGTCCAATTGATGGATATGGACAACGTTCGAAATCACGTGCCCAACTAATGCGAGATAGGTCAAAGACCGAAAAAGAAATCAACTTAACACGTAAACTTCTTCGGGAAACTCAGGCGAAGAAGAATCGTTCATTCAATGACCTCGCCTTGATTCGGAAAGAGTTATCATTACGCGAGAAGCTAATTGAGACTTTATCTGAGGAGATTAAACAAACGGAAAAAGACATAGAGGAAACGAGTACAATTGTGTGTGCCATGGAGGAGGATATACAAGAAATTCGCATGAACTATGCGCAAACCGTACAAGCAACTTATGTGTCGATGGGAGAAGATAACTTTTGGCTCTCCGTACTAAGTGCCTCTAGTATATCAGAAGCGTATTATCGAGCCGTATACTTCCAACAGTTTAGTAAATATCGTCGCGATCAGATATCCCTTATAGAAAAAACGAAATCCTTTTTGGAGCAAAAAAATGCAGAGCTTGAGGCTTCCTTGGTTGATAAAGCGAACTTAATTAAGGAAAAACAAGATGAAAAAGCCTTGCTACAAAAGAGGAGAAAGGAAAAGAATCGGATTTACCAATCTTTTAAAACAAAAGAACGAAATTACTCCAGTCGATTAGAACGCCAACGAAGAGAGTTGAAAATATTAATTGAAACGATTGATATTGAGTATGGAGTAAAAACGAGTGTAAAGAATGATGCAACTGGACAAGCGTTTGAGAAAAAGAGAGGATCTTTGATTTGGCCATTACCTACAACAAAAGGAGTGGTAGTCGGTAAATTTGGAGTCACGACCGATTCTTATGGTAATCGAATTCGGAATGATGGAATTTTCATTAGAACATCGCCAAATCAAAGTGTGCGTGCTATTTATCAGGGCAAAGTTAGTGGCGTTCAGAAGGTGCCTAATAGTGGTTATATGGTGATAGTCGAACATGGGATTTACCGATCTGTTTATGCCAACCTTTCGACTGTAAAGGTGAAGGTGGGGCAGAAGGTCAAATATAAACAAACCATAGGAGTCGTCCGAACGGATGGCCGTACCAATGAAACGGTGTTGAACTTTCTGATTTATAAGATTCCAAACACCTTTGTAGATCCTTTGAAATGGATTGCAAAGAAAAAGTAAGAACTATATAGTGCCTAAATCAAGGGAAGAAGAGCTATTAAGGATCTGAAGCTTTAATTCACAACGTTGGATGGCTGTTCCATATAGCTTGATTTCTTTCTCTCTAAGGGAGTATTGAATACTTTTGCGGTATGCAGCAATTGCTTCTTCGAAGTTCCCTTGAACTTCATGCATGATTCCATACTCGTTATATACGCTTGCTTTGTTGATTCCTTTAATTGCTAAAGCCTTTTCAAGCAATATTTGTAACTCTTGGAACCTCCCTAGAGTTGATAACAAAACAGCATAATTAAGGTATACCCCTGGATATGTGGGCTCGAAATTTAGGGCAGCTATATAATGTTTCTCGGCTCTAGGATAGTCTTTATACTGGGTCTCGTAAACCCATCCTAAATGATTATGAGCTTTGCCATAATCTGGTTGTTCATGAATAATCTCATTGAGCATTTCAATAGCTTGTACAATCTCCCCTGCCTTAATTAGGCGGTCTGCACGAAAAAACATCTCATCATATTTTAGCAAGCTATAATCTTTCATTCCTTTTCCGCTATTAGCGTCTATCTTCAAAACAAAGCTACATTTTAATTTCAGGATTTCCCATACCTTGATGTAGAAATGTCAGGGCTAGAAATTATGCATTGTATCGTTCTATACTGATTAAGTAAACCTAGGAGAGAAGGGCTAGATTGCGGTTTTCCTAGTAGAGCCAAGAGTTGGTGAGCCATTTGTGGAAGGGGTTGATTAGGGGAAAAATGATCACGTGCAAAATGCATATACTGCAGCGCCTTTAGTACAGAAAACCATCGGAAGAATCGTTTATAGAAGCTTTTGTATGAGGTTACATGATATTGTATTTCTTCCCACTTCTTAAGAAAGCCCTGAGTTTGTAGAAAATACTGCATAGGTTCTGAAAACTTCTCTAGACTAGGAGAGGACGTATACATCTCTGGAACTTTTTGAAGAAAGTGTTTGATATCCTCGAACACCTGATAGTGGAAAGCTAATTGATTCATCGATACCTGTTGGGTCAGGTATTGATGGATAAAATAACCAGGTGTTAGCGGTATATGGGGAACAGGGGTTATGGGGAGACTTAGTTGAGTGGAGAGAACCTCTGACAATTGATCTACTACACTGAATTTGTGTAAGAAGTGAAAGGCCTCATTGGCCTTACGGCGATTCATACCATTCTGAGCCTGATACGCAATGGCTCGAACTGCCATTGCACTACCTAAGGTATGGAAAGCGTGAGGATGCCCCGCATATCGGAGTCCTTGAATGTGATAGCGGGTAAGTAACTCATAATATAAGGCAGCTTCACGTAGTTTAGGATCTTCAGTTGACTGCTTAAGTGCCAATTGGAAGTTTATGCTTGTTGCGGCAATTCGTTTATGCTTTGCGAAGTGCTTACGTACCTCCACGAGATAATTAGGGGCTACTAGGGCTCCCGCATCCAACGACAGTATGATAAGACTAGGAGGTAGGCTAGTTGTTTCTTCGCCTAAATACGCCTGTTCGAATCTATCAATCGCTTCATCCATGCCTATTTTTCTGGCAAGCCCGACACCCATATGCTTAGAGGGAAGCGCAAATGCCTGTATGAAATGATAACGTATTCTTGTATTCTTCGCATGCTGCTTAATCCATTTCTCAGTTTGATTATAGAGTTTACTATTTGTTTCTTGAATATGCAGAGGACTACTTTTGCCATGATAATAGACCAATATGACCTCTACCGAACAGTTGGGAGAAAAACATGCCTCTATGGATGAAAGCGAGTTTACTATTGAGGGATTTCCATAAACAGGAATGACAACTATCATCTCTAAATTGGAATTGGGGGGAGAAGATATTTGTCTGGGTAAGAAACGGGACTTTTGTAAATACGAATATTGGCTGTAAATCGTCATATCTTTGTAGAATGTTTATGGCAGTTGCAGGCTTTTTGCTAGACAAATTTGAAGTATAAAAGTGATATTTCTTATAAATCGAATGAAAGAATGAAAAAAATTTTGTTATTCAATGTGCTACTCGTCCAAGTATGTATTCTTTTTGGACAAAAGGTGGGATTAACCCTCCATTTGGAAGAGGGCGAAAAGTTTCAGTATCAAACAGTTATAGATCAAGATATCCTAACGGCCGTGATGGGTATGGAGCAAATGCTTGATCAAAAAATTACAATGGTGTATGAGTATGAGGTAAATAAAGTTCATGGCAATGGTGATATGGATTTGGATATTACCTATACAAGAGTGGCTATTTCACAAAGCGGAGATATGCTCAATAAGTCTTTTGATTCTGATGTAGATGATATAGAAAACGTGGATGAATCGCTGATAGGATACGCGGGTTTGGTGGGTAAATCATTCCAAATGCGGATGACACCCTTGGGAGAAGTTGCAGAGATAAAAGGGGTGGATGAAATCTATGAAGACATTTTCGAGCAAGTGAAGAGCGGACAAAAGGAGCAGATGCTAGCGTCTATTAAATCGCAATACGGAGATGAGGCACTGCAAGAACAAATGGGGGTTGCTACGGGCTTTTATACCAAAAAACCTATGAAGGTGGGAAAAAGCTGGAAAGCAAAACATACCGTAAACCGAGGAATCGGTATGATTATCAATACAGTATATACCCTTGACAAAGTCGAAGATAATGTTGCCTACATTTCTTTTGAATCGGAAGTAGAGCCAAATGAAAATGCGCCTGGATTAGATTTGCAACAATTTACCTTGAAATACGAGTTGACGGGAGCACAAAACGGGATGATAAAGGTCAACCTTAAGAACGGTTGGGCGAAATATAATAAGACAACGCAAGACCTTGGAGGAAAAATGGATATGGGAATTGCCAAAGGAGATATCTCAATGAAAGGAGATGTTATCTCAAATGTAGTGGATTCAAAATAGATGCTTTCCTCTTAACCTGATACATAAAGACAAAAGGGCTATCATTACACAATGATAGCCCTTTTTGCTTTTATCGAAAATCCTACAACCTAATTTATTGAGGAGGTTCCCAATCTGTTGAATCGAATCCCAAAATCCTTTTCGTAGGAGAAGAAGATGAATAATGGTTTTCCTACAATATGATTCTCAGGTACAAATCCCCACACTCGACTATCTTCAGAGTTATGGCGATTGTCTCCCATCATAAAGTAGTAGTTCATCTCTACTGTATATTCCGTTGTTTCTTCTCCGTCAATATATATCTTATTGTCTTTAATCTCGAATTCATGCCCTTCATATGACTCAATAATCCGACGGTAGAACGGAAGAGACTTACGATCGAGGGTCACCTTCATCCCTTTGTGAGGGATAACAATTGGGCCATAGTAGTCCATATTGAACTTATACATAGGACTCCCAGGGAACAAATCGCTAGATACGTTTCCTTTGGTTGAAGTCCTGCGTTCCACCCCTTTTACATAATGCAATCCTTCAATTTGTTGGATGACATCTTCTGGGCATTGGAAGATATAAATATTGGGCTGTCCCGTTTGGGCGGGGCCATACCAATTGTAGTTAGTGCTGCCCTTTTGGGGATCTCGGAAGCCGAGTCCAGTTAAGGTGGACATCGGGAATTGATTGCCATCTGTTGTGACAATATACTCATATTGCATATGGGCGGGGTTCGTGGCAGGTGCCCCATTGATATGCAATTGCCAATCCTTGACTTCGAGTGTATCTCCAGGTACCCCTACACATCGTTTGATGTAGTTTTCCTTCATGGACACCTCCTCTACGGTGCCAATCCCATCGGGTAACTCCTTATAGTCATGGGCTGGATAATTGAAAACGACAATATCATTCCGCTCTACCTTTTTAAGCCCAGGTAGACGGAAGTAGGGCAATTGTACCAATGGGAGGTAGGACTTCTTGCCGAAGATTTTATTATGGACAAAGGGAACAGAAAGCGGAACCATTGGCATACGTGACCCATAATGGAATTTGCTTACAAACAGGAAGTCTCCTGCCATAAGGGTACGTTCCATCGAACTAGTCGGAATCATGAATGCTTCAATGAAGAATGTTCGGATAATAAGTGCTGCCACCCCTGCGAACAAGAATGCGTCGGCCCATTCTCTTGCCCCACTTTTAACAGGTATATTCTTGTGTGTATCAGGAGCTCCAAGGTACTTCGAACTTTGGTCAAAGCCGATGATAGGGAAATAGATGAAAGGAAGAATGACTGCTTGTGCCTGTTCTCCGAATTTATATTTCCCAAAGGACTTAACCAATTCGATTCTCATGGATATAGTGACCAATGTCCGAATGATTGGGATAAGTGTTAAAATGACCCACCATGCTGGCCGACCAATAAGCTGTAGCCATGTATACTCACCATATATCGGGACGAATGCTTTCCATCCTTTTTCTCCTGCTTTTTCAAAAAGCTTATACAAGCCGATGCGAACTGCGATTAATCCTATGGCGGCTATCGTATAATAAATCATTCCATTACCCATAAATATACTAATCTCTATTCTTTGTGCTGATTAATCAAAAATATCTGCAAAGTTATACATTCCTCTCTTATCATGTAACCATTCTGCGGCAATAACTGCCCCTAAAGCAAACCCTCTTCGGTTATGAGCAGTATGCAAAATGCTAATCGTATCAATGGCCGACGTATAGGATACGGTATGCTGACCAATAATCTCTCCCGAACGGATGGATCCAATTGAAAGCTCATCCTCATTAGGTTTACGATTTTGGAGCGCAGAAGTTACGATTTTGTCCTTTTTTTCTAGACTTTCAATGATTTGTTGGGCTAACGTCATAGCTGTGCCACTCGGAGCATCCATTTTATAACGATGATGCCGTTCTTCTATGAAGCAATCATACGCTGGATATGCGTTCATAATTTGAGCCAATTTCTGGTTAAGCTTAAACAGAATATTGACCCCCACGGAGAAATTGGAGCTAAATAATAAGCTTGCCTGATGAGTCTTTACCCATTGTTGAACCTCCGTATGCATATGATCCCAACCTGTAGTACCTGTAACAATCGGTATTTGTGTAGGGAGGAGGGCACGTAGATTGCTGAGAATCGATTCGGGGTGCGTAAATTCAATAATGACATCTACAGAATCTGTTGAGAGCGAATGAATCGCATCTATATTTTCCTTATCAATGACATGGCTGATTGTATGTCCTCTGGCTGTTGCCTCCTTTTCAACAGACTTTCCCATCTTTCCATACCCCACCAGTGCGATTCTGAGCATTCTTTAAAAGTTGAGGGTTAATTTGGCTCCAAGATAGTAAGAATCTTTTGTTTCCGTAATTCTCCTTTGCAAAAATGTCGGACTTGCCTGTAGAGATAGGTCTTCAGATACATCAAATGACTGTAAATGAGCATCGACGAATGCTTCCAATACCATCAGGCCATACCAGCCTGCTGTGATAATGAATGTGAGGTCTCTGTTTCGGCGAAAAAGATCGCGTGCATTACGGAGACCACTATCTGCTACATTCGGGAAGTCATCAACGGTAGTCGGATTGTCATCTACACGGAATAGATAGGCGCGTTTATAGACTTTGTACTGGCGATTATTATAGATCGCCCAACCAATGAGCCCTCCTAAACCTGCATATACAATCGGAACCTTCCAAGCATGCCTGTTGTAGACTTGCCCCCAACCAGGCAATAATACACTTCTGAGAGCGGCAGCTTTAGGATTGGGAAAGCCATTCGGATCTTTAGGCGGGAAAACGTTCTGAACAAATTTTAAGCCTTTTACCTGCTCATATGTGGTACGAACAAGGCTTGAATCATTGCCAATAAAAATATGCCTTAAACGAAGCTTCCATTTATTGGGAGGGGGAGGGATGGCGGTGGTAGTCGAATCGACTAAAGTTGTATCAGAGGTATTGACAATCAATAGGCTATCTCCCGAAACAACAATTTGCTGGTTGAGGCTATCCGATGAAAGCGGATTTTTGCGGTTCGGCCTCTGAGGAACCGTGAGAGAGGGGAGACTATCCGCGGGTAGCATCATAAAATTGGTACTATCCGCGGAGGTCGCCTTTAAGGTATCAGATTGGGCATATAGCCAAGGAGTGGTGTAAATAAAACATATGATAAGCCAAAAAAATCGGTAAGACATATATGACGTATTAAATGAATTGCCACCCTTTTATGGAGCCGTTAATTGAGTTTGAATTCGAGGATTTCTAAGATTCGATTCAGGTCTTCAGTCGAATTGAAAGGAATTTTAATCTCTCCTTTGCCATTCGTTCGCTGTTTCATCGCGACCTTATTCCCAAACTTATCCGTTAGCTTTTGCGCCACTCTTTTCAGATGAATATCATTCAACGTATTTCGCTTAGGCTTCTCCTTTTCTTCCTGGTCTTTATTCTTGAGTTGGCGAACGAGCTGTTCCGTTTGGCGTACTGAGAGACCATTATCAATAATCTTTTGGAAGAGTGCCAACTGAACTTGCTTATCCTCTATATTAATTAACGCACGGGCATGCCCCATGGATATCGCTTCTTCAGGATTTTTGAGAGCCGCTTGAATTTCCGCAGGCAATTTGAGGAGGCGCATATAATTCGCAACAGTCGTACGACCCTTCCCCACTTTGTGACCAAGATCTTCCTGCTTGAGTTTGAGTTCTTCAACCAAACGTCGGTAAGAGATCGCGATTTCAATCGGGTTTAAGTCTTTTCGCTGGATATTCTCGATGAGTGCCATTTCGAGCATTTGCTCATCATTGGCTGTACGCACAAATGCGGGAATTTCTTTTAGTCCCGCTCGTTTAGATGCCCGAAAGCGTCTTTCTCCTGAAATCAGCTGGTACTTTTTGGGCGTTAATTTCCGAACCGTGATAGGCTGGATAATGCCATGCACTTTGATGGATGCAGTAAGTTCTTCTAGGGATTTTTCATCAAAGTCGGCACGTGGTTGATATGGGTTGGTTTCAATTTGTGTAAGAGGCAGGAACAATACACCTACATTAGAGGAGCTTGAAGATGTATTTTCCGATAGAATGGCACCTAATCCTTTTCCTAAACCGAGGTTATTTCTTCTTCTTTTTGCCATGAATCAAAATTCGTTTTTAATTATACTTTCCCCAATCCAAAAGATGGCAGTTGTTGGTTAACGAAGCTGCAAAAGTCTTTTAGATTGGGGAAATCTATATTTTGTAATCTACTATGTTAATATATCAATTAGCCTTTATTGGTTACATGCATTTTGGTAATCCCAAGTTTGTTTTTCAAGAGGATTTCCTTCGCGAGGTTCATATAATTGGTTGCCCCTTTAGATTTCGCATCAAAAGCGAGTACGGGCATCCCAAAGCTTGGAGCTTCACTGAGGCGTGTATTTCGGTGGATGATGGTTTGGAAGACCAATTGTTGGAAATGTTGTCTAACCTCAGCAACCACCTGCTTGGCGAGTCTGAGTCTTTGGTCATACATTGTCAAAAGAATCCCTTCAATGTCAAGGCTTGTATTCAAACCTTGTTGAACAATTTTGATCGTATTGAGGAGCTTGCCCAATCCTTCCAAGGCGAAGTATTCACATTGTACAGGTACGATGACCGAATCAGAGGCGGTAAGAGAATTTAAGGTGATTAATCCTAAAGATGGAGAACAGTCAATGATAATGAAGTCATATTGATCCTTTACAGGGTCAATCAAATATTTGAGTTTTTTCTCGCGGTTTGCGAGGTCAATCATTTCAATTTCGGCAGCAACTAAATCAATATGTGAAGGTGCTACAAATAGGTAGGGAAACTGCGTTTCGGCAATGATTTCCTCTAGCCCATATCCCTCATTAATGAGGCATTGATATATATTTTGATCTTTATCACTATTTACACCCACACCACTTGTAGAATTGGCTTGTGGATCCGTATCTATCAGTAATGTTTTATATTCAAGTGCTGCGAGGCTTGCAGCAAGGTTAATTGCACTAGTCGTTTTCCCTACGCCCCCTTTTTGATTTGCAAAACAAATTGCTTTTCCCATGAATTTTGCTTCTTATGAGAGAACATTATCTGCTTCATTAGCAGGTATCTTATGAGTAAAGATACAAATTTTCTCACTACTTATCTTATTTTCATATATTTACGCCACAAAAATACAAAACTTGTTACGGTACTTATACACAACCTTCGTTTTTTTATGCACACTACTGTGGATAAGTTGTGGATCTTCTGAGGAAGGTTCCACAAAGAAGGTATTTCGCATGAATTTAGAGGCGGGTTTAGGAACTTTAGACCCCGCTTTTGCCCGTGACCAAGCCTCGGGTTGGATGACGGCGCAGGTATTTAACGGATTGGTGGAGCTAGATGCCGATTTGTTGGTTAAGCCCGTGATTGCCAAGGACTGGCGGATTGAGGAGGAAGGGAAACTGTATACCTTTATTCTGCGAAAGGATGTATTCTTCCATAAGCATGTTCTCTTAGGAAAGGATAGCAGCCGAACCGTTACTGCAGCTGATTTTGTGTATAGCTTTAGTCGGATTTGCGACCCCAAAACAGCCTCCTCGGGGCAGTGGATATTCAATGGAAAGATTGAAGGCTTGGAGGCGTTTAAGGAAGGCAAGGCGGATCGAATTACGGGTTTCGTTGCGGTAGATGATACAACTTTGCAGATTCGGCTAACGCGGCCTTTGCCTGGCTTTTTGGGCTTGTTGGCAATGCCCTATGCCTATGTGGTGCCCAAAGAGGTGGTGGAAGCATATGGGGATGAGTTTCGGGCAAATCCCATTGGTACAGGCCCTTTTAAGTTTGTTCGATGGGAGGAAGGCAGCTTTTTGCTCTTGCATAAAAATCGAACTTACTTCGAATTTGATAATGAGGTTCGATTGCCTTACCTAGAGGGGGTATTTGTGGAATTTATTCCGAGTCGTCTCTCTGCCTTCGTCGAATTCTCCCAAGGAGGATTGGACATCATCAATGGGGTCGATAATTCCTATAAGGATGAGGTCTTGAACCTAGATGGAAGCATCAAAGAGGAATATGCCAATGCCTATCAATTTGTCTTGGCTCCCCAATTGAATACCGAATATCTGGGTATACTTGTGGATACCACAGAGGAGGTTGCGAAAGGGCACCCCCTATCGGATGTTCGGGTACGGAAGGCATTGAACTATGCCATTGATCGGGAGAAGATGGTGAAATACCTGCTAAATGGGATGGGTTTCCCTGTGAATGCGGGCTTTGTGCCAAAAGGGATGCCTTCACATAATCCTGCGGTCGTGCGAGGCTTCGAGTATGACCTCGATACAGCCAAAGCCTTATTGAGAGCAGCAGGCTACCCAAATGGCGAGGGCTTGCCCGAATTGGTATTGAACTCAACCCCCAATTACCAACACATATCCGAGTATGTCCAAAAAGCATTTGCCAATATTGGGGTGAAGCTGAGCATACAAAATCTCCAAGGGGGGGCGTTGAGACGAGAGATTTACAGCACTAAAATCAACTTCTGGCGGGCAAGTTGGATTGCAGACTATCCCGATGCTGAGAACTACCTTTCCCTTTTCTATTCGGCCAATCATTCGCCAGGAGGACCTAATACTACCCATTATCGGTCGCAGGCTTTCGATGATTTGTACGATGCTTCTTTGACCATGACGGATGATTCCGCGAGGTTCGCCCTATACAATCAGATGGAGCAAATTATGCTGGAAGATGCCCCCATCATTCCGCTCTACTACGACCGCATGTTCCGTATGATTCAACCCAATGTCAAAGGCTTCCGTACCAATCCGATGAACCATGTGGTGCTGAAGTACGTACGGAAGGAGTAGCACATGACGATGTGGAATTGGGCATTATTGAAACCCCTCACAATAACGTATGATACGCATATAGGGGAGGCAAAACATCATGGTTATGGTGATGCTTTGGCCTATTGGCAGCATCCCGAAATTAAGGGGCAAATAGCTTTCTGGATAGAATGGCTGGCGGATGAGGCAATGGCTACGACCTTGCTTGCAGGCTCACCTTTGGAAAGACGACAAATTAAGGCATCCCTCAATCACCTCTTCAAGATCGAACAACCCACGCACCGACTCCTAAAGCGAGAGCAGGGAGTGGCCGAACTGATGACTCATATGTATCAAGGTTTTAGGGAGCCTCTCAGCCAAGCGAGATTGTTCGAGTGGCATGCAAGCTTATTTAAGGCCGATGCGAATGCGGAAAAGGGGAGGTATCGAGAGCATGATAACCCAATTGTATTGGTGATTGGTACGCCCCATAACCCCCAACGCTACCTTGCTAGCCCGCCTGAAAGTTCGGTTCCTGCGGACTACCTGCCCGAGGCCATGGAGCAATTCATTCGTTGGTTCAATGCCCTCCATCAAACCGAGACGAATATGCAAACCGCCTTCATCCGTGCGGGGATTGTGCTATGGTACTTTATGCAAATCCATCCCTTCGAAGACGGTAATGGCCGAATTGCCCGAGCTTTGGCACTCACATCCATTGCCCAATCTGTTGGCACTCTCTGCTTCCTCCCCCTCTCAACCCTCCTCCAAAAAGACCACAAAAACTACTACCAACACTTGACTGAAGCCCGCAATCAGACAGACCTCTCCGATTGGTTGCGCTATTTCGTGGAGAAGTTGGAGGAGGCGCAGCAGTATGGTGCAAAGACGCTCGACTTCTTGATGAAGCAATGGGCCTTCTCCCAACAATTCGAGAGCCAATGGAATGCCCGCCAACGTAAGGCGATGGAACGAATGTTTGCGGCGGGAGTGGAGGGATTTCAGGGCGGCATGGATATCCGAAAGTACAAAGGCCTAATGCGTACTTCGGCTAGCATTGCCCTGAGAGAACTTACAGAATTACATGAAATGGGTGCCCTAAGGATGAGGGGCAAGGGGAAAAAAGCCCGTTATGACCTACGCCTCCCTCAATCTGGTTATTGGCCAAATGAATTTTTGTATCCTTTATCGCATACTATGAAGACGATTATTGAAACGACTCGCCTATACATACGGGAGTTTGGGAACGATGATGTGGAGGTGGTTTACGCCATGAATAGCGACCCGCAGGTCATGAAATATATCGCGGCTATAGAAACCTATGAGCAAGTGAAAGCCATCCTACAAAAGACCCATGAAACCTACTATCAGCAGGATACGAAGTTTGGGGCATGGGCAGTTGTCAGTAAGGAAACCCATGAGGTTGTAGGCTTATGCTTACTAAAGCCATTGGAAGATACGGGCGAGATTGAGGTGGGCTATCGGTTTTTGCTTCCGCATTGGGGCAAGGGCTACGCAACGGAAGTGGCGCAGGCACTCGTACAATATGGCTTCCAAACAATTGGCCTAAAACGCATTGTGGCCATTACTGACACCCAAAACGACGCTTCCCAACGAGTACTGGAGAAGGTCGGACTACGATTCGAGCGATTCGACTATTTCCTAGAAAGGGATGTCAAGTTTTTTGCAATCGAACGATTGGACTAGGGGAGATACAGAGCCCTTTTAACATCTCATATGTGTCTATAGGGAATCCACTGCGCTCTATAGGGATTGCCGTGCTATTCTTAGTGATTGTACTGCAAGCTATAGTGAAAATACGTCGCCTCATAGTAAAAGTCCTGCGCTCTATAGTGAATCTATTACGGGCTATAGTGAAAGGCTATTGGCGTATAGTGATAGCCATGCAGGCTATAGTGAAACGAGAGCTGATTGTAGTGAAAGTAGGGCTAGTCCTAGTGAATCTACTGCCGTCTATAGTGAAAGGTGACATCTCCATAGTGGAGGGTTGCATCTCTATAGTGATAGCCTGCAATCCTATAGTGATGGCTTACATCTCCATAGTGGAGGGTTGCATCTCTATAGTGATAGCCTGCAATCCTATAGTGATGGCTTACATCTCCATAGTGGAGGGTTACATTTCTATAGTGGAAGGTTGCACGTTTAAAGTGCTGATAACTAGAGAGTTGTAAATGTCCTCTATAAGCGGCAATACTTTCACTTTTTGGTACAAATAATCAACTATAAGTCGCCCAGGATCCACTATACGCATGCAGTGCATCGCTACAAGCGGTTTTGCTTTCACTACAGCCTGCAATACTTCCACTATAAGCCGTACTACTATCACTATATGTCAACAACCTTCCACTATACGATTGCAAGTAGCCACTATGAAGATGCAACCCTCCACTATGGAAATGTAAGCTATCACTATAGAGATGCAACCCTCCACTATGGGATTGCAATGTCCCACTATGAGCCAGAATCGACGATTTTGCGGTTTGGGAGGCGTCACTATGGGGGATTGCTCATTGGCTTTGGGATATGATTTTACAAGGGAAAGTAAAACTTGGTTTATGCCCCTAAATCCAAATTGAAAATCATTTAGTATATTTGTTTTATAAACAGAAAGCAATACCATGTCCCTCAAACTACCTTATGGCCTCAGTACATTTAAAGAAATAATCCACGAAGGATATGCGTATATTGATAGAACCTCTTTCATACAGACACTTGAATCAACAGGTGAGAAATATGTATACTTTCTCCGTCCACGTAGATTTGGAAAAAGCTTATGGTTGTCAACACTACACAATTATTATGGCCTAGAACACAAAAGCGACTTCCATAAAACCTTCCAAAAATTATACATTGGCCAGCATACAACTTCTCTCGCAAACAATTATCTAGTACTTGCATTAGATTTTAGCCAAATAGATACCCAAACGAATCATTCTACCTTTAGCGGGTTCTTACGAAATGTGAAACAAGGAGTGCTCATATTTCTTCAAACATACAAGGACTTCTTTCCTGAGGAACAACAAGAACAGGTTGCAAAAATAGAAGACCCTACAAGTATTATAAGCCATTTAATTACCATAACCCATAAATACGCTCCCAATCGCAAAATATACCTTCTCATCGATGAATATGACCATTTTGCGAATGAAATTCTTGCTGTGAGGTCTACACAGTTTCAAAAAATTGTCTCACAAAATGGATGGGTGCGGAAGTTTTATGAAGCAATCAAAGTAGGGGCGGCTAAGTCAATTATTGACCGAATATTCATTACAGGGGTCTCGCCTATAACGCTTGATAGTATGACGAGTGGCTTTAATATAGCCTCTAATCTCACCAATAGTTATACGTATCACAGCCTTATGGGTTTCACCGAACAAGAAGTCAGACAAATACTCAAAGATATAAATGTCTCAGAGGACTCTTTTCAGGAAACCTTACACGATATGAGAAAATGGTATAATGGATACAAATTCAATGAAGAGGCTGAAAATAAACTATATAACCCTAATATGGTACTTTACTTTGCCAAAACATATATTCAAAGAAAAAAGTACCCTAAACAACTATTAGACCCAAACATAACTACAGATACATCCAAACTCAGAAGCCTATTCCAAAATAGAAATCAGAACTATCGACTACACTTACAAGAGATTCTGAACCATAAACGAAAACCTATTTACTCCTACCTAACTGAAATGTTCAGCCTTGAACAAGATTTCTCTCGACAAGATTTCATCAGCCTTCTTTACTATATGGGGATGTTAACAATTGTCGATGAGCAATTAGGAGCTAAGCAATTCGCTCCCCCAAACTATGTCATAGAGAAGCTATATCATCAATACTTTTTTCAAAAACTCCTGCAAGAAGCACAAATACCCGCTAGCAAATTCAAGCTACACCAAACCTTTAGACAAATAGCCTTACAAAACGACATTCCACAACTCGCAAAAACGATGCAGGAGTTACTGGCATTGCTTGTTAATCGAGATTCGATAAGATTTGATGAGAAGCATGTGAAAATAACGCTCTTATCGCTTCTATTACACACAGAAATATATACTGTGCATAGTGAGTATCCGCTAGGAAAACAACATGCAGATATTGTCCTTATCCGCAAACCACAATACCCACAAATACATCAATTTATATTTGAACTAAAATATGTCAAAAAAACGCAAGCGCATAAGCTTCCGCAAATAACCAAACAAGCGACAGAGCAACTCCAAACATATACCAAACACCCAACCATCAAAACCCTCACAAACCTCAAAGCATGGGTCATCATCTTAACAGGCCTAGACGATATCACCCTCAAAGAAATCCCTGTTGTCTAACTCGCCTTAAGCACAAGTGGGAAACTACGAAGCTTACCCTTGCTGGAAGGCAGGCAGAAAACGACTTATTTACTTAAAACAAGAAAAACTACACGTCCAAATAGCCGATTTCAAACTTTTTTGCAAAAGTTATCCACAAAGTGTTGATGTCGAGGTCAAAATTTCGACTAAGGTAAGTGTAGCCCAATCTCTATCCTTTTAGGAACAAAATGTAGCGCGAACAACGGGGCGGAAATCCGTCTCATCCAATTCAATTTTAATAATTGCCGCTACTTATGGCACAACACTACGACGATATCATCCGAGAGAATATGGCCGAACTCCTATTCGGACTTGCCAAACATATGCTCGGTAAGGATATCCAATCAAA
>Ga0163111_10000056_pt1 | contig 66444 bp, 44 predicted proteins | sample CRUFie1St18metaG_FD_109645 | JGI IMG/M metagenome (GOLD analysis project Ga0163111, IMG submission 109645) | Marine microbial communities from the Costa Rica Dome - CRUD Field 142mm St18 metaG | ecosystem: Environmental > Aquatic > Marine > Oceanic > Photic zone | place: Costa Rica: the Eastern...
CCAAGACTTTCTGGTAGTCCTTTTGAAGGCTCAATACCCGCATTGCTTGCCCAAATTGCTTCTCCAAAGCTTGGGAATCAATGCTGTACTTTCGTTTTGCTCGAATAGTTTCCGCTTTCTCCTTCAAGACTTGTGCGATGTCCGCAAAGGGAATCTCTGGACGCGCATAAGCTGCTATAGGAGTGCCATTCTCAGGCAGAGCCTGAATACTTCCAAAACGGGTTTCCTTCCAAAGGCATTCACTAAGGATAACGGGAATGATTTCGCATTCTCCTCTCTGCATGCGTTCAAAAACCTTTGTCATTTCATGTTTCATGAAATAGGTAGATGACAGCGAATACACACTCACTAAAGCAACCACTATATCTGCTGTATAGAGAGCATCCTTGATTTGAAGTTCCCATTCTGTTCCTATAGGAATCATCTGGTCGTGCCACACTTGGATTGAGCCATTTTCAATTAACGGACTCAATAGTTTGAGGAAATACTTCTGCTCCTCCTGATTCTCTCGGGCGTAGGCAATGAATACCCTGATATGTTCCTGATCGCTTGACATTCCGTTTGCTAAGTTAGGAAAGTAGGGAACAGGATGCAAGGCTAGCTTACTATACAAAATACCCCTATGAATAGTCCACTAAAAACGATAATAAAACAGAAAACATAGGTTAAGGAGTCCTGGAGAGACGGAAACCGAGATCGTCGAAGCGATTGTAAGGCCTGTAGTCGTTGCGATTAGCCACACGCAGGGAAGCAGCATCGTAGTACCAGCTACCCCCACGCAACACCCGAAGAGAGCCATATATTCTGCCTTTAGGAGAACGATATATCTCTGGACTATCCTTGTATATATCTGAAGCGTACCAATCCCAGCACCATTCCCATACATTTCCACTCATATCATATATCCCCAACTCATTGGGACGATATATCCCTATAGGAGAAGTATGCATATATCCGTCGTTCTGATTACGATCTTGCCAATTATAGTCACAATTACTATCGCAAAAGTTCCCATATATATGCAAGCTATCTTCTATAGAACTGCCTGCATATATATAACATTTAGACTTATCCCCACCTCGCGCTGCATACTCCCACTCAGCCTCCGTAGGTAAACGATACCCATTCTTACCAAAATCACAAACTACTGTCCACTTGACATCATCATCATTACTATTCTTATTGTGAGAATCTTTCGTCTCTTTGTCAATGCTATAGCAAGCATCTAAGCCCTCCAACTTGCTCAACCAATTACAATACTCCACCACATCATACCAACTTACATTGATAACGGGGCGTCTTCCACGTCCCCAGCCTCTATCATTAGGCTTCTTTTTACTTGTAGAATCACAATAGGCATCATATTCCTCAAAACTTACCTCAGTCGCCCCCATATAAAAAGAAGCAACCTCTACTTTATGAGCAGATTTTTCATCCTCAATACAATCTTTCCGCTCTGAAATACAGCCCCTTATAAACGTCCCCCCTTCGACCCATACCATCCGCTCACTTATAGGCGCTAACATAGACATAACAGAAGTTGTGTCTTCAGAAAACGCTAATGTATCCTTTCCTCCATCTTCCATCAACTGTGGCCCAAGCCACATCCCAATAAGAATCCAAAAGATTCCTAAAGCCCCATAAGACCCAATTACTTTAAAACGCTTATAAGGATCAGGTTCATCCCATAAAGCTTTTTCACAGAACAACAATGTATCTTCGACTTTGTGTCTAAAGACAGAAGGCATTGAAACATACAGAGGATTCATTTGAATCTCTCGAAGAAGCCTAATGGATGCCTTATACTCTCTAGCATTGAATAGCTTTATGGCCTCATCCAACTTCTTGTGGAGAGCCGCCCCTAGATTACGAATCGCTTCCGCTTTCTTCTCCACTACTTGTGCCACCTCCTTAAAGACTTCATCATTTTGAGCAAAGGTATCGATGGGCTTGCCATCTTTAGGCAAAGTTTGAATGTTCTTAAAGGGAGTTTGTTTCCCTAGGCAATTGCCAAGGATGACAGGGATAACTTCACATTGGCCTGCTTTTCTGCGCTTAAACACCTTTGCCATTTCATGTTTCATGAAATAGGTAGATGACAACGAATAGACACTCACTAGAACAACTACTATATCTGCTTTATAGAAGGCAGCCTTGATTTGGGGTTCCCATTCTGTTCCTATAAGAGGTACCTGCTCATGCCATACTTGGATAGAGCCACTTTCAATTAGCGGACTCAATAATTTGAGAAAATACTGTTGTTGGGCATAATTTTCTCGGGCGTAGGCAATAAATACGCTAGTACGTTTCTGGTCGATTGACATTCTGTTTGCTAAGTTAGGAAAGCGATGGGCAGGATGCAAGGCTAGCTTACTATACAAAAGCCTCCTATGGACAACCCACTAAAAAAGATGATAAGACAGAAAACATAAGTTAAGAAGTCCTGGTAAGACGGAAACCGATGCTATGGCGGTGACGGTTAGGCCAATAATAATAGCGATAAGCCACACGCAAGCTAGCGGCGTAGGCATAACAGCTACCGCCACGCAAGACCCGACGGGAACCATATATGCTGCCTTTAGGAGAACGATATATCTGTGGAGTATACTTGTATATATCTGAAGTATACCAATCCCAGCACCATTCCCATACATTACCACTCATATCATATATCCCCAGCTCATTGGGGCGATATATCCCTATAGGAGAAGTATATATATATCCATCGTTCTGGATACTAGTTTTCAAACTATTTTCACAACTACTATCACAAAAGTTCCCATATATGTGTAAGCTATCCTCTATGGAAACACCTGAATATATGTAACCTACTGATTTATTCCCTCCTCGTGCCGCATACTCCCACTCTGCTTCAGTTGGCAAACGATAGCCATTCTTCCTAAAATCGCAACCAACTGCCCAATTGATATCATAACTACTATACTTATGGTTAGAATCTTTCACCTCTTTATCAATGCTATAGCAAGCATCTAAGCCCTCCAACTCACTCAGCCAATTGCAATACTCCACCACATCATACCAACTTACATTAATTACTGGGCGTCTTCCTCGCCCCCAGCCCTCATCATCAGGCTTCTTTTTACCTACAGAATCACAATAAGCATCGTACTCCTCAAAGCTTACCTCAGTGGCTCCCATATAGAAGGAAGACAATTCTACTTTATGAGTAGGCTTTTCATCAGCCCCACAATCTTTTTGCTCTGAGGTACAACCCATCATAAATGTACCTCCTTCGACCCATACCATATCACTTATAGGTGCCAAAGGTATAGTATCAAGTTCCTCCACAAGTAGGATATACCCTATCAACCGTGGTGCGATCCATATCCCAATAAGAATCCAAAAGAGTCCTAAAGCTACATACGACCCAATTACTTTAGAACGCTTATAAGGATCAGGTTCATCCCGTAAAGCTTTTTCACAGAACAACAATGTATCTTCGACTTTGTGTCTAAAGGCAGAAGGCATTGAAACATACAGAGGATTCATTTGAATCTCTCGAAGAAGCCTAATGGATGCCTTATACTCTCTAGCATTGAATAGCCTTATGGCCTCATCCAACTTCTTTTGGGGAGTTGCCCCTAGATCACGAATCGCTTCCACTTTCTCCTCCACTACTTGCACCACTTCCCTAAAGGCTTCATCTTTTTGGGCGAAAGTATTGACGGGCTTGCCATCTTTAGGCAAAGCCTGTATATCCTTAAAGGGAGTTCGTTTCCATAGGCAGTTGTCAAGGATGACAGGGATGATTTCACATTCGCCTGCTTTTCTGCGCTTAAAGACCTTTGCCATTTCATGCTTCATGAAATAGGTAGATGACAACGAGTAGGCACTCACTAGAACAATCACTATATCTGCTTTATAGAGCGCATCCTTGATTTGGGGTTCCCATTCTGCTCCTATAAGAGGCAACTGCTCATGCCATACTTGGATAGAGCCACCTTCAATTAGCGGACTCAATAATTTGAGAAAATACTGTTGTTGGGTATAATTTTCTCGGGCGTAGGTAATAAATACGCTAGTACGTTTCTGGTCGATTGACATTCTGTTAGGCTTTTAATGAAAGGTTCTCACAAGGCGGAATCCACAGAAATAACCTTGGTAAGTAGGCAGTAGCATGCTACGCATTGAAACACGCAAATGAATAGCATGCTCGAAGGCAGCGGCTCCACGCACCACACGCACGGCACCAGATGTACTACCCCTTGGAGTACGACCTAACGATTGGTCAATTACATATGTATCGTAAGCATACCAATCCCAACACCACTCCCAGACATTCCCACTCATATCATACAAGCCCAATTCGTTGGGCTTATACATCCCTACAGGAGCCGTATATGCATAACCGTCATTCTGTATAGTTTCTTCGTTCGTAAGCACACAACTGCTATCACAAAAATTGCCATACATATATAGCTCTTCTTCTACAGAAGTACCTGAATACCTATAGCCTTTAGATTTATTGCCTCCTCGGGCAGCATACTCCCATTCAGCCTCTGTCGGTAAACGATACCCATTCTTCTCAAAATCACAACTGACTGTCCACTTCAATGTATCAAATTCTTTTTCATTATTGGGATCTTTATGCTCCTTATCAATACTGTAACAAGGTTCTAAGCCTTCCTCCTTACTCAGCCAATTGCAGTACTCCACGGCATCATACCAACTCACATCGATGACAGGACGATTCTCTCTCCCCCAACCATAGTCATGGGGTTTATTTTTGCCTGTAGATTCACAATACGTATCATATTCCGCAAAGCTTACCTCAGTGGTTCCCATATAAAAGGAGGAGAGTTCCACTTTATGTACAGGTTTCTCATTATCCTCACAATCTTTCTGCTCAGAAGTACAGCCCATCATAAAAACGCCCCCTTCTACTAAGATCATCTGCTTGTTCATATGAAATAGCATCCATATCCCGATACAAATACCACAGAGGCCTAAAGCTGAATATAATACGATTCGCTTCAAACGCCGATCAAGCTTGGGAGCATCTTTGGAGGCTTCAACCTCCTTAGAAAGGTGTTCTTTTCTTATTGAATGTTTTGTCATGATAAAATCAGGTTATAATACAATGATGTTGTAGGAAATACTGATGAAACAATAGCTTTTCAAAAGGGATATGCCCTTTTATCATGTATACGGATATAGTTGTGGATATGTTATGGATTAGGCAGATTTAGGGTAAAATAACGCCTATTCTCTACCAACCTCTAATTTAGGCAATGAATACCCTAATATGTTCCTTACCGCTTGACATTCCGTTTGCTAAGTTAGGAAAGCAGGGGGCAGAATGCAAGGCTAGTCTGCTATACAAAATGCCCATTGTGGACTCCCCCCTAAAAAATCACGGCCAACCCGCAACTCCCCTCTGTTCATTCCCTTTCGCGCCGACATGGGCTAGCGCCCGTCAAGCGCGAAAGCTCACTCTCTACAGGAATCCCCAACGCGAAAGCATAAAGACTCTGCAAAAAGGTAATAAAACAGAAAACATAAGTTAAGGCGTTCTAGCGAGACGGAAACCGACATAGTTGTTGCGATTGAGAGGCCAATAGTAGTTGCGATTAGACACACGTAAGTAGACAGATTCGTCGCTCCAACTACCGCCACGCAACACCCGATGGGAGCCATATATACTACCTCTAGGAGAAAAATATATCTGTTGGCGCCCCTTATACATATCTGAATCGTACCAATCCCAGCACCATTCCCATACATTTCCGCTCATATCATATAAACCCAACTCATTGGGGCGATATATCCCTACAGGAGAGGTATACATATATCCATCGTTCTGGCTAATAACTTGCCAACTGTACTCACACTTACTATCACAAAAGTTCCCATATATATGCAAGCTATCTTCTATAGAGACTCCTGCATATATATAACCTGTAGATTCATTCCCTCCTCGTGCAGCATACTCCCATTCTGCTTCTGTAGGCAAACGATATCCATTCATACCAAAATCACAAACTACTGTCCACTTAACATCATCACTATCGTTCTTATTATTAGGATCTTTTATTCCTTTATCAATGCTATAGCAAACCTCTAAGCCTTCCAGCTCACTCAACCAATTACAGTACTCCACCACATCATACCAACTCACATTAATGGCTGAGCGTTTCCCATGTTCCCACCCCACATCATCAGGTTTCTTTTTACCTGTGGCATTATAATAGGCATCATACTCTGCAAAACTTACCTCAGTAGCTCCCATATAGAAAGAGGCAAGTTCCACTTTATGAGCAGGCTTTTCATTATCACGACAATCTTTCTGTTCTGAGGTACACCCCATCATAAATGTCCCTCCTTCCACAAAAACCATTTTAGGTTTTATTTTAGTAAGGAGTATAGCATCTGGTTTAGGAGTCATCACTTTAGGAGCAACTGATGCCATCGTATCTTGGCTAACAGGCTTTAGAGATTTTTCTGTATATATCCATTCTATAAAGCGAGGATATATCTGCATTATTACAAAAAGCATAACAATAGAAGCCAAGGCATACAGAAGCATCGGACGCTGTATCCACTCCTTCCCTTCGTTAATTCTTGCATCTCGTCTTTCCTGCTCCCATTGATTCTTTAGTTTACGAGCTTCGGCGGTATCTTTATAGGAAAGAGCTTGTTTGATGCAGCGAATCGCATCACCTAAATCCCCCTTGCGTTTAGCGGATAAGGCTTGGGAATAGTATTTCTGGTAGGAGGATGCTTTGGTTTGTTTGTCTAGTTGTTCTTGGCAGTAGGCTAATTGGTCAGAAACCAATTGAGTGAAGCGAGGTAAAGCAAAGCGATAGCAGCTGTCTGATTGGATGGCTTGGAGGATACCAAAGACTTTCTGATAGTCCTTCTCAATGCTCAACACACGCATTGCTTGCTCAAACTGCTTCTCTAAGACTTCGATATCGGCAGCCTGTTTTCGTTTTGCTCGAATCGCTTCCGCCTTCTCTTTCAATACTTGTGCAATTTGAAAGAAGGGGACTTCAGGACGTTCATAGGTCGCAATGGGCTTACCATATTCAGGTATGGCTTGGATGTTCCCAAAAGAAGTCTCTTTCCAAAGGCATTCACTGAGGATAATGGGAATGATTTCGCATTCTTCTTTTCCTGCTCTCGCAAAAGCCTTGTTCATCTCCACATCAAAGAAATAGGTAGAGGCAAGGGAGCTACTGCTAATAAGCGCAATAATCATATCCGATTGAGCGAGAGCGGTATGGATTTCATTGTCCCACTCTGAACCTATAGGAATCTTGCCATCGTACCATACCTTTATCAAGCCACTTCGTTCGAGGGGCGCAAGGAATTTGAGGAAGCGTTGTTGGAGTTTTTCGTCTTCTCTCGAATAGGCAATGAATATGCTGATATGTTCCTGATCGCTTGACATTCCGTTTGCTAAGTTAGGAAAGCAGGGGGCAGAATGCAAAGTTTGGGCGAAGGTAAGAAGCTTGAAATCGCTTGTTATTGGGTATGGAGAACTTGCCCGTGCCTTATCCAGCCGTGGCGATATATCCAGCAGTGCTGCTAGGGTGTATCCCCGCCCTGGTATGAGGCTCAGTAATGCTGCCCATACGTATCCCTCTGCTGGCAATCAAGTAAGCAGTACGACTGAAGGGATTACCACGGCTAGGTATAAGGTTCAGCAGCATTACTGAAGCCCATACCACCGTTGGCAATCCAGTCAGCAAGGCTGCTGAAGCCATTACCACGGTTGGTAATCGTTCCAGCAGCGTTACCGAAGTGCCTAACCAGTTGTGGTAATCGAATAAGCAGTGTTACTGAGCCTTATACCAGCGCGGGGGTACGCTCGGGCTATATGACTCACCCTTTAACCAGCGATTTTATAGGCATAATCCCCAGTGCTCGCTATTTCACCAAGAACTGGATAGGCTTTCGGCAAGATGCCTGACTTATAGGCTCGTTTGAGTATAAGGACAAGTTGCGTCGTTGGGGTTTAGACCATTCATGAGCTTGCCTATATCATCCCGACCCAACAACAGCCTAGGGGGTTCTAACGACCCGAAAGCCAGAAACATCCTCTGGCATAACCCATTTACTAGACCATCTCGTACTAATACGTAGGCCAAGCGAACCACTTAAAAAGCTCCCTCCTCGTAATACTTTGTATTCGCTATAGACTGCTCCCGTTGTGGGTTTGTATAGGGCTTCTGTATCCTCATATACATTCCCCTTTGCGTATGAGTTCCAACACATCTCATGTATATTTCCTGTCATATCATATAATCCAAGTTCGTTGGGGCGGAAACTCCCCATAGGAGCAGGCCATCCATGCCCATCAAGTTTAGAGCCCAAGCCATTCGCATATAGATGTATACTATCTGTGTCAGACGTACCTGCATACACATAGCCTTGGCTTTTCTGCCCTCCCCGTGCAGCATACTCCCATTCGGTTTCTGTAGGCAAACGGTACCCATTTTTGCTAAAGTCGCAAGAGATTCTCCACTTTAAGGGATCACTTTCATCTGTACTATAAGGATCTGGCTGGCTTTTATCAATTGTATAGCAAGGCTCTAAGCCCTTTGTGGTACTCAACCAATTGCAACATTCGATTGCGTCATACCAAGTAACTCGTGCAATCGGTTTATTGGTTAAGGGGTATCCTCCATTTGCAAGAAAGTAAAAATTATCTCCCCTATTCGTTGCCTGGCTAAAGGCATTGTAAATGTTAAAGCTTACTTCTTTATGGCTTATATAAAACGAGGGAACAGAAGCTTTATGGGCAGCGACTCCATGCTCATTGCATACATATTCCTCGCCAGAACAGCCCATCATAAAGCTACCTCCGTCCACAAACATCATCTTGGGCAAAAAGGGTTCAATATCTCTTGCGTACCTGATGTATTGAGGGACATAAATACCTACCAACACCCAAAATGAAATAAGGGCGAGCAATATACCCACACGCTTAAGACGCGCGTAGGAGTTAGCAGAGTTTTCCTGTGAGGATAAGGATTGGTTTTCTCGCTCGACGCGAATTGTACGATAGTCTTTACGCATATAGACGATAGTTTTGCTGGGGGCTTCCCCATTATTGGATACATACGGATATGCCTACCCATATGTTATCCTTTTACTACGAAAGGCTTAGGAATTTCGGGTGATGCGAAAACCGAGGGTAAGTCCTTTTTCGGTAGGCCGATGGTCTTCTAGGCTTCTTACACGCAGATCGCTTTCGTAGCTATCCCAATGCCCTCCTTTGCCAAAACAACCTCCACAACTGAATAGGCTTTCAGCAAGATGCCTGACTTATAGGCTCATTTGGGTATAGGGACAAGTTCCGTCGTTGGCATTTAAACTACCCCTATGAACTTGTCCATATTCTCCCAACCCAATAACAGTCTAGGGGGTTCTAACGACCCGAAAGCCAGAACCATCCTCTGGCATAACCCATTTACTAGACCATCTCGTACTAATACGTAGGCCAAGCGAACCACTAAAAAAGCTTCCTCCTCGTAATACTTTGAATTCGCTATAAACTGCTCCTGTTGTGGGTTTGTATAGGGCTTCTGTATCTGTATACAGATTCTCCCCAGTATAAGAACTCCAACACATCTCATATACATTCCCTGTCATATCATATAATCCAAGTTCATTGGGGCGGAAACTCCCCATAGGAGCAGGCCATCCATGCCCATCAAGTTTAGAGCCCAAGCCATTCGCATATAGATGTATACTATTTGTGTCAGACGTACCTGCATATATATAGCCTTCGCTTTTCTGCCCTCCCCGTGCAGCATACTCCCATTCGGTTTCTGTAGGCAAACGGTAACCGTTTTTGCTAAAGTCGCAAGAGATTCTCCACTTTAAGCGGTCTCTTTCATCTGTGCTATAAGGATCTGGATGGCTTTTATCAATGGTATAGCAAGGTTCTAGCCCCTCTGTGATACTCAACCAATTGCAGCATTCAATTGCGTCATACCAAGTGACTCGTACAAGCGGTGCTTGGGTTAAAGGAGGCCCTCCATTTGAGAGCCAATAGTAATCATCTCCCCTATTCGTTGCCTCGCTAAAGGCATCGTAAATGTTAAAGCTTACTTCTTTTTGGCTTATGTAAAACGAGGGAACAGAAGCTTTATGGGCAACGACCTCATACTCACAGCATTCATATTGCTCACCAGAACAGCCCATCATAAAACTCCCCCCTTCCACAAATATCATATTGGGCAAAAAGGGTTCAATATCTCTTGCATACCTGATGTATTGAGGGACATAAATACCCACCAACACCCAAAATGAAATAAGGGCGAGCAATACACCCACACGCTTAAGACGCGCGTAGGAGTTAGCAGAATTTTCCTGTGAGGATAAGGCTTGGTTTTCTCGCTCGACGCGAATTGTACGATAGTCTTTACGCATATAGACGATAGTTTTGCTGGGGGCTTCCCCCTTATTGGATACATACGGATATGCCTACCCATATGTTATCCTTTTTGAGAACGAAAGGCTCACGAATTTCGGGCGAGGCGAAAACCAAGAGTAAGCTCTTTATCGGTAGGCTGATGGTCTTCTAGGCTACGTACACGCAGGTCGCTTTCGTAGCTATCCCAATGTCCTCCTTTGGTGGTTCGGGCTTCAGGATTGTAGGGAGATTGATAGTTGGGGTTTTGTTTCCTGCGCACCTCCTCATATACATCCCAACACCATTCTTCCACATTGCCACTCATATCATATAGGCCAATGGAGTTGGGGCGAAAGCTCTTGATAGGGGCAATAGATGCGAAGCCATCATCGACCTTTCGGTTGGCGGCAGTTCGGTTGCAATCCTTCGTACAATAATTGCCATAAAGATGGAGGGAGTCGGGATTGGTAGTACCTGCATAGGTTCGGCCGATGATTGCGTAGCCATTGGTCGCCGCAACGAGCCATTCGCTAGCCGTTGGGAGGCGGTATCCATTGCGGGTCGAATCATAGGATACAGCCCACCGAATACGGTAGTTATCTTGCCCCTTCTCATTCTTAGGTCGCTTGTTTATCGTATAACATGGCGAAAGATTGTGCTTTTCGCTTAGCCAATTGCAATACTCAATGGCATCATACCAACTCACATCTACCACAGGAAATTCTCCTTCCTCAAAACGGCTGGCCTTGGGCTTGCGTCGGCCAGTGTCTTTACAGTAATCATAGAACTCCGTGGTAGTCAGTTCGTTGGTTGCCATATAATACCGCTTGCCTTCATTCTCAACCTGTACCATATCAGGCTCTGGAGGTTGGATAGTACCCTCATAGGGGTTCCGACCGAAAACGAACCACAGCAAGACTAGTCCGACCACAGCAGCAGCCAAGCCCATGATCGTCCGCCGAACCATCCGACTTGCTAAAAGGCCTTGCCATTGCGTTCGCAATCGCTTTACCCTATTTTGATCCTTCACCTTGGCAATCATAGACAAGGCCGACACATAGTCTTTGCGGTTGGCAGCGACTTGGGCAGCCTGTATACGGCGACTATCCTCCTGCTCCTGTTTTTGGGCGCGCAACTTCCCTCCACAGGCCTCAATGAGATGCCTCACCATGAGGCGATACAATTTGGGGACGTCCTGAAATTCGGGGATTCGTTCGAGGTTCTGGTAGTGGATAAGGGCATATTGCCATTGTTCTTGATCGAAGGCATCATGCGCCTCTTGTAGAAGAGTTCCGCCTCCATCCCAGACATATGCTAAGGCATTTTTGGCTTGGGCAAAGTATTCGACTTCATGCGGGAGGAATTGCCAAAAGGTATGGGCGAGTTGTAAGGCGGCTGTATATTCGGCTTTTGTTTGGGCATTCTGAACGCTATTGTCCAAACGTTGCTTCCGAACCTGTTGAGCTGCCTTGCCCAATGCTTGTATTAGGTGTTGAAATACCTGAGCCTCTGATTCCCAAGCCGTAATAGGCACCAACCGTTCGTTTACCCCATCCCAAGGCTCTAGCCTTGTAGCCGTAAATATGCTATCCTCCCATAGGCATCCGTCTGTAATTACCGATACAATTGAGGCCGATTTCACCTGCTCCTTCTCCCCTATCAATCGTTCGACTACCCCTTGCATCTCTCCCGAATCCAAGGATTGTTCGCTCAGGAGCAATACCACTACATCCGCCCAATAAATCGAATTCCATGTATCCTCCCCCCACTCCTTCCCTAGACAACCCGTAACCAAGGTTCCCTTCAATGGCCGCACCTCATACGGAGGTTTGCTTTGTTCATTGGCCTTCGTTCGAGCCAAACGCATGGCTTCAAGGAAACGCCCGCCTAATTCGGCATCTTTTGGCACAAAGGCGATAAATATGCTTACTTCTGCTTCTGACGGGATTGTTTGTATACTCATCTGGGTATCCGATTTATGGGTCGGATATAAAGATAGGAAGGATGGGAGGAAAATGAAACTTTGGGGGAAAGCATTATTGGATGTCAGAACGACCTTGCCAGCCGAAAGCCAATATTCGAATCTGAAGACTTAAAATCCATTCTATTTCGAATGCTAATCCGAACATTCGAGGGGAAATCATACCAACATCCGCCACGAACAATCCGCATAGAATCCAGTGAGCTATTTATAGGGAATACCTCATCATGATTAGAGTAGGCTTGAGGGGCATACGCATCCCAGCACCACTCCCATACATTTCCACCCATATCATACAATCCCAATTCATTCGGCCGCAAGCTTCCCACAGGCGCTGTATAACCAAAAGCATCAGAATGTAAGCTATCTCTTTCATCAGAAAGGCAATTGGTATCACAATAGTTCGCATATAGATATAGGCTATCCTTGTTAGAGGTACCTGCATAAGTATAGCCTTTAGAATACACACCTCCACGGGCTGCATACTCCCATTCGGCCTCTGTTGGAAGACGGTAGCCATTCTTGCTAAAGTCCCATATTGCTCCAACACATTTTTCATTGTACTGGTTATAGATTTCGTAACGTAAGGTATAGCAAGGGTTCAGTCCTTCTTGTCTGCTCAACCAATTGCAATACTCCAGAGCCTCAAACCAACTTATATTGATTACAGGTTTTCTATCATATCCCCAAGCTGAATCGTTCAGTCTATATTTCCTATACAAACGAAACTCATCAAAGGTCACCTCTCTCGTTCCGATATAGAAAGAGGGTAATTCGACTTTATGCACAGGCAACTCATCACTCACACAGTCATAGTTGCCATTAGCACAACCCATCAAGAAGCTCCCTCCTTGTACGAAAGTCATGCTTTTACTCATAAACCCTTGGCTGATAGGCGAAGTGTTTTTGTCCCAAAATCGTTCAAGCCCTATCCCTATACAAAGCAATACGCATACGACAAGTATGCATATCACATATAGCTTTATTTTGCTAGAATCGGGGGTATTTCTGTCATCTGCAGGTCGATAAGGTTGGTTCTCATTCATCATAAACTTGGAGGTTAAGGTACGATCATTATTGGGGTGGCCATTAGCCATTCCCTTTATTCTGTGTAATGGGTGAAGGGGAGGAAAGATACGTCTAAGACTCATATTAAGTTATGGGCAAGGGAGACTAGATAGATATAAAGGACTCATATTTCCTCCGTAAGATTAGCTGATCTATAAAAGAAAAGTTGTATATTTATATAAATATCTTCAATATAAGCATTATGCTTTTAGAATTCAGCATAGAAAACTTCCTTTCGTTCTCCCATTTACAGACACTTCAAATGCAGGCCTCTGCGATTCGGTCGCCTTCGTCTGATGCCGATATCCAGTATACGCTTAGCACTCCCTATAGTTCCTTATTGGCAACAAAAGCCCTATATGGAGCCAATGGAAGTGGCAAATCTAATTGGATTAAAGCGTTCGGTGCGTTTATTCAGATTCTTAAACAGAGTGTGAAGTATGAGGGGGTATTGAGACGATATATTCGGCCTTTTAAACTCTCCTCTGAACATCGGGCAGCTCCTTCTTTCTTCCAAATGGTGTATATGATTGAAGGCGTTCAATACCGCTATGGGTTTGAAGCGAATCAAGAACGAATTCATAGCGAATGGTTGTTTGTCAAGCATAAAAAAGAAGTACCTTACTTCATTCGAGAAAACGATCAATTAGTAGATTATAATAAACATAGTTTCTCAGAAATCGAGATTCTTGTCAAAGATACAATTCCCCTATATAGATCCAATAGCCTTATCCTCAGCGTATTGGCCACCTTTGGTCGCCCAATTGCAAGAAAGGTATGGGAAGGGCTTACCCAGCAGATAGGGATATTTGATGGATTGCATGATACCCACCTTATATCTGATACTTTAGTAGCATTGCAAAATCCCTCTTTCAAACAACAGGCATTACACTTCCTTCAAAGCATTGACCCTACCATAACGGATGTAAAACGGATGCAAATCCCTTGGGAAAGCCTCCCTCACTCTCTCCAAAACCATTGGCCTCACAATGAGCCTTTTGGGTTTATCAGTATTATACGCGAAGACGCACAAGGAGAATCCATTGATTTCGTCCTTGACCAAGAAGAAGCTCAAGGCACCAGAAAGATGTTTTACCTCGCTCAATCCCTATTCTATGTTCTACAGAATGGATATACCTTTGTCATAGACGAATTGGACGCGCGCTTACACCCTTTACTTACGCGTAAGTTCATTGCCATGTTTCACCATGCCTCAACCAATCCGAAAGGTGCTCAATTGATTTTCGCTACACATGATACAAGTCTGCTTCAAGCACATCTCTTCCGACGGGATCAAATTGCCCTCATTGAAAAAGACAAACAAGGGGCAAGTCACATACGTAACTTAGTTGATTTCAGAGGCATTAGTAACAATCGCTCCTTTGAACGGGATTATATGGAAGGCAAGTTTGGGGCCGTCCCCTATCTCGGGCAAATAGATACGCTTTTTATGGAACTCAATCAACCATAGTCATGGCTAAGCCCATAAAAAAAACAGATCGTAAGAAAGCGTGGGCAAAGCGAACCATGCAATCCCCTCGGTATCCGTTCGAGAATAAAATCCACAAGAAGAAAGTCTTTCACATTATTTGTGAAGGGCTTCATACAGAACCTGCTTACTTTAAATCATTTCCTTTAGCCAATGCCACAGTAAAAAGCTTTGGTTTAGGTCAAAGTAAGCGTCAGCTCATGGAAAGTGTTGTTGCTTACCAAAGTGGGTTTTCCAAGTTGGATGATTATGAATTCTGGTGTGTTTTCGACAGAGATGACAATGCACATGAGCGTGTACAACAACAGAAGGATATTCAAGCGGCATATCAAGTCGCCAAGGAACATAATATTCATATTGCGTATTCCAGCGACTCCTTTGAACTCTGGTTCTTGCTCCACTATCAATTGTACCAAAATCAATGGACTCGACATGAATATTATGAAAAACTCAGTAAACTATGGAACTGCCACTATGAGTCTCAAGGAAAGAAGTTAGTATTCTGCCAAGGGATTTATCGGAAACTTCAGCAAGCAGCAGAAGCGAGTCAGGAAAAAGCCATCCAACGCGCTCAAAAACTTGCCCAAAATCAGATAAATTTTCCTGTATACAATCGTACTCCTTATACCAGTGTATATCTCCTTGTATTGGAACTAAATAAGTATCTGTAAATCGAATACACATAGCTACTCCTCCCACAACTCCTCTCTAAAACCCCCCTCCCCACCAAATACTTTCCTATATTTGTCTGGTAAAAAAACATCCATCATTCTTATGAATATATCAGACAAAATAAACGCAGCGATTCGTGAAGTACCCGATTTTCCTATTCCTGGCGTACTCTTTAAAGACATCAGTCCTATCTTTTTGGATCCCCAATTGGTAAGGGATTGTGAAGAGGAATTGGCCAATCACTGGGCAGATAAAGGTGTCACGAAGGTCATTGGAATTGATAGTCGAGGCTTCTTGTTTGGGCCGCAAATGGCAGGACGGTTAGGGGCAGGTTTTGTAATGGTACGCAAGAAGGGCAAACTCCCTCCTGAAACGGTATCCGTATCCTACGCCCTCGAATATGGAGAGGCAACCATCGAAGCGGTAAAAGGTTCTATCCAAGCAGGCGACAAAGTCGTTGTACACGATGATTTACTCGCTACGGGTGGAACAGCTCTAGCTGCGGCAGAGATTGCCCAAAAATTGGGGGCAGAAGTCGTCGGCTTTAGTTTTATCATTGACCTCACCTTCTTAGGAGGCGGAAATCGCTTGAAAAACGTAAGTGAAGAGATACACTCACTAGTTGCATATTAAGCATGAAATATGTACATTCTAATGCTAGAAATGTAAGGGTAATAATCTCACTAATAAAATGGAGAATCTTTAGTAATTCTATTGTGATTGTTGGATTACCTATTACAAATTGATAGTCTATAAATAATCAAGCCATTAGGCAATCCAATTTTTTTCAGGATAAGAGAAAATATTTGCCTGTTCAATCAAGACATACTCAAAAACAATCGAGCTACATCTAGGGTTATTTATTCATCTATTTCTTTCTAGCATCTATTCAAAGTACATACATATTTTATACTGAAATTATTTGCCAATGAATCCCGTTTCTTTACATACCTCCTTGAGCTTTCAACCCACCGAAAACCAACGCATGATTGCTGAGATGATTCAGCGATATGGCGAAACAAATATCAAACCTGTAGTCATGGAATATGATGAATCTCAGGAGTTTCCCATTCAAATCATGAAGGAATTAGGCGAATTGGGGCTATTGGGTGTTTTGGTTCCTGAAGAATATGGAGGATCTGGTTTCGGTTATTTTGAATATGTAACGGCCATCAGTGAGATTGCCAAATTCTGTGGATCTATTGGCCTATCTGTAGCGGCTCACAATTCGCTTTGCACCAACCACATCTTAAAGTTTGGTAACGAAGATCAGAAGCACTACTACCTCCCGAAGTTGGCCTCTGGCGAATGGATTGGGGCATGGGGGCTTACAGAACCCAATACAGGTTCGGATGCTGGTAATATGAAAACTACGGCTGTTCAAGATGGTGATTATTGGATCATCAATGGAACCAAGAATTTCATTACTCATGGCAAGTCAGGTAATGTAGCGGTAGTCGTTACACGTACAGGCCAAGTCAGAAAGAGTCGCAACGCAACTGCATTCGTTATTGAAAAAGGCACTCCAGGTTTTACCCATGGAAAGAAGGAAAACAAGCTTGGGATGCGTGCCTCTGAAACGACAGAATTGGTATTTGACAATTGTCGTATACATAAGTCTCAAATCTTAGGACAAGTAGGAGAAGGATTTCGCCAAGCAATGGCTGTATTAGATGGGGGTCGAGTGTCTATAGCAGCCCTAGCCCTAGGAATCGCCAAAGGAGCGTATGAAGCTTCTGTGAAGTATTCGCAAGAACGCTATCAGTTTGGAAAGCCGATTTCTCACTTCCAAGGCATCTCTTTCAAGATTGCAGATATGGCCACTAAGATTCAAGCAGCAGAACTGCTCACCCTCCAAGCGGCAGATTTGATAAACCGAAGAATGCCTGTGAGTAAACATTCGGCTATGGCAAAGTTATATGCGAGTGAAGCTGCGGTTGAGATTGCCAATGAGGCTGTACAAATTCATGGAGGATATGGCTACATCAAGGACTTCCCCGTTGAGAAGTATTACCGAGATGCTAAGCTATGTACCATAGGCGAAGGAACTTCTGAGATTCAGAAGATTGTCATTGCCAAACAAATCTTTAGAGGAAAGTAATCCTTCTGAAGTATTCAAGACGAACTAGAAGCTGTTATTTATATAGATTTGGTAACCTCGCTGATATATGGCGGGGTTTTTCTTTTTGGACACACGATCAATATTGGCGCAAGTTTAAAAAAGGTAGTACCTTTGTTCCGCAAAAAGAATCGTGTTAGTGCACCTCAAACTCATTTCTTGTATGACACAAAAACTATATTTCCCTATTGTAATTATTTGCCTATTATCCCTAGCAAGTTGTGTATCCTCTAAGAAGTACAAACTCAGTGAGAACAAATTGAAAGTAGCTGAAGAACGGCTTCGTGATCTTAAGCGCGACCATTCTAAGCTCAATACAGATTACAAAAATAGCCTTGAACAAGAAAAGGCGCGTGCCGACGAGATAGTCCAACTATCTAGTGACACTCTCGGTCTCGGCCAAAAATACCGCGAATGCGAAGCGGATAAGCTCGAAATTATGAAGTCTGGAGCCTCTGCGGAAGCGAAATTGGCGAAGCAATTGGCAGACAAGCAGCGTGAGCTAGAAGCCAAAGAGAAGCTCATTCGAGACAAAGAGTTAGCCCTACAAAAAGAAACCGAACAAGCAGCGGCAGCCCGAGCAGCCGCAGAACAGGCCATGGCCGAAAAGGAAAAGCAACTAGAAGAAAAAACCAAACGATTAAACGAATTAGAGACCCTTATTGCCCAACAAAATGCAGTATTGGAGAGGCTCAGAAGCACAGTCCAAAGCGCTCTTGTCAACTTTAACTCTGATGAGCTAACCGTTGAGATGCGTGGCGGAAAAGTATATGTCTCTCTATCAGAAAAGCTCCTCTTCAAATCAGGTAGTGCAAGTGTAGACCCGAAGGGAAAGGATGCCTTGAAGAAGCTGGCAGGTGCTTTACAGAGCAATCCTGATATCTCTATTATGATTGAAGGACATACAGACAATGTTCCGCTTAGTAGTAGCAATAAGTATAAAGATAATTGGGATTTGAGTGTGATTCGTGCAACTTCTATTGTTCGAATATTGACCAAAGAAGGTGGCCTCGCAAGTACACGAGTGGTTCCATCTGGACGTGGGGAGTTTTTCCCTGTAGCCGATAATGCAACCAAAGATGGCCGTGCAAAGAATCGCCGAACCGAAATTATCCTATCTCCAAAATTAGACGAATTATTCAAGCTATTAGAAAACTAGGACTATACTAAGGTGTCCCTTTTTCGCTCATGAAGGATTTTATGAAAAAGCATGCAGTAGAATTCATCTGTGCATGTATCACATTTGTTTTTTTCCACTTAACGCGATCCGCCTCACTAGGATTCGCGGATGATGCAGAATTTGCGTTGGTAACGAAACTGGGGAGTGTAGCGCATCCTCCGGGATTTCCCGCCTATGTATACATAGGATGGATCTGGGGCAAATTCATGAGCCTGTTTAGTGCTGACCATGTGTACAATATGCAGCTATTGTCCATATTGTCGAGCTCCATTATGGCATTTATGCTCTGCAAGACCGTAACCATGGCCCTTGCCCAAACCAATCAAGGAAAAATCGATCATTTCCACCTCCGTATCATTGGAGGTATTAGTACCTTGGTTGTTTGTACAGGAATGACGGTTTGGCTATGGTCAAATGCTGTAGAGGTATATGCCTTTCACTTATTGTCTGCTGTTATCATGTTATATGGACTGGTCAGGTTCCAAGCCTATCGCAATCTCACATCTCTGTTTATTGCAGGGATAGGGCTAGGCTTGGGACTCGCCAATCACCATTTGACCCTAATTCTCTTCATGCCTTTTGCGGTCTTCTTCTTTGGGAGCTCGCTGTTTCGTGATGACCCAGAAGAAGTGCATTCTGTAAAAGCCTCTTTCCAGAATATATATCCCTACTTTATGGGGGTTGTGGCAGGACTCATTGTGGTCTTTTTCTATGTACTGATGTATATCCGTGCTCAATATGCCTATCCTTTTGAGTTTGGTAATCCCGATACAATCGGACGAATGTTCTATCATATCTCAGGAGGGTCATGGGGAGAGCAAACAATGCAGCAAGTAGATGGGATTGTTGGCTTACGCTTTCCGTATTTTATGCGCCTCATCCTCCACCAATACCTCATCTTCCTTCCTGCAGTGGTCTTTGGGATGGCCTGTATGATTATACAGAAGTTGTACCGCTTATTGGGACTCACTTTCGGCTATTTCCTCCTCGTATTGCTGTATCAATTGCGTATTTATCAATTCGCGGATACAGATACGTATATGCTGGTTCCGTTTGTGATGGGTGCCATATGGATCGCCTATGGAATTTATTGGGTCGCAACACAACGCTATCTTGTTTGGTTGGCGGTCGTGGTTTTATTGCCCATCCAACTCTATTTAAACTTCGGCAAAGCGGATAAGTCAGACTACAGCATCAGCGAAACCCATATGAAAGAGATTGATCGCTCATGCCCACCCAATAGCATCTTGATCACTTCTGATTGGACAACGCTTATGCAGTATTACTACTACCGCGTAGCCGAGAACTTCCGACCAGACTTAATTGTCCTGAAAGGAAGCGTGAAGTTTACGAACTATGAGATGCTTCCGCTGATGTATCCAGAGTTGTATCTTAAGGTGAAGGACGAATACTTAGCCTATATTGAGGAGATTCGGAAGGTTAAACCTATTCAAGTGTATGATACGGGAGTAGACATGGTGTCTAGAGATTTAGTCGCCGCTTACACCAAGCTCATGCATAGGATTATTCGTTTGGCAGACGCAGAAGATCGTCCCTTCCTTCGGGAAGCCTCCACCTTCTTATTCCATGCCCAAAATGGCATCACTACCTATGAGGCAACATTCTCAGGGGCATATCTATCCAATGTTGAGACTACGGCAGAACCCGAAATTCTCAATATGGATTATGATTGGCTGAATTCGCGCTTGTTAATGTATGATCCTGCCGCTGTGAATACTATCGAACGGCTAGAGGTATTGTTTGATTTTTATCGCACAACCCATAATGATCCCCGTGAGGGAGAGATATACAACCTTGCACAGAGTGCCTTCGCAGAGATTCATATTGTTCTGAACAATATGAAAGCACGGATGCCGTTTATACAAGCAGCAAAAGAAGAGTAGACACTTAAAAATGGAACGTATATTCGAATTTCTATTTGTAGGATAAGGAAGAAATTCGTTAGGTTCGCATTAATTTCTTATGTATTTTTACCCACAGCATTATCTAGAACCCAAGTGGAATATTTGTTGTGAGTACTTGATAAAGAAATATAATTATCAACAAAGTTACTAAAATCCACATTTATGAAAATGACACGAGCTATCCTCCTCTCCCTAGTGATATGCTTCTTATCAATCGGACAAAGTCTTAACGCTCAAGGATTTGAAGGACAATTCATCCTAAAATCTACAGTTGAAAGAGCAGGTAACCCAGAACAAGCCCCAACTATCACTTGCTTAGTAAAAGGAACGAAAATCCTTGCAGAGGTAGAAGGAGGGCGTACAGGATCTCCTTACTTGGTCATTTATGATGGAGCAACAGGAGACTACACCTCTGTGTCAGAAAGAGACGGAGTAAAAACTGCCATGAAGAATAACATTAAGTCTAGTGATAACTACATGGTGAATGCAATGAAGCAAGCAAGAAGCTCCTTCTCTTCTTCTACTACGAAACCCCAACTAACAAATGAGTCTAAGGAGATTCACGGACATGTATGTGCGAAGTATTTTGTAGAAAGCAAAGATGAGCAAGCGGAAATTTGGGTAGCAAAAGATATCTTCATTGACCTTACAGATGTATTGGCAATCTTGAATATCATGGATATCGAGCCAAACCCATATGGAGTAGAAGGCTTTGTAATGGATGCAAACATCCAAAATAAGACATACCAAACAAACACCCGTTTGACCATTGAGCTAAGTCCAAAAACATTGGAAGAAAACGCATTTCAATTGCCTGATGATGTAAAGGTAAATGATATGCAAGCAAGAAACGACCTAATGGAAGAAATGCGTAATACACGTGACCCTGAGAAGCTTCGTGAGCTTATGCAAAAAATGCGAGAGACTTCAGGAGGACGCTAGGTCGATTCGTTTGAAATATACCAAAGAGAGAATCAGGATATTTCCGTATCTCGATATATAAAAAGGCTGGGACTACCCCAGCCTTTTTATGTTTTATGACGTATATCTTCTTAAATAAGGTTGGATTCCCATACCCCATTTTGTAACTTAAACCAATTCATATACTTAACTCAATTTACTCCCCAATGTATCGATTCATATATACACTCTTATTTGCTTTTGTAGCAATGCCATTGGGAACCTTCGCACAGTGTACAACCGTTGATGCAACTGGCTGTTCATGTGCTGATGGTACTTCCACGAATTGTGATTTACTACCCGATATCACTGTATCTGACTATGCTTTACTCAACTATTTAGGAGGACCTACCGAATACGCTCAAACGGGCAATGGCGCAAATAATGGCCGATTGCGCGTTTCAGGTTCTACACCCAATATTGGCTTTGGACCTCTTACCGTTGGGGCAGAAAATGTATGGACTTGTGGAACGGATACCTTCACTGTTTTTCCTGGTACCTGTTCTGACGGCTCAGCTCCTAAGCAATTAATCAAACAAAAGATTTACCATAAGAATGGGAATAATATGACCTATTGGGAACGTTGGGCAGGCTCTATGACCTACCACGATACGCATGGCCATATGCACGTAGATGATTGGGGAGTATATACACTACGCGTAGAAGACCCCAATGATCCTAACCCATTGAATTGGCCTATCATTGGGGATGGCGCCAAACTTGGATTTTGCCTCATGGATTACGGAACTTGCTCTTATTACAATGCGCATTGTGAGGATTCTTTGGGCAATGTAATGTTGAATGGCGATTTCCCGAATTATGGATTAGGAGGAGGTTCCTATAATTGTTCGCCTGTTGAGCAAGGAATTACTTCAGGATATACAGATATCTATAGCGAAAACCTTGATGGAATGTGGATTGATATTCCACCAGGAACCTGTAATGGAGATTATTGGATTGTAATGGAAGTGGACCCTAACAATCATTTCATCGAATCTAATGAGGACAATAACTGGGTAGCAGTGCCTTTTACCTTGACCCAACAAGTTCCTGTAGGATCCTCTACAGCAGATATCGCCCTATCTGGTCCAACCCATGTCTGTGCAGGCGATACCCTCGTTTTAACGGCCAGTGCAGGTAGTTCATACCTTTGGTCTACTGGGGATACTTCCGCAACTTTAGCTGTCACACAAGCAGGTACCTATGCTGTAACGGTTACCTCACCATGTGGAACGGCTACCTCTGATCCTATTACCATAACAGTTGGTTCGACAGTAGGAGACCCAACTTCTGCGATGGGTGATACCATTTGTATGGGCGAAACGGCAAATCTTAGTGCAACAGGAAGCGGAACCCTTTTCTGGTTTGACAATCCAAATTCGTACAATCCGCTAGCCAGTGGAACCAGCTTTACAACTCCAAGTCTCAATACTACAGGAAATTATTATGTAGGCCTTGGTATTCTCCAGCAAGGAGCAACAGGTAGTATGGGACCAGCAGATAATGCCATAGGAAGTGGTGCATATCATTTCACGAATACTCGATACCTTACCTTTGATGCCCTAACAGATATAGAAATCGTATCAGTATGGGTAGATGCTTCTAGTGTTGGAAATAGAACAATTGAGCTAAGAGATGAGAATGATAATATACTCGAATCTCTCACTGTTAATATTCCTGCAGGCCAAAGCCGAGTTACTTTAAACTTCCCTGTACCCACAGGCACAGACTATCGATTGGGGCTTAGCACAGCTTCAGATATCGGCCTATTCCGAAATGATGGAGGGGTTACTTTCCCTTATGATTTAAGTGGCATAGCAAGTATTACTGGCTCTTCGGCAGGGGGTCAATATTACTATTTCTACTATGATTGGGAGGTAAAAGAACAAGACCGTGTATGTACAGGCAACTTGCTTCCAGTGGATGCAAATGTAATCCCAATTCCACAAGGAGGGCTGGCAGAAATTATGTCTGATGCTGCTGAGATGCTTTGTGCCAATGACACCGTAACCCTGAGTGCCAATGCAGGTGCCGACAGTTACCTATGGTCTAATGGCGCAACAACTCAAAATATTCAAGTCAATACAACAGGAACATATACAGTTGCAACCACTTCTGTTTGTGGAAATACTACTTCGGATCCTGTAGATTTGACCTTCGCTATGAGTATTCCTATGCCAATGGCCTCTGGTGATACAGTTTGTCCTGGAGAAATAGCGGACTTATCTGTTCAGGGAACTGGTGACTATACATGGTATGATGATACAGGCGCTGTGGTAGGCAATGGCAACTCTTACACTACTCCTACCCTTTCGGCTACGACAACCTATTATGTTTCTGAGGATCAAGTAGTAAGTCCAGGGTTTACTGGTAATGTAGGGCCAACGGATAACAGTATTGGACCAGGTGGTTACCATCAGAACAATACGCGTTATCTTGAGTTTGATGTCATGGAAGAAGTAGATTTACTTTCTGTTTGGATAGATGCGGAAGCTCCTGATAACCGCACCATCGAATTGAGAGATGCCAATAACACTGTATTGCAAAGCACAACCTTATTCGTACCCGCAGGCCAACAGCGTATTCCGATTAACTTCAACCTCCGTCCTGGTACCAATTACCGATTGGGATTGAACAATACGTCTACAGCTGCTCTCTATCGAAACAATTCAGGGACAAACTATCCTTATACAATCAATAATTGGGTAAACATTCACAATTCCTCTGCTGGAACCCAATACTATTACTTCTTCTATGATTGGGAGCTTAAAACGCCTGATTTCTCTTGTAGCAGTGATTTAACTCCTGTAACGGCATTAATTGATGGTTCGGCGGGTACTGCTGCGAATATTACGTCCTCAGCCATGGAGGTTTGTAATGGAGAAACCATTGACCTAGACGCCAATAGCGGAGTAGGATACCAATGGTCTACAGGTGAAACGACTCAGTCTATTACAATTAATACCTCTGGTAGCTATAGTGTTGCGGTAACCAATGGTTGTGGAACCACGACTGCAGACACCATTGATGTACTCGTTGCTGATCCAATTGATGCTCCTGTTGCAGACAATGTAATCATCTGTGAAGGAGATGGAGCAGTATTGGAGGCTTCTGGAAATGGTATATTCGAATGGTATGATGATATGAATGGAAGCAATCAGGTAGGTGCAGGAAATACCTTTGTTACTTCTGCCCTTTCAAGCTCTACAAGCTACTATGTGGCGGAAACACAAGCCCTTCCAAATGGTACAGGCACTTGCTATAGCCCATTGACTGAAGTGATGGTTACGGTGAATCCATTGCCAACTATTACAATTGGCTCCCTAGATCCTGCATATGACCTCAATGCGCCTCCTGTAACCTTGGCAGCAAGTCCAGCAGGTGGAACATGGTCGGGTACAGGTGTGAGCAATGGCATGTTCGATCCAGCTGCCGCAGGCGTGGGTGGACCTTATACGATTACATATAGCTATACAGATGCCAATGGCTGTACAAATTCCGAGAGCGTTGATATCAGCGTTGATCCAGCTTCTGCATTAGATGATTTGGCAGATGAAGGTTTCCTACGTGTATACCCAAATCCGAATGACGGTATATTTAAACTCACATTCGAATTGAACGAAATACACACTGTCAATATCCGCCTATACAATATGGTAGGCCAAATGCTAATGACAGAGGCCGTCGGCAATATGGCAGGAGAAGTAAACCATACTTTTGATGTCACCCATCTTCCTAAAGGTTCTTACTTTGTTGAAGTAGAAGTAGACGAACGTGTATTCCACCAAAGAGTGGTATATCAATAGACTAACCTCATACGTATATAAGTAAAAAGCGAAGCCATTGGCTTCGCTTTTTGTATATAACAGTTTATAGGAGCTCATACTTCACGCGCCAAATCATAGGTTCTATAACTACATAATCATACTTCACGCATTATCTATGTCCAATAACCCAGAGTGATAGATACAAATTCCCCCTTTGAGCATGCCAAAGGGGGAAATCATATATCGGAACTAAGCGTTGCAGAGTTTTGCCCTATGGTTGAAGCGCGACTTCCTCCGCATTGACAATTTCATCGGAATCTGCATTTCGTACATATGCAACAACCTTACAATTGCTCGCGTCGTAATCAGCAGGAAGTGTATATGTATAGCTTTTGGTAAAGATTTCTCCTGCTCCTATTGAAGCAGTGCTAAGTTGATCCCCCCATGTGGAGTTAATATTCCCTCGGAATAAATCATGGTGATTGTAATCAGGAACATCTTGTGGGTTCTGTGAATAATCCTTCTGCCAATCAACAACATTGTCTTCAATAAGTGCCAATACCAAGTAGTCTTGATCGGAAGAGTTTTCTAAATAAGTAGTCGTTACTTCGGACGTTAAGACTCGGCTAGAAGCATCAAAAGAGTTGTCAATTTCAATAGAAACGACTGGAGCCTCTTGTAATTCCAATGAGATACTAGAAGCCCATTCACTACTTGCCTGTAATCCACCCACTCTATTTACCAATCCAAAGGGCACACCAGGAAGCGAAAAACGACTGGCGATGTCATCGCCAGCTTGCGTACGATAATCTGAGAGAAACTTTGTTCCCGACGTTTTAGGACGTGCAAGAGAGCCCGTATGAATCAAGATAGTGATTAATTGGTCGGGGAATGCTTGTGTTTTCAAATCGTGTAGAGAAGCTGATACAGCGGGGCAATTACCACACTGATGCCCTGTAAATTCCTCTACAAGCACCTTTTTCGCAGCAGAAGTAGGTGGGGTGGTGGTTGTAGGAGTTTCTTCAAAAGGCTCCTCTACAATGTCACATGCCTGAATACACACGAGACAACAAACAAGCAAAAGACCGAAGATTTTATATATACGCATAATAAGGATTGTGTTTATGATTCTACACGAATATACTGAGAAAATCGTTTGGATGATACTGATTTTCTACCTTAAAAAGATGTTGAATATGAGAAGGTAAATCCATTCGAGGCAGGAACAACTCGGCAAATCCCCCCTACACACAACAATCCTGCTCGTTGTTTTCCATAGCTCAGTGAAAGTCTATTAGCCTTTAGAATATAAGCGAATCCGACATTATAGTAATGAACTCGTCTCCCTTCATCTGGGTTTCCATAGTTCCATTCATCTGATAAGTTAAAGAACCAATGAGGAGAGATAGAATACTCAAGCAATGCCATTGCCCAACTCCCTAAATCTTCCTTTGTTGACATATGCTGTAGTTCCCATCGGAGAGAATGTTTTCTATTGAACTTATATCGACCTTCATGAATAATTATATGGGCTTTTACGGTATCAGCTCCTAAATTTGGGGCACCTAATTCGATGACATTTTTGTCATAGGTTAGGTTAATATACTTTAAGATCCCTGTATACTTCTTATTGAATTTACGGGAGATTTCGACATTGAAATCTTGGAAATAATTCTTACGAAACTCTCCAAAGAAAGGCACCTCATAAGTTCGACCTGATATGACATGGGTAGTATCTATGCCATTGATACGTGCATAATTAAGGTGAATTTTGGTTCCATACTTCCCTCCGAGCTTGCTTCCTTTCGGAATCTTATAGATTACATCAATTTGCCCCCCAATTTCCCCATTGGGTTGGGTTGCATATGGATAGAGGGTCGGAAGCCGATAGGTATGCGCTTTCGTAATTGCAGGCAAAAAGCTAAGCGTAGCATCATTAATCGTGGCATTTCGATCCGAACGGAAGTTCATATTGTCAATTCGTTTAGCGGCAAATATGACACTCAATCCTTTGCGACTATAAGCTCCTCTTAGGTAAATGGCGCTCCCAGAATTATAGTTCAATCGGTTGGAAGCGGAAGGATCATTTACCTTGTAGGCATATTCTCCATAGAGATTGAATTTTTTATAACGCAATTCGGTTCGACCAGAGAAAGCCGCAACATTTTCAGGCAAATTGAGCAAGGGATCATTGTCCTTCTGGAAAGTACTCACAAAGCTACCTCCTAGCATCACTCGAACTTTACTATCCGCCAATTTGGGAAATAAATCACTCAAGTAGGCTTCAGCATCTAATCCTCTTACAATCCCCTCTCCCCTTTCCCAATACAAACGCTGCTTCCCTATCAATCCCTTCAAGTATAGCCCTTTTATAGGATTATACTTAATCCGAACTCCATCAATCGAATTATCCACCCCTAGCATCCATTCTTGGTAAGCGCGCAATACTTGTCCGCTCCCAAATTGCTCATAAAAATTACCTGCTGTGATTTCAAACTTGTCCCCCTTATATGAAGCAAAGCGATAAGGAACTCCAATTCCTTGATAACGAGGATCAAATCCTAGAAGAGGATTCATATACGCTTCGAATCGCATCCCGATGGTAAGTCCTCCATTTTGGTAGGTAAGCTGAAGGAAGGTATTAGATAAGAGGCTTTCTTCCACGTCAGGAGCATTAATAACGCTATCCTCAAAATAGATCTGAGAATCCGTTTGTAAGCTACCTGAAATCTTTCCTGCTTTCAATATCTCCTTGACATTTTGGGCATGAGTAATAGAAGGCATTGCCCATATAAGACAAGAAATTACCCCTAATACTAAGATGTTTCGAACTGTGTAATGATAGGTCATATTTTCAGTGCTTTGATGTGTCTGGCCAAATATAGCCAAAATCTATTTGGCAGCTAGCATCTATAGGGGGTAAAAATGCGACAGCCATTCCGAACAAATTGTCGGAATGGCTGCTTTTTATGAGAAGATTTCTCTTAATGTTTATTCTTTACTTCCCTCTTCATCTTCTGCTTCCTCAGAGCCTGACTCATCAGAATCTCCCTCTTCTACTAACTCAACAAGATGGTCATACAATTCTTCTTCATCTCCAGGTGCGTAAGAAGTATGCTGATACACAACCTTTCCATTCGCATCAATCAAGAACGTATGAGGTACATTTACTACATTCATTGCACGCATGAGATCCTTATTTTCATCGATGAAAACATCATACTCCCAATCATTGACATTTACCACACCTGCAACCAACGAACTTGTACGAGGATCATCAATAGACACAGCTACTAACTTTACCCCTGTTTCATCTTGCCAATCTTCATATACCTCTGCAATTGCATTCAACTCCTTCTTACAAGGCTTACACCATGTAGCCCAAAAACTCACAATCATAGGGCCCTTATGCTCTAGGTCGCCAGAATTCACGATCTCTCCATCCATATTCTTCAAAGGTACAGGAGGAAGCCCTTGCGCAAAACTGTTCACAAAGAGAAAGCAAATAAGTGCTGCAAATAAAGCAATGTTTCTTTTCATATTAGAGAATTCGTTATAAAGGTGATTTAAGTGATAGATACAATAGGTATGATAGTAAAAATCATACCTATCTTTTCTATAGACGCAAAAAGCGTCGATTGGTTTCGCATAAATGTAGAATCTATCCAAAGAAAGGAACTAAACAGCCGCCAAACAGACACGAAAGTTAAAAAATTATGCAAACGAATTTGGGAAAATGGCAGGATAATGGTTACTTGATAATAATAAAAGGGCACCCCAATAATCCTAATTTGCATGAATAAGAGGTAGGTAATAATCAAGAATCCGTTTTTTATCAATTCAATTAAAATGATTATGCCTAATTATCTAAAGCAAAAGGAGGAGGGGAATTAATGAAGAAGATTCAGATGGACCGTAAAGAGCGCGTCATACGAATATATGACATAGTGGAAGGTAGTGTAGCTGTTTCCTCAGAGGATGGAGTTCATGTATTTCGAGCCATAGACGAAGCTATTTCCCAAGATGAAATCGCCGTTCTGAACTTCGAAAGTATCGATTTAATCACCTCCACATTTCTCAATGCAGCCATTGGCCAGCTGTATAGCAAGTATAAAAGTGACCAATTGCGGATGCAATTGAGGCTACTGAACATGGACGAAGATGATAAGAAGCTGTTGAAGCTCGTAGTCGATCGAGCCAAAGAGTATTTCAGAGACCGTAAGGAGATGGAACAAACCATAAAAAATGCCCTAGAAGATGAAGAGTAGCAAAATCCTAGAGATTTCGCAGTATTGGCCTACAGCAGAAGACAAATTATTCTTTGATACCAATGTATGGATGTACTTATTCTGTCCCATTGGTAACTACAATGCAGAGCGAGTAGCGCAATATGCGCGCTTCCTCAAGCGTGGGCTACGTGTAGGAGCGAAAGTATATATCAGTTCACTGATATTATCAGAGTTTTACAATTCTTACGCCCGTCTAGAGTTCAATCTCTGGAGGCGTAAGTCTGGCAATCATCGAAAGAGCTTTAAGAAGCATTTCCGAAAGACATCCCAATACCAACGGGTAGCACAAGACATAAAATTGGTGATCCAGAGCCAAATCTTGAAGTTTGCAGAGAAAATCAATGATGACTTGGCCATACTTGAGTTTGAGCGACTATTCCACGGAATAGAACGCTCTGACTTCAACGACAATTACTATTTGGCCTTATGTGAGAAGAGGGGCTTTAAATTTATCTCAGACGACCGTGATTTTCACGGTCATGATTTCGACATGATTATATTAACATGCAACAAAGAGTTATTATATGGCCAAAGTTGACATAAGCATTTGGGAGTATAAGCACCTAAATATGTAAAAGGCTTCTCAAAATATTGAGAAGCCTTTTACTTTCACTAACATGACCGTTCATAAAATGCCTATGGTTTACTCGTCATCGTCCCAAGTTGTAGAGAGGCTACTACTCTTACGGTAGTCATCCTGATCTCTATCAAACTCGTCGTAGTCGTAGTCTGGCATTAGTTCCATTTTGACATGCTCAATGGTCTCGGTCAGCTTATTTAAAAATTTGTTAAAGTCTTCCTTGTAAAGAAAGATCTTGTGTTTTTCGTAGCCACTCCCATTGTAGCGTCTTTTGCTCTCCGTAATTGTGATGTAGTAATCATTAGCCCGTGTAGGACGAACATCGAAGAAATACGTTCTCTTTCCAGCTCTAACTTTGGTGGAAAAAACCTCTTCACTTCCTTTCAATTGATCCATTTTCAATCTCCGATTAAAATTAAAACTTTTACTATGGCAAAAATAGGAATTTAGCGCATGATCGCAATACCTTTCCTATTTGTTTTGCAAAAAAAATGTGCCAAAGTTCTAGTCATCCCTTAATTAGGCGTAAAAAGCCCCTAGATGGAAATACTATTTAGTATCTCAGAAGGCTTCAAATACTTATATGGGATACTACGGAAGTGATTACGCACATTAATCTTCTTCTCGACTTCTTTTAGGTTTTGTTGGAAGGTCTGGATAACCCCTTCTGCTTTCTTATCAATGAAGTCGCTTGTTTCATAATGTCCTAATGTGTCATAGTGGTAATTGGTGAGGATATTGGAAAACACAAATTGAGTTTCGACTCCTTTTGCATTTGCAATAAGCTTCATCAACAGATCATTAGGATGGAACTCATCTGGGCGAGGCACCGTACAATAGGCCGCAAATGGCATATTGGGTGTATATGCCATATAATCATATTGTGCGAAATTCACGGCACTATGTTGAGGAGCAGCTGTATAGATGATGGTTGTAATGAGGTAGGCGAATTGATCGAAGTGTGTAATCTTCTCAGGCATATCCTTTACACGTCCTGCATTTTTATCAGCCAATTCTGCAGCCCATGCTTGGAGTTCAGAATCATTCTGAATTTCCTTATCGGTTGGGTAATATAGTCGTAGGTAATCATTCACAAAACCTCCGATGGCATTCCATAGCAACATTCCATCATCTCGATACGGATAATGAGGGGTCAATTCTGTATCATCCATATTTCGATTGGCAATTTCCGTAGGGAAAGCATTGTCCTTCACACTCCAGGTGATATAGGCCTTTTTGATGATCTCTTTGGCTTCATCCAATGAAGCGCCAAGGAGAGTAGCCACTACCCCACCCTTCTTCATCAATACGGTACGACCTGTATAATTGGTGGATAGCATAAAGCGGAAGTGGGGACGAAGCAATACACCCAATGGATGGTTCTCGGCCAATTGGCGAGCAGTTGCAATAGCGAAAGGTTCTATTACGAAGTGGGTTCGGCAGAGGTGGCTCGCCATTTCATGGTGGTTTGCATCGGCCATTTGGACGCACAATTTTGCCACCAACCAATCGATCTCACTTACCTCATGAGGGTAATATATAGGGAAATCAGGCTTGATTTGAATAGCCAATGGAAGGAGTTCGCCATAGTGCATATCTCCCATTAATTGGCGCATCATTGCTCCGCTATGGTTACCACTCCAATAGAAGATTGCAATAGGTGTAGGGAGATACTTTTCGCCAGGCACGCCTCTAATAAAGCGCATATCGGAATAGTCGGCCATGTAGAGATTGCCATTTGCAATCGCCTCTTCAATGGTTTCCATATATCCAGGAACCACATCTCCTCGGTTTCCAATAAAGAGAGGCATTTGGCTGTAATCTACAATTCGTTCGATTTTGAATGGGTTAGGGCCCGATAATCGTTGTTCGGCGAAGGCAGTATCCGTTCGCCAATTGTCCATCGTTGTCGGCTTTGGGAGAAGCTTAAACAATTCGTCGAAGTTCTTAAACTCGTCCAATGGGTCAAGAAGGCGTTTCGCCTTGATATATACCAAAGAAGCCGCAAGCTTTCTTGAATGCCAAGCTCTGCTTACATTATACTTAGCAGAAAGTTTCTCTTTTGATGGCAAGCCATCGGGCGGTAAGAGCGGTAAAGGCGGAAGATACTCTTGGCTATAATTGTACTGTTCACGGTTTTCCTCTAGCCAAGAGAGGCGTTTGTCAGGTTCATCATCATTCTGCGGAAGGCAGGTTTCTCTAGGATCGTCTTTAAATAACCACCCCCGATCTCCTTCTTTTTCGGCGTCCATCTTCTCCTGTGTCTCAATGAGTTCTTGTAATAAGCGTTCGTCAACTTCGTGCATAATTATGTAAATTTAGGAGGTACGTTGTCATTTACTTTATGTTTATACCCTAATATGCAAAATAGTTCCCTGCTTATTATGAGAAAACACCGCAAAAGAGCTCAATTTGTTCTATTTTTCTGCATAATCGTGCTTTTTGGAGGATGCGACCCCAGTGAGCGAGCAGTAGAACGAGCGTTTTACTATTGGAGGGGAGCTTATTCGATGGAGACGGTGGATTATGAAGCACTCGCGGACTTAGGAGTCGAACAATTGTATATACGGTATTTCGATGTTGATTGGGATAAGGAGAAGCAATATGCCCATCCTGTTGGGCGTATTCGGTTTCGCGATAAGGTTCCACAAGATTCCCTTCGAATTGTTCCAACAGTCTATATAACCTATGCCTGTTTACGAGCATTACCCGATTCAGCAGTTCTTAATTTGGGCGATAGGATTTGGCAAAAGGTTGAGGAGATAAATCGGATTGAGCAAGTTCGAGGGGCACAAGGTCTGCAAATTGATTGCGATTGGACAGCTCGCACTAAGGAGAAGTATTTCAAACTACTCAGGCATTTGAAGGGGAAGGTATCGGCCAAAGGCCAAAGCCTGTCAGCCACAATTCGATTACATCAGATAAAAGACCAAGAAGCATCGGGTATTCCTCCTGTAGAGGAGGGCTTATTAATGTGCTATAATATCCATAGCCCAAAGAATCCGAAGATACAGAACTCTATTTTCGAGAAAAATATTGCACAAACCTATTTAAAAAGATTGGGCAACTATCCATTGAAACTGAACGTTGCATTGCCCCTATTTGGATGGAGCGTTCTATTCAGACAAGGGAGGTATATAGGGCTCATTAAGGAGCTGAGAGACAAGGACTTACAAGGCATGCAAGAAATTCGAAAGATAAGTACAAATTTATACCTTGTAGAGGAAGCCTTTTTGCTAAAAAATCAGTATTTTTATATAGGGGATATCATTAGAGTAGAAGAGGTCCCTGCATATGAGCTAGAGGAAATTGCCCAATTTATAGATAGTCAATTGAGTCAAGATTCGATTTGTGTTATATTTTTTCATTACGATCCAACTGTGTTAACAAATTATGAGAGGAAAGATCTACAAAGTATATTTCATACTTTTGAGTAGTTACATGCTATGGGGGGGAGGTCACTTACGCGCTTGCGTTCATGAGCCCGATACATGGGAGTATCATGTAGGGCTATTAGATTATTACCTATTAAACAACTGTGTTTCTGCAAATCTTTTATATTGCCCGATGAATCTAGGCCATGAGGCCTGTACCCAAGAACATACGACTGAGTATACAGATCCTAATATGCTTGCATGGCAAAACGCCGTAGGGAATGGCATTGCTATAGCCGATATCCGATTAGTTGTATATGAATTAGACGCTGTTTTTATTGAAGACTACCTAAAGTCTGCAGAGAAGTATACGCTCAATACAGAAGCGATTGTCCAAAGTGATAAGCCTAATACGGGCAAGGTAGAAAAGAAGTTTACGGTAGATAGCTTCCTCAAACTATCGGTTGCACAGGCTATGAAGAAGAGTCCTTTCATCAATTTTCTGGTGAGCAATGGCCGAACAGATATATTGGAGTATCTCCTGTATGCTAAATCCTGTGAACCTTTCGCCATGCAAGAGGACTATGCGTGGGAGGAAAAGAATCAGAAGTTTGACAAGAAGGCAATGAATAAGCTGATTACGGAAGGGGAAGCTAAGATGCAGGCTAAGGGAATTCCCTTTTGGGTGAAGCAGCGATATCTCTATCAGATTGTTCGAATGGCCTGCCTAATGCGAGCAAACAAACGCGCAATCGAATTGTATGATGCCTATATTGGGCCATTCGAAGGCCAAGCCGAATTCAACAATTACCTATACTCCCGTACATTAGGTCGGAAAGCAGGGGCATTATACCGAGAGAAGCAATTTGCAAACTCTCGGTATTGCTATGGAAAGATATTCCATACAAGCTATAGTTACGATCCAGACTTTGCGATGCAGGCGTACCGAAATTTCCGTTTTATTCAGCGACAAATAGAAGACGATAAACTGGACGCCAAGGCTTTATGGGAAGAAAGCTTGAAGCTAGCAACGAAGGAAGAAAAGGCGAGTTTATGGCTGCTGGGCAATTTCTCTAAGGCACGCAACAACTACGATCGTTACGTATGGACAGACAACCAGATTCTAGACCAATTCACATACAATTTCCCTTCCTTGAAAGGTGCATATGAGGGTGATCCTGATGCGTGGACTACAGAGTTGATACTTTTACGAGAGATTCAGAAGATTGAGACCAATATCTATCGACCGTTATTGTATACCCGCCCTGCAGTTGATAAAAGTCGGTACCAACCCCCTAAGCCAGAGCTTCAAAAGGTAGCCAAGAAAATACATCGACCTGGCTTCTTTGCGCGCATGTGGGAGGGAATGGGGAATTTCTTCGGAGGAATTTGGCGATGGATTCGCTCTTGGTTTGTTTCTGAGCAGAGCATTCAGCCGAAGGATGATGAGGTCGTTACAGTAGCAGACGCTTGGATAAGTGTTAGTGGCAGCTTTGCCTTCCATTACCTCGATAAGGATCAGCCCATCAATATCGAATACCTAGATGATATGGCCGACTTCTTGGCAGAAGTAGACAAAAGCAAGGTGCTTCAGCCTGCTCTTTGGTATATGATGGAAGGCTATGTACAGATTATGCAGAGACGATTGGAGGAAGTGGTTGCACAAAAGCGTGCTTCAGGATTTGACAATCTAGAGATGTACAATCCTGATATAACGCGTAATACCAATCCCAGCCAATTGCTCACAGAAGCCATCCGTTCTATAGATGCAAAGGAAGGCCAGAATCCCAATATCAAATTACAAGCAGAACTCCTACAAGCTTTCGTCGAATTGGAGGAAGCCCAAAACCAAGCAGATTTCGAGGCAGTGGCATCAAGCTTCTGGGAAGGCCATACAACCAAGACACCTCACTTTGATCAGGTATACTTCAATCTATTAGGACAAAAGTACTTGGCCGAAGGTGAATTGGGCAAAGCTGCCATGGCATTGAAACATGCAGGAAGTATGGAAGCCGTTGCAGTGGTTCTTGATATGTATACCACAGATGAAGAGCTCGAAAACCTTATTGCTTTTATGCAAGATGGAGGCACCGAAAAAATTGACGATCAATTGATTAAGGCCTTCTATAAGGTGGATGATATACAAGAGGTTAGAGCGACTCGATTGGCACGTGAGAATCAATTTGAAGAAGCATTAGAGGTGTTGGAAGAAATCCCTAAACGACATTGGGACGCGGCTTTTTCTTTCCGCATTCGTTATGGTAGCCAAAGTGAACCTAGCGAGAAAGAGGCATCGCCCCATAATCGATTGAGTTTCTTCAGAGAAGTAGTAGCCGCTCAAGCTGAAGCCGAAAAAGAAGAGAAAGAAAAGGCCGTTGATATGTATATGCAATTGGGCAATGCCCTGTATAGTACAGCCTTTTGGGGCTACAATTGTAACCTTTGGGAATATAACCTCATCAATACTGCACGCAGTTTTGAAGGGAACGAATATCCCCTAAATGTTAGCGACTCACTCGCAACGCAGCTCTATGTGAGCAAGCGCGTATTCTTGGAGAAATATGGAACAGGCTGGGCTGCGAGCCAATACTACCAAAAGGTAATGGAATTGGACAAGGATCAAAAGGGTGCAACGGCTTGCTATTTGGCAATGCTTGCCCTAAACAAACCGCTTACTAGTTTCCATGAGGGCTATAAGATAGACATTCAACCTTACTTCCAAGAGTTTCAAACAACCTATGGCAATGTTCCATTCGCCCAATATATGATAGAGGATTGCCCTACTTTGAAGGAATATTTATAGGAATATGCGATAAAAGTATCCTATAAATCCCCATATACGAGAATTCCCGCAAATGCCATTGTCATTTGCGGGAACTTTGCTTTGGGAACGCATTTTCCATAACTCTTTGATAATCAGACTTTAGGCTATACCTGTTGCACTGCAGCAGGTATACGCGAAACCTTTAGGCTATACCTGTTGCGCTGCAGCAGGTATACAATAACGCTTTACGGTCTGCCTGTTGCAGTGCAACAGGTATACAATAACGCTTTACGGTCTGCCTGTTACACTGCAACAGGTATACAATAACGCTTTACGGTCTGCCTGTTGCAGTGCAACAGGTATACAATAACGCTTTACGGTCTGCCTGTTGCAGTGCAGCAGGTATACAATAACGCTTTACGGTATACCTGTCGCGCTGCAGCAGGTATATGATAACGCTTTGCGGTATACCTGTCGCACTGCGCACCCCTCACCCAAAAAGCTGTATCTCTGGTTAGCCACTTCAATCAGCAAGACAAACAACAAGGGGGCTATAGTTACTCACCATAGCCCCCTTTATCGGGTCTTTTTATTGTCTAATAATTGAGTGATCAGGTGTAAGCCAATAAAGCCTACAGAATCGTCATTTGCTTAGATTGGCGATAGCGTGAATAGTTCTTATGCAACACCAAATCTACCAGATAATTGCCTGCGGGCAATCCCAATGTATTTCTATCAAACTCGACACTATATTCTCCCGCTTGCAATTGGCGGTGAGCCAGTTGAGCCACCATTTCCCCATCTAATGAGAAGATAGAGAGGGTAATCGTACCTGCTTCATGTAGCGTAAAGTCAATGGCTGTTTTGTTCATAAAAGGATTGGGCGAATTGGTCTTCAATTCGAAGAACTTGGCTCCTTGCGCGTCATCCAAAGAGGTAGGCGTACCTGCTGTATCAATCCCAATGCAGAATTCGGCAGACAATGAATTGGGCATATCCGACTTATCAAGCGTCATCACCAAATCATCCCCTAAAGAACCTGCATCTTGGAATATAAAATCATTGGTTGTATTCGTCGGATTATCCCCTCGGTCATTGTAAGGCGCAATTGTCGTATAAATCTCCGACACATCCGAATCAGGAAAATACATTTGCGACATAAGCGTAGAGGAGGGGTCTACCTGTTGGTTTACCGTGCCGCCCGAAACGAAGCCCAAGTGTACATCAAAATGAATATGCGCTGCACGACCTCCATACCAACCAGGGAAAATAGAGATGAAATTACATTCGCCCTCGGCATTGGTTATTTGATAGCCTCTGAGCCAAGTAGCATTGGAGAAATCGTCGTAGTTCCCTGCAATTGCCCCAAACTGAGAATAGCCCCCTAGGGTATCGCAATGCCAAATATTCACAACGGCATTGGGTACGGGCTCACAATTTTGCACCCCAATTACTTTGATTTTGATATTCATTGGAAGCCCTGTAAGGGTCTCTCGAATATCCGCTCGATTAAACTGAGGATCAAGGTAGAAAGGCCCTCCTGTCTGGAAGGGCAATAGGACACAATTGCCACCAAATTTACTGTTTTGGGCAAGTGGTTGAGCCGTGGAGGTGTCTAATAAGGCTCTAAGCATAAAAGGGCCTGATGCCAATAGAAGGCCTGCTTTCTTGAGGAAGTCTTTTCGGGAGATGCGTGATTTTTTCATTGGTCAATGGATTTGTTGTTCTTTTATACAAACGGGAAGAACAAGAAGAATGATAGGAAACACAACAGATATTTAAAAACCTATTCTAACAACTCAAAGTACTCGCTCTCAACAAAAAGCATTCATCTAGCAGATAAAACATCAAAAACCCAAACAAGAGAAGCTTGACATTCCGCACCAACTTTCCCAACTTACCAGAACAAAACAATATTGTACCTCTATGAGAACGCAAAACGCCCCATGTCATATCACCGTTCTGATTGCGACCTCCATGGAACGCACCCAACGTCTGTTGACAACCAGTTTGCCTTCCGTTTATCAACAGCAAAGCATTGACGCCCGAAATGTCTCAATCATAATCGTTGATGACAACAATCCTTATCCTATCTCACATGAGTATGCTAAGATTAAACAGGGCGTTTTTTCCTTGAGACACCAATTAGGTCTGCACAAACATGCCTTTTCAACACAGATCCTCCCCAATACACGTACAAAAGGAAATTCAGGCACTGGGGCATGGAATACAGGTATTTATCATGCCTACAGTTCACAGCCTCATGGATACATCAGTATCTTAGATGATGATGATGAATACCTCCCTAATCATCTATCAGATTGCCTCAAAATCATCACGAGTAAGCGTTCTGCCATTGCTGTATTCCAAAGACTATACTGGCAAAATGCAGATGGAACTACCCTCCACTTTCCCTTAACGAAACAGGCTCTCTCTCCCCGAAGTTTCTTTATCGGCAATCCAGGCGTACAGGGCAGCAATATGTTCTTCAAAACCTCTGCACTCATACAGATTAGAGGATTCGACGAAACTTTTCCTAATACAACCGATAGGGAATTGATGATTCGTTTTCTATGGCATGCCACCCAAACAGACCAATTACAATCTGTATATGTATCTGAATCCCTAGGAGTCATTAGGCATAATCATTCCCAAGTCAGCGTCAATAACCAGCTTGGGAGAAAGCAAAAGGGACTAAACTTATTCTACAAGAAGTTCAGATCGTCCTTTTCTGAAGATGATTTTACTCTTTCGCTCAAGCGTGCAAAACAATTTTTCAACTATATCCCCCAATCATCATGACAACACCCTTGCTAATCATCGGCATGCCTTTGAAGAACAATCAAGACACAGTAGGGCAAGCCATACAATCCTTCCTACGTCAAGAGGCCATACAATATGAATCCCTCCTGATTATTGCGAATGATGGTTCGACAGATCGGTCTTTGGAGATCGTTCGTTCCTTCCTACCCAATAAGAAGCTGTTGCTCGTTCATACTCAACAAGGTAGTGCATATGGCGTCAGAAACTTTTTGCTCGACTATGTTCGCAATCACTATCCGAATTGTTATTTAATAGGCCGTTTAGATGCCGACGACCAATTGGCATCCCCTACTATCCTCAGTCGTATTGAACGGCTGTATGAACAATCTCCCTTTGACGTTCTGCTAATGGGCAATCAACAAATTCGCCAAGGAAGAATTCAGCCATGGATTAACCGTCCTAGCGAGACACTCTTAGACAATGAAGTGTTAGGACAATACCTACAACGCCTCGCCGAAGGTGATCCTAAAGCAGAATTGCCTTCTTGCAATACCTTCATCCGCCCTACCCTACCCATTTATTATCCCCCCATTGTGAGTGCCGAAGATCATTGGTTCAATGTCTTTCTGCTTTTACAGAGTCACCGTCTATCTATTCGCATTCAACCTTCATGGATTTATGCAATTTACTCATTAGATGGTCTCCTTACCCAGGATAACCATACAAACAACAAACATAAAGCGAGTCGCCAAGCATTATATGCTTACTTCAAGGCAGTCGAAAGCCTAAGCCTGCGCCAAAGGAAAGTATTTGACCTCCTACAAAGCTTTCAATTACAGGCCTACCATCTTCTCGGAGAAGGGGCTTCTTCCGTGGTCTTTCATAATAATAAGCAGGTATATAAGTTCATTCTCTGGGAAAATATGGGGCCATATTCCTATAAACGGGAATGCCTCCAAGGGCTCGTGCATAAGATAGATAGGTTCAAGGATAGCCCTTTCTTCTACCCTATACAACAACTAGGACAATTTGAGGAAGGGATTCTTTTAAGCTATCCCTTTGAACCGAGTACGCCTTGTATCACCCTACATCGCCAAGAAGCAATTGAGTTCCTCACTACCTGTTGGCAACGCCGACTTGTGTTTCCTGATATAAAGCCCTCAAATTTTATTCGAATAGAAGGCCAGTTGAAGTGGATTGACTATGAGCCCGATAGATTCACAGATAATCTTTTCCTCAATATGGCAACAAGGGCTTTTATCTATTGTCAGAACCCTAAAGCATCCCCTGTATTTATTGAGAAATTACGCCGTAGTGCCATCAATCAATTCGACTTACCAGAACTTAAGGGTTTGCAGGAATTCCTCAACCATCTATATAGCCATATCATCTTTAGTGAATCCTACTCTCATTTCCCCAAAGATCGAATTGAGGAAGTTGCGTCCATCACATCCATAACAGCATCAGGCACTTACCTTATCCCATATAGAGAATGGACAGATGAAGACTCCCTTTTCTTTGCATTGCTAAAAAAAGGACTATACCTCGATTCCATTCGCCCTACCTCTCTTTCTCTAGAAAACAATGGCTATTTCTCTCCTCGTTATATTGCATTAGAGATTCATAAGCTAAAAGCACCTGTTCATCCTGTATCCTTAATCATCAAAGCGTGTAGCCAAGACTCCGAAGTCATCTTCGAATTGGTCAAACACATCCGCAAGCAACTGGCTTCCCCCAACATCTTTCTAGAAGTTATTCTCGCACTTGATACCCGCACAGATTCCTTCTTACGGCAATATACCCAACAAGGAAGTTGGGAGCAGCTACTTACCGAAAGCCATCGCTTATACCAAGCAGGTATCATTGATACAATCATATTCCCCTCAAAGGACGATATACAACGCACCAACAAAGTTTGGTTTGGCTTAGAAACAGACAAGAGTCACACTGTAAAGGGGGTTCCTGTAGCATCCCAATTGTATGCTTTTGATCAAGCCCAATCTCCTTATATCCTGCAAATGGACTGTGATGTAATGATTGGCCGAACTGATTTGTTCCATTCATTTCTAACAGATATGCTAACCGAACTGGATAAGAATCCAGATGTGTTGTCTGTAGGGTTCAATATCTGCAAAAATCCCCACGAAGGATATACTCCTTACTTTGGGTTCGAAAAGGGAGGATTCGTACCAGAGGTTCGCTTCTGCCTATTACATCGAGATAGAATAAAAGGCATATTGCCACTCCCCAATCGTATCTTGTCAGATGGTCTCGAACTTAGTTGGTATCGTTCGTTGGAAAAGCGGCAAAAGCTTCGCGCAAAATGTTCCATTCGTGGAGGGGATTCCCGCTCTTTCTACATTCACCCTCCTAACTTCAAGAAAGTCAGTAAGGATACTTGGCTAACGATACTAGATTGCGTCGAAAGAGAAGATATTCCTCCCATACAATACAATGAATTCGACTTAGTAGGCTCCTACTACGATTGGACAGCTAATAGGAGAAATGAGTCTATGGTGGTTATTACTAGATTCAGAGATGTTTCCCTCCCTAGGTTTCTGCGATTTTGGTATTCCCTCATTAGCCAATCCTTCACCGATTGGGGACTTATTCTCATTGATGATGCCTCAGAAACTAGACAAACCCAAATCATTCGCTCTCTCATCAAAGAAGGGCACCAAGATAAGGTTACCTTTATCCAAAATAGACATCGTATACATCATATGGCCAATTTTTACAAGGCCATTCACTATTTCATGGGAAACCAAGAATCTATCGTCCTTGTACTTGATGGAGATGATGGGCTTTTAGGCCGTAATGCCTTACAAAACGTATATGAAAAGTACACGAATGAAGGAGCTGATGTAGTAATTGGCAAAATGTATAGAGCCGATAAACTATCTGCCCATTACAAATATACACCTGACTTTCTATATCCAAGACGAAAAGGAGGCAACGTCTGGCAACACCTTCGAAGCTTTAAGAAGTACCTGTTCGATTCCTTGAGCATATATGATTTAAAGGTTCAAGTTTCTACCCATACTACAGATGCGCTTCTAAGCCGTAAACTTAGCCACCAATTCGTATTTCCCGAATACTGTGGAGATTTTGCCTATATGGTTCCGATTGTAGAAATGTCAAAGAAGCCCCTATTCATTAACCACTTCAACTACTACCATGAAAGGACAACTCCTTCTACGCCAGAGATTAAGAATGCAAAAGAAAAGATAATTGCAGCATTGCTCAATAAGCCAAAGAAAAGCCCCGCAGATGTTTTTAAAGGGAGAAAAACCTTCTTGCCCAACTTATCTAAAGTAGAGATTGACTTAACGTATCACTGTAACTTAAAATGTGTCAATTGTAATCGTTCCTCTACCCAAGCTCCCACAAATAAAGGAATGGAACTCTCTCAACTACAAAACTTTGTAAGGGAGTCCATTGAAGTAAGGAAAAAGTGGGAGCTAATCAACCTGCTAGGAGGAGAGCCCACTTTACACCCCCAATTCTTAGAAATCATAGCCCTATTACTGTACGAATACATCGATAAATTCTCCCCTAAGACAATCCTACAAGTAACGAGTAATGGCTACGGAAAAACAGTCCAAGACCGTTTAGCAGCTCTACCCAAGCATCCTCAACTCATCATAGACTATGCGTCATTCAAAGACTCTAGAAAGGTTCCTTACTTTAGCCCCTTCAATGATGCCCCCATTGACAAAGTGACTCCTCATACACAAGAATACCATAAAGGCTGTTGGGTAACGTCATATTGTGGAATTGGCCTAAATGCTTTAGGGTACTACCCCTGTGGAGTTGCTGGCGGAATTGATCGGGTTTTTGGATTCCATAAAGGCATTCAACACCTAAAGGATGTGGACGCATCCATCAAGAGCCTACTCACACACTTCTGTCAATTCTGCGGAAACTTCACAGATTATGCAGCCAATAGAGGAGATTTTATCCCCAGACATGAGAAGGCATTATTGACCAAGCCTGTCATTTCTGCGACTTGGCGAAAGCAATACAAAAAGTACAACCAGAAGTCTACGCATCAGAACAGCAACTCTTCTTCTCACCTATAAGTTATCCTTAGCTAATGCCCACATCCAGTCCTAAAGCAATAATCCTATTAAGTGGAGGCGTTGATTCTACGACTCTTCTTGCCCTTGCGAAACACCAAGGTTTTGACGTATACACCTTATCCTTCGCTTATAATCAATGTAATTCCACAGAGTTAACATACGCAAAGAGAGCATCAGAACTATTCGGAGCAATTCAGCACCTTTGTATCCCTATCCAATTTCATAACTGGGGGCATTCCACCCTTGTTCAATCCCCCAGAAGTTCCTCTCACTATACCCCCGAAGTTAACACATATGTACCTGCACGAAATACAATCTTCCTTTCCTATGCCCTAGCTTGGGCGGAAATACTCCAAAGCAACCATATCTTTATTGGAGTCAATGCCTTAGATTACACGGACTACCCCGACTGTAGACCCTCGTTTATATCAGCCTTTGAACAACTGGCAAGGGTCGCAACGGAAGCAGGAGTAAAGAAAGATCGGCAAATAGAGATACATGCTCCTCTTATCGAAATGGAAAAGGCAGCTATCATCCAACTCGGCTTATCATTAGGGGTAGACTTCAGCCAAACCCAATCTTGCTACCAGCCTAATCCCCAGCATATAGCATGCGGACAATGTGATTCATGCAAGATTCGGCTCGCAGGTTTCGCACAATTAAAGATGCAAGACCCTATTGCCTATCAAACATAATTCTATGTAAAAGAATCCCCTCCACAGGCGAATATTGTGAATCAGCCAAACCCGAATGTTTCCCCCTCTAATAAATATTCGTACTTTTGTGAGGTCAAAACCAGATGTAGCATGCAAAATCCGTATATCCTCACAGTTGACTTGGGGACCTCTGGGCCCAAGGTTGCCCTATTTACACCCGATGGTACTGTTATTGGCCATGCCTCTGAGCCAAATCAGATTTTTCTATTGCCCAATGGAGGAGCCGAACAAAATCCGAAAGAGTGGTGGCAATCCATCAAAAAAGCCATCAAACGGCTCATTTCAGAGACCCATATTGACCCAAAACAAATTACGGCTGTCTGCTGTACTTCCCAATGGTCAGGTACGGTTGCCGTAGACCAAGACGGAGATGCTTTGCTCAATGCAATCATCTGGATGGATGCTCGTGGCCTAGGCGACCTCAAGCCTGTCATAGAAGGATTCCCAAAAGTAGAAGGCTACAACCTATTCAAGCTCTTACAATGGTTGCGCAAAACAGGAGGAGCCCCTTCACGCTCAGGCAAGGACCCTGTTGCCCACATCCATTATATCAAGAACAAATACCCAAACGAATATAACCTGACCTATCGGTTCTTAGAACCCAAGGATTATTTGAACCTTTGCTTTACAGGAGAATTCGCATCATCCTACGATAGCATCACCTTGCATTGGGTGACAGATAATCGGGATATCAACAACATTCGTTATGATGATAGCCTATTCAAGATCACTCAATTGCCAAAGGAGAAGCTCCCTGTCCTCAAAAGTTCTGTAGATGTACTAGGAGTTGTGAAGCAGGATGTAGCACGCGAATTAGGCTTGTCTGATGATGTAAAGGTAGTGATGGGAACCCCAGACGTGCATTCGGCTGCTGTGGGTTCGGGCGCAGTTCAAGATTATGAGGCTCATTTATATGTAGGCACATCCTCTTGGCTCACTTGTCATGTTCCTTTCAAGATGACTTCATTGGCCTATAATATGGCCGCATTGCCCTCAGCTATTCCAGGGAAGTACCTCCTCATGAATGAACAAGAGACTTCAGGGGAATGCTTGGACTTCCTTAAAGATCAATTGTTCTATGCCAAAGATTCCTTCTCGCAAGAAGAAGCTCCTGCCGATTTTTATGAACGCCTTAGCGCAGTAGCTGCCGAATCTCCAGCAGGAAGCAATGGCATCATATTTACTCCTTGGCTCTATGGCGAACGAACTCCTATAGAAGACCATACCGTACGCGCAGGCTTCTTCAATCTATCTTTGGACAATACCCGAGCAGATATTATTCGGTCAGTCATGGAAGGGGTTGCATGCAATGCCCGTTGGTTATTGGAAGTATTAGAGAAGCTCATCAAACAAAAGCTAACCTATATCAACATTGTGGGAGGAGGCGCACGCTCAGATGTTTGGTGCCAAATCTATGCAGATGTATTAAATCGCCCCATTCGCCAAATGGAAGACCCTGTATTGGTCAATTTACGCGGTGCGTGCTACCTCGCCTCAGTAGCATTGGGCTATACCAGCTTCGAAAAAATATCCCGTACAGCTAAGGTACTTAAGGAATATACACCTAACCCTGCGCATACGAATCTATATAATAAACGATTTGCCCACTTTAAAGAGATTTATAAACGAAACAAAACGCTATACAAAAAGTTGAATGCTCATGTATAGGCCTATTCGGCTAGAGACATTCAATCTTATTTATTCACCTATACTATAATTATATACAACATATGGATTTGATGGAAATGGTAAGCAAACTGAATTGGTTAAATCCTACAGTTGCTAAGTTTATAGAGAAGCGTTTGAAATCCATTCCTTTTGTAAAGGCTGAGATTGATAAACAATATGCAGGAGTATTGGCAGAAATTCAAGCCACTCTCCGTCCTTATACAGGAGAATTTGAGACCTATGAGAGCCTTCCTAAGAAAGGAAGAACAAAGGAAGAGATATTGGAAGAGATGCGCGAGTTCAAGAAAAGAGAAGATGGCCGTTGGGAGGATGGTTTTGTTTCGGGCGCAGTTTATCATGGAGATAAAGAACATATCGAATTCCTAAACGAGGTGTATGCACTCAATTCCCAATCGAATCCATTGCACTCCGACCTATGGCCAAGTGCCACAAAGTTTGAAGCGGAAATCATTGCAATGACGGCAACTATGCTAGGGGGTACGAAAGTGGAGGATGAAGTATGCGGTTCGGTTTCTTCGGGAGGAACCGAAAGCATCCTGCTAGCGATGAAGAGTTACCGAGATAAGGCATATGATGAGCGTTGGGTTACCCAACCCGAAATGCTCGTACCTGAAACGGCACATGCTGCCTTCGATAAGGCTTCTAAATTCTTTGGGATCAAAATGGTGAAGATTCCTGTAGACAAGAATTTTCGTGCAGACATCAAAGCAGCAAAGAATCTCATCAACCGCAATACAATAGTCGTAGTAGGCTCAGCTCCCTCCTATCCTCATGGCATCATTGACCCTATACCCGAATTAGCAGCACTAGCTAAATCATGGGGGATCGGCTGTCATGTAGACTGTTGTCTGGGAGGATTCGTATTGCCATTCGCAGAGAAACTAGGCTATGATGTACCACCATTTGATTTCCGTGTGCCAGGAGTGACGTCTATCTCTGCTGACACCCATAAGTATGGATACGCAGCCAAAGGTACTTCTGTGGTCTTATACAGAACTCCAGAACTACGTCGATACCAATACTATACTACTACTGAATGGCCTGGAGGTCTCTACTTTTCTCCTACCCTCGCAGGCAGTAGACCTGGCGGATTAAGTGCTGCTTGCTGGGCAAGTATGCTCTCTATTGGAGAGGAAGGCTATATGGAAGCCACCCAAAAGATATTGAATGCGGCTCAACAAATTAAGGATGGACTAGCCGAGATCCCTGAGCTATACGTATTGGGAGATCCTCTGTGGGTCATTGCTTTCAATTCGGAGAAGCTGGATATATACCGTATCATGGACTTCATGACGAAGAAGCATTGGAACCTCAATGGGTTGCACAAACCTGCTTGTATACATATTGCAGTCACCCTACGACATACCCAAGAGGGAGTCATCGATCGATTCCTACAAGATTTACAAGAAGCAGTGGATTTCATCAAAGCAAATCCTGCTAAAAAGGAAGATGGGGGGATGGCTCCTGTATATGGTATGGCTTCAAGCCTCCCTTTTAGAGGGATGATTAGCGATATCTTGGAGCTATATATGAATGCTATATATAAGGTATAACTGAAAGGATACCTTCGCTTTATGATTAGCTTGTCATACTTCTTCTATGACAGGTTTGATAAGTATGCGCTATTTATATAATAGATTTTTAACTCTTTACCATGAAACAGATCCTCTCTTGTTTACTCATATTGTGCTTCCTCGGTTGGGGCTGTAAAGAAGGCGAATCCTCCTCAACAAACAACAATGATAGCATCGCAGAAACAACAGATAAGACCCTTCCTCCTCGTAGAAAAGGGATTGATGCCCGCACTTTCTTCATGAAGTTACCCAAAGATCCCAATTCGGAGATTCTTTATAAGGATGATTCGATAAGTCGAGCTGATATATTGCACCGTTCAGAGGAGAATCAAAGTCGGGTATTTAGCTATAGAGATAAAGATGCGGATGCTAACTTATTCTTCCGACTATACAATCGATATGATGGCGAGCAGTTTTTCGTTACCGTTGAACAAATGGGAAGCTCGAATTCTTGGATTAAGGTATGGAAATACAATCCTGATAGCGAGACAGTAAGTGAGCATTCCAATGCCCTCCCTACTGTAACAGCCCAAATGTATGTTGATGACCCTACCATTATTCCTGATGACTATCAACCCTCATTCGTGTATTCGTTTGAAGACAAAGATATCCTTATAGACTTATACACATGGATGGATCCCATCTTCGAGAACCATAAGGTCACAAAGGAGGTAAGAATCATATGGGGATCAGAAGGCTTTGAAGTTCAATCACAAAAGCTTCCCTAATATAAAAAAGGGTCGAGGTAATTCAATATGGTACGTCAAGCAAAGCAAATACCTGACTGGTTGCTCTTAGGGGGCATCTCTGCGGTAGCATATATGCTATTTCTAGGGGCTCCTCCCCTATTTGATTGGGATGAAATCAATTTCGCCGAATCTGCCCGCGAAATGATTGTCACAGGCAATTATTTCCAAGTGCAAATCAACTATAAACCCTTCTGGGAGAAGCCTCCTCTATTTTTCTGGATGCAGGTATTCTGTATGCGCATATTCGGTGTCAATGAGTTTGCGGCAAGGCTCCCTAATGCTATTGTAGGAGTTGGTACTATCCTTACCTTATTCCACTATGGTCGCCAACTAAAGAATCAAGCATTCGGACGCATATTGGCACTCCTATACCTCGGAACAATGTTACCCTTTATCTATTTCAAGAGTGGTATCATTGACCCTGTATTTAACCTATTTATTTTCTTAGGGCTGTATCATCTCCTTAGATTCGAACAGCTCTATAAGCTTCACCCTGATAGAGCAATGCATTGTGAGCATCCTTGGACTGCAGGAACTTGGGTCGGCCTCGCAACCCTTACCAAAGGCCCTGTCGCATTACTTGTCACGATGCTTACCTATTTCCTCTACAAACTCATATACGACCGCCTTCGAATACCCATACGACCTGCCCTGAAGTTCTTTGGCATGTGGGCTGGTTGGGTGTTTGTCTGGTATGGTCTTGAAACCGCCATTCATGGGCCTTGGTTTTTAGAAGAGTTCATCAAATACCAAATTGATCTATTCTCCAATCCCGTTGCTGGACACGAACAACCCTTTTACTATCACTTTGTGGTTTTCCTATTAGGTTGTTTCCCCTTATCTGCTTTCACCTTTAGGGCAATGGGGTTAAAGAATTTGGGAGAAACCCAAATGATTACCAAACGCTTTATGATGGTTTGGTTTTGGGTTGTACTCATCCTTTTCTCTGTCGCTACAACCAAGATTGTACATTATTCTTCTATGCTTTATTTCTCAGGTGTTTTTCTATCTGCATTGTACCTATACGAATTTGCACGCGGAAAACGAGAACTGCATTGGGAGATGTACGCAATCCTAGGACTAGGAATATTTGTCTGGGGAGGCTTACCAAGCCTTATCAACTTAGTTGAAAATAATTTGCCCCTCATTCAAGGAATGCTAAAAGACCCGATGGCTGTCGCAAGCATGTCTGTGGAGGTTCATTGGACAGGATACGAATGGGTCATTAGTGCAATCTTTCTCTTAGGACTCATATGGAACCTCCAGCAGCTCAGATCTCGTAAGGTGATTGTTTTTTTATGGTTTCAAGTACTATTCGCAAGCCTATTTATCAACCCAACCTACAAATGGATCGTTCCTAAGGTAGCTCTGTATACCCAAGGAGCTCCGCAAGCGTTCTTTTCCAAACTTGCAACAGAAGATGTATATCTCGCAACAGCCTACAAGAGTTATTTACCCTATTTCTATGGTCGAGTTCGATTAAGCGAAAACCCAAAGGCACAAGACTTGCAGTGGTTGCGAGAAGGTGAAATTGACAAGGATGTATATTTAGCTGCTAAGGTTATCCAAATTGACGATTACTTCCGTAGCAATTATCGACAATTTGAGCAGCTTTATGAGGAGGGTGGCTATGTCTTCTTTAGAAGGCGAGCTCCTGTACAACGGTTCGGAGAGGTATCTAACCCTTTATCAACTCATTGACTAGCAATCAGAAAGAAATAGTAGATGTCTGAAGTATCACAGAACGATGTGGTAAGCCAATTAAAAATCCGTCGTGTACTATGGCCTGTCTTAATAGGGCTGACTGTGGCGGGAGGCTTGATGTATCGAGAGTTTGACCCCAAAGCTTTTCAACAAATTTCATGGACGTGGCATGTAGCTGCATGGATTCTCGTAGGGTTTTGCGCAATGGCTGTACGAGACCTTTTCTTCATTTTACGAATGCGCCTTATGACAGATCGGCAGCTTAGCTGGCGAAGTGCCATTCAAGTGTCTCTTCTGTGGGAGTTTTCTTCTGCAGCTACTCCTTCTATCTTAGGAGGAGCCCCAGTTGCTGCATTTCTGTTGATTAAAGAGAAGATTGCAGCAGGGCAAAGTGCTGCTATTATCTTTTTTATCATATTCATGGACGAACTCTTCTTTACATTAGCAGTACTGTTCGGATTTTTAACCGTAGGATATGAACCCATATTCCAAACCTTTGGAGGTTTTGGAGCAGAAGGCTCGCTCCTTGGGCAAGGCCTCATGGCAACCTTTATCACTGCCTATTCCATTATCTCTGTATACACTTCGTTCCTCGTATTTGGTCTGTTCATAAGTCCTAAAACCATCAATAGATGGTTAAAGAAAATCTTTATGGCCAAATGGCTAAAGCGATGGCGATCAGGAGGTTTTCAAGTAGCAGAAGACTTACTACATGCCTCCCGAACATTTGCGAATAAACCGCTTTTCTTCTGGGTAAAAGTCGTTTGCTTAAGTCTACTAGGCTGGAGTGCTCGGTACCTAGTCCTCAATTGTCTCGTGGTCGCTTTCTCTAATTCGCCTATCGGTTTCTTCGATCATCTTATGATCTATGGCCGAGAAGCAGCTATGTTTGTCATGATGATTGTATCTCCAACCCCAGGGAGTTCGGGGGTCGCAGAGTTCTTGTTCTTAGAACTGCTCTCAGATTTAAGCCCCACCAATTTTGGAGCCGCTATGGCATTCATTTGGCGACTCATTACCTACTATCCTTACCTACTCATTGGTATTTTCCTGCTCCCTCGCTGGATTCGAAGAGTATATGCCAATGCCAAAGAGCCGAAGCAAGAAGCTCCTACAGCAGTGGTAGAAAAGCAGAAAGTACCCAATGAAGGCTAATTTGTAGCCGAACTATCGTTATCGTCCTCCCAATACTTATTATAGAGGAAGTTCATCAATAAGAGAATAGATCCTACTCCTAACAATACTAAGGCCTTGATGAGTGTCGTACTTTCAGGTATCACCCGAACAACCAGGAAGATAACCGAACTAATAACCCCCGTCATAGCTGCATAACGGAACGAATTGTCTCTTAATAGTATGCTAAAAACAAAGATGACAAAACTCTCAACTACCCATAGTAAGGTAAGTACAGATAACTTGTCATCAAATGCTCCATACAAAAAGACTGACACAGCCACAGAAGTCGGATAGATTAACCAATATAGTTTATACTTAATGACCGATTGTGTCCAAGGGCGATACAAAGTGGCGGGAAAGGCCTGAGGTATTTCTTCCAATTTGGCGAACGCAGCAAACATATATAGGAACACAAAACATAAAACGAGGGCTCCCATAGCTGTAATCCATTCTGGCTGAAGGAGATTCATAGGATCAGGCAATTCAATATTGGCCACAAACATCAATTGGAAAAGGCTTATCCAACAAAACCAAAGAGCGTAAAAACGCAATCGATAGAAGATTGTTGGCTTTAGAACAATACCTATAGTGAGCAAAATACCCGCAACTAATATCCATGTGAATGGCTCAGATACGGCCCTCACCTCCCAGCTAATCATAAAAGCGATCATTAAGACCCCAACCTCTAGTAATAGGGGTCTCACATTAAGCCAACTTTTGTAAATAGGCTTCTTTTGAGGCACAGGAATAAACATCCATACTCCCCAACTCATAATAGCCAAAAGTCCTAGCCATATGTGAGCAGGCAATTGTAAGAAAGTCATTGAGGAATGAAGATGCATAAAGAAGTAACGGCATATCAACAAGATACTTATCCCATAACCTGCTTGTAATAAATACTTATCTGTATTGCCTTTATGTTGTACATATCTCTCAAATGCGAGCCCTTTCGCGTTTTGATAATACGATCGAACTTGCATTGCTGCTAACCAGAATCCTGCTGCTATCCCTATATAAGCAAGACTTGGAGCGAACTCTCCAAAGCCTCCTAATAGATAGTAGCCATATACTCCTGCATTAAACATCAAAAATCGAACACCTAATCTTCTACGGTGCGTATCTAAGCGTTCAACATACGACCAATAGACAGCCAAGATACTTATCCCAATTACAGGCAAGGCTTGTAAAATCATCAGGAAAGGCTTCTTAAAAAAGAAGTGCCGCTTTACCCCATCAAATAGATATTCAATGTTCCAATTAAACAAGTGATAAAAAATAAGTGCGATGACCAGGCCTACCCATATTCCTCGAGACTGAATACGTTGGCGAATAAATAGTAAAATGGCAAATAGCCCAAAGCCAATATACTCTGCACATAGCCACATTTGATGCCATGAGTCACCAAAAGAGGCACGCTCTTCATATACATACATACGTGCATGTATATAGATGAAAAAAGCAAAAGCGGGTAATACAAACCCTAATAAGAAGAAGTGTTTATCTCCTATACTGCCTTGTGCTTTCTTGGAGTAAATATGATATATCAGCCCTCCAGTCAGCGCCAACAATAAGATAAATATCCCGTTCAATCCTAAATCAACAGGGAGATCAAACGCATAAGTTGTTGAAAGGAGTTCGAATACATAGGCAAGCAGAACAATAGGAGCTAAAGCATCAACGATATGATGTGCAATCCCCATTAATATTTTTTCCCCACGTATATTCATAATCCCGACAAATCCCATCCATGCAAACCAAGTGAGAGTTACCAATAGGAACCAGTTCAAATTGAGATTCACCATCGTCAGTATGCCTGCAGAGAGTAAAGTTTGCCCCAAGAGCATATCAATATGGTATATTCGACGAATATCATATCGCTTCGCCAATTGTGCCAAAGCGAATAATCCCACACCCGCTCCGAAGAAAAAGACAGGATAACGTGCCTCAAATAGAATGTGAGGAAGGACGTTGCAAACAAGTAGTATTGCGTTCAGAAGATGTGTATAAACCCTTCCCCAAGATACATTCGTTCCTTTACTTGCAAGCTTCTCATCTGCACTAAGCTTATAATTCACTACAATAGCCAATACCCCCAAGCCGACTCCACAAAACATCCCCACAATATTGTCAATTCCTTGAATATCTGTGGCGACATACCAATATAAATGAAAGATAGCCCAAGAACCGATTAGTGCGGCAAGCTTTGGATACCAAGGGAATGGAATAGCGACCAACATACCATATGCAATAACAATCGCAGAAATTGCAAGCGTTAAAGGGGTTTGAATCGGTACAGCTACTGCAAATAAACTGATAAGGATATGGATATAGTTCAATATCCCTTTTTTGTTCAGATAGCCAATTAGCAGATTCGTAACTATTCCTACAACCAATATGAGAGATGCCCCTGGCTCATTAGGAAGCCATTTCAACGCATCAATATGACCAGCTCCTAAACAACCGAACAGAAATATTGCAACAGCACTACTCCGCAACCATGAAATCAAGGGAATCCATTTCTCCTCTTTCTTTAACAAAAAGCTAGTCCCTGCAATCCCACCAGCTAAACCACACAACATCAAAAATCGAAAGAAAGGGCTCACTTTGTAGGCAGCATACCCTCCTAAAAATCCAGCTCCAATAACCAAGATAATTGCCCCCAATACACCTGTCCAGTTCTTGTAGAGCATTTCCTCTATCCATTGTAAAGTCTCATTCTTAGGCTTCTTCTGAGAAACAAATGTAGAAGGCCTCTGTATACGGGGCTTCTGTTCTGGACGCTTTGTAGAAGAATGAACTTGCGGTTTAGAAACAGGTGTGCTCTTTTGCTCCTCAACCACAGGAGTGTCAATAGGCGGTGTTTCCTTTTCTGGAGTTACTGTAACAGAAGGAGTCTCTTTAATTTTTTCATCCTCAGGTTTCGCTACATGTTGAGAAACTTCTTGCGTAAGCAATCGCTGTATCTTTTTCGATTGGCGGTCAACAACTCTTTCTAAACCTAAAATCTTCTTTCTCAGTTCATAAATTTCTTTCTGAAAAATGGAAAGACGATTCTGCGATTCATTAGAACGCATCCATAGAAAAATGATTGCAAAAAGCGTAATTACCCAAAGGATTGGCATAAAAAGGAGTGTATAATTTAGATGAAGATCTGTTTAATAAGATAGCAGATTATTATGAGAAACCCAATTTTAAAGGATTCTCTCCAATACTACTTAATATAACGGTCTAATACCTAAATGAGCTTATCCATCTAGATGAGATTATTCACATCAGAAGTGAATTTTTCTATCCCCTAATCATTACTATTATCTCACATTTCATATCTATTCCTCTTATTTGACAGGAGCATAAAAGTATCGTCAATGACAGAATCCTCCCTTCAATGAGTTGTTAAATTAATCGTCTGTTTTTATATTCGAATGATACCACCAAAGCGCGACAAACAACGACACATATGCTACTCTTCTACCATTGCCTTACCCTTCTTCTGACTATTGGTATGCCTCTCCTTATATTCATAGGATTGAAGAAAGTCTTAAGTCGTACAACAATATCAGAGACCCAACAGCATCAACTATGGCGTCGATTTGTCGTCCTTACAACTTCCTATCTCATATTTGTAGGGATTATATCTTACATGGGATTCCTAGCATTCGGCCCTCTTCCACCACCAGCCTTCATTCTTGTAACCCTCACCTTAATTGTTTTATTGCGCTTAATCTATTCTAAACGAGCCAAAGAATTGGTACTTGTTACTCCTGCCATTTGGCTCATCGTCATACAGAGTTTTCGAATTCTTGTGGAGATTGTTCTCTGGGGACTTTATCAATATGACTTAATTCCTATCCAGATGACATTTGAGGGACGGAACTTTGATATTCTAGTAGGTTTAACCGCACCCATTATTGGGTATTATTGTTTCATACGAAAAAGTTGGCCTGAAAAAGTGGCGTATTATTGGAACATTGGGGGGCTGTTCCTATTGGCCAATATTGTCCTTACAGCCATTCTATCTATGCCCATTCCTATACGAGTGTTCATGAATGAACCCGCCAATCGATATATCGTTGATTTTCCCAATATTTATATTCCACTCCTCTTTGTACCTATTGCATATAGCATGCATCTTCTCTCCATTCGCCAACTAAGAAGTAGATTTCAATAACCTATGCCAAACGTAGTTCCTTTCGACCCGCAAAAGCTTCGAGATACCGTCTACAAAGAACGCTTTTACGAAACATTAGCAAAGGTAAAAGAAGTAAGAAAGCGCAACACATTTCTATCTTATGCGTTGAACCGCCATCTATTTGATGAGTTACAAGACATTTACAACCAAAACCTTACGGCATATGAAGCTTGTTTTGAGAAGAATCATTTAATGTTCGAGGAATTAAAAAAGAGATGCGAAGCCCATGTACAACAACTCCACAAACAACACAAAGAAAAAGCGCAAGATTTATTTGACAGAATAGAACAATTTTTAACTGTCCATACTTATACCGAGAATAAAAAAGCGGAACCGCTCTTACAAAAGTTAGATACTCATATTACTCAAGCATTAAATAAGTATAGAAATTGGAAGATTCTATTAAGTAAATGGGATAAATGCTTGGAAACTATACAAAAAGAGGTTTGGAAAGAGGATTGGAATATTTGGAACGAGCAAAGGAACTCGCTTAGAAATGATTTATATGGGGAATCATTGCCAACAGAAATAGTGGATTGGTTACCAGAAATTGAAGAGAAAAAAACAGCAAAAAGAAAAGCCATTGCATTATTCAAAGCAGAGTTAAAAGAATATCCCGAGTATTTATTGAAACTAGCACAATATGAAGAGGGCTTTGTCTCCGAATTAGAATTTAAAGAATTTCAAAAAAACACACGAAGACGAATTCTACGTAAGAAAAGAATTCAAAATTATGTTATAATTAGTATTGTTCTACTCATATTTGTATCGTTGACTGCTTGGATTTATCATCGAAATGTAACGAAAGAAGAACGAATTTGGACACAAGCAAATAAAGCTGGTCAATGGCAAGTATATATAAATAAGTTCCCTGAAGGCCAATATATAGATAAAGCACGTGATTTACAGGAAAAGGCCGATTGGATAAAGTGGAGAAATATGTCAGCTTACGAAGACTACATTCAGGCGTATCCTGAAGGAAAATACGTAAAAGAAGCCCGAGCGAAACTCACTCTCTATTTGCAACAAGCAGATAGCATTGAATGGCATCATGTCGTCTCCCAAAATACGCCCAGTTCATATGAACATTACCTCAAACAATATCCAGAAGGAGCCTATGTAAAAGCAGCTCAATTAGCCATCCGAGAAAAAACGATAAAGTGGGACAATGCTATTGGGAAAGTCCAATATGAATCTGGGAGAGCCCTCGCCCTCACCTCTAAAAATTCATGTTATGTAGTAGGCAGTAATGAATCCGATGGTTGGAAAGAAACCGACTTTTGGGTTTGTAAAGTAGATAGTACAGGAAAACTTTTATGGGATAAAACGTTTTATGGAGGCGGATGGAAAGATGAAGGGTATGATATAATCGCTTTATCCGAGGGAGGGTGTTTAGCAATTGGATTCGCAGAACCAGAAACTTCAGGGAAGCGAGTTGCATGGGTCATGAAGTTACATCCTTCAGGAACCATGATTTGGCAGAAAAAGTATGATGACGGTTATTTTCACACAGAAGCTCACTCTGTCACATTAACAAGAGATGGAGGGTTCATGATTGGGGGGATAGCTATTGAGAAGGAAGGCGATCCTGCAAATCGTTGGATTCTAAGATTAGATGCAAAAGGAAATAAAGTATGGTCCAAGCGACTAAAAAGTGAGGGGAACGCAGCTATAGAAAAAGTCATTCGTCTACGAAACGGAGCTTATTTAGCAGTTGGAGGAATAGAAAAACAACGAAAAGATCCAGGTAAAGCTTGGGCTTATAAATTTACCGATCGAGGAACTCTCCTATGGAACAAAGTCTATGGAGGCAAAGCGTTTGACTGGGTTTATGATGTCAAAGAAGGCAAAAACCAAGAACTAATGTTAGTTGGTCAAACGCGCTCTAAAGGAGAAGGTAATGATGATATCTGGGTGCTTCGATTGGATACAGAAGGAAGACGTAAATGGGACCAGACATATGGTAGCGCATACCGTGAGGAAGGTCGAGCTATTGCCCACACCGCTGATAACAGTTGGCTTATTGCAGGCCTAGGAGAAATCCCTGGTCAATGGACAACACAGTGGGAGGTCGCAAAGATTAATGATAAAGGAGAACTCTTTTGGCTAAAAGAGTTTGAAGGAAAAGGAAAAGCTGAGGATATATTGATTTGCCCCGATCAGTCTGTACGAGTGGTTGGCAGTATATCCCAACCAAAAGCAGGTAACATAGACTTGCGCTTAGTCTGCTTAGATTGAGAATACTAGCGCTTAACTCGCTAAAGGCCAAAGCTTTAGTGAGTTCATATTGCCAATAGGAAATGAAAACGAATTTAATCGGCATACTGCCTATATTTGTTGCATTACAAATAAACTTGGCCTTTGCTCAACAATTGGACTTCACTTATTATAAAGAAGCCCAAGGCCTAAAAACAGAACTCATCAAGGATATTACACAAGATACCTTGGGAGGGATGTGGTTTGCAACCGATATGGGTCTTAATTACCTGCATGCCGATAAAATTGAGCACTTCTCAGATGAATTACCAAGCAGATATATTAAATCAGTCCTAACAACCAGTTCAGGTCGAGTTCTCTCTACGACAGATCAAGGCCTTATTGAAATACATCCTTATGGAGATCCCATAACATTTGAGGTACTATATGAAGGGAGCAATGATGAAAAAGAATCCAGCAAGCTCTCATTCCCTAAAATGTTATTCGAAGATAGCAAAGGAATCGTCTGGTTTTCAGACAATAAAGCAATCTATAAGTATCAAAATAACGCCTTTGAAACCTTCAAACTAGCCCCAAAAGACAAACCTCAATCCTTCAATCGATCTGTTTCATTTGCTGAAGATGGATATGGCAATTTATACGGATTTACACAAAAAGGTTCTATCCTTCAATATAAAGCACGTGAAGGTACTTTCAGAACGATTGATACCCTTAAACATGGAGAAGAAATTCATTGTGTCACTGCTATAGACGAAGGTATTATTCTCATTGGAACCAATAAAGGTATTATTGAATTAATGCTATATACCAATGGGACAATCTTAAATAAGCGCCGTATCGTATCAGACCTAAATATCTCAACGATTAGTTCCTCTGTGTATTCAGGTTGGTATTTTGGGACATGGTCTCAAGGGCTTTATTTTCTCAGTAGAGAAAAAGACGAATATACATATCTCGAAATCAATGAGCCTGTAATCAATAACATCAATAATATTTACACCAAAGGAATTGAACATGGCTTATGGATTGCGACAGATCAGGGAATAGCCCTCACCAAAAGTAAAACCATTAAAACAATTGCTCCAGACTTGCTGAATGGTTATATACAAGATTGTGCCGCAGGAGATAATAATACCATTTATATTGCCAATAAACATACTATTGCCTCAATTGATGCAGAAAGAGATAACTTGCCCTATAAATCAGTCTATCAGTCTATCGATTGGGAGATTTGGCAAATTGCGCCTGATGGAGAAAAGCTATGGATTGCAGACAATCTCGGGAGGATTCATAGTGTGCAAAATGGCAAGGCAACCCTTAAATATGACTTATCTAAGCAAGGACAAGGGATTCCAGAATTAGAACTTGATTCTCATGGCAATTTATGGGGTACCCAAGATGGTTCTGACGATATTTTCTGCATATCTCCTAAAGGAGAAATTCAATTTTTTGGAAAAGATAAAGGAATTCAATCTCATATTACTTGTATTTATGAAGATAAGAACCAAGAACTCTATCTTGGTAGCCAAGGAGACAATAGTTACTTATACAAATTAAATCCTAAGACAAAGGTATTTGAGAACATCAGTAAGCCTATCCCATTTAAGAAAAATGCAGGGATAATTATTGAAGATATTTCTCGTGACCCTTTAGGGACTTTATGGCTGGGTTCATACTTTGGATTACTTAAGTATGAAAACAATAGGTTGATTCGGGTGAGCTTGGGGAATATGACAAACGAGGATGTCAAAGCAATTGCTGTAGATCAACAAGGGGATTTATGGTTGACCAATAGCCAAGGGCTTCTCAAATATTCGGATGGAGTTCCGATGATTTTCAATGAGAAAGATGGGATGTCTACCAAAGTTACAAGCTATAGAACGCTGATTGTTGATCATGAAAACAGAATCTGGGCAGGAACAAACAATGGAGTAGTATTGGCGAACAATCAATACCGCTATCATACGACTCCTAAACCTAGCCTCATGTATTGGGAACTCAACGGGCGGCAAGAGGCCCTCCCCCAAGGGAAGATTCGTTTTTCAGAGTTATCCAATGCAAAATTCCGCTTTATCAGTCCTATATACCCTCTAGAATTTGTCAAGTATCAATTCAGGTATGCAAAAGAAGGAGCCCATTTAACGGCCTGGAAAGAACTTGCATCTTCCGATCCTATCCCTTTTTCCAATCTTGAAGTTGGGAACTACCAATTAGAAGTTCGAGCTCAACACCATGGAAACTATATCTGGAGTGATGTAACTCGTGTGGCTTTCGAAGTTAAAAGAGTTTGGTACCTCAACTGGTGGGCATGGTTGCTTTTTCTCGGAGGATTTTGGACAATTCTTGGTTTAACCATTCTATGGACAAGTTGGCAGAGCAAAAAGTACCGCGAGCGCTTGGAGAGAGATGTTGCAGAAACAACCCAAGAAGTTAAGGTTCAAAAACAAAAGTTAGAAGTACAAAAACGCAAGCTAGAGATACAGAATGAGCAATTAGCAAAGGTAAATGAGGCTCTTTCGAGTGCCAAACAAACAGCAGAAGAGGCCTCGCAAGCAAAAGCTCACTTCCTCTCGAATATGAGTCATGAAATCAGAACGCCTATGAATGCGGTCATTGGAATGACTAATATTCTCCTCGCAAAAGAGCTTGAAAACCATGTACGTGAAGATGTACAAATCATCAAATTTGCTGCAGACAATCTACTTAGGCTCATTAATGATATCCTAGACTTCAGCAAAATAGAGGCAGGCAAAGTTAGCCTTGAGAATGTAGACTTCAGCCTACCATTGCTTCTCAAGAATCTGCATAAATCAATGCTGATGTTAGCTGAAAAGAAAAACATTTATTTGAAGCTTGATACCGATACATCTTTACCAACAAACCTAATTGGAGATTCTTTACGTATTAGCCAAATACTAGCAAACCTTATCAGTAATGCGATTAAGTTCACAGAAGAAGGGGGCGTTACAATTAAGGTACGGGGTGGAAATGTCCAAGATGGCCATGTAGATGTGCATTTCTCTATCATTGATACAGGTATCGGTATTCCTCCCCATAAACTCAACATGATTTTTGATAGCTTCACCCAAGCTTCTGCTGATACAACCAGAAAGTTCGGAGGAACAGGTTTGGGCCTCGCCATCACAAAGCGTTTACTTGAGTTGCATGGAAGCCGTATTCAAGTAGAAAGTAAAGTGGGAGAAGGGAGTTGTTTCTATTTCACAATGGAAATCCCCATCTCTGATAAAGATACTACAGCTCCCGAAAAAGCACGGAAACTCTTTAGCAGCTTAAAAGGCGTGAATTTACTATTGGTAGAAGATAATGCAGTAAATGTGCTGGTAGCGAAGAAGTTTCTGTTCAAATGGGATATTTCTGTAGATGTGGCAGTAAACGGACAAGAGGCCGTAGACAAGGTTCTCAAGAAGGACTATGATATAGTGCTGATGGACTTACAAATGCCTGTTATGAATGGCTATGAAGCGAGTATATCTATCCGATCACAACCAGAAGAAAAGTATAAGAGACTCCCTATTATAGCCCTATCTGCGTCTGTATTGGAAGAAGCTCAAAAGAAGGTATTAGACTCAGGTATGAACAGTTTTGTGACCAAACCCTTCAATCCTGAAGACTTATACAATGTAATTGCTTCGTATTCTGTCTCTAATACAGTCGAACTAAGTTAATGTTATTATTCTCTACACTTTTCTAAAGCTTCTTCATACACAGACTGAAGTGTTTGAAGCTCTGACCCACTAGACTGGTACTTCCGTTTGAGAGTCCCCCCTAGTTTTTCCGCCTCATTTAACAACCTCCGTCCTTCTTGAACAATAGACTCCTGTTTTTCTTGATCTCCTAATATACTAGCAGCTGATTTTAGTTGTTTTTCCCCTTCACATGTGAGTTTAGCCCATTCTTCTGCATCTTGATGAATCTCATTCCCACAAGCTCCTAATACTAGCATTAGAAACCCAAGGATAAGGGTATATACTTGTCTCATAAAATAGGATATTTAAGTAACGATATAGATGGTATGGTTAGGTTCGTTTTCAATTCGTTAAGTCGTCAACAATCTTGCCATCAAGGCTTTATTAGGTTCGAATAAAGAAGGAAGGGGATAGCTATCTGATTAAGTAGCTATCCCTTATACATTTATCGGATTTCGACAACCTTATTATTCTTAAAAACCACATAAGAGTTCCCATGAAACTCCCATTGCTCTCGATCGCCATCTTTTATGACACCCAGCGGCTCTCCCCATGTCAACTTAACCTGCTCTTTTGTCATACTTGTTGCAATCTTACCAGAACATATCAAGCTCCAAATAATTTCGCTCCCCTCAAAAGCTATTTTGGGATTATCAAATGAGATAAACTTATCAAATGCTCCCTCTTGGGAGAAAGAAGGATCAATATTGGTTCCGCTCATTACAACGTCATGATATGCCAAAGATTTATCAGGCATCTCAAATACAATTCGAACAGGAGCTAATGAAACCCCTTCCTCTACCTTTATGACTTCAGCTGCAAAAAATTTCTTATGGAGTGGGTGTACACTCTTGGTTGCTCCTTGCTCTCCATATTTTTTAAAGCCAAACTCTTTAATGTATACCGTTTTCCCGACCAGTTCTTGAGCTTCCTGCACATCTTTTTGCGCAATCAGGTATTTTATTTGTCCAATACCTTTGCGTTCTAACGCTTCTAAAGCCGATTTTCCCATCATTACACGATATTCAACCAATTCTTCTTGTCCTTCTACCTGAAAGACAAAAAAGGTTCTTAAACCACCAATTCCTTGTCGTTCATCAACCTTTAATAGCGTAAATTTCTTCCCTGCGTATTCATCATAAATTAATTCCGTTTTGTGAAATCCATTTTCGTCAGCATCCTTCTGAAGGAAGAAGTCATACATTTGCGAACCCTTAGATTGGTTCAATGGCAGGAAAAACTCCATGCCTGCTTCAAATCGGTGGATAGGCACATATGTATAGTCCCCAGACAGGCCAACCAATTTATTTTGGCCGAAGGCAATTATACACGGAAATAGAAAGAGAAATAGGAGATTTCGTTTCATAGCATCGAATTTTTAGATTAAAGGTATGCTGTTCACAGTGGAAAAACAACTAGAATCACTTATAGTTAGTACGCATTTTATAGGAGATAAAAATATCTGATTACAATAGATCCTTACTGGAAACTCCTCATCTTCTCATTTATCAAATAAAATGCTGCACTTATCCCTATTTGGAATGCACTTACTCATTCTCAGAAAACCGTATTAGAATACTGCTTATCTTTATGATGTATAATTAAGGTGTGTAAGTTGAGAAGGTATTATTAAAAGGAGCAAAATATTTACTACAAGTTGTGAGCCGATAACCAAGTGTCCAAAGTCAGAAATTTACATTGGCTTGCAGCTTGTAGGTTAATTTTCTTCTCAAGCTCAACTCTCCTTCAAAATTGAATTACACTATTTAAAATATAATATCTAACAATCATGAAGAGAAAGGATTCGAAGAGAAACTGTTAGATATATCCTCTCTACAATCACTATGAAGAAGCTCTCTATGCTCGCTGGTTGAAGCAAATTTATCTATTCATTATTTTAACACACTTAAAACTTTGAATGATAGATATGCTTAGCCAAGCGGGTTTATCTTTTTAGAGCCCCCCTCTTTTCCATTTCTCCTTCTTAGCTCAGCGAGCAATACTTATCTAGTTCCATTTTCAGGATAATAGAAGGCAAAAAACATTGAAGAGCTTACATAGGAAGCTTTTACTTAGTTTTATTTCCATATATCGTATTTTATCCTCTCTTCAACCTCAAACTTAAATAAGCCTTATCATAGGAACAATTATCATAATATGTTTCCTGATTATACCAAAGTGTGGATAACTTTAGCTGCATAAAAAACACTCTTTAAGTAACTGTTAATCAGCATAAAACAATAGGTATTTCTCCAGCCTAAATAACCTTTTATCAGGATAGAATAATAAGAATAAGTTTATTCTATGAATTCAAGAATCTTGTTCTTATCTTCGCTTTCATAAACTACTCCCTTCCTATGATGTCTCTCCATGTGTAAGCTTATAAACTTGATTCCTACACCTATCTTTTGTACGAAAAAATAAAATATCTTACAACAAAAGAGACTCATACATTCTATCAAAGAACAGGGAAATACCATACAAGCCAAAAACCATCTCGAGAAACATATCTACATAAAAAATGAGAGTAAAATACTTAGGTTTTGTTGCATTAATTGTTTGCGCTTTTTGGGTAGGGGCAAATAACTTCCCTTGGTTATCTCAAACAAATGACAATATCAGCAAACAGTTAGGAAGTAAAAAAGCTGTAGATGAGCCCAAGACCGAAAAAAACAATATTGCCTCCAAGCCTTCTAAAGCTCAATGCGAAACGGAAGGCTTACAATATGCTAGTGTAATGGGTGCGTCTATAGGAGAGCAAAAAGACTTACTGAAAAAGACATTGGCTACTTCTGAGAAACAGGAAAATAAATCAACAGAAAAGGCCAAAGCGTCTAAAGAAGAGCAAAAGAAAGCACGCAACAAGAAGAAGGAAAGAAAGCAAAATAAAAAAAACGAAGAAAAGCTTTCTGATAACCTAGTTTCTAAAACCTATGTAAAGACACGAGGAGGTCAAGAAGTCACCGAAAACGTATTGGAGTATAATGCCAATGTGCCAATGAATGAAACCAATCGAGTGCTTAGCCACAATGTCCGATCGGTAGAACCTGCAGTTGTCGCCACACCTCAACGCAAAACACGCTCTCGTTCAAATTACGCGCAAAAATCTGCTCTTCGGCGTTTGCTTCGCAAATATCCTGTTTCATTTAACCGTGACTCTACAAGCTGGAAATATAAGTACTTTTACTCTTATTCTGATGGAAGCCATAAATTCGCATTGCGTCTACGCCAAGCTCCCATCTCAAATAATAATGACAGAACCTTAAAGCCCCTCTCCTACTCTACAATTAAGAAGTATCTTCCAACAACAAAATTCTTCCAAGCAGAGGTCATTACCCCGTTTGCAGACTATAACAAAGGCTATGTTAAAATGCTTGTTTCGGCAAATGGCTCTTATGGAGAAGATATTCGATTTACATTGGCTCCTTCCTTCAAACGCAATGTCGATTACAACTTTTTAAATCAATTTAGAGGAATCACATTCGCGAATGAAGCAGAGCAATCGAAGTTCTGTGAGGAAGTAGTGCAAATGTTTATTGGGGTATTACAATACAGAGAACGAATCGAAGGGCAATCCCGAGAAGGTGACAATCTTGTGTTTAAGATTTCAGGGTACTACAAAGACAGCCGAAGTATCACCTTCAAGTGTAATGGTCTATCTCTACAAGAAGTTGTCATAGACTTTACCGATGCTGTGATCTAGTAAATACCTAGATAGAAATATTCGATACAATCATTGTATCATAAAAATGGTTCTTTCCCAAGTATAGGAAAGAACCATTTTCATTTTCATAGGTATCTCCTACCCTACCGATTAAGGATTTTCTTCGTTCTAAAAGGAGATTAAGACGAACAATGTATATTATCTGCAAGTTTTGAAACTTCATACTAGTTGTTTCCCTTGGAATTAAATAAATTTTCGGATATTTATACCATCAATTAGAATTGTAAATCTATATTAACAACAGATCTATGGGCAAAACAAATCTACTCCACAGAATTGGGATTGTGCTTTTTGTAGCCTTTATGGCAGTAAGTGTACAAGTGAGTGCGCAAGCAGGTGGCTCCGATACATATCGTGTATTAATCGCTGCGTATAACCAAAAAGTACCGTTGACTTATTTCAGAGGGTTGGATAATGTATTTGAAACCAACGCATACAATAATAGTATGTACCGCTACTACGTAGGAGGCCTCTCTAAAGCAGATGCTGAAACAGTGCTTTCTCGTGCCAAAGAATTAGGTTTTGACTACGCACGGGTTGTGGCGGAAGAAGATATTCAAGAAAGAGCTAAGCAATGTTGTATCCAAATGGAACCTGTTGCAACAAGAGATGTTACCATCTTTGGAGAAGGAGAAACCGTTACGGTGCAACACGTATTCTTCGATTTCGATAAATCAAACCTAAGACCAGACGGTATCAATCAATTGAACAAGCTTTATCGAATCATGACAGACAACCCAAATTATAGTGTTGAACTACAAGCGCATACAGACGCTAAAGGAACAGATTCTTACAATATCGCATTGGCACAAAGAAGAAAGAATTCTGTAAAACAATACCTTGTAAACAAAGGTATCAGCGCGTCAAGAATTACGTATCAAATCTTCGGAGAAAGCAAGCCTATCGCTCGAAATACTGCTGTTGATGGCAACGATAGCCCTGCAGGAAGACAATTCAACCGACGAGTTGAACTAGTGGTTCAAGAACAAGGGCAAGCTGTAAATGTAGTTGAAGAGATTATCGTTCCTGAATATCTCCAAACAAGTAACTAACATTTTCCTACCACCTATGAAAAAAGGGAATACCGATAAATGGTATTCCCTTTTCTTTTGCCCATAACCAATTGTCAGCACTGTTCGTACGACTACCCAGCTGGGTAGTCGAAGGTCAAGTACCTAGCTTCCATATATAATACCAATTCTTGCTGAAATTTGATATTATATTAAGCAACGCTTGAGTACCACATGCCCAGTTGGGTATTCGAAGGTCAAGCGCTTGAGTACCGTATTCCCAGCTGGGTATTTGAAGGTCAAGCGCTTGAGTACCGTATTCCCAGCTGGGTATTCGAAGGTCAAGCGCTTGAGTACCGTATTCCCAGCTGGGTATTCGAAGGTCAAGCGCTTAAGTACCGTATTCCCAGCTGGGTATTTGAAGGTCAAGCGCTTGAGTACCGTATTCCCAGCTGGGTATTCGAAGGTCAAGCGCTTAAGTACCATATTCCCAGCTGGGTATTTGAAGGTCAAGCGCTTGAGTACCGTATTCCCAGCTGGGTATTCGAAGGTCAAGCGCTTAAGTACCATATTCCCAGCTGGGTATTCG
>Ga0163111_10000057_pt1 | contig 66293 bp, 41 predicted proteins | sample CRUFie1St18metaG_FD_109645 | JGI IMG/M metagenome (GOLD analysis project Ga0163111, IMG submission 109645) | Marine microbial communities from the Costa Rica Dome - CRUD Field 142mm St18 metaG | ecosystem: Environmental > Aquatic > Marine > Oceanic > Photic zone | place: Costa Rica: the Eastern...
AAATGGCATAGTCTTCTGAATTTTGATAACTGTTGATTGTAATTTACGGCTTTGTGCCAATATTTCCAATTGCTTATTGCACTTTAGTAGGCGTTTGTGGTCGTCTTTGCAGACTGACAAGATCTGTTTCACAATATCTCGAATGGCTTCATCATTTGTTGAGGTACCAAAGTCAGCTAGAATCGCGAAGATATTGACTTCTGGAATCGCCTCTGTAAGAAAGGTCTTGTAAGAACGCTTTCTCAGGTGAATAACCTTATAGGTAGGTCTCTGGTTCTTAGGGGCAGATTTCATTCTATTGGGTGGCTTATCCCCTAGGTAAAATACATATTGTAAGATATCGTATTTGTATCCTTGTTGTTCCCATAGCAATGCTTTATACATCAACTCACGTGTATACATATTGGATACGTCATTGGTCTGAAATTCAATGTGGAGAATATCGACTTCTTGGTTTCGAGTGACTTTGGCAACAAAGTCGGGTCTGCGTTCGATTGTCTTTTGTAACTCTAGGGTTACGGGTTCGGCAGCGTCCATTGGGAGTTTCAATAGCTCACTGGCGAACCTCAGCGGAAATAAAGGAAGGTTTTCCTTTATGATACTATCATAATTGTTTCTCATGATTTTGAGGGTTTTCCAAGGTGGAAATCCTGAGCTATCGAACGCTTGAAACCGATGAGAATAAGGGAGCTTTCACCCTTATTAGTCGAATAAAATGCAGGATGATCAATGAATTTTTTGCATTTTTTTCATAATGGGAGATAAGGCATTGATAATCAGAGAATCATGATAAAATAAAGTATTTCGTATATAGTACTAAAATGCCCTTGTTAAGGACATCCCCTACGGGAGGAAGGTAGAGCGGGTAGGCATTCCTAAAAGCAAAGAGTATAGTATGACGATGGGTCAATGGGTTCAAATAAACCCATTGACCCATGTATAATAGTAGACAATTGTTTACAGAAAGAAGTCTGGGAACAATTTATCTTTGAAAGCGGGATTAACTAAATATTGATCTAAGTTTGTAATGCCTTCAGCCATCAAAACCTCATCATCAATAAAGAAATTGCCTGTGCAATCTCCACTGTTTCGAGCTAGGACATAGGCTGCTGCATCAGCCATAATTTCAGGTGTACGAGAACGCTGTACCATGACCTCCCCACCTAGCATATTCCGAACGGCAGCTGTTGCAATTGCCGTTCGAGGCCAAAGCGCATTTACCGCTACCTTCTTCTTTCTAAACTCCTCTGCCATCCCCAATACACACATACTCATTCCATATTTTGCCATCGTATAGGCCACATGGGGCTTAAACCATTTTGGATCCATATTGAGGGGAGGCGAAATATTGAGGATATGTGGATTGTCTGCCTTTAATAAATAGGGCAAACACTTTTGAGAAGTCATGAAGGTTCCGCGTGTATTGATGCTATGCATCAAATCATATCGCTTCATGGATACCTTTAGGGTAGGGGATAGGTTGATTGCACTAGCATTGTTGATGAGAATATCAATCCCACCAAATGTTTCTACTGCTTGCTTGATAGCATTCTCTACCACCTCTTCAGAACGAATATCCACTTTAATAGGCAATGCCTTTCCTCCAGCGGCTTCCATCTCTTCGGCCGCCGTATAGATAGTGCCTGGTAGTTTCGGATGAGGCTCAGTCGTTTTGGCTGCAATAATGATATTTGCACCTTCTCGCGCCAACCGCAATCCGATGGCTTTACCAATTCCTCGGCTCGCTCCTGTAATAAATAATGTTTTTCCTTTGAATTGAGACATATATATATGCTATAGTGCTAACAGAAAACTTCCTCACCTACATCAATTGTCAGTACCTCATTATCTGTAAGGCGTGTACTTAGTCCTAAGGTCTTGGGTACCTCGTAGGCAAAGTAGAATTTCATGGTGTGAATTTTACTTTGGTAGAAGGCATAGGCTTCTGCATTCATTCGGCTTGTAATCAATCGTTCTTTTGCAACTGCCGCTTGCTTGAGCCATTGCCATGCCACTGTGATGATGCTGAACATCTCCATGAATAGCGTCGCATCTGCAAGGTATCGTTCATATTCTCCCTTCATCGCAAAGGGAATCAAGTGCATACTCACCTTTTGCAAACGCATGAGCTCCCCTTTGAGCATCTCTGCGTATTTCTTTAGTTCGGGATGTGTTTCAGCTCGGGTAATGGTCTTAAGAACTTCTTGGTGATAGAGCTTGGCAGATTTGCCTCCACCTGCAACAACTTTACGGCCTAGCAAATCAAGGGATTGAATACCTGTTGTTCCTTCATAAATAGGCGTAAGTCGGATATCCCGATAGAGTTGTTCCAATGGAAAGTCCTCACAATAACCATATCCCCCTAAGCATTGTAAGCCATTGCTCACAGATACGACTCCCGCTTCACTACCATAGGTTTTCGCGACAGGCGTAAGCAATTCCAATAGGTCGTGATACCGTTTGGCTTCCTTGCCTTCTGCTGCATGTGCCAAGTCACTATATTGGGCGCATTGTAGCACGAGAGATAAGCTTCCTTCCGTTAATGCTTTTTGGAGGAGAAGCATTCGCTTAACATCTGGATGCTTGATGATAGGGATTTGGGTAGTTTGCTTTTTGAGGTTGGATAGGGGCTTCCCTTGTGGGCGCTCTTGTGCATATTCCAAGGAAGCATAGTAGGCTGCTGATCCTAAAGCAGCTCCCCATAATCCGACAGCAATACGGGCTTCATTCATCATTTGGAACATATAAGATAAGCCTTTGTTAGGCTCTCCTACAAGATACCCCCGACAATCGCTCTTACTACCCATATCAAAGTGTACAGCGGGGGTCGCTTTTTGCCCCATTTTATGATAAATCCCTAGGGTCGTGACATCATTGTCGACTAAGCCTCCACTGCCATCAGGTCTGTATTTTGGTACAACGAATAGCGAAATCCCTTTTGTTCCTTTAGGGGCACCTTTGATTCTCGCTAAAACGAGGTGAACAACATTGTTTGTATAGTTATGATCTCCACCCGAGATAAAGACTTTTTGCCCTGTCATCTTGAAGTAGCCTTCCTCTGTTGGTTCGGCTGCTGAGGAGAGGAACGAGAGAGCACTTCCTGCATCTGGTTCGGTAAGAGCCATTGTGCCTTGCCAATCTCCTGAGAGCATATGGCTTAGATAAGTATCCTTAAGCTCTTGCGATCCAAAGTTTAAAATTAAGCGGGCTGATCCTGTGGTGAGGCCTGTATATCCTGCTGCTCCATTATTGGCAGCTAAGAATATAAACGTAGTTGCTGCTAAGATAATATCAGGTGCTTGCATACCACCAGACTCTAAAGGGAAGCTTGCATCAATCCATCCCCCTTCTTTCATGGCTTCTATGATAGCCTTTATTTGTGGATGTACTGTCACCTTACCATTCTCATAATGGGGGGCTTTTCGATCCATGTCTGCAAAGTGAGGGAATAGATGGGTATCCGCCAAATCTTTGGCAGCGTCTAACATCATTCGGAGAGCCTCTCCATCTAGGTGCTCATAACGAGGGTAGGAGAGTAGTTGGGAGGAGTTATGCACTTCTTCAAGTAAGAAGTGCAGATTGCGCATACTGAAATATGATTTAGCCATATAAATGCTCTGCGTTTCGATTCATGAAAAAAATAGTCTGCTTGCAGAGCAATATACAAAACCCAAACAAAATCTCAAATAAGATCAAACCGAATATAGGGCGATTCTCTTAGGATATAAGGTGCTCCTATTCTACAGGAGGGAGTGCTACTTCTATCCAGATATGAGGATTCTGGGTGGAATATACCCGAAGGCACAATTGCTCAATATCCCCTTTTACCTTTACCTTCATACGTTGGATGGCATTAGACGATAATTCATCTGATTGCCATTCTTTTATGGCCTTCCCATCTAAGTTGCTTAATATTATACGATAGTAATCTGTAGTTGTGCCGATATTTTGCATGCGGAGGATTTGGGGACGTTTCCCTTTGGGAGCAAGTTCCCATTGTGCCGCTACTTGTACGGGATATAGAGAGTATGTCCAATGATCTCGGTAATTCGCTTGTATATCTTGCCACGGTTCCTGCGGATGCTTTCGAAACTCGTGCTTACATGACCAAAGCAGTCCGTCTTTGGGAGATACCCAAACCGTTCTCGGAATTGACCCCATACAACCTACTAAACTCCCATCTTCCAGTACATCAATATCCCCTTTGGACTCCGACCAAGACTCTCTTCTCATGCCAAAGTTCAGGGGGAAACGGAAGTGAATATCTCCCTGCTCATTTATATTATCAGGCATATTGATGATTAAAAGACTCGAAAGGGTATCCTCACCTTTTCCTGTTGCATTATCATATAAATAAAGGTGGCTACCTATGGTGTGAGGAGAATGTTGCATGTGGAAAAAGCCATTGGCAGAATGGGCTTCTCCCGAAGGTTGCTTCCTCCCGAAACTGTGAACAATTGTGCCTTTTTGTTTAGCTATTTTTACAATGCGGTCAATGTATCGAAAGGAAGCATAGATATACCCCGTTGCTTCATTATAATGGAAGCCATTCAGGTGAACGGGATTGTCTTTTAGGCCTGCTTCATATACATCCTCGTCCTTAAGATGTTGGAAGCTCTTCCAACTCCAGACAACTTCCCCTTTTCGGTTATATTCGATGAGGGTTCCGTATCGAACCAGTAGAGGGCCTCGGGCTCCTTTGGGTTGATGGTTGCGGAACTCATTTCCTGCAATCATGATATTTCCATTTGTTAGATACTGGAAGTCATGGTGGTAATGCTCTATGCTATCTCCTGATACTTGCCCATCATCTGGAGCCCTCCAAACGAGTTCTCCTTTTAAGGTTCGTTCCTCAAATACCAGATTCTCATTGCCTTGCCGTCTCCCTCTTGGTCGGAAATATGCGATATTTCCATTATCTAACAGTTGTAGGTTAAATAATCGTTCGACTGTATCATTAGGGAAAGCCCAAATCGGAAGGCCTTTTGCATTGATGAGTACAGCAGGTTTATCAACAAAGAAATAAGGGGCATCGGAGCCTGTATAGGCTTTTTCTATTCGATGTCTAAATTGTGTAGAATCGGCTCGTGCAACTTGCTTGATAGAGAAGGAATGAATCGGAGATTGGTAGGTTTCTTCGGTATCTTTGAAAGCAATGATTTGCCAGTAGTATTTCTTTCCATAGTGTAGACCTTCGCGAACTATATAACTGCTTTGGTCATGGACACGAAAGCTTAGTAAAGCTTGCCCCTTTTTTAGTTGCTCAGAGGTTGAAGCTACTTGTAAAATATAGGTGTCTGCTTGGTATATAGCAGGCCATGCAAATCTAATTTGAGTGTAGGTAAGTGTTTCATTATCAGGTGGAAAATGCTGCGCTACCCCCTCATAATGAGAGAATAGTCCTATGCTAATAAATACTAGCATGACAATATATTTGGGCAAAATAAAAGGCTTTATGCCGTTCAGGTTGATATTGTAACCGTTCATGTTTTGCAGTTGTATCATTTTTTTATTACTGGTAAAATTAGCTATCTTTGTTTGGTATCATATAGCCTGAAAATAATTTTTGGTTGGTTACATACCTGCGAACTTTTGTATAACCTGTAAAGAATGAATACCATTAATACCTTTACTAAAATCATTATACTACTCGCTCTTGTTTGTAGTGTCTCAATCACTTCTGCATCCCACTATATGGGGGTTGACATTACCTATGAGTGTCTAAGTAGCTGTACGTATCGTATTTATCACGTTACGTATTATGACTGTACAGGATCAGCCACAACGAGTCTGCCTGGACCACCTGCTGCCCCCTCCACATTTGCTTTCGATATCAATGGTACAGGAGCTGGATGTACAGATCCTACCCCCATTGGAGGATGGCAGTTTGTTTCTTATACGGAAGTAACGCCGATTTGTGCGACTTTCCAAACGGCTTGTACCAGTGGAGCCTCTTCTATCAATGGGGTACTAGAAGCTGTTTTTTATCAAGATTATGATTTCTGTAATGTAAACTGTCCTACTTATACTATTGAGTGGGAGACTTGCTGCAGAAACTACTCTATTACTTCTGGTGCTTCTGGAGATGGTATTTATTCTGGTTTGACCCAAATTGACTTAGGACTTACTCCTTGTAATAGTTCGCCTCAGTTTACAAACCCACCTGTACCGTATCTATGTTCTGGGCAAACGTTTACCTTTAACCAAGGAGCATTTGACCCAGATGGAGACTCACTTGTATACTCTCTTGGTCCTTGTTTTGATGGCCCTGGACAACAAGTAGGATACAATGCAGGTTACTCCCCAACAGCCCCATTAGGAGCAGGTTGGTTAGTAAACATTAATAGTTTTACAGGAGATATTACGATTACGCCTAATCCTGGAGGGGTTGTAACAGGAGTGCTCTGCGTATATGTGGAGGAGTATAGGGATGGTGTACTCATTGGACAAGTATATCGAGATATGCAGGTGACAGTAATCAACTGTCCTTCCCAAAATGTTCCTCCTGACTCATTAGGCCTACTCAATGTAACGGGAGGTGCGGCCACAGGCTTTACCGTCTTGGCTTGTACCTTTGATCAACTTGATTTTGACATTCCAGTTATTGATCCTGATGCTAACCAGACCATTAAAATCTTTTGGGATCAAAATATTACAGGGGCATCTTTCTATGATGCGGCTAACCCAGCTATACCTGATACTGCAATCGGTACGAGTGCTAACCTTCCTATGGCGCATTTCTCTTGGTTCCCTACGGTGACAGGAACCTATACCTTCTTGGTCACCTTCCAAGATGATGGATGTCCGATTCTAGGGCAAAACCAATACACGGTCGTTATTAATGTGATACCGTGTGCTTTGAACCCCTTTATCCTGACAGATAGGACGGATTGCTATACCCTTGACCTGACTGCCATACCAGGAGGGGGGATTCCGCCGCATACCTATACATGGTCGGGGAATGGTAACCTGAGCCTCAATCCAGGTATCAATCAGCCTTCATTGACCCATACTTATCCTGGGCCAGGTACGTACTATTATACCGTAACGGTATCGGATGATAATGGTACTTCTGCAACGGTTTCTGATACGATCGTTCTCGTCAATACAGCAACTGCAGATGCGGGGCCTGATATCTCGGTCTGTCCAGGGGATTTAGGCACTATAGGTACACCCGCCCAACCAGGCTATACCTATTCTTGGACCGCCAGTCCCCCTATAGGCTTCTCGGGTTCACAGACGGTTGCCCAACCGACGGTGACCCTAAATAATACGACCACCAACCCTATTCTGGTAACCTATACGGTTACAGCCACAGATTCTGTAGGGTGTACCGAGACAGATGATGTTGTGGTTTCCTTTACGCCACGTCCGCCATCCTTATTTGCAGTAACAAATCCTGTTTGTGTGGATGATCCTTCGACTATCGTCTACTCAGGAAATAACCTTCCTGGCAATACATACACATGGGATTTTGATGGAGGTACTCCCGCTGCTGTCAGTGGCCCTGGCCCTCACCTCATTACATGGGCTACTCCTGGTATCAAGACCTTGAGCTTAGTTGTTGATGCGAGTGGTTGTCTATCAGATACGACTCTTGTATCTGTTACGGTAAACCAAATTCCAACTTCTGATTTCAATTTAGATTCTGCTGTTTGCCAGAACAATGTGACGACTATCTCCTATACAGGTAATGCCTCTGCTGCTGCAAACTATGTATGGGACTTCGATGGAGGAACGATTGTGAGTGGAACAGGACAAGGGCCTTACCAAATATCATGGGCAACTACAGGTATTAAAGATGTTCGATTGACAGTAGAAGAGGATGGATGTATTGGTTCAATGACGACTCAACAAATCCAAGTCTTCCTCACTCCTACGGCGACCTTGAGTGTGCCTTCGGGTATTTGTCAAGGGGATATTGGCCAAGTTACTTATACGGGTAATGGTAGCCCGAGTGCAAACTATACATGGGACTTCGATGGGGGGATTGTGCTTGGAGGAGCAGGGCAAGGGCCTTACCTCATCCAATGGCTATCGCCTGGTATTAAGTCTGTTTGTGTACAGGTGACTCAAGACGGATGTCCGTCTCCGCAAGCTTGTCAGAATATGCAGGTATACGCCACGCCTGTTCCATTGATTGCGGCAGTGAATGATCAATGCTTTGATGGCAATTCTTTCAACTTTACCTATGCTGGTACGCCTGGGGTTGATTCATATCATTGGGATTTGGGTACGGATGCGATCCCAACAACTAGTTCTGCTATGAATCCAACGGGTGTGACATACACTACGCCTGGTGTGAAAACGGTTTCTCTCTATGTAGTTGAGAATGGTTGTGTGAGTGATACAGTGGATATTACATTCGAAGTAATTCCTGAGCCTTCTGCCAACTTCACCGTAGGAGCAGGAGCTATATGCCAAGGAGGGTGTATTGACTTTACCTATACGGGATCTCCTGCGTATACAGGACAGGCATACCTATGGGACTTTGGAGCTACGGCTTCGCCTAGTACGTCTACGCTTCAAGATCCAAATTGTGTGACCTTCTTTACGGCGGGTACGGTGACCGTTACTTTGACGGTAGATAATCGAGGATGTATCTCAACTACCACACAAACAATAGATGTATTCCCTTCTCCTGTGGTAGATGCAGGTGCGGATACTTCCTTCTGTGATGGTGAAGGCGGTGCTCCTCTTAATGCAAGTGTGACTGGAGGATTGATGCCATACGGTTATCAATGGACATGTAATACAGCTTCTTGTGGATTAAGCAATGAGTTCATTCCGAATCCACATGCAAACCCAAATACTACCACCCAATATTTCTTACAAGTACAGGACTTCAATGGATGTTGGAGTAATATAGATTCGGTTATTGTAGATGTGATGGCATTGCCAGTTATTGATGCAGGGCCAGATCTTACGATTTGTCAAGCAGGCAATGGGGTTAATCTACAAGCTTCTATTCATGCTTCAAATACTGCTCCTGGTCCGTTTACCTATCTATGGACACCTGCTACAGGTATGAATGCAGGTAATGAGACCTTATTGAATCCTTATGTTCGACCTGATACTACAACGATTTACACCTTGACTGCTACTTCTGTGGAGGGTTGTTCGAGTGTCGTAACTACTTTGGATACGATGAGTACTGTTACGGTCAATGTGAATCCATTGCCTGTTGCTTCGGCGGGTGCGGATACAGCTCTATGCTTGGGTGACACGATTCAGTTGCAAGGATATGGAATCAATGCAGGGCCTGATTATACGTATACATGGACACCTAATGATTCGGCGGCGGCTATTAGTGATTCTAGTGCCGCAAGTCCATTTGTGAGTCCATCGTTTACGACGACTTACTTCCTCGTAGTCGAATCGAATGGTTGTGCGAGTATAGCAGATGCAGTAGAAGTTACAGTCAATACCCTCCCAACGGTTACAACGGGGCCTGTGGTGGATCTTTGCTTAGGCGATTCCGTACAATTGAATGGAGCGGCAGCGGGTGATCCTGATGGCGTTATCTATACATATGAGTGGATGCCACCAATAGGCTTGAGTGATCCAAACTCTGCGAAACCTATGGCATTCCCTGATACTACAACTGATTATACATTAATGGCAGGTAGTGGAGATTGCTTTGGACCTGTAGATGTGATTACAGTGGAGGTTCGTCCGACTCCTGTAGTAGAAATCATCTCGCCAGATACGATTATATGTGCAGGTGACGAAATTGATTTGACTGCTGTTCATACGTTTACTTCTACGCTGACAGCATCACCCGTTAATTATCAATGGTCGCCTGGACCTGCTATTATGAATGGACTTGATTCTGTTGTGACCGTATTCCCGACCTTTACTACAATCTATACGGTTCAAGCAAGCATTGCGGGCTCTTGTCCGACAACTGATGAGATTAAGGTGGAGGTTCGTCCACAAGTGAATGCAAATATCACGGCTGATGCTTCCTCTATTTGTTCGCATGAATCAACCGTATTGCACGCAAATGGGGGAGTAGGTAGTGCTCAGTATATATGGTCTCCTTCTATTGGCTTGAGCGATACTACTTCTCGTGATGTCGATGCAACTCCTGATACAACAACGACTTATCAAGTAATTGTGCAAGAAGGTGTATGTAGCGATACTGCCGAATATACCCTCGAAGTATTCCCAACTCCAACAGCAGACTATTTTGCATCTCAAAGTAGCGGATGTATTGGATTAGAAGTAAGCTTCATTGACAATTCTCAAGGTGCTGATGCTTTGACGTGGGATTTCGGAGATGGTACGGTCATCTTTAATGAGGACAACCCAACGCATATATACACGCAAGCAGGTACATTTGATGTTACTTTGACTACTTCCTCAGCAGGCGGTTGTACAAATACAATTACTTTGACAACGGTTACGGTCACAGATACAAGTTTCGCCGACTTTACATCGAATCCATTAGAAGGCGTTACTCAAGTTTTGCCTGACGCGAAGGTTGAGTTTACAGATCTTTCTATCAATGGAGTGAATTGGGTATGGGATTTCGGTGATGGAGAGACCTCAGGAACTCAATCTCCAACGCATACCTATACCAATGTTGGAGAATACAATGTATCCCTTATTGTGACGGATGTGAATGGTTGTGTGAGTACAGTGGTGCATGGACCTTATATTGTGGTTACACCAGAGGTATTCTTCCCGAATGTATTTACGCCAAACGGTGATGGTCTCTATGATGTATTCGAAGTTCTCTATACAGGCTCTGAGATTTACAATATGTCAATTTATGACCGATGGGGTAATAAGGTTTTCGAAGCTGACTCACCAACAGAAAAGTGGGATGGTACTCGGAACAATGGAGGTACGCCAGAGAAAGAAGGTGTATACTATTATGTTGTGATGATTGGTACGAAAGCATATGAAGGTCATGTGACCCTGATGCGATAATATTCGTACAAAACATAAAAATAGGGCTAGCATATGTATGTATGCTAGCCCTTTTACTTTAGGTATGTTAAGAGAAGGAGTACAAATATAGGAAAAAGGGCTCCCAATCTTATGGATGGAAACCCTTTAATAGTTAGGTTTTCTTTCAATTCTTCCTAAACTACTACTACGTCGGTCGGTAATCTACATATGTTTTATGAATTGCACATAGTCAGTCTTTATCAGTCTATAGGATTATTATATAAGGGATACACTTATTTATGCTGCAACGATGCGTGGAGTTTGCTTGATAGTTGGTGTTATTGGGCTTATTTGCATTAAGTTCGGATGATAAGGCTTAAGCAATTTCGTTAGTTTATTCATGGATGTTCGGTCTTGTAGCCACTGCTTTTCTGCTTCACGAGGAAGGATAAGGGGCATGCGGCTTCCGTGTTTTGTCAATAGGCGATTGGAAGCGACAGTTAAGATTGAGATAGTATGAACCGTCTTTCCTTTAGCCGTTTTCCATAGGTCATAAACCCCTGCGAAACAAAACATTTGTTGGCCAAATAAAGAAACCTGATATTTCTGGCTTGTCATTGGATTTAGGTCTTGTACAAAGAACGCATCGGCAGGTATGAGGCATCGTTTTCTGTGAAGAATGCTCATCATACTATAAGAGTAAAATATTTCTTCTGCTTCAATAAAGTCTTTTCCTTGGGGGAGAGTTGCTTTTCGTTGCCATGCTGGAATCAACCCCCATTGAGAGAAACGCAACTTTACCCTGCCATACTCCATGAATAGAGCGGGTACATATTGGTGGGGTTCATATATATTCCCCTCTAATAATGCTAGATTAGGAAATCCCTTTCTTGTTGAAGTAGGGATACTTTGAAGACTATTGAATGAATAGGATAACAGCATATTTTACCTTTTTATAAATGAATAAACAAACAATACGATGTTAAAAAAATTAGGATTGATTGTTTATAAATACTGTATATCCTTTGTTTGATGATACAAATATACAAAATGTATTAGTATTGTCTATGCTTTGGCTCTATTTTTTTGCATTTATTTTAATATGTTTGCCAATATACTTAGACGAATAAACAAATAGAGACACTTCCCATTCTTGCAAGAGCTTAGGTAGGAATGTTTTTAAGGGAATAACTTGGCAGTGAAGAGAAAGAGGGTATGCACTTCTGCTGGTGTTGGGATAAGGATATTCCTTTTAATTTTTAAAAACATATTAGTTGTGATTCTGATCCTCTCTATTAGAGGCTTTTGTATTCGTTTTTTGTGGCTAAATTTATGATAATCAGTGTTTTATTTCTGCCTCGAGTGTTTGATAAATAAAGAAAGGTTCTTCTTTTTAATATGTTGCCAACAGTGCAGGGTTTCCTATACAGAAGTGTAGAGACGAGGTTGGGTTTGTAGTGCCCGCTCTACAAAAGTGTAGAGCTGAGGTTGAGCTTGTAGTGCTTGCCCTACAGAAGTGTAGAGACGAGGTTGGGTTTGTAGTGCCCGCTCTACAGAAGTGTAGAGCTGAGGTTGAGCTTGTAGTGCCCGCTCTACAAAAGTGTAGAGCTGAGGTTGAGCTTGTAGTGCCCGCTCTACAAAAGTGTAGAGCTGAGGTTGAGCTTGTAGTGCCCGCTCTGCAGAAGTGTAGAGCTGAGGTTGGGTTTGTAGTGCCCGCTCTACAAAAGTGTAGAGCTGAGGTTGAGCTTGTAGTGCTTGCCCTACAGAAGTGTAGAGACGAGGTTGGGTTTGTAGTGCTTGCCCTACAGAAGTGTAGAGACGAGGTTGAGCTTGTAGTGCTTGCTCTACAGAAGTGTAGAGCTGAGGTTGAGCTTGTAGTCCTTGCCCTACAGAAGTGTAGAGCTGAGGTTGAGTTTGTAGTGCTTGCCCTACTTTATACAAAAAGCCGAACCTCTATAGAGATTCGGCTTCTACTATATATATGTATTAGTCGTTGAATTAGATACTTCGGTAGAATCGCTTTAAATGCGAAGTAACTTGATTATAGATAGGCCTTGTGAACTCTATGAATAGGTCTTGTGGAAGGGGATTGGGGAGTTCTCGCTGCTTTGTAATCTTCAATTCTGCGGCGGTGAGGGCTCTTTCGTCTCCATTAAAGAATCCCCAACGACTTTCCCATACGAATGTACCAGGGAATTTTTGCTGACTTATAATAGAATTGGTTCGTGCGTCAATGAGTTTTACGTCTAATAGTCCGCTTGAAGTGAGGGTCTTGCTAAAGTTATGGAGTTTTGCAGTGACGGTTCCATATACATCCGCAACAGAATCGGCCGTGATATTCACTTGTCCAACGATTATGCTATCGCGAGAACATTGTGTCACTTCTTCTTTGACATAAGCTTGTCCTACCACGAAATCATCGAATTGCATACGAACGACATGGTCAGTAGGAATTCCCAAACTACGCTGTTCTTCTACCGTATAGAATTGTACGAAGGGATTTAGGGTTGTGCCACGCACATATTCGATGATTTGGCTCTCAAAGAATTCGTTGCTAAGCTCAAGGGCGCGAGAGTGCATAGGGATGGGCTCAATTAATACGTGAAGGGTTGCGGCTATTCGAGCTTCTTCCATCTTAGTTCGAGCCTCGCCCCCTCTAAAGTTGGGCATTAATTGCTCTGCCTTTTCGAAGTGTGCAAATGCGACTTTCGCTCTCTCTCGGTCTTGTGCAGCCAATTCACGCTCTCCAAGAACGAAACGGGCTTCTGCTCCCTTGCGTCTTGCTTCATCTTCTTCCGCTTGGAAATTCTTTGGATTTGGGATTACCTTCAATGCGCCAGGAGATCGCAGAATTTCATTGTATGCTTGGTTCAATACCCCATAATCAACGATGACCTTTTCCCACTTATGGACATCATTTGATAGCTTATAGGACTTTATCCTATCCTGATAGTATCCTACTAATTGAGGGTAGGCTTCTTTTAGGGTAGCTTTGGCTTTGTCGTTGTTAGGGGACTTACGTAGGCGGTTGATGGAGTTAAAAACAGATTTTTCATAATCCCCTTTTTGGTAGGCTTTCTTGCCACTAGAACATGCAGAGCTGATGATAAGAACTAGGAGGAGGTAAGGTACTAATCGCTTCATTATTTGTAGAGGTTAAAAGGTTTATTTCCATTATGCTTACACTATAAGGATATCAAATAGCATGCTATAAGACAATGTTTGTATCATTGCTTTTATGCGACCTTTCAATGGTGTAAAATTAAATACTTTCCGTGTTGAATCGTATTTAATTGGTGTTCTTACTGTTCGGGAGGTAGGTTTATTTGGATGGTATAGGGCGATTTCTTGGGTTTTTCGTCCTTTTTACTGGGTACATATGTATATTGATAGGAGGAAGAAGGGGTAATTTCTTTCTTGGGTTGAGAAACAGGAGGGCGAAAATGAATATTGATGGTTTTATGAAAGGTAACTTTTACATTACGGTTCTTTGCTACGTGGTAACGCAACATTTTGACGATTCGAAGGGCTTCTTCATCACAACCATACCCTAAGCTTCGTTTTACTTCTGCTTTTATCACCTCTCCTTTATAGTTAAGGTCATATGCCACCGTCACGAATCCTGTTATTTTATGAACAATGGCTTCTTCGGGATAAACGAGATGAGCCTTGATAAATTGATCTAGGGCTTGTTTCCCTCCTATATAAGAGGGCTTACGAACAAAATTGTGAGGCTTCCTATTCTTCTTCATAAAGGACAATAAACAATTGTACAATCATCTACAGACAAATATACAAATTGTTGGGATACTAACGGGATAGCATTGCCCGTTGGGTGACGGTGATAGGATAGGTATCGACTTGTGGAACGTTTTCCTCTCCTCCAGTTGTGATAGGCGTTTTCATTCGACTAGAGATAATTTCATAAGCCATCTTATCGCCTACAATTCGATCTCTTGTAATGATGCTTGAACCCATTACGCTAAAGTGACTGATGAATTCGCCGTTAATTAGATAAGCATCAATAATGATAGAATTTTTCTCATCTATCTGATAATGCCCTTTTTCTGCATCTACTATGATCAATTCGTATTTACGTTCTTGACGTATGCTATCTACTCCGTACACAATTGTCCATTGCCATCTATCTGCTGAATCTGTGGGATGAATCAAGAGTTCCATTGGCACATCCTGTTGTTTCCCTTCCGCATTGAAGATTTCAAGCGTTCCTTTCCAATCTCCTTCCCAATCGTCAGGGAATTTCATTGAGGTATTGTGGGATTCCTCCGAAGCGGTTGTTGTTACTTCAGGGGTATCTGATTCTTCATTGTGCTCTGATGGAGTTTGGCAAGAACCACCCCAAATCGTTAGGGATATGAGTAAGAATAGAAAAGATGTACGAGACATAGTGAGAGGGTTTTAGGAGAGTTGTTGGAGGATATGTTTAGGAAATGCGGGGCCATTATAGACGAATCCTGTATAGGATTGGATGAGTGAAGCGCCTGCGTTGAGGCGATTTTGGGCGTCTGTAGGAGTCATAATGCCTCCGACTCCTATCAATGGGATGCCGCCCTTACTTTTTTTATGGATATAGCCTAGGACTTCGAGAGATCGTTCGGTAACAGGGGCACCACTTAGGCCTCCTGCTCCAATCTGTTTGACGGCGGCTGAAGAGGTTTGTAGATTGGCTCTACTGATGGTTGTATTATTGGCGATAAGCCCATCTAGCTTGGTCGCCTGCGCAACTTCAATGATATCATCCAGTTGGGCTTGATTAAGGTCTGGAGCAATCTTTAAAAGGAGAGGCTTAGGCGCAGGGCGAGCATGATTCAGACGCTGTAAAGTACTTAGCAGCTGTGTTAATGGCTCTTTATCTTGCAATGCCCGAAGATTCGGAGTATTGGGCGAACTTACATTCACTACGAAGTAATCGACATAGTCGAACAACTTCTCAAAACAAATGACATAGTCATCCACAGCCCTTTCGTTTGGGGTATCCTTATTCTTGCCAATATTCGCCCCTATGACAATTCCTTTTCTATCCATTCGTTTCAAGCGAGCCAATAGGCTCTCAACTCCGCCATTGTTAAATCCCATTCGATTGATGACAGCTTTGTCTGTAGGAAGCCGAAAGAGTCGAGGTTTGGTATTCCCAATCTGAGGACGAGGAGTGACGGTTCCCAATTCGATGAAACCAAAGCCTAGGTGCTTCCATTTGTCGCCTACTATTCCATCTTTGTCAAAGCCTGCGGCGAGGCCTACAGGGTTGTTGAACGTTAGGCCAAATACCTTCCGCACATACTTCGGATTATTGCGGCAAAACATTGCTCGAAATAATGAAGGTACTAAGGGGAGGCTTAGCAAAGCCCGAAGCATCTTCAAGGAAAAAGTATGGATGCGTTCAGGATCGAATAGAAAGAGGAGTGGACGAATGAGAAGCGTATACATGGGGGGATTAATAGAGATGAGATTGTATGAGAGTCATGAGTTGTTCTAGGTAACGAACATCTACATCTGAGAAATCATTGTATTGGTCGCTATCTACATCAAGTATGAGTAATGTTTCATTATCCTTCACCAATGGAACGACGATTTCCGATTTGGAGAGGCTGCTGCAAGCGATATGGCCAGGAAATTCATGCACATTAGGGACAAGTACGGTCGCACGTCTTTGGGCTGATGCTCCACATACGCCTTTCCCTATTGCAATACGGGTGCAGGCCAATGGCCCTTGAAATGGCCCTAAGATGAGTTCATTGCCTATTCGTCGGTAAAACCCTACCCAGAAGAAGCCGAATGCTTCTTTGAGAATTGCTGCAATATTGGCGAGGTTGGCTATAAGGTCTGTCTCTCCTTCAATGACTGCTTCTATTTGAGGGAGGACTTCGGTGTAGCGAGTCTCGCGACTTGCCTGAGGGCTAAAGATGAGTTCTTCGGCCATATGGTTACTATTTTTTGCTATGGAGACGTTCGAGTATAGGAGTAAGTTCTTGTTGCCACTTCCAAGCTGATTCCATCATATCATCAATTGTATGGGTTGGATTCCACCCTAGAAGCTCACGTGCTTTGGTATTGTCTGCGTAAATCGTTTCAACATCTCCAATTCGGCGGGGCCCTACGATATAGTTGAGTTTTTCGCCTGACACTCGTTCAAAAGCTTGAATAGCTTCAAATACGGTTACGCCATTTCCTGTACCTAAGTTGAGGAACTCAGCGCGTTCAGAATTACGTCCTTCGAATATATAATCTAGGGCTTGTATATGTGCAATGGCAATATCAGTCACATGGATATAGTCTCGAATACATGACCCATCACGTGTATTGTAATCTCCTCCAAATACCGTCAATTGTTCTTTAATACCTGCGGCCACTTGGGTAATATATGGGATCAAGTTATTGGGTCTTTGGGTAGGAACCTCTCCATTTTTCCCTGAGATATGTGCCCCTACAGGATTAAAGTATCGTAACCCCATGATTTGGGTACCATTAGGTTCAGAAGCCACAAAGTCTTCTATTATTTTCTCCCCCATATATTTGGTGCGCCCATATGGCGAAATGGGGGCGAGGGGGGTTGCCTCTGAAACGGGTAAGGTCTCTGCATCCCCATAAACCGAACAAGAGGATGAGAATACCATGACTTCGACTCCAAATTCTTTGCAGCACTTGAGTATATTGACCTGAGATTGGATGTTATTGTGGTAGTAGGAGAGAGGGAATTCCATTGATTCGCCCACAGACTTTAGCGCAGCAAAGTGGATGATACCTACTATATCTGGATTCTCAACGAATATTTGGCGGGTTGCTTCCAAATCACATAAATCAACCGCATAATTCTGTACTTCTTTGCCTGTTATAGTCTTTATTCGCTCCATGGTACCTGGAAACGAATTGAGGTAATTGTCTACAGATATTGCATCGTATTGCCCTCCATTGACGAGTTCAATGATTGCATGCGAACCAATATAACCACAACCACCTGTTACCAGAATCTTTTTCATTCTTTAGCTTTTTTTCGGTTTGATAATGAGTTGAAATATCTTCGTAAAATATTTGGAATAGATCTTTAATAAGTTCGTGCGTAGTCCATGTTTCCTACATGAGCGCAAGATTTCTTGGTTGATTGTCAAGGTGCTGGCAGTACCTTGGGTGCTAAGGCCTCCTGTACGCATCTTGACAAGGACTTCAGGGATATAGCTATAGGAAAGGCCATGCTTATGTAGGAGACGCAGAATAAGGTCAAAGTCTGCAGCAATTTTGAAACTTGTGTCGAATGAGCCATGTTTTATGTAGGCTTCCCGTTTGACGAAGAAAGTGGGATGTGGAGGAATCATTCCTTTACTTAACCATCCTAGATGAAAACCTTTGCCTGGAAAGTATCGAACCACTTTATTGAGGTCTTCTTCCGTAACAAACACAAGGTCAGCGAATACCGTATCCGTTTGTGCGTGTTTGAATTGCTCTACGACTTTTGAGATCACATGGGGATTGGGGTAGAAGTCATCCGCATTGAGAATCCCAACAATATCTCCAGAAGCAAGAGAAATCCCTTTATTCATAGCATCATATAGGCCATTGTCCTCTTCTGAGATAAATCGTGCAATACGATTGCCATATGATTCGACTATGACCTGGGTGCCGTCTATGGAGTTCCCATCAATGATGATATATTCTATATGGGGATAATCTTGTTGAAGAATGGACTCTATACAACTACGAATATGCTGTGCTGCATTATATGCAACGGTAATAAGCGAGACTTTCAGGGTCTCTTTTGTCTGCGAAGAGTCTTCATTTGTTTGATGCTTTATATGCGGCATATCACTGGTTCAACCATCTCCCATTGTGGATTCGCGACAAATTTCGTGAAAAATATGAGGATTGCGAATACCTAAGTTGATGTTTTTCAGGAGAAATGTAGCAGATCCGAGGAAGTTTCCCTGTACTTGATAGGGAACAGGATGTATGTAGGGCTAAAGTTTGCTGGGTTGCTTAACTTTTTCGACCTGCTGAAGAATCCATTGATAGGTGAAGCTCATACCTTTGCGAAGTGGCCAAGAGGGTTTCCACCCTAATTTTTGCTCAATGAGACGATTGTCTGATGACCGCCCTCGAACTCCTATAGGACCAGGTACATTTTCTATATGTAATGTCTTGCCTGATATATCCATAATGAGCCTAGCGAGGTTATTGATCGATATCATCTCCTCTGAACCAATATTGACGGGACCTTCAAAGTCAGAATCCATCAATTTTCGCATTCCTTTTAGGCATTCTTCAATGTAGAGGAAGGAACGCGTCTGCTTGCCATCGCCCCATATTTCGATACTACCTCCTTCTAGGGTTTCGGCAACCTTACGGCATATTGCAGCAGGAGCTTTTTCACGACCCCCAGTCCAAGTACCTTCTGGCCCAAATACATTATGAAAGCGGGCAATCTTCACTTGTAGTTGGTAGTTCTTTGCGAATGCAAGAAAGAGTCGTTCACTGAATAACTTTTCCCATCCATATTCACTATCAGGTTCTGCGGGATAGGCCGAATCTTCTGAGCAGATAGGGTTATCAGGATCTAATTGGTTGCGTTCGGGGTAGATACATGCAGAAGAGGAATAGAAAATTTTGCCAATGTTTCGATCCTTACAGGCATGGAGCATATTTAGGTTGATCATAGCCGAATTATGCATGATATCGGCATCATTATCACCTGTAAAGATGAAGCCCGCCCCTCCCATGTCTGCAGCCAATTGATAGACCTCATCAAAGGGTCTGTCTACGATGGCGTTACATACTTGAGGATCGCGGAGGTCACCAATGACAAAATCGTCTGCATGAGAAGCACTGAATTCGGGGTATTTTAAATCTACGGCACGTACCCAAAAGCCCTCTTCCTTCAATCGTTTAACAAGGTGAGAACCAATGAATCCGCCACCGCCACAGACAAGTGCTGTTTTCATATATCTAATATACTATTGCAATGATGTACTCAGAGGAATAAAGGTAGGGAATTTTGGATAATAAACAAGGTAGATTCAAAGGAGAGCGCTAGGGAGCCTTTGACTATACGACTCTTTACTTAATAACATAATCATATGATGCGGGTGCCCCTGCAAGGGAAGACTTAAGCTCTTTCTTAACTTGCTGATGTATAGAACTTCGTTGGTAGGCTTGATATTCATTTGAATCTGTAAAGCGCATCTCTATGACGATGTCATATTCAGAAAGGGCGCGTTTGTCTCCTAAATCCTTAAACATTCCTAGTCGAAACTCTTTGACTTCTTTAATCTGTTCTAGTTTATTGAGCTTCTTGATGACCATACTCTTATCCAACTCGGATATGCGTTTCTTAAGTTTAAACAAGACGATATGTACAAGAGGAGCGTCTACTTCCTGCTCCATCGCTTGCAAATCCGTTTGGACTTGAGTGAGTTCCTGCTTCTTGCGTTCTAGCTCGTCTTTTAAGGTCTTGATTTCAGATTGAAAGGAATTGGTCATACTTGGCTTACGATCTTCTTCGCAAGCATTTAGGAGGAGAATTGTACCTATGAGGATGAAAGAGAAAAGAGATCGCATAGTTGCCCTGATTAAGTCAAACATGTGAAATGGGGTAGATAGGTCAAAGATACGGATTATACGGCTATTGGCATACAGGAAAAGCGTATATTCTGATAGGAAATAGGTAGGAAAGTGGAGGAATAGATAAAGGGCTTATGGTGTGTACCATAAGCCCTTCATTCATTTTCGGTCGGGATGGCGGGATTTGAACCCACGACCCCTCGCCCCCCAGACGAGTGCTCTACCGGACTGAGCCACATCCCGAAAAGGTCTCGCGAAGTTACAAAGAATCTCGCAATTCTAATAGAAAACTACGCAATTTTGTCAATGTCCGACGAATATGTACTTCTTTATTCACCTTCGCTTGCTCATTCCGCATCTCAATCTTTGCCCCTTTAATGGTAAATCCTCTAGTTTTGAGCAGGTATTGAATACGTTCTAGGGTGTCAATGTCTTTTTGGGTATAGACACGATTTCCCTTCCTATTCTTTCGAGGGTTCAATTCTTTGAACTCTGATTCCCAAAAACGTATGAGGGAAGTTGTTAAGCCAAGTGTTTTGGCGACTTCGCCTATAGTGTAGTATTGCTTCCGTATTTGTTCTTTTGCCACGATCCTTCCGATTGAGTTTGCGCAGATTGCAAGGGGGCAAAAATAAACATTCCAAATCCCAATCTCAAATCCTATAACAGAATTGATCATCGGAATTTGGAATGTCTATCAAAAAAATATGGATGAAGTATGAATCAATGAGACAATTAGTCCATAGATTCTGTCTGATCCGTTTCGTTATCCACTTGATTCTTCATCTTGTGGAATTCATCTGGTGTCAAATCACAGAAGTAATCAATTGGGTTGATTTGGGTTCCACTTTTCAGGATTTCATAGTGGAGGTGAGGACCCTTTGATAGCCCTGTACTTCCAGATAGCCCAACTTTGTCGCCTCTTTTCACTTTTCCTCCTTGCTTAACCTTAAGTTTAGAAAGGTGGGCATACCGTGATACGAAGCCGTATCCATGATCAACATCTACATAAATACCAAATCCATTACCTTTCACACCAGCAAACTTCACTACTCCGTCTCCAGTTGCATATACAGGAGTACCTGTACGTGCTGCGAAGTCAATACCTTTGTGTAGTTTTTGGATTTTGTAGATAGGGTGCTTTCTCAATCCATAACCAGAAATGAGAAGTCCATCGATAGGACGCATAGCGGGTAGGTGCTTTAAACGCTCTTCATTCTCTTTAAAAAGCTTTAGGATATAGTCATATCCTTTGTTGAGCGTATTCACCTTGCTCATTAATACATCTAACTTTTGCTCTGTTTCCTTGATAGCCGCGGGCTGAGAAGAGATTTCGTGATTGGCATCACCCCCTCGACCTCCTGCCCAGACTCCTTCAGGAATAGGCTCTTGTTGGAGGATACTTCTGTAGAGTTCATCGTCTTTTCGTTTGAGTGAGTCGACGCGAGATTCTAGAGAAGTATACATGCTTTTGTACTCTTCGATTTTACTGAAGAGCTGCTTGTTCTGTTTTTTTACTACTGCTACTTTGGGATCGTCCCACATGTAGAAGTAAGCTGCAAAAAGAACGACGGCTAATACTGTACCTACACTAAAATGGATGGCGATAGTCTTAAGTATGTCTTTCAGTGAGATTTCTTCTTCTCTGTAAGTACAGGATTCTGCGTCATAGTAGTAGCGTACTCTATGTGCCATAATGACTAATTTTATTACCTTTGCATTCGCAAAGAAATAGAACCGATTACCGTAGTTAGAAACCTAAGTATATTCTGTAATATCGGCTTTTGGTTTGGGTTAATGGAACGTGAGAATAAAAAAAAGAACGATAGAACAAATATCTTACAATATGGATTTCTATATACAACAACGAACTAACACTTTCTTACGTTGTTATTCAATCCTCTAAAAATGATGTTTTGGCAACGCCAAATTTAACATTTTTTTTTAATAATCAAATTCGGTTTACTTTCTTGCGCACAAGAAAGCGAATAATATTCTGAAAGTCAATGCAATACTCTAAAGAAATACGAGAGCAGTTTCTGGCCTTCTTCCGATCGAAGGAGCATGAAATTGTAAACTCGGCTCCTATTGTTGTGAAGCATGATCCTACCCTTATGTTTACGAATGCGGGTATGAATCAGTTCAAAGATAACTTCCTCGGAACAAAAATACCGAAAAGTAAACGCGTTGCCGATACCCAAAAGTGCATGCGGGTATCAGGTAAACACAATGATTTAGAGGAGGTTGGGCATGATACATACCATCATACGATGTTTGAGATGCTCGGAAATTGGTCCTTTGGTGATTATTACAAAAAGGAGTCCATTGAATGGGCATGGGAACTCATCACTAAGGTATATAAAATCAATCCTGATAATTTATATGTCACAATTTTCAAAGGAGATGAGAAGGACCGGCTTCCTGCGGATGAAGAAAGTAGAGCTGAGTGGAAGAAGTGGATTCCCGAAGATCGCATACTCGAATTTGGTAAAAAAGATAATTTCTGGGAAATGGGGGATACAGGCCCTTGTGGCCCATGCTCCGAAATTCATGTAGATGTGCGCTCCGAGGAGGAAAAAGCGCGGGTTCCTGGTATTGAGCTTGTCAATGCAGATCACCCAGAGGTAGTAGAGATATGGAATCTCGTATTCATTCAGTTTAACCGAAGTGCTGATGGCTCTCTCAATGATTTGCCTGATAAGCATGTGGATACAGGAATGGGATTCGAGCGTCTTTGTATGGTGCTTCAAAATAAGAAGGCTACCTATGATACAGATATGTTCGATCAGATGAAGGCGTTCTTGGAAAGAAAAGCGGGTTGTGTATACACAGAGGCCTCTGAAGAAGTGCAAGTCGCTATACGGGTGGTGATGGATCATATTCGGGCGATTACTTTCACGATTGCCGATGGACAATTGCCCTCTAATACAGGAGCAGGTTATGTCATTCGGCGGATCTTGAGAAGAGCTTCTCGGTATGCCTTCAAATATCTCGGACAAAGTGAGCCTTTCCTCTATGAGATGGTGGATATATTGGCGGATGAATACAATAATGTATTTGATGAGATTGACAGCCAAACTGAGTTTATCAAACGAATTGTCAGAGAGGAAGAGAAAGGGTTCTTGAAGAAGTTGGAGCAGGGTTCGCAGATGTTTGAGGCTTATTTGGCTGAACATAGAGGCTCTCATAGCGTCGATGGAGAATTCGCCTTTAAGTTGTATGATACCTATGGTTTCCCAATTGACCTGACTGAGCTGATGGCCAAGGAACGAGGTCGTTCTGTGGATATGGCCGAGTATGCCCGTCAGTTGGAGCTACAGAAGCAGCGGAGTAGAGCGGCAACAGAAATTAAGGGAGGAGGAGGAGGACAACCCTTCTTCGCAACTGCTGGAGGAAAAGATCCTTCTGGCCTTCAACGAGCCGTCAATAAGATAGCCGAACTGATCTAAAGGCTCTTAGAATATAGAACGCTTAAAAAGCCGTTGTCTCCTCAAGGGGCAACGGCTTTTAGGCTTTTTAGCTAATGCTAAAAAAGGTTGCTTGATGATGCCTGTTTGCTAACAATTGTGTTAGTTTTCTTATGCTTGTATAATCAATTAGCTAAAAACGCTTGACAATGTAGGAGCTGTTTGCGTATATTTACTATAAATATTGGAGTAATGCAGCAGCCTAATAACATAATTTCAACAGGTCTTGACCTACAATACACAGTAGATACACATACCAATAGCCAAGTGGTACAAATTCCCTTGAAACAATGGGAAACTTTTGAAGAGATGTTCTTGCGATACAAGAAGTACTATGAATTGTCGGAGGAATTGACAAGCTCGTTTACAAAGATTCAGGAGATTAGAGCAAGCCGAATCAAACGGGTGACATTGAAAGACGTATAGTTCCATTTTTTAGAAACTTTATCAACGGATGAACCGCTTGAAGGGAGGAGGAGGGTAAGCGGTATATTCAACCAAAGCGAATATGCCCTGAAACAATGCCCAACCGTATTGATTTTGTTTGGAATCACCCCTTACAGAGGAAACATATGGCCAAAGTAATAGGCCTACAGCCAATGAGCTGTAGGCCTATTATTATATACAACTGTCCTTACTTGTGTTTAACTTGTGGGGATTATACAGAGCAATGTGAATTGCCCAATAACCCTCTCCCAATCATATTGGGATACAGTGTCCTTTCCCCTCATCCCATGCCTCCCGAAACTGGGTACGGTCAAAACACGTTTTTGTATATTGATAATCAGTTTATTATACATATATCATTCCTTAGAGAAAACTGTAAAATATAGCTGAGTACTACAAAAACATGTTTGACTCCACCCAAATTATATCATTTCTGACATATACTCTGCCTATAGAAGCGGTTTAGTAAATGACCAATTCCCCACTGGTTTCATATTCGGGATGCGTAATTCGGTAGAAGTAAATCCCTGCTGGAATACCTTCTAGCTCAATTTCCTTGGTTAGGTCTCCGTCCAATTGCCATTCTTCCAAAAGAAGCGGTTGTCCCATTGCATTGAACAAGGAGAAATTCGTTTTCCCTCTCAAACCGTTCGTCCGAATATTTACATATTGTTCCGTCGGATTAGGATACACATCTACATGGTATTCTTGTGTGAGGTCTAGGCTTGCCTCCTCCTCCTTTTGGATCAGGCCAAAGGGCATATTGCGACTATGTACACGTAAATGATAGCCCTGTACGCTCCAAACCTCAGGGCTTCCTCCATACACTTTAATAAAGTATCGGGTTCCTTGGATGGCATTGTTAAATGCAACAAACTCAGAATCAGTATTTTTGGACAAAGAACTTCCGACGAGATTCATCAATTCATCGTAGACCTCTAGGTCAAAGTCGGCAGGTAGACCTGTAAGTTTGATACTGATGTGAGGATCTGAGCCCACTTCAAACCAATACCAATCTACATCACCAGCATTACAAATCGTGGCATTGCCCAATACCCCCACATCAGGTAATTCGGCTGCTGAGGCCATACTATTGTTATCTTCGAATATATCACGGCCACATCCAATCCCTATTACGACTTGGTCTGTCCCTACACATCCCATTTCATCTCTTACCGTAAGAGAATAGGTCGTACTTGTTTGAGGGAAAACCAATGGATTTGGGGCAAAGGCCGAGCTGATGTACGTTTCAGGCGTCCAGAGGTAAGCCAATGCACCCGTTCCACCGCTACCTGTAGGGCTTCCACCAAGCAATACACTATCACCAGATGCCAAAATAGTATCTGCGCCTGCAAAGGCAGTTGGTGCAGGATGCTCAGTCAAGCTTATCGGATCAGAGGTTGCCGAACAACCAGAACCTGGACTCGTAACCGTAAGGGTATATGTTCCTGTGCTACTCACCTCAATGGTTTGGGTGGTCTCTCCAGTGGGCGACCAATAGTTGCCGCTTAGGCTATTGGATGTCAAGAATACAGACTCGCCCTCGCAGAATTCACTCGAACCAATCAGGCTGATAGATGCCACCACCGCTTGCTCAAGCACACTTACGCTATTGCTTTGGTCTGTATAATTGGCGTTCGCTGCATCGGTAACTCGTACCAATAGGGCTTGGGTTTCGATATTGGGCACCGACCATGTATAATTCGGTTGGGTGGCATTATAGGTCGATACAATGTTTTGCCATGTAAGGCCTCCATCAGCCGAATAATCAATATTGACAAAGCTAGATACGTTGGCTGTTTGCGTCCATGTAATCGTATGGGTACCACAACCTGTAAGGGTATCACTTCCATTCGGATAGGTGACTGTGAGTTCGGCAGGATCTAAGGAGATGGTAAAAGGAATCTCCGTTTGATCCACCTTACAATTGTCGATATTATCCGTTACCCGTACCAGACAATTCGCCGAAGGGTTCGTAGGTATTGTCCATGGATAAATACCTGTCGTATTGTTCTGGTTAAATACGATGGAAATCCAACTACTCCCTCCGTCCACAGAATAATCTATATTATAATAGGTCGATGTTCCTGCCGCCAACCATTTAATATCGTAGGTATCTCCTGCATGAAGGATATCCCCATTGTTGGGTTGGAGGAGGGTGACAGGGGTTGTAATCGTGAAAGTATTGTCACTGATGTCTTCCTTGTGTAGGGCATTACGGTCACGTACCCGAACAAGGCAATCACTGGAAGGAGAGTTCGGGATTGTCCATGTATAACTATGGGTATTCCCTGGGCTGTAATAACTGCTATTAATTGATATCCAGTTAGTTCCATTGTCCAACGAGTAGTCTAGACGGTAGTAGGAATTCGTTCCTCCCGAACTCCAATTGATGGTCGTTTGGGTACACCCTCGCCAACTCTCAATACCGTTGTCTCCATTAGGCGATGTTACCAATATGGCAGGCTCAATGGAGAAACTTTGGTTACTGACATCATATACACTCGGATTGTTCAATTCTGATACCCGAACAAGTACATCCGAAGCCACCTCATTCGGAACCGTCCAGTTATAGGTTCCACCATTGTTGTCATTGACAGGAGAAGCAATGAGCTCCCACGTTTGCCCATTGTCCTTCGAATACTCAAGTGTTACATAACTAGAGGACAAGAAAGCACTTGACCAACTGATATTGTAACTCTGATACGTATATAATGAACTTGGCCCATTCGGACTGTTGAGGGTAATCGTTGGAGTAGGAGGGGAGATATTGAATATCTGGTCACTCTCATCCGCCTCACAATTGTCATAATAATTCAATACTCGCACCTTACAGGTTGGGCTAGGCGTATTGGGCACCGTCCAATTGTAAGTACCCGCGTTATAGGTGGAGGAGGTAATAGTCGACCACCCGCTTCCTCCATTGGTTGAATACTGAATGACGAATCGGTTGACACTATTGTCATAAGCCCATGTAATGGGGTACGTCAATCCTGCTTCGAAATTCTCTCCTCCATTGGGAGAGCTTAGAATGACATCTGTATTCTTATTGACCACAAAAGTAGAATCACTCTCATCCTCTCCAGGGTAGTTGCGGGCTTGTACACGTACAAGGGCATGGTCCATGGCTTGGTTAACAGGATCCCAAGAATAGGATTTGGTTGAGGAAGAGTTATATAGGTTGCTCGTAATCGTGTTCCATGTCGCACCACTATCAGGAGAATATTGGAGATTGAAGCGATGGTCTGCCACGCCAAAGGCCTGCCATTGGATGGAGTAGGCTTCACAACCCGTTAGGCTATTGCCCCCATTCGGATTGAGTAATACGACATAAGGGTCTCGAATGGTGAAAACGGAATTGCTCTCGTCATATAGACTTGGGTTTCCTAACTCGCTAATACGAATAAGGCATTGGGTTGAGATATCATTCGGCACCGTCCATACATAAGAACCCAAAGCAGCATCTATAGCAGCAGAAATCGTATTCCACGTCACTCCATTGTCAGAAGAGTATTCAATGAGAACAAAATTGCTCGATAGATACTCAGCATCCCATGAAATTGTATAGCTATTGCTCACATAAAGGGTGTTGCCTCCATTGGGACTGTTGACCTCAATATAAGGAGTTGGGGGAGTAATGGAGAAGGCGGCATCGTTTGCATCCTGTATACAATTGTCATAGTAGCTAAGCACCCGTACATAGCAATCATTGGATATGGTATTGGGAATAGTCCAATTGTAGGTTCCTGCATTATAGGTTGAGCTCGTAATCGTAGACCAACCACTCCCTCCATTTGTAGAGTATTGTAAGGTGAATCGATTGATAGAGTTATCATATGCCCATGTGATGGTCTGTACAGTTCCTACTTCCCATTGTTCGCCTCCATTGGGGGTAGTCGTAACAATGTCGGTATTCTTCAGAAAGTTTAAGGGGCTATCAGACTCATCATAGGTTGCACTATTGTTATAATCCTCTACCTTGATGAGTACATTTGTAGAAGTAATATTGGCGACATCCCAATTATAGGTTTTGGTCGAACTGGAGTTATAGTAATTGGATAAAATGGTCGTCCATGTTGAACCTCCATTAAGCGAATAGTAGACCCGATATCGATGGCCAGGGATTCCATAGCCCCTCCATTGAATACTTTCTGTTTCACAGCCAGTCCAAACTTCTCCCCCATTAGGATTCACCACTTCTATATAAGGTTCGCGTATGGTAAATACACTGTTGCTGACATCAGAAACAGAGGGATTGCCCAATTCGCTAATTCTAACGAGGCATTGAGTCGAAATGTCATTGGGCACTGTCCATGAGTATGACCCAATTGATTCATCTACTGCAGGGCTGATGGTGTTCCAAGTCGCGCCATTGTCAGCAGAATATTCGATTACCACGAAACTACTCGATAGATAATCGGCACTCCAGCCAATGGTGTAGCTATTGCCCACATACAAAGTATTACCTCCATTTGGGCTATTTACTGTGATATAAGGAGTGGGTGGAGTGATGGAGAATGCCATATCATTCTCATCTCGTATACAATTGTCATAATAGCTCAATACCCGCACATAGCAATCATTGGATACATCATTGGGTACTGTCCAATTGTACGACCCTGCATTATAGGTTGAACTCGTAATTGTAGACCAACCACTTCCCCCATTTGTAGAGTATTGTAAGGTGAACCGACTGATGCTATTGTCATATGCCCAAGTGATGGTTTGTTGAGTCCCTACTTCCCATGACTCGCCTCCATTTGGGGTCGTAGTAATGATGTCAAGGTTGCGATTGAGGGTGAAATAGGTATCGCTAATATCCTCCGTTGCATTATTGTTGTAGTCATATATGCGAACTAATGCACTATCGACATCTAGGTTGGCTACATCCCAATTATACGACTTCGTACTAGAACTGCTGTAATAATTAGAGGTGATGGTCGTCCAACTACTCCCTTGGTTAGTGGAGTACTGAATACCAAATCGATTGCCTGGAATTCCAAATGCTTGCCATTGAATGGACTCTGTCTCACACCCAATCCAAGACTCCCCTCCATTAGGAGAAAGAACCGTAATATAGGGCTCTCGAATGGTGAACACGGAATTGCTCTCATCGTATAGGGCGGCATTTCCTAATTCACTAATACGAATGAGGCATTGGGTCGAAACATCATTCGGTACAGTCCATGGATATGTACCCACTACGGCATCTATGGCTGCTGTAACGGTATTCCACGTCGCGCCATTATCAGCAGAATATTCAATGAGGACGAAATTGCTTGATAGATACTCAGCATCCCATGAGATTGTATAGCTATTGCCCACATACAATGTATTACCTCCATTGGGGGTATTCACCTCAATATAAGGAGTGGGTGGAGTGATAGCGAAGGCTACATCGTTCTCATCCCGTATACAATTGTCATAGTAGCTGAGGATACGCACATAGCAATCATTGGATACATCATTGGGCACCGTCCAATTGTACGACCCTGTATTATAGGTTGAACTCGTAATCGTAGACCAACTACTTCCGCCATCCGTCGAATACTGCAAGGTGAATCGGTTGATGGAATTGTCATATGCCCATGTAATGGTCTGCTGCGTACCTACCTCCCATTGTTCACCTCCATTAGGGCTAGTCGCCACAATGTCGGTGTTCTTTACAAAGGTGGAGGGACTATTTGATTCGTCATAGGTTGCGCTATTGTTATAGTCCTCTACTTTTATGAGGGCATTTGTGGAAGCGACATTTGCGACATCCCATGTATAGGTTTTAGTCGAACCCGAATTATAGTAATTGGTCGTGATGGTCGTCCACGTTGTTCCTCCATTAGTGGAATAATAAAGCCGAAATCGGTTACCAGGAATCCCAAACGCCTGCCATTGAATTTGTTCACTCTCACACCCTATCCATGTTTCTCCCCCATTGGGATTGAGGATGGTGATATAGGGATCGCGGATGGTGAACACAGAATTGCTTTCATCATATAAACTGAGATTCCCCAATTCGCTGATGCGTACGAGGCATTGGGTCGATATGGCATTAGGTACCGTCCAAGAATACGTACCCAAGGATGCATCTACCGCATTGGAAATCGTATTCCACGTTCCGCCATTGTCTGTAGAATACTCCAATACAACAAAGGAGCTACTCAGGTAATCTGCATCCCAAGTGATGCTATAACTATTGCCTACATAGAGGGTATTGCCTCCATTCGGGCTGTTTACCTCAATGTAGGGAGTAGGGGGCGTAATGCTAAAGCTAGCATCACTTGCATCCCATTCACAATTGTCATAGTAGTTAAGTACCCGCACATAACAATTGGTCGAAACATCATTGGGTACGGTCCATGTATAGGAGGAACCATATACCGAATTGGCAATATTGGTCCAGTTATTCCCCCCATCCGTTGAATATTGCACTTCAAATCGGTTGAGGCTCGCAATATGCGCCCATGTAATGGTATAGCTTTGACCTGCCTCCCACATTTCCCCTCCATTGGGGGTATTTACAATGATGTCAGTATTGCGATTCGTAGTGAAAGTCGCATTGCTGATTCCCTGAATGGAGTTATCGTAGTATGCTTGCACACGTACGAGGGCATCCGTAGAGTTAATATTCGGCACCGTCCAACTATAGGTTGCATTAGTTGTACTACTATTATAATAGTTCGATGTAATGGTCGTCCAATTGGTTCCATTGTCTAAGGAATAAGAAATTCTATAGCGTGAGCTAGGTATGCCTCCATTGCTCCATCGAATGCTATAGCTTTCACAGGCATCCAAGGATTCTCCTCCATCAGGTGCCAATACATCAATGAAAGGGGGAGCGATGGTAAAGGGCCCTTCGACATCATTGACAGAAGGGTTGCCGACTTCGCTTATTCGTACGAAAGCTTGGCTAGTGATGTTGTTGGGCACTGTCCAAGAGTATGAACCATCATCATTGGTGGCCGCTTCGATGGTGTTCCAGGTCACTCCATTATCCGAAGAATACTCTAACATCACAAAGGGCGAACTTAGGTACGCGCTGGACCAAGAAATCGTCTGGGTTGCCCCTACATATAGGGTTGAGCCTATACTAGGGGAATTGATGGAAATCGTTTGATTAGGAGGTGAAATCGTGAATAGGTTATCGCTCCCATCGGTCATACAACTATTGTAGTAGTCAGTCACTCGAACCAATGCGGCATTGGAGGGAGTATTGGGTACACTCCAATTATATGAACCAGAGGTGTTATAGGTACTTGAAGTAATGGCAGACCAATTTACGCCTGCGTCTATAGAGTACTCTATATTGTAACGGTTGGAGGTTCCAGAGGCCGCCCAAGTAATTTGTTGAGAGGAGCCTGCTAGCCAATCCTCCCCTCCATTAGGTGCGGTAAATATAAGGGGGGCAATGATGGTGAATACGGCATCACTCACATCAGATACAGATCCGTTATTGGAATCCACAATGCGAATTAGGGCATTCGACGATGATACATTCGGCACTGTCCAATCATAGGTGCCTGTAGTCGTCGAATAGAAACTCGTGACGGATGTCCATGTACCTCCTCCATCTGTTGAGTAATCGATGGAATACGCATTTGAGGTTCCTACATCCGCCCATGTAATGGTAAATTGTGAGCATCCTACAATCCCTTCTCCTCCATTAGGAGAGGTTAAGGTAAGGGTTTGTGCATGAAGGTGGGGCAAAGAAAGCAGTAAGCAAAAGAGAATCGGTAAATATCTCGGCATAAGCAGTACTAAATAATTTAAGAGAGCGAATTTAAAGATTTTTGGGCAATATATTTAGACTAATCATTTACTCTTCCTTCTGTTTGGGGTCTCAATAAAAAAGCAATAGTTTTGGTGTATTGACAAGCCAGAAGTAACCAAATAAGCCTCTATTCTCATGGAAATGATAACCCTCTCCCTTGATTTGGAAGGCCAACATTGCCTTCAAATACCTGATGTCATTGCGGTTGCACGCCCTCAAAGTAATACCTTGCCGAAAGTTGTTTTATCGGATGCTGCTCGGGAACGTATTGCGTCTGTTAGGGCGGCTATTGAGAAGCAATGGTTGCATGATAATGCCGAATCCCAAGAACCAATTTATGGGATCAATACAGGGGTTGGGGCACTTAAGTCTACTTTTCTCCAGACCAAAAGCCTCCGCGATTTCCAGAGCTTATATGTAAAGTCGCATAGTGTAGGAGTAGGGGCGTATTTTGAAGAGGAGGTTGTAAGAGCGGCAATTCTCCTTCGGGCAAATTCTTTTGCAAAGGGCTATTCAGGCATTCGATTGGAGACCGTGGAAAAGCTCCTCGAATTGCTTAATAAAGGGATTTATCCGATGATACCCGAACGGGGGTCGTTGGGGGCAAGTGGAGATTTAGGCCCCTTGTCTCATCTTGCTGCTGTTCTCGTAGGCGAACCCAAAGCCGTTGTCATTGATAAGGAGGGCAAACTACACACATTGAGGGAGCTCGCAAAACCTGAGGATATTGTTCCTTTTGCCATTGGCCAAACGACCTATTATCAAGTAAAGGAATTTGAAGTGGATGGGGTAAGGTTTGAAACGCACCGATTAGAGGCTAAGGAGGCAATGGGTATCTCGAATGGCACTACTTTCATGCTCGCTCTTGCTACCTTAATGATACATGATGCGATGCACCTTATGCAAGTGAGCGACCTTGCGGCTTCGCTTAGTCTTGAAGCAATGATGGGCGAAAAGAATGCTTTTGATACAGAGTTGAATCGTATACGCAATATTCGTGGCCAGATAGAAACGGCTCAGAATATCCGTTTGCTTACCAAGCATAGCCAACGTATGACCGAAGAATCAAGAGAAGCATTCTACTATGCAGATAAGTACTATGAACGTTCAAACAATAGTGAAAAGCCCCCCTTCAAAAAGCGGGTGCAAGATCGTTACTCCCTAAGATGTGTTCCGCAAGTACATGGGGCTTCAAAGGATGCCTTTCGGTATGTACAGGATATCGTTAAGCGGGAACTCAATGCACCTACTGACAATCCCCTTATCTTCTGGAATGAAGAGAAGCAGGAATACTACGCCCTTAGTGGAGGAAATTTCCACGGCCAACCATTGGCCATCCCTATGGACGTCCTTAGCATAGCACTCGCCGAACTAGGAAATATTGCCGACCGACGTATCTTTGCCCTCATCAATAAGGATCTTAGCTATGGCCTCCCTTCCAACCTCGTTGGGGTAATGCCCGATGGAGTGGGGATGAACACAGGTATGATGCTCACCCAATATACCTCGGCAGCTTTGGTTTCTGAGAATAAAACATATTGTCATCCTGCCAGTGTGGATTCTATCCCTTCATCAGGAAACCAAGAAGATCATGTAAGCATGGGAACATTCGCAGCACGTAAGGCGCGTATGGTCATTCGGAATGTACAATATGTATTGGCAATTGAATTACTATGCGCTATTCAGGCTCTTCACATCAGCGATCAAGTGGTTCCATTCTCAACTTATACGCTCGGCGAACGTACCCAAAAAGTGTTTGATCACCTAAGCCTGCAATTTCCTTTTCTGCGAGAGGATGTATACATGCACGCACGCATCGAACAAATGTGTTCACTTATTCGGGCAGAAGCTTTAACCCCTTGGATTGCTGAATTATTGGTTGGGAATTGATAAGGATGGACAGTAATTTTGCAGCCGAATCACGATATTTAATGATAAGATAATAACAAAGCCCCTTGTCGCTATATTTATATAAAGCATAGAGGCTATCTTTATTAAAAAAGATTCATTGAGAAAATAGATTTGAGAGAATGGCAAAGAATCGAATTAAACCAAGATTATTTAAAGGAGCACGAGATTTCCTCCCTGAACAAATGATTCATCGGGAGAATATCCTCGCAACTATGCGAGCAGTGTTCCAAAAGTACGGCTTTGAGCCTATCGAAACGCCCGCTATCGAATACCTTGAGGTGCTGAGTGGAAAGTATGGGAACGAAGCCGACCGACTCATTTATCGGTTGAACTACAAAACGGGAACGAAGGACGAAGCGGCATTGCATTATGATTTGACGGTTCCTTTCTCTCGTGTCATCGCAATGAACCCACATCTACCCAGACCTTTTAAGCGGTATCAGATTCAGCCCGTATGGCGAGCTGATCGCCCGCAACCTCGCCAAGGTCGGTTTCGTGAGTTCTACCAATGTGATATAGATGCAATTGGGAGTACTTCCATGATGGTAGACGCAGAAATTATTGCGATTTGTAGTGAAATCTTAACAGAATTAGGCTTCAAGGGCTTCCTTATCAAAATCAATAACCGTAAAATCCTTAATGGATTGGTTCAATATATTGGACTAGACGCATCTTATACCCAAGAGGTATGTCGGTCAATTGATAAGCTGGACAAGGTGTCTTTTGAGGTAGTCGCAGACGAATTGAAAGGCAAAGGCTTTACTGATGAAACCATTGCAAAGTTGAAATCGGTCATTGAATTAGAGGTCGAGCAAACGAATGTTCTAGAGAAGTTTGGAGAACTATTGGCGGGTATACCATTGGCAGAAGAAGGATTGAAGGAGACAACAGATTTATTCAATTATCTGGAAGCAATGGGAGTGCCTCGGGAAAACTTCTCTTTTGAGATTTCCCTAGCACGGGGTTTGGATTATTATACGGGGCCAATCTTCGAGACGGTATTGCCGAAACATCCACACATTGGTAGTTTGACAGGGGGAGGCCGTTACGATGAACTCATTGGGTTGTTTAGCGGCGTGGAAACGCCTGCTGTTGGCACCTCCCTAGGCCTAGACCGAATCTTCGCAACTATGCAACAATTGAATATGTTGGGAGATGCCAAGTCTCGTACGCAAGCATTGATTTTGCACTTCCCTGATACGGTCATGTATTGCTTGGACATCGCCAAGAAAATGCGTGCAGTGGGGATTAATGTGGAGGTTTTTCCAAACTCGACCAAGATCAAGAAGCAATTCTCTTATGCGAATAAGAAGCATATTCCATATGTAATCGTTATTGGGGGGCGAGAGGTGGAAAGTGGGCTGATGGCAGTCAAAAATTTGGCTACAGGCGAACAGGAAACAATCACATTAGAGACATTTATTGAGCAAATAAAGGGATAGTACCCACATTTGCCTACGTTGAACATACATATACCTACTCATAAGAAGTAATTGGGTGAGGATTGTCCGAATGACTATCTGCCTATTCTTGTGAGTAGGTATATTGTATTGTAAGGGGGACAATCTATTGTCTTCTCTACCCGATGATAGATATGATGTGGATAAAATGGGTTTGGTAATTGTCCTATGCAGAAAAAGGTTGACGACACCTATCAACTTATTTCTGGATAGCACCCTTTGTTCCAACAAAGTGAGTTCGGCAAGATGCCAGATAGGGGTTGCACCGACAAAGTGGGTTCGGTAACGCTACCGAATAGACTTTGTTCCAACAAAGTGAGTTCGGCAAGATGCCAGATAGGGGTTGCACCGACAAAGTGGGTTCAGTAACGCTACCGAATAGACTTTGTTCCAACAAAGTGGGTTCGGCAAGATGCCAGATAGAGTTTGTTCCGACAAAGTGGGGGCAGTAACGCTACCGAATAGGCTTTGTTCCAACAACATGGGGCTGGCAAGATGCCAGATAGGTTTTGCACCGACAAATCTACCTGCACACTGTTATATATAAAAAACAATAGCCGAAGCACTCATAAGAGTACTTCGGCTATTAGGGATTATAAAAGTAATTTTCCTAAGTATTTATTTGGTGGGGTAGGCAGTGACCTTTTGCCCCTTACGCATCGGTTTTACGCGAGGCGTTTGTTTGTGTTGGCTAACGCTCACGGTGTATACCTGTACCTCTTCCGTTGAAGAGCCGTCTCCTTTAGACAATTGTTTGAGGAGGATAGTGACGCTACCTTCCTGTTGGGCAGTGAACTTCCACGCATAACGAGCCTTCCCAAAATCATCGGTGTTCTGAGTCGCTTCTAGCTCGGATAAGATATCCGAATTCGAAACTTGGTAAGTCCATTCCCCATTAGAGAGATTGCTGGGGAGTTCGATGATGGCGGATTGGCCAATGCCCAAAGCATTGTCTTTTTCGGCTAACATTCGGAGAGAAGATTGGGCAAAGCTAGACAGGCTTCCAAAGCATAGAAGGAAGCATAGCACATACAATGTACGAAATTTCATAAGATGTGTTTCTTTATTAGTATACGGCGATTGATAGTTGATTCTCGAATAGTATTCTTCTATTGGGGGAATACCATTCGAGATAAACATATCAAATTTAGTGCCTTTTTGGGGCAAAAGCAGCAAATACATAGATAGCCAATACTGCATATTTTGGTTAGGTGAGTAGTGGTATGCAGTATTGGCTGTGGACAATGTTTCATCGAGCATATTGTGCGCTACTTAAGAAGATGCGGCCAAGGCTATAGGCATCTCTTTGGCCATCAGTTCTTCGGGTAGCTTCACACTATAAATGATTTTACGTACAGTATCGAATTGCAGATACCCATACTCCATTAAGATTTCTTCAATGGAATCAGATGAGGTCATTCCTTTTTTACGCAATTCCAAGTATCTGCGCTTGATCTGGAAGTCTCGCAGTACTTTCTTGTTTAATAAGTTCAAGGCATTAAGCTTGTTGTACAGTTCGTCGGGGACGATTTGATGAATTGGATTAACCATAGCTACTCCTTTAATTAGTTATGTAATTATCAAGAGTAGAAATCTCTCATATACCTTAGATTTAAAATTAGGTGAACACGGAGGTGAACAAAAGTAAAAGTTCGAGTGGATACGGTACTTTCTAAAACTTGAATCCAACAGATAGTGCAACTGAATTGGATGATCGGGAGCTTACAATAGTCGGGATGAATACTGCATCAGGACTGAGGTTATACGGCTGTATTTGCGTGTCTTGCTGCTGATTAACGAAACTTGCATCAATATAGTATTTCGGTTGTCGGAAACCAATACCAAAAGTTAGTACCCTTCGGTAGTTGTCACTGATATTGACTTGTGAGATGTCGTTAAAGTCTTGATACTGACGTGCTTCCTCTTCCAATGCACTTCCAAGGAGCGCAGCACCTACACGAAACCTTAATGCCTGTAAACGAAACTCTGCTCCAACTCTGTAGTTCATTGCAAGCTTAAAGTATCGATTAATTGCATCATTTTCATCAAAGAAAGAGTAATATGCGGGATCACTCTCTAGGTACTCAGATCCTAATTTCACGCCTGAGAATCCTACCATTTCGGCATCGGCAGTAATGAAGCCGAATTTCTTGATAAGGTACATCAAGCCTAATGTTGCTTTGTAGGGTGTTCTGACATTGAAGTCATAAACCGAAGTTTGAATTTCTTGGGTGATGACTGGGTCAATGTTAGACTGCCCCAACGTGTGCTCATGGGTCAATTGTGCATCAAAGCGATCTGTCAAGACTAAGACGGTGGGGGTTCGGAATGAGAGGCCGAATCGAAAGCTATCATGTGGCCGAACAATCACCCCTAGTACACCATTGACCCCTGCTCCTCTGGTAGAGAATTGGTCGATGAATTCTAGTTCAGTTGTAGGGAAGTCGAAGTTAATGGGCCCCTCTTGGTAGGTTTCATGTACGTTTTGGGTATCTTCTTCTTTGAGTCTGAGGGTTTGTTGATACCGTACAGATTGAATCCCGAGGGTTGCTCCTATGAATACAAGGTCATCAAAGTTCCCTGCCAATGATATTGTCCATTCGTTAATCCTTCCTTCTTCTTCTATTCGGATACTTTGTGCAATATTTCCATTATATACGGAAGGAAAGTACTCATTGGTTGGGCTATTAGGGATAGGATTTATAGCATAAGCATAATAAGCCATTCCTGCGTATGTATCTTGACTAAGATTGGCCTCGGGTATACCATTGGCTTGCTCTGCGAAAAAGTCGGTGATAGAGTTATAGGTATTGTAACCGCCCGCAGTAGTTTCGCGATAGAAATTTTCCAATTGGTTATACCCAACGCCTATGCTAAAGTTTTTTATCCCTGAATTGGAGCCATCTTGGCTCTCAGTATCTTTACCTTTATTGGTTTTAATGCTAAAGACCATTCCAACATTCGCAAGGGAGAAGTTGGAGGTTGAAACATCTTGAGTGGTTCCAAGATAGTCCGACTTAGTCCCTAAGATACGAAACGCTGGTGTTAGCATAATGTCGGATTTACGATATAAGGCCAATCCCGCAGGATTTAAACTAGCGGCCGACATATCTGCCCCCATGGCTGAGGTTGCCCCTCCCAATCCGAGAGAGCGTGCTGTGCCTGTAATAGAGTTTTGTGAATAGCGTAGTGCGTCTTCTTCGTTTTGGCTCCATACATTGTTTACAAAGGCTATGAGTAGCCACAACAATAAAAGGGGATGGATGACTAGCGAATATCTCATGAAGCGGAATATCTTTGGTTGCGTGCGTTTTGATGACCCTAAAATACAAAGTTTTGGGTTAGGATCACGATTTAGCTTCACATTGGGATGTGGCAAGGTATGGATTAGACGGATGAACGGGAAGATATGCTGCTTTGGTACGGAAAAGTTTCTGGCATAGATAGGAGATGAAAAGAAATCCTTATTTTTCTGTATCCAAATGCTTTGAGTTTCGTCCAAAACCATACATATGCTAGATTCCTACAAGAATAAAGCATAACTTTGCTGCCTTAGTGATAGCTTAGGCAAGCGCCTCCAGAGTGTTCCCTTATTCCATTATTAGTAAAATCCCGAACAAGCATGACGAAGCTGAGTGTGAATGTTAATAAAGTAGCTTGGCTACGAAACGCACGCGAGAAGAATTTGCCCAATGTCGTTTCCGTTGCATTAGATTGCATAAAATTCGGTGCAGATGGAATCACCGTACATCCTCGACCAGACGGCCGCCACATCCGTCGTCATGATGTCTATGACCTAAAAGCTGCCATTGATGTAGAATTGAACGTTGAAGGCTATCCATCTGAAGATTTTATTCGGATGGTGGAGGAGGTAAAGCCTGCTCAATGTACGCTTGTTCCTGATGCTCCAGATACCTTAACATCCAATGCAGGTTGGGACACACTTAAGTACAAACAATCCCTCTTTAATATTGTCTATCGTCTTAAGCAAGCAGGCATTCGGACTTCCCTCTTTATGGAGACAGATTTGGAACGAATCGAGGCTGCTAGAGAAATTGGTGTAGATCGAATTGAGCTTTATACAGAGAATTATTCTGATGGATATGCAAAGAACCGTGAGGAGGCCATTGAACCCTATGTTCGTGCCGCACAATTTGCGCAAGCACTAGGACTTGGCATCAATGCTGGGCATGACCTTAACTTACACAATCTCAGTTTTTTGCACCAACAAATCCCCTTCATGGATGAGGTTTCTATAGGGCATGCGCTTATATGCGATGCATTGTACCTTGGCTTGGAAGATACCATTCGGCGATATCAGACATGCTTAGGTAAATAAACTGACTTTCAATTAATTAATCAATTATCATAAAGCAATGAAATGTGCCTTGCAATGCAGGGTACAGCTTCTGTTAATCTATTTTAGTTCAACTTATGAGAAAAGTATTATTTACGCTCCCGTTACTCTTGCTTGGGTTTATTTGTGCGCATTCGCAAGTATCATATTCTGTTACCGCTAATATTGGAGCAGGAAACCCAGGGGGAGTTAATACGGAATCAGATGCCCCAGGTCAAGTAGACTGGGTAACCATCTTGCCTGGTTCACAAAGTGCAAACACTTGGTCGGCTGTACAAACGTTACCTTTTGCGTTTGATTTCTTTGGCCAGCCAGTGACGCATTATAAAGTGAGTCTCAATGGATTGGTTACTTTTGATACGGCTTCTACTGCTCTTCCTAGTGCTAATGAAAATCTCCCTAGTGCAAGCCTACCAGACAATACTATTGCTGCTTTTTGGGATGACTTTACCGTTTCTCCTCCAACAGGAGGAAATGACGAAGTCCGAATTGATACCTTTGGCACAGCGCCGAATCGGCAGCTTTGGATCAAATGGTATTCCTTTGAGATTGGAAACCCCGTATACTCCTTTGCCTATTTCGCATGTGTATTGGAGGAATCTACAAACAATGTATATCTCGTAGATAAGTATTCGAATACTTCTTCAAGTGGGATGACGCTTGGGGTGCAACTAGATGCTACTTCTGCTATTCAGTACAATGATAGTACTTTCACCCTTGGTGGAAATGGTAGTTCGAATGCGGATAACGATAACTATTGCTTTATGCCTTTCGTACAGCAGAACGATGATATGGCAGTTACCTCTGTAGATTTGATGCCAGCTTCTGCTTGTGACTTAAGTTCTGTACCTGTTACAGCTAACTTACTGAACTTCGGTTTATTAAGTGCGAGCAACTTTGATATTCAACTATGGGTAGATGGAGCACTTGTAGCTACTGAAACAGTTGCGGGTCCTATCGGTTCCAATGCGAGCTTAGCATATAACTTCACGGCTACAGCGGATCTTTCTGCTGGTGGTGCTCATACGGTTACAGCCGTAACGGCCTTGGTAGGAGACGGGAACGCTGCCAATGATACGGCTTCTGCAAGCCTTACAAATAATGGCGCAATCTCAGTTCCATACTTGGAGACATTTGATGCGGGTGGACTCCCTACAGGGTGGACGAACGATCCGAATGATGGGGGAGACGATTGGGAGTTTGGTACGAATGCTACCTATGGTCCTTCTAATGACCATACAACAGGTTCGGGTATATTTGCATGGGTAGACGACTCTTCTCCACATGCTGCGCCTATTAACCTGATTACGCCTTGCCTCGACCTCAATATACTGAGCCCACGAATGGAGTTTTGGATTTACTCTCAAAATACCAATGCCACGAATCCTGATGTAACGCTACACGTAGATATTGAGGATGCAAACGGATGGACGAATGACATTGTGCCACCTATGACAAGTATGGGGGCTTCATGGAACCTTATTGGGACAAGCCTCGCTGCATATGCCGGCCAAACAGTTCGTATCCGATTCCGTGCAATCGAACCAACAGGAACAACCTTCCAGCATGATATGGCGATTGATGATTTCCGCATCTTCTCGCCTCCTGCTATTGACCTTGGTGCAACTGCACTTGTGAGCCCAGCGGCTGCGGGTTGCTACGGTAGTGCTGATTCCGTTACAGTAACGATTGAGAACTATGGAATTGACACCCTTGACTTCTCGACTTTGAATGCGACCATCGCTGTAAATGTAACAGGTGCAAGCACGCAATCTGTTATGGAAACGCTTTCTACAGGTATGCTCCTTCCTGGTGCAACAATGGATGTAACCTTTGCATCTACTGTAGATCTATCAAATCAGGGACAGCATGATTTCGAAATATATACAAGCATTTCAGGAGATGGAGATGCAAGCAATGATACAACTTTTGATAGCCGTACTACTGTGATTGCACTTGCGCCTATGTTGGGACCTGTAGACTTTACGGGCTATACAGGAGCAAACCTAGATGCTACCTTCCCAGGTTGGACAGAGGCTGAAGGGGCAATGCCTACAGGAACGACTTCGGGTTGGGTGCGCGATGATTTCGGAAATGTGATTGGAAGCAATGGTGATGCCGCTCGATTCAATCTATTTGATGCGGGAGACATTGATTGGATTCTTTCGCCTAAGTTCATGGCAACTTCAACTACGGCTCTATGCTATGATGCAGCACTTACTGCATTCGGTTCTACGAGTCCAGCAAGCCTTGGTTCGGATGACCGCGTACAAGTAATGATCTCTACAGATTGTGGAGCTAGCTATGCGCCTATCTTTACCTATGATTCGGCTTCTGTAGTAAGCAACACAGGGCAATCAATGGTTCACCTGCTTTCTGCTTATGATGGACAAGATGTCATCATTGGATTCGTAGCAGATGAAGGTAGTGTAGATGATATTGAAGATGTAGACTTCTTCTTGGACAATATTGCTATTAAGGAATTGAACAATGACGACCTTGCAGCTGTTGAGATCCTTGGTCTACAAGACAATATTTGTGGAACAACAGACCAAATGCTACAGGTGGTTGTGAACAATGCAGGTATCAATTCGCAAGGAGTATATGATGTAGTGGTACAAATGATGGGAGGAAACAGTGGATTGGCTTCGGCTTCAGGAACCATTGCATTGGGCGAAAACGATACGCTTATGGTAGGGCCATTCAATACACTGGCTGGAGGAATGATTACCTTCACTGCAAGTGTGGTATTCCCTAGTGATGAAGATCAAACGAACAATACTGTTAGTGCTTCTGTTAATATTAGCCCAATTCCTGCTATCCCTTCTGTTGCTGACGGATCCGCTTGTGATTCTGGTATGGTGACCTTGATGGCAGCAGGTGGAACTTCTGAATTCTTCTGGTATGATGCGATGTCTGGCGGAACGCTTCTTGGAACAGGTAGTAGCTTCACTACTCCTATGCTTTCTGCAACTACTACATATTATGTAGAAGGAGCTGACTTCTCTACAACTTCTGTTGGGCCAGCAGACAATACCTTTGGTGGTGGGGGCGACTATGGCTTCTTCCCTGATGGAGTTGTATTTGATGTACTCGCTCCAAGTGTGACGATTGACTCTGTGACTGTATATCCGAATGGAGTAGGAGATATCATTATTACTGTATCGGATGCAGGAGGAGCAACTGTGGCAACTACTACGATTCCTTTTGCAGGTACGGTTACGGACACAACGCTTTACCTAGGCTTTGCTGTACCTGCGGGTACGGGATATTCTATGCACGCGACTGGTTCGACTATTTCTGGCTTGTTCCGAAACAATAGCTCTGCTGTTTATCCATATACTGTTCCAGGTGTCATTAGTCTTACGAATGCAATCAATAACCTTGGTTCATTCTACTACTTCTTCTACGATTGGAAGGTATCTACGGTAGGATGTGCTTCTGACCGTGTGCCTGTTACAGCTCATATACTCACGAGCCCGACTGTAGACCTAGGAGCGGATCAATTGGTTTGTGATGGTGATATGGCAACCCTTGATGCAGGAAACCCAGGTATGTCGTATATGTGGAGCACGGGTGATACAACCCAAACCCTCATGACAGGTATGGCGGGTACATATATGGTGACTGTGACGAATGCAGATGGTTGTTCAAGCATGGATTCAGTGATGGTTTCTGTGAACCCTGCAATCATGGCAATGGCAGATTCTATGATGGATGTGGCATGTAATGGCGGCAATGATGGAGCTATCTATGTAAGTGTTTCTGGTGGTACAGCTCCTTACTCATTTGATTGGAGCAATGGAGATACAACCGAAGATGTATTGAACCTTAGTGCAGGTGTGTATATGGGTACAATTACAGATGCTAATGGTTGTACATTCACAACTGGAACAATGACCATCAATGAACCAACAGCGATTAGTGTAAGCGTTGATTCTACCAATGATGTATTGTGCTCAGGTAGCAGTAGTGGTGCATTGTACATCAGTGTTTCTGGTGGAACTGGACCTTATACATATTCTTGGAGCAATGGTTCGACTGATGAAGATCCAATGGGATTGCCTGCTGGAGACTATACAGGAACAATTACAGATGCGAATGGCTGTACGTTCACTTCTCCCGTTCTTACAATCAATGAGAACCCTGCTATTGAAATGACAATTGACCAAGTAAGTGATGCTTCTTGTAATGGAGAGATGGATGGAAGTATTAGCATCACCATCAGTGGAGGGGAAGCACCTTATACATATGATTGGAGCAATGGCGAAACAACGGATGATATTTCTGACTTAGGAGCAGGAACCTATTCGGCTATGGTTATGGATGCCAATGGATGTACGTTTGAGACAGGTGATATCACGATTACTGAACCTGATGCGCTTAGTCTTGCCCTAGATGCTTCTGGAGATGAGACTTGTACAGGTGATGGAAATGGATATCTCCTCGTAAGCGTAACAGGCGGAACAGCTCCATATTCATACGATTGGAGTACGGGTCAAACAACAGAGGATCTTGGCGACCTTATGGGCGGAACGTATGACCTTACAGTAACGGATGCCAATGGTTGTGAGATTGAAGCACAATATACAATTGCTACCTTGAACATGGCTCCTGATGCAGACTTCAACTATAGTGTTGCAGGAGGAGACGTTGCCTTCATGAATATGTCTTCGAATGCAGTTACATACAGCTGGGACTTTGGTGATGGCTCGCCATTGGTGGCAGATCCAAACCCAACGCATACGTATACAGCTAATGGAACATATAGCGTTCAATTGATTGTGACCAATAGCTGTGGTAGTGATACAACTATGCAAGAGGTGAACCTTAGTACGGTTAGCATTGAGGAAGAGATTCTTGCATCTGCTATCAGCCTTTATCCAAACCCATCTAATGGCCAATTCAATGTATCATTCGATGGATTGAACAGCGATGAGGTAAGCGTGAGTGTATTCACAATTGATGGGAAGCAGGTATACAAGCAAAGCTTTGGCGCAGTAATGGGGCAATACCTACACTCTGTAGATATTAGCCAGCTTGCAAAAGGAGTATACGTGGTTCAAATCAATAGCGAAGGACATGTATTGCACAAACGCCTAGTGGTAGAATAACCTTATTAGGCATTACGATATAGTATGAGAAGGCTACTCCATTGGAGTGGCCTTTTTTGTTGTGTTCCTGCTAAATTGGGGGGCTACAACTTGCGTCATTCTGACAAGGATACAAGCCCTCAATCTCATGCAAGCAGAGTGCAGTAACAACCAAAACTAATCCCTCTCGAAATCTTAGACGAATCCCTTTCGTTTTTCGATTATCTCCTTACCTTTGTCGCCAAAATACAGACAATGTCGAAGACCTATTTTACGCCAGGCCCTGCCCAATTGTACCCTACCTTTGCACAGCATGTGCATGCTGCACTGAGCGAGAATATTGGATCGCTCTCTCACCGCAGCAAGGCATTCGAAGCGATTTATGCAGAAGCCGTTTACAACCTACGGGCATTGCTCAATATACCCGATAATTTCATGGTGTTTTTTCATAGTTCTGCCACGGAAATATGGGAACGATTGGCACAAAACTGCTCCATGAATACGAGCTTTCACTTTGTCAATGGGGCATTCTCCCAGAGGTATCTTGACTATGCCAAGGCGGTAGGGATTTCGACAGAAGCGTGTATGGCCGAATGGGGAGAGGGCTTTGATTGGGAGCAGACGCAAATTGGATCGCATGTAGACCTCATCAACTTTACCCATAATGAAACCAGTACAGGGGTAATGACGCCTTATGAGGCCATGTATCATTTTCGGGATAGCCATCCTGATGCCCTCATAACGGTTGATATGGTTTCGTCTGTTCCGTACGCGAGCTTAGACTTCACCCAAATCGATGCAGCCTACTTTTCGGTTCAGAAGGGGATCGGGCTGCCCGCGGGTTTGGGCGTATTGATATTGAACCATCGATGTCTTGAGAGAGCCAAAGCCAAAGCAGCTAGTGGACAAAACATTGGGAGCTATCATAGCTTCTTATCACAATATAAAAAGGTGGTGAAAAACCAGACGCCCGAGACCCCAAACGTTTGGAATATCTACCTGTTAGCCAAGGTGCTAGGAGATATGTTGAATCGGGGGATTGAGAACATTCGTAAGGATATGTTCGATCGCATTCAACGCCTCTATGCCTTCCTTGATGCGCATCCTGATTTCGAATTGTTTGTCAAAGACGAAGCTTGGCGATCCCATACAGTAGCTTTGGCCAATGTAAAAGGGGATTCTTTTGAGCTCATTCGTCGGATGGAAGCCAAAGGATTGTTGTTGGGCAATGGCTACGGGAAGATGAAGGGAAAGCAAATCCGCATTGCCAATTTTCCCGCGATTCCTACGGAGAAGCTCGACGAATTGATGCACGAATTGCGTTAATCCCTAGTCATGCGGAAGGGGTTTCCCACAATGAGGGCAATAGTTATAGGGCTGCTTTTTCTCTTCTTCTTCTTTCTTATTGCTCATTCGTTCGATAAAAGCCGAACTAAGGATACCTGTAGGGAGAGCCACCAATCCGATTCCCAATAGGGCGATAATCCCACTAATAAACTTCCCCCAATTTGTGATGGGGTATACATCACCATATCCTACTGTAGTCAGGGTTGCAATGGCCCACCAGAAAGAGGCTAAGATATTGGGGAACTTGTCGGGTTGACCTTCATGTTCAAGATGGAACATCAGAGCCGAAGCGAGAATCAAGAGGACGAGGGTAATGAATATGGTAACCCCCAAATCTTCCTTCTTTTCCTTTAATACATCTAATATCAGCCTGAGCGAGGTAGAGTATCTTCCTAATTTAAAGATACGTACCAACCGAATCATACGTAAAAGTCGTAAGATTCGTAAGTCAAAGGCGATAAACATAGGAAGGAAGAAGGGCAGAATAGCCAGTAAATCAATGATTGCGAGAGGCGAAACAATGTAAAAAAGTACCGCTACTATCTTGTTGCGTTCAGGGAACAATTGATCTGCTGTGAACAAGCGGATTAAGTACTCAATCGTGAATACGGAAACAGTAAAAACCTCAAATATCTTGAAATAGTAAAAGTATTGCCTCTCTAAATCTCGAAAGGATTCAAGGCAAATAGCGATTACACTCAACCATATAAGGGCAATGATGAGCGATTGGAATCGTTTCCCCCATCTATTTGATTCTTCTGAGTCAGCTACTAGTCTACGTAGGAACTCTTTTGTACGTGTTCCACCAAAAATGCGTAGGCTCAAAACGATGAATGATACACCTGGTATCAGTAACCAAAATAATAACTTGTCTCCCATCTCATTGGTACTCTTACAATGTCTCCACTTTTCTTATGAACGGATTCCCATTGAGAAGCGTCTACCTTATTATTTATCTAGTTGGGACTAAACATCCATTCTCAAACCAGAAACTGAGGTTCCAATCCGAATATTCCCAATAAATACGTGTATTCTTTGCCGTACGAACTTGTTTCTGCTTATCAGGCTCTCCATATTCGATGAAAATGCGGCCGCGGTCGGAGTACCATCCTTCCTTCCCAAAGCGCCGATTGGCTTCAAACAGCTTCTTATAATAACGAATCATCTGTTCTTCAGCTGCGGCTCCATATCGATCACTCCAAACTTGCAAGAATGCTTCTCGCTGTTGGGCTCCATCTTCTATCTTTTTGAGTCGCTCAATAACCGAAAACGAAGTCATATACTGCAACATCTCAATAGATCGGTCTAATTTATTGAATATTTCGGTTTTTGATTGCCAATCCACTACGAAATATGCACTTTTTTCAATTAAGAGTAAGTCATCTTCATATATGAGGAGCTCAAGGAGGTAGGTTCCTTCAGATAGGATTCCAATTTCCAATTGCCCATTGAATATCATTTTATCGCCTCCTCTGCCTAATACACGATTTACTTGTTGGAGAGATGTATAGGACTTCGAGCTTGCCCCCTTTTCCTTTTCACGATACAGCACAGCCCTCGCTGTTAAGGGGCGTACTTTCGGACTATAGATTTCTAGGTAGAATGAACAATACTTTAAAGAAGGATCCAGCCGCCCTGTTAAGATAGGCTTTCGAGGGATGGAAGTCGGTGGAGATTCATAGGAGAAAAATATGTCGGATACAGCTAAAGCACCTGGCGCAAGTGTCAAGGTGTAAGGTAAGGCAATGCTATAGTGGGGGAGGGAAGGAGAGGATATGTCAATGAAGGCTTGATACTTACCTGGAGGTAAATTGAAGTCGTAGATTAAGAGTTGGGAGCCATCTGTTCGAACTTGCTGTTCCTTTCGTAAGACAATTGCCATTGATTGGGCGTACCGAAAGGAGATCGACACAATGAGGTCTTGGGGCTCTGAGAATACTTTCGGGGCTTGAATGATTACATGGGTATTATTCGACCCAAGTAATACACTGTAGATGGAGGCTTCCCATTCATTTGTTTGGCCTTTGCCCATTGAACAATAGAGCATTAGCATTAAGAGTGCCCCCCACCGAATCATACCACACGCCCAATTAGGTCGTATTCCATTGCATCCGTGATTTCCACTTGATAGAACTCCCCAATCTCTAAATCGGTTCCATGAACGATTACCTCATTGTCTACTTCGGGAGAGTCGTATTCGGTGCGCCCCACGTAATATCCATTTTCCTCTCTGTCAATAATCGTCTTACATACCTTGCCAACAAGTTTGCGATTGAGTTCGAGGGATATTTCCTGTTGGATCTCCATGACCCCATCCCAACGTTCCTGTTTGACTTCGGCAGGAATATCGTCTTCATAGCGGAAGGCATAGGTGTTTTCCTCATGTGAATATTGGAAGACGCCTAGGCGTTCGATACGATGTTCTTGGATGAACTCTAATAACTCTTGGTAATCCTGTTCCGTTTCACCTGGGTGCCCAATGAGGAGAGTTGTACGGATAGCAATGCCAGGAACTTCCTCCCGAATCTTTTTGATGAGGGCTTCTGTACGCTTACGGTTAATCCCTCTCCGCATAATCTTCAATACATTGTCTGATATATGTTGGAGCGGAATGTCAAGGTAGTTACAGATATTATCGCGTTCGCGCATGGTTTGGAGCACTTCCGTTGGGAAGCCTGAAGGATAGGCATAGTGTAGCCGAATCCATTCTAATCCCTCTATATCCGATAAGGCAATCAGCAAATCATTTAACCGCCGTTTCCCATATAGATCAAGCCCGTAGTAGGTTAGGTCTTGGGCAATCAGCATGATTTCCTTAACCCCTTTCTGAACGAGGAAGGTAGCTTCTTTGACGAGATATTCTATGCTACGTGATTTATGTTTGCCTCGCATAAGGGGGATTGCGCAGAAACTGCATGGGCGGTTGCAGCCCTCAGCAATTTTAAGGTATGCGAAATGTGACTCAGTAGTAGTTATCCGTTCTCCTACAAGCTCTTTTTTATAATCTGCTTGGAGAGATTCGAGTAGGTTGGGGAGGTCATTTGTGCCAAAGTAGGCATCTACTTCAGGTATTTCGACTTCGAGTTGGTCTTTGTACCGTTCAGATAGACAACCTGTGACAAATACCTTTTCTACTAAGCCGTGTTCCTTACGGTTCACATAATCTAAGATGGTATTGACCGATTCCTCTTTGGCTCGGTCGATGAATCCGCATGTATTAATGACGACAATCCCTGCGTTACTATTCGTTTCCTCATGCACCACATCCATTTCATTGCCCTTTAATTGGGAGAGCAACACCTCTGAATCCACTAGGTTTTTGGAGCATCCTAGTGTTACTATATTAATCTTATCTCGTTTATATGCTTTTGTCTTCATAGTTTCTACATGCAATCAATACCCTTCAGACTTGACCAATGAAATAAGGATTCCATCTGGTTAGAGATGAAATCCCTTATGTAAAGTTCTTTTAATCTTATTCTTTTCTCTTATGCGAACAGAGACTCGATGAATTCTCCAGGGTCGAATATTTGGAGGTCATCAATTCCTTCTCCTACACCAATGTATCGGACAGGCACCTTAAACATATCCGATACCCCAATTACGACTCCTCCTTTGGCGGTTCCATCTAGCTTGGTGAGTGCCAATGATGTCACCTGTGTAGCCTCGGTAAAGGCTTTTGCTTGGATAACAGCATTTTGCCCAGTTGAAGCATCGAGTACGAGGAGGACATCATGAGGCGCATTGCCAATGACCTTCCCAATACTTCGTTTGATCTTAGACAACTCACGCATAAGGTAGAGTTTCGTATGAAGACGACCCGCAGTATCAATGATAATGACATCAGCCCCTTCTTTGAGCCCTCTCTGAGTGGCTTCGAATGCTACAGCAGCGGGGTCTACGTTCATCCCCTTCGAATACATATCTACTCCTACGCGATCTGCCCACAATTGTAGTTGGGCTACAGCCGCAGCACGGAATGTATCAGCAGCACCCACAAGCACCTTAAGGCCTTGCGCCTTGAAGCGATACGCTAGTTTACCAATGGTTGTTGTTTTTCCTACCCCATTGACTCCTACAACCATGATGACATGGGGAACCTTTTTGCCTTTATGGGATTGTTCTGGAACAACAAAGTCTGTGGCTACTTCATCATAATTCTCCAATACCATCTGCTTAATTTCATCCTTCAGGAGAGAATTAAGGTGAGAAGTGGAGGTATATTTATCTTTTGCAACGCGTGCTTCAATTCGTTTAATGATACGAATAGTGGTATCTACTCCCACATCGCTCGTAATCAACACTTCCTCAACATCATCCAAGACCTCATCATCGATCTTACTTTTCCCTACAATTGCCTTCTTCAACTTGCTAAAGAAGCCTGTTTTGGTCTTCTCTAGCCCTTTGTCAAGCTTTTGTTTGTTATCTTTCCGTTTGAAAAAACTTAATAGTCCCATGTTTACCAATTAAAGAAACGATTCGGCTCTATGTGATTGGCCTCCACGTATATAGGGCGTCTATATGCCTTATTTGAAAGGCTTCGCAATATACACAAAATATACAAAAGGCTCTTTATTCTTGCATCAATTCGGCTAATGCCGTTTCTATTTTTTCCTGTGTTCGTTGGGCTTCATATACAGAGGGTGGAGCAACTCGCTCTGCACATTTAGCGAGGGTACATCGTTCGCAGGTTTCATTCACCTCTTTCCGAACAATCTTGTCATCGTTCCAGAACCTCAACTTTTTCTTTAGGCGTTTGTCCAAAACAAGCCCAAGGGTTACACTTACATTTGTATTAGGAGTTGGACTATTAGATCGTCCAATTGCGAAGCAGATATACTCATTGCCATTCTCTATATAGCGAGATCGCTGGGTTTTCATGACATGTTTACGACCCAAACGTGTCTTTTGTGCCGCTTTCAATTCGTTTAGTACCCGAATAGAAACCCAACGACGGCAATAATGTTCACTCAATTCGTTTTTATGCGGATCATGGAGGCGAGAGAGGTGTAACTCTTTGGTGATATGGAAACGGTGACTGTCGGTTTGGTTATTGAATCGAAGGAAGAATAATTGTTTGATGCCGAATCTTTTAGGAAGGAGGTTTGTTAGGCGTTGGATGAACATCTCGGGAGATGCTGCATACTTGTACATAATGTCCATAAACCTTTCCGAATCCCATTGCTTTTGCCCAAATAAGGCTTTCATATCTGCCACGACCATTTGTTCATTCATCAATAGGGCAACAGAAAAGTAGGATGCCTTGAAATGATTCAATACCTCATCGAATGATTTGACCGTAAAGGAGTTCGATAAGATGGGTCGCTCTTGTAAGCCCAAATAATTAAAGGCGATTTCTTTGCCCAGTAAGAAAGCCTTTTGGTTAGAGGAAAGGCTATCATTGATGATGAGCTTATTTTTTTCGGGATTGTAGATGGCACGAAAGCCTTGCAGGAGTGGGCGTTGGCTGAGAGCCTGTTCATCTATTGTATACCCATATACCTCCTTGAGGGCATGGATGAGTTGGTCGGGTAGTACAGGGGGGCGAACATCGATTTTGTACTTCTTTGCGAATTGTTTGGCGGCAGCTTCTAACTCGGGGAAGTAATTATCGTGCATTTCCTGATAAGAGCGAAGAGCCGAAAAGAAGAAATCGTCCGATTGCATCTCATAACTTCGAGCCAACTTGATGAGGGTACTGATAAAGGCATTCACTTTTACGGGAGCCTTTGCAATCATCTCAATAAGCTTATTTATCTCCAGCCCAAACATGGTTAGGGGGATATTATTGAGAAATTCAGAGTTGAGTAGGTCTGAGATCGGAGCGAGCTTCTTATCAAGCTGGATGGATACCAATTGATCATATTCGACCTCTAATGCTTGAGACAAGGCCAGGATTTTGTCTGCTTTTGGGTACTTTTTACCTTTCTCAATTTCATTTAGGTATGAGACCGAGAGACCCGACGTTTGGGACAAAGCGGCAAAAGATAAGCCCTTTTCTTGCCTCAATTGCCTCATCTTCAGGCCAAAAATCAATCGTATTGTTTGATCACTCGTTATCATAGGTTAAACAAAGGTACGTCTTTCGAAAGCAATCTACAATTTATCTCCCTGCTTTTCATTATCGGACTATTACAGGTTTGAATATCAAGCAAAAGTCCTAATTTTGCAATGCCCTTAGGATAGGGGCATTCGATGCTGTTATTCATGTGTGCATGACAAAGCCTAATGTTTTATTCTTATATACAAGAGCCTCTGGTTATTTCGTAGCCTGTGCAACCCGCTTTGCGCAAACCTACGGATATGTTGTACATATAGTACGGCATGACCCCGACCCATTGGCACCCTTTCAATTTGTAGATTCTCCCTTTGTTCGATTCCATAATAGAAGCAGCTTTGAGGGGGGGAGCCTCATGGAGTTTGCCCAATCACTTGATCCGAAGGCTATTTATATCAGTGGATGGGTGGATAAAAACTACCTACAAGTAGGGAAGACATTTCGGAGAAAGGGGATTCCCATTATCTGCGGATTGGACAACCAATGGTTTGGGTCTTTAAAGCAACGACTGGCTTCTTGGATTAGCCCATTCTATCTCAAACCCATCTTTTCGCATATTTGGGCAGCAGGCACGTATCAGTATGAATTTGCCCATCGGATGGGGTATGAGCGACATGAAATCTTGAGAGGGGTTTATTCTGCAGATGTCGAGAAATTTGCCGCAACTCCTTTGGCATACCCTAATGGCTTTCCGCATCGGTTTGTATATGTGGGGAGATTGGTAAAAGTGAAGGGGATACAGCATTTTTCGGATGCCATTCGGCAATTGAATGCTAAGCATACACATGATTGGGAGTTTTTAATCTTTGGGAAAGGACCAGAGGAGAAGACATTCGAACCCTTAGAGCCGAATGTAAAGATGATTGGCTTTGTTCAACCCGATGAATTGGCTAAATATGCCCAAGAGGGAGGCGTATTTGTATTGCCCAGTACATTTGAGCCTTGGGGAGTAGTAGTACACGAATTTGCGGCGGCAGGTTTCCCTGTATTGGTATCGGATGCTTGTGGAGCGAGTACCGCTTTTTTGCGTAATGGATACAATGGGTATGCTTTTCGTCCTAATCATACGCCCTCTTTACTTTCCGCATTCGAGAAAATCATTCATAGTACAGATGATGCCTTGATACAAATGGGGCACCGAAGCCGAGAACTCGCTCGTTCTATTACGCCTGATACATGGGCAGCAACGCTTTTTCAAACCCTTAATAGTTAGTTCGGATGGCGAATAAGAAAAAAATATTGGTGCTGATTGATTGGTTTTTGCCAGGGTATCGGGCAGGAGGCCCCATTCAATCGGTTTCGAACCTGCTGGAGTTGCTCAAGCACGAATACGAATTCGCTATTATCACCAAAGACACCGACCATCAATCAAACGTTCCCTATCCGAATATTGAGAGTAATACATGGATTGACCGCGAAGGCTATCGTATATACTACTATTCGGATGCGTATATCTCTATGAGTCGGTTAAAAGACTTGGTATTGGCAGAGCAATGCGATTATCTATATATCAATAGTATGTATTCTGTGCCGTTTACCATTTGGCCATTGTTGTTATTTGGGCGAAAGAAACAAGCCTTTCAGATTGTACTATCTCCTAGAGGGATGTTACAGCCAGGTTCTGTGACGATTAAGGCATGGAAGAAGGTGCCGTTCTTGAAGTTGGTGAGATGGTCGGGGATTCCACGAAACATTCGATGGTTTGCCACGAATGAAGATGAGAAGAGTTTTATGGAAGGGCATTTTGGGCAAGGGCTTGATATTCGTATTGCCTCCAATATCCCTCGCCAATTACAACATCCTTGGAAAAGCCTTCCCAAACGTTCGGGAGCTGCTCGATTTGTGTTTACCTCGCGGGTTTCGCCCATTAAGAACCTTGAGTTTTTCATTGGCCTATTGAAAGATGCCAAAGGGGAGGTCATTTTTGATATCTATGGAACCAAAGAGGAGGATAGCTATTGGGCAATATGCGAACGGGCTATTGCTGCACTTCCTCCTAATGTAAGCGTAAACTATAAGGGAGAGGTTCCACAGCCGCAGGTAGCGGAGGTATTGTCGAATTATCATTTCTTTGTTTCGATGAGCAAGGGGGAGAATTTTGGGCATGCGATTTTTGAGGCAATGATTGCAGGCAGGCCTGTCTTGATTGGAGACCGAACGCATTGGCACAATCTTGCCCCGCAAAAGGTAGGTTGGGATACGCCCCTTGACCAACCCGCAGCGCATCAAAAGGTAATTGCTCAATGTATCGCGATGGGGCAAGAAGAATATGATACTTGGTCATTGGCTGCATGGTCATTCGCCAAACGATACAAGGAATCCCCAGAAATATTAGAGAAAGTTCGAAAGATATTTGACTAGCATTGGCCTGATAACCAATGCTTTTTTATTTTTTTTGAAAATTTATCGGCTTTTTTTTGCAATAACATGCGTATTGGAACTGAATTTGAATAGCATATAGTGTAAGTGTTTTTCATCATAGTAAATGAAAAACCATTAGCACAAGACCATAAGAGGAGTGTTAATATAGTTCAAAATCAAAAGGGAAATGTTTTTTGTAACCCACAAGGTAGGAACTTGTGGGTTCTTTTTTTATGTCTATACTTTATCTCCCTACCAACTTTTGTATAGCGAATACTCGGCTTGGATTATATACCTATCAACTTTTGTATAGCGAATACTCGGCTTGGATTATATACCTACCAACTTTTGTATAGCAAGCACTGGGTGTGGATTATATACCTGTCAACTTCTGTATAGTAAGCACTGAGCGTGGATTATATACCTGTCAACTTTTGTATAGCAAGCACTGGACATGGATTATATACCTGTCAACTTTTGTATAGCAAGCACTGGGCGTGGATTATATACCTGTCAACTTCTGTATAGTAAGCACTGGGCGTGGATTATATACCTGTCAACTTTTGTATAGGAAACCCTGCATTGTTCGCAACATATAAAGTGTGATTTTCTTCGTGTGTCTTACATGTGAAATAAAGTTTTGACAATCAAGTGCTTGTATAAATAAGTACGCCTCCGTATATCTAATTTTTTCATGTCTTTTTCATGTTTTGTGTGTTTGTGAGTATTCAGGGCATAGGCCTACTTATTTGAGCCACAAAATATATAAGTCGCTATATAGTTTGATAGTATAGGCTAAGGTTTGGTGATAGAATGCCATGATTTTAGGGATTCTATGAGTAAATCGAAATTAATATTTGGTGTATTCGTCTCTTTTTGTTTTCTTAACAAATGAATATCCTAAACTTATCAGAGTATTTTTGGCCACGCTACTGTTCCAATCCATGGTAGGTAGCAAAAAGTAAACGTAAATTAGAAGCTGTGATTATCTCAGAGAAGCATACATTCTGTGAGATATCCTATGCCTGTACAACTGTTATCTATCATAACGATTATGCATTACGTTCCTTATTATCATATTACATACAATCATTTCTTCCAATAAAGCCCTTAGTTCCAAAGGATGGGACTAAGGTTTTTATATTTTTGTGTAGCCATAAACTTCATAGTGTATGAGAAACATCCTTACTTATTTCTTTTGTGTGATGGTACTGGTATTGCTCCCCTCATGGGCAATTGGCCAGAAAACCGTTACAGGAAAGGTTACAGATGGCGATAGTGGTGAGCCACTTGTCGGCGCTACAGTAATTGTGGTGGGTACTTCCTCTGGAGCCTTTACTGATGAAAGTGGTTCGTTTAGTGTGGAAGCTCCTGCAGATGCTGAATCTCTTTTGATTCGCTATACAGGGTATGCTGAACAAACCGTTGCGATTGATGGCTCCAACATCAATGTTTCCCTTAAACCTGGAATCGAATTAGATGAAGTAGTTGTGATTGGGTATGGTCGAGTAAAGAAAGATGACGCAACGGGCTCCGTGGAGTCGGTTAAGTCGGATGTCTTTAACCGAGGTGCCATTACTTCTCCTCAAGATCTATTGGCAGGTAAAGTTGCGGGGGTACAAATTACACCTAGTACACAGCCTGGTGGTGGAGCTCAAATTCGAATTCGAGGAGGTTCTTCTTTGAGTGCAAGCAATAATCCGTTGATTGTAATTGATGGAGTGCCTATTGCCAATGATGACATTTCTGGAGCGAGAAACCCATTGAACCTCGTAAATCCTAATGACATTGAGTCTTTCACAGTATTGAAAGATGCCTCTGCAACAGCCATCTATGGTTCGCGTGCATCAAATGGGGTAATCATTATTACGACTAAAAAAGGAGAAGCAGGAAAGAAACTCAATGTGAACTTCAACACAAGTTTGACATTTAGTCAACCCATGAAGCGAACAGATGTCTTGACTGCTGATGAGTTCCGTACAATGATTAATTCTCAGTATGATGATACACATCCTGCAAGAGGATTATTAGGAGATGCGAATACAGATTGGCAAGATCAAATCTTCCAAACTGGGGTTATGTCTGATAATAACCTAAGCTTGTCAAGTGGAATTGGCCGCGTACCTTTCCGTGTATCTGTAGGATACACATCGAAAGAAGGGGTTCTTAAGACGGATAAGTTCAGAAGAACAACTGCAGGAGTGAACCTAACACCTGGGTTCTTTGACAATACCCTACAATTGACCTTGAGTGTGAAGTCTATGTTCACTAAGAACAACTTTGCAGACAATGGGGCAATTGGAAACGCGGTTTCTTTTGACCCCACTCAACCTGTATTGGATGCGGGTAATGCGTATGGTGGATATTTCACATGGCAACAACCCAATGGAGACCCGAATCCGTTGGCAGCTACAAACCCGCTTGCATTGCTCGAACAAAAAAGCGATGTGTCTGATGTAAAGCGTATCATTGCAAGTGCCCAAGTTGATTATCGTATGTGGTTCCTTAAGGACTTACGTGCAAATTTGAATATGGCATATGACTATTCTTATGGTGAAGGAATGGTGAATATTCCTGAAAATGCCGCATTTGAGTTTACAAATGGAGGACGAAGAGGAGAGTACAACCAAACGAAAAAGAATGAATTGATTGAATTCTACTTGGATTATGCGAAGGACTTCAAAGAAAAGCATGATTTCAATATCATGGGGGGATATTCTTGGCAGCACTTCTACAAGGACAATTACGCATTTGCAACAGGAGTAGATACGACTGTTGTGCTTGATCCTGCAAACTCAGATCCTAAGGAATATTACCTATTGTCTCTTTTCGGACGATTGAACTACGCATTTGATAATAAATTGTTGGTAACTGCAACGGTAAGACGAGATGGTACGTCTCGATTCTCTAAAGAAAACCGTTGGGGATTGTTCCCTTCTGCTGCAATTGCGTATAAGATCTTCAGTGATCGCGATGGAAAAGTATCTAACTTGAAGATTCGTGCAAGTTATGGTATTACAGGACAACAGGATATCGGAGAGGACTACTATCCTTACCTATCTCGTTACCTCGCTGGGCAAGACAATGTTATGTACCAATTTGGAGACCAATTCTACACGACCCTTCGTCCGAATGGATATGATGCAAATATCAAGTGGGAGGAAACGACTACTTATAATGTTGGGTTAGACTTTGGATTCTTCAAGGAAAGACTATACGGTTCTATTGAATATTACCGCAGAAAGACAACAGATTTGATCAACTTCATTCCTGTTCCTGCTGGTACAAACTTGACCAACTTCATCACCACAAACGTAGGAGATTTGGAGAACAATGGTATCGAGGTTTCTTTGAATGGAGTATTGGTACAGAAACGAGACTTCAATTGGGAAGTTGGGGTGAATGTAACGGCTAACAGCAATAAGATTACGCGTTTGACTGCTACAGAAGATACTTCTTACCTCGGTGTGTTCACAGGAGGAATCTCTGGTGGGGTGGGTAACAATATCCAGATTCACAGTGTAGGCCAAACGGCTAACTCTTTCTTCGTATATGAACAAGTATATGATGAGCAAGGAGTGCCTATCGAAGGGCTTTATGTAGACCGCAATGGCGATGGCCAAATCACGCCAGATGACCGATACCATTCGAATGATCCTTTCCCAACGGCTTTTCTTGGATTTACGTCTAATCTACGTTGGAGAAATCTAGTATTCTCTTTTGCAGGTCGCGCAAACATTGGAAGCTTTGTATATAATAACATCCTCTCTGAGCATGCATTCTATTCACGTTCGTACTCTAGTACGGATTACCTAAGCAATGTTCACGCGCAAACTTCAGCGATTGATTTTAATAATCCTGAATACTTCAGTGATCACTTTATCCAAAATGCTTCTTTTGTACGTTTGGATCACATTACCCTTAGCTACACCTTCGATCAGCTATTCGGTAGAGACTATAGAATCCAGTTGTATGGTACGGTTCAAAACCCATTCGTCATTACAAACTACGATGGTATTGATCCAGAGCTAAACGATGGAACAGACATTGGAATCGACAAGAACATTTACCCACGTTCAAGAGGATACTTGATTGGACTAAATGCGAATTTCTAGTCAAACAATTCGACAATTTATTAATTTATACTAAGTGCAACCTCGATACAGAAACTTTACTTAGCATATGAAGATTACATTTAATCGAATCGGATTCGTTCTTTTGGGACTTTCCCTAATAATGACCTCTTGTTTTAAAGACCTGGATACCATCCCTTTGGATCCAGATGAGGTAACTTCCGCTACAGTATATGATAGTCCAGATGCTTATCGGCAAGTACTGGCGAAACTATACGCAGGATTGGCTGTGAGTGGCCAACAAGGACCTGCTGGCCAACCAGATATCTCTGGTATTGATGAAGGATTCTCTACGTATCTGCGTCAGTATTGGAAAGCGCAAGAGCTTACAACAGATGAGGCGGTGATTGCATGGAATGATGGAAACATCCATGATTACCACCAACAAGATTGGGACGCAAACAACGAGTTTATCACAGCGATGTATAACCGTATCTTCTATCAGATTTCTCTATGTAATGAGTTCATTCGTGAAACCACTACAGAGAAATTGGATGAGAGAGGAGAAAGTGATGCAACACGTACAGAGGTTTCTGCCTACCGTGCAGAGGCTCGTTTCCTTAGAGCATTGAGTTATTGGCATGCATTGGATATGTTCCGTAATGTCCCTTTTGTAACAGAAACGGATGCAGTTGGGTCTTTCTTCCCTACACAAACCAATGCGGCTGATTTGTTCTCTTATATTGAAAGTGAATTGAAGGCGATTGAGAGCGCATTGCCTGGGCCACGTCAGAGCGAGTATGGGCGTGCAGACCAAGCGGCTGCTTGGATGGTATTGGCGAAGCTATACTTGAATGCTGAGGTATACATCGGGTCAAACCGATATAGTGATTGTATCACCTATTGTGATAAGGTCATTGGTGGAGGATATACCCTCACAGATACATATGAAGAATTGTTCCTCGCAGATAACAATGGTTCTAGCAGTATGATTTTCCCTGTTACTTTTGATGGAGATCGTACAAGAACTTGGGGAGGAATGACATTCGTTGTACATGCTGCTGTCGGAGGAAGTATGAATCCTGCAGACTTTGGTATTGATGGTGGCTGGGGTGGTACTCGAACTACTAAAGCCCTCGTTGAGAAATTCCCTTCTGTTGGGGGTGGCGGATTGCTCGTTGAACCAAACGAAGGAAACTCTGCTAGCTATGACCGAATCTATGTGCCTGGTGGGCACCAAGGATGGGATCCTGCAACTGCTCCTGTATTGACATCTGTTAATGGAGATGGTATGTATGAAGGATATAAGTGGTTTGCAGCAGGTAATGAGTTTAAGTTTACTGAAGGTCCAAATTGGGATGTCAATTGGGGAGATGATGGAGCAGATGGTACACTTGATGTAGATGGAGCGAACCTAACTGTTGCAAATGACGGTTTGTACAAAATCAATGTAGATGTCAATGCGATGACCTATACGGTTGAAGCGGTTACATGGGGATTAATTGGTTCGTCTACTCCTGATGAGTGGAACTCTGACCAAGATATGACCTATGATCCAACTATTGATGCGATGACCATTAGCCTAAACCTCGTTGCAGGTGAGGTGAAGTTCCGTGCAAATGATGATTGGGCACTTAATCTGGGCGATAATGCTGGAGACGCAATCTTGACGCCAGATGGATCCAATATCGTGATTGGGTCTGATGGATATTATACCATCAACTTGTATCTAGACAATCCTGATTATACATACTCTGTAGAGAAGCCATCTTTCGACCGTCGTGCAACTTTCTATACCGACGGACAAACACTTGAGATTGCCGATATCTCTCAATTCACAGAAGGATATGCCATTACGAAGTTCAAGAACATCACACAATCAGGTATGCAAGGATCACATCCTACATTCCCTGATACAGACTTCCCAATGTTCCGTTTAGCAGATGCATATTTGATGTATGCTGAGGCGCACTTACGCGGAGGTGGAGGAGATGCTGGAACGGCATTGAACTATGTGAATGCCTTGAGAAACCGTGCATATCAAGGTACTTCTGGAGATGTTTCTGCTTCTGACTTGACGCTTGATTTCATCTTGGATGAGAGAGCGCGTGAGTTATTCTGGGAATGTCATCGCCGAACTGACTTGATTCGATTCGGTCGATTCAGTGACACAGACTACCTATGGCCTTGGAAGGGTGGTGTTGAAACGGGTACTTCTACTTCTAGTATCTATGACATCTTCCCAATTCCATCTTCTGACATTGGTGCTAACCCTAATTTGAATCAAAACACTGGTTATTAATTCATTGGGTCAATCGGCTTTCTTTATCTGAGAGCCGATTGACTTCTATTCCAATAGATAAGAAATATGAATAGAAATCTCATACTATCCGTATTTTGTATAGCTGCATTGCTTTTACATTCATGTAGCGAAAAGGAGCTAACTCCTGTTCTTTCTCTTAGTGCACGTGCTGGCATTACGGCTCCTACTTCTGGTAGCAGTTGGGTATTGCTAGAGACAGAAGCAGATCAAATGTTGCCAAGTATCACTTGGTCGGCTGCTAACTATGGATTCGATGCGAGCATTACCTATGTAGTAGAAGTGGATCGTGTAGGGAATAACTTCGCTGAGCCTATTACCATTGGGACAGTTGTTTCAGGAACGAGCCTTGACCTTACGGTAGGAGGTTTGAATGGTGTGCTATTGGCGCAAGGGCTTCCTGGTGAAGCGGCTACTTCTCTTGAAATGCGCGTAGCTTCTGATGTAAATGATGATGTAGCTACTGCATACTCAGATGTTGTGACAATTGAAGTGACTCCTTATACAGTTGTTATTGATTATCCAAAGCTTCAAGTACCTGGTAACTACCAAGGATGGGATCCAGCAAATGAAACGACGGTTATCTACTCTGCGGGTGTAAATGACAGCTATGAAGGGTATATCTACCTAGGCGATCCTGCTCCTGAGTTTAAGTTCACACAAGGCCCAAGTTGGGATGTGAACTGGGGAGATGATGATGGCGATGGAGTCCTTGATCCAGGTGGAGCAAACCTAACAACTACTGAGTCTGGTATGTATCGTCTCAATGTAGACCTAGCTGCTTTGACCTATACGGTAGCTAAGACAGATTGGGGATTGATTGGTTCGGCTACGCCTAATGGTTGGGATGCTGATCAAGATCTGACCTATGATGCAGCTACAAACCGATATATGATTACCTTGGATTTGGTGGCAGGTGAGATTAAGTTCCGTGCCAATGATGATTGGGCAATCAATATGGGAGATACCAATGCGAACGGCTCATTGGAGTATGATGGAGATAATATCGTGGTTGCTGAAGATGGTAACTATACCATCGAATTGGTGTTGAGCGAAGCTGTCTATACGTACTCTGTGACGAAGAACTAAGTTTCTTCCCTATATTTTGTGTATGTTGAAGGAGTTTGGAAGCCTATATAGGGGCCTCCAAACTCCTTCTCCTTTTATCCAATATTGAATTCATTATGTATCACTTTAGACTATTGATGCTTATATGCCTTTGCTTGTTCATTGGCTCGGCTTGTAAGGACACTCCAACGCCTCCCGATAATGGGGGAAATACAAATGAACCTATGGATGACCCCATTTCCCTAGGGTTTATCACAGGCATGGATTTATCGTATCAATCGTATTTAGAACCCTTTGATGTGCCATTTAAGGATGAGCAGGGCAATGCCATAGAAGATATGTGGAGCTATGTAAAGAACAATGGAGTGAACCTGATTCGGGTACGGCTGTTTCATACGCCTGACCCTTCGGATACCATTGTGTATAGCAGCAACTTGGAGGAGGTATTGTTGATGTGTGAGAAGATTGCAGGGACGAACAACCGTATATTGCTCGATTTCCACTATTCTGATACATGGGCTGATCCTGGGAAGCAATTCGTGCCTGCTGCTTGGGAGGGGAGGTCGGTGGAGGCCATTGAGGATAGCATCTATCAATACACCAAACGGGTATTAGAGGCATTGCATGCGCAAAATACCTTGCCATATATGGTGCAAATAGGCAACGAGACCAATTCGGGCTTTTTGTGGGATTATGGTCGGTTGTGGATTGAGCCGAATGACAATTTCGCTGCCTACAAACGATTGGTGGATGCTGCAAGCCAAGCAGTTTCGGAGATGGAGACCGAAGCCAATGTCGAAATTTATACCATGCTTCAACATGCGGGCATTGTAAGTTCATTGGCCTACTTCTCTAAATTGAAAACGTTTGGTATTGAATATGATGTCATTGGCCTCTCTCATTATCATCTCTTTCACTCCAAAGACTTGACTGCTGTGGAGGATGCCTTGCATAGTTTGGCGAATGTACATCGGAAGCCTATGCTTATCGTAGAGACGAATTATCCTTGGACATTGGACTGGGCTGACTATACAAATAACTGGGTAGGAGCTACGGATCAACTAATTGAGGGATATCCTGCAACACCTGCAGGTCAAAAGGCTTATTATGAGGAATGGGTTCGTATCCTGAAAGATGTACCTAATGGATTGGGACAAGGTTTTGTATGGTGGGCTCCTGACTTTGTTGCTTTTCGTTCGTCTACCTCAAGCCGAGGCTCTTTTATGGAGAACCTAACAGTTTTTGATTTTGATAAACAGGCATTGCCCATAATGGAGGTATTTAGGAAGAACTGAGGTCGTTGAGGGGGCTATATGGGCATTTAGCAAAGAATAGCAGGGGCTCAGCAGAAAACTTTTGTGTTTTTATTAAAAAAGTGTAATTATCCACCAAACTATATTAACGTAATTAATAAGCTTTCACATGAATGGATCATTACAAAAGAACCTAGGGGTTCTTTTCTCCCTTTTCCTATTTTCTATAGCAGTATATGGGCAGGAACCTATACTAGATTATTGGCACTACAATACCACTGGTTTAACGGGTAGTTATTGGCAAAATATAGGGAATAACAATAATCCTAGTTTTGTTTTTAACACCATGACAGATTCTGCGGATATTCTAGAGGTGTGTTATACGAGTACTGATGTATATATCCGTACAGAAGGGATAACTGCGAATATGGGGCAGTTCACAAATCCTGGTGTTCCTACTGCTCAAGGCGAAACGATTATCCTTCCTCGCTATCCGACACAGGAGTTGGGCCCTCGCCAAGCAGTAAACAATGTCAGTTCCATTGGTTTATTGATCAATGGAGTGGCTATTTTCGGGAAGGGAGATGCAAGTAGTTGGGACAATATGACCCAGTCGAATATAATGGCAGGAGGCCAAGGTCTATGGAATGGAGACGCTTGGTATGGAGAAGGGATGAGCTTGGATACGGCCTTGGGGGCACATCCCCAACAGCAGGGTGTCTATCATACACATGCAACGCCTTTCAGATTGTATGATGACAATTCTCTGCATTCGGGTATTGTCGGATTTGCTTTTGATGGATATCCCGTTTATGGGCCTTTTGGATATGATGATCCAATGGATTCTACGAGTGCAATCGTTAGAATAGAGTCGAGTTATCAGCTTAGAAATATTAGCGTTCGTGAGGTATTGCCCGATGGAACTGTACTGGCATCCAATGAATATGGGCCTGATGTAACCCCCATGCACCCTCTAGGGGAGTTTGTAGAAGATTATGAGTATATCAGTGGTTTGGGGCATTTGGATGAGTTCAATGGGCGTTTTTGCTACACCCCTGAATATCCGAATGGAACCTATGCCTATTTCACGGCAACTGATCCTGCGGGTGCTCCGACTTTCCCTTATTATTTGGGGTTAGAATATTATGGGGAGGCCTATACAAATCGAGGAGCTCCTCCGCAAATTCCTGCCAATGCTATATGCATTACCGCCCCTACCACTCCGCCTACCCCTCCTGGAGATACTACTGCTGTGATTGCTGATGGCGCAAGCATTGTTCCTACGGAGCTGATGTATAACCCACCTGGTAATATGAACAACCGTGAGTTTCTAGAATTGTACAATATAGGAGATTCGGCTATTAACCTGAATGGAGCGAGTATGATAGGGGTAAACTTTACGTTTCCAGATACGGTTCTTGAGCCTCAATCATTCATCATACTATGCTTTAGCGGTATGGCCTTTAATAATGTATATGGTATCACAGGTCCTCCTCCTTTCCAATATACAGGAGATTTGCATGATAATTCTGAAGAGATTGGATTGGTTACAGCTGGAGGAGATACCTTGTTCAACTTTACGTATAGTGATGGAGCAGCAGCAGGTTGGCCAAGCGAACCAGACAATGGTGGAAATTCGTTGGTTATCTGCAATCCAACTGCAGACCTAGCTGATCCATCAAATTGGGCAGCATCCAGAACCTTTGTTGGCGTATTTAATGATTCAATCTTTGCTAGTCCGAATATGATTGAGTGCGTTGCGGGTTGCGGTAAGGATGTATTTGAGCCGAATGAAGATGCGGCTTCCGCGGCAGTATTGCCACTTATTGGGGTGAATATGAACGCAAAGATTTGTGATGCGGCTGATGAAGATTGGTTTGAGCTTACAGTAGGGGATAAGCCTAATTTCGCTTTGTCTCTCTCTGGACTATCGGCTAATCTTTCCTTAGAATTGTATGAATCAAGCAATACCTCTACACCTGTTGCGGCATCGCTCTCAGATTATCTTGCGCGAGAAGATATAATTGAGAATGGGGCAATGTCTGGAGATGTATATTACGTACGGGTGTATAGCGCAGATGGTTCTTCAAGCAATGGAGGATATAATTTGCATGTCACATTCAGTGATCAATTTATCACTTCCTTTGACCGAGATTTGCCTACAGATGGGCTAACAGTCGAGTCAATTGGAGAAACGGCTACCCTTGCTGTTAATCAAGAGGTTGTTGTATATCCAAACCCAACAGAGTCTGTATTGAATGTGCAATTCTATGCGGAAGATGCGCATGCTGCACGAATTGTGTTACGCAATGCTTATGGGCAAGCGATTCAGATACGGAACCTCCAAACGCGTCCTGGCCAAAACCTCGGCCGAATGGATGTGGCTCAATTGCCTACAGGCATATACTTCTTAGAGGTTCAGAATGGGACTTTGCAAAGTACCCATAAGGTGATGATTCGATAAGGATTCATTTGACTGAATTATATACAAGGTGCAATTCTTCATGAGAAGGATTGCACCTTTGTTATGTCTATATGAGGGCTATTGCCCCTTAATACCAATTCTTGTTGAAATTTGAGATTATATAGGGTGGCACTTGACCTTGGAATACCCAGCTGGGTATTCCAAGGTCAAGCACTTTAGTATCATATTCCCAGCTGGGTATTCGAAGGTCAAGTGCTTTAGTATCATATTCCCAGCTGGGTATTCGAAGGTCAAGTGCTTTAGTATCATATTCCCAGCTGGGTATTCGAAGGTCAAGCGCTTTAGTATCATATTCCCAGCTGGGTATTCGAAGGTCAAGCGCTTTAGTATCATATTCCCAGCTGGGTATTCGAAGGTCA
>Ga0163111_10000058_pt1 | contig 63014 bp, 57 predicted proteins | sample CRUFie1St18metaG_FD_109645 | JGI IMG/M metagenome (GOLD analysis project Ga0163111, IMG submission 109645) | Marine microbial communities from the Costa Rica Dome - CRUD Field 142mm St18 metaG | ecosystem: Environmental > Aquatic > Marine > Oceanic > Photic zone | place: Costa Rica: the Eastern...
ACGACCCAGTAGGACAAGAACAATTTATTGATGCTGGATATGCTAAAGATTTAAATCCTAATAGATACTCATTAACTGATGATGTAAATGAAGAATTAAATGAAGGAGATACTTATGAAAAAATGGCTGCTAAAGGAAAAAAAGCAGGTAATTTAAAACAAGGTACTGTTAGAAAAAGATTAGGTATTAAAAAAGGTGAAAAAGTTCCAATGTATAAAATTAATAAAGAACTTGCTCGTCTTCGTAAAATGGATAAAGATAAAGATAAAAAAGGTGTTCAATTAGGAGATAAAAACCAAAAATATTACAAGGCATTACAATTATCTAAAACATTAAAAACAACAACTAATGTAAATGAAGCTGACCCTAAAATATCTGAAGGTAGAAAAAAGAAAAAAGATCCTAAAAAAGGTACAGGTAAAAAACCAGAAGGATCAAGTAGAAGATTATACACAGATGAAGACCCATCAGATACTGTAAAAGTAAAATTTTCAACAAGACAAGACATAGTAAATACTTTAAATAAAAAATCATTTAAAAATAAAGCTCATGCTCGTCAATCTCAAGTAATAAATTTAATTCATCAAAGAGTAAGAGCTGCTTTATCAAGAACTAAAGACCCAAAAAAGAAAAAACGTTTACAAACAGCATTTGATTATATTAAAAAACGTAAAGAAGCTTCTAAAGCTAAAACTAAACGTTTACAAGCTCAAAAGAAAAAGAAAAAAACAAATGAAAATATAAATTTACCTAATCATGATGGTAAAGCAGCTCCATATGGATCAGGTTATAAACCTGTAAAAGAAAAAAAAGGAGGTTATGGTAAAGGATCAGGGTATAGATATAGAGCAATATATAAAAAAGATGGTAAATTTTATTATATGCAAGATAATCCTTTTTCAGCGGGTATTAGACAGGAATTTGGACCTTTTAAAACTAAAGCAGCAGCATTAAAAAAAATGGGGTCATTCCCCGCTGGTACAAGTTATAGAGATATAACTGAAAATAAAGAATATACCATATATTCAGATATGGATGGTGTTTTAGTAGATTTTAATAAAAGATTTGAACAATTTTCAGATAATATAGCTCCTCAGGATTATGTAGATAAATTTGGGTTAGAAGCTTTTTGGGATTTAATAGACAATAAAACTGGTGTTAGATTTTGGGTAGGAATGGATTGGATGTCAGATGGAAAAGAATATTGGAATTATATTAAAAAATATAATCCCATGTTATTATCTTCTCCTTCTAGGAAAAATGAATCTAGATTAGGTAAAAGAATATGGGCAAAAAGAAATATGCCTGGAACAAAAGTAATTTTAGCTTATGCTGAAAATAAAAAAAATTATGCTAATGCAAATTCTATTTTGATAGATGATATGGAAAAAAATATAGATCAATGGAGAGCAGCTGGAGGAATTGGAATTTTACACACGTCTGCTGCTTCTACTATTGCTCAATTAAAAGAATTAGGTTTATGAAAGATAATGTATTAAAAAAAGAATGGTCTAAAAAAGATGTTAAACGTGTTCGTAATCTTATGCAAGGTAAAGTTAATGAAAAAACAACTAAAGGCATAGGTTATAGTAAAATACAAAAAGTTTATAAAGAAGGGGATATTTGGGATGAAGATGGAAGAACTTGGACTATAAAAAATGGTATTAAACAGAATATAACTAAATATGACAATGTTAAAAAATTAGTTAGAACTCCTTTATTTTGTCCTAATTGTAAAAAACAAATGAAACATAGAGATGATGCTGATTACTATAGAGTTCATAAAAGATGTTATGAGTGTCAATTATATTTTGAATCTGAATTAAAACAAAAAGGACTTTGGGAAGATTATTTAAAAAAATTACATAATAATGAAATAGATGCTTTTATAAAAGATTTTAAAAATTGGACTAAAGAACAAATAAATAATGAATCAAATGAATCATTTATATCAGAACAAGGTGACGTTGAAAAATGGGTTGGGGGTATAGATAAATCAAGAGCATTAGAAAGTTTAGACGAAACAATAAAATATTTAGAAAGTTTAAAGAAATAAAAAAGAATACATATTTATAAAATATATAATACAATGGATAATTTTAATTTACATAAATACTATATAAATTCTTATATAAAAGAAGCTATGGGTGATGATGATATGGTTAGGAATAAAATAAAGGATTTAGAAAAACAACACGAACCAGAAATAAAATCAAAGTTTAAAAATTATCGTCCTTTTATTTCTATGGGGTATTATGGTTCGGATAATAGACCTGATAATGATAGATATAAAGGTAAAGGATTTGGTACATTAGATTTTATCATTAGAGATGAATTACCTGATAATGTATGGAAAGATGCTTTGAATTGGGTTAAATCTAAAGGATATGAAGTAGTATCAGATTCTAATTATTATGAAATAGAATTTGATGGAGATAGAGCTTATTATCCTAAAATTAAATTTGAATTTATAGCTAAAGACATACTATTATGAAATTTACAAAAACAGGATTAATTAAAGAAGGTTTAGATTCAAAATCATTTGATGTGATTCAAGCAATAGCAGATAAATACTCATATGGAGAAATATTAGATGCATTAGAATCATTTTATACTAAAAATGATGAAAATAAATCAGCTTTAATGGCACGTGTACATGCTAAAGAATTTAGAAGAGTTATAAATATGCCTAACCCATTTGAAAAAAATAACGTTAAAGAAGGTAGTTGTGGTTATAGTGAAAATGGAAATATTAATGTAAATAATACATCTTCTAATACACCTGGTGGATTAAAAAGTATGCCTGCTGATAAAAAAACATTAATAATAAAAAAATTAATGGAAAAAATTAAATCTAACAAATCTTAACATATTTATAAATAAAAATATATGACAATGGAAAACTTTGACTACGTAAATTATCTAAAAAATAACCCACTTACTTCTAAAGAAATAGAAGATAAAGTTATTACTGAAAGTGTAAATGAAGATGCACGAACAGATGCTGAACAAGAAGGGTACGAAGACGGCTTTAAAGATGCTAAAAAAGACATCAAAAATGCTTTATCAAAAATGAAAGTATCTGAATTAAAAAGCCAAATTAGAGAAAGAATTTTAAATGAACTTCAAGAACAAGAAAATGTTGATGTAGATGTTGAAAGAGATGTAGACATTAATGTAACAGATGATGAAGAAATAGATGTTGATGATGAATCTGTAGAATCAGATATTGAAGTAAAAACAATGGTACCTGGTGAGGATGCTGATGTAGCAGCTGTTCAAGGACTTTTAACAAAAGCTCAACAACAAGCAGAAAAATTAGGTGATGATAAATTATTAGACCAGATTGGAAATACTATTACTTATTTTACTAGAGCTCATGTTGTAAAAGTTAATGAGAGTCAAAAAAAAAGTAAAGAAGTAGTATCTGAACAAGAAGATGAAAATATTGCAGCAGGTTTACCCTCTCAATATATTATGAAGTATAAAAAAGATATTAAAAAGCCTATTGACATGGCTAAACATATGGTTGATTTTTATCAAGCAATTCAAGATGAAGAGCAAGTTGACTTTTCAAAAAATCAAAATATGAGAATGGCTTTAAATTACCTTAAAAAAGCAGCTGATGAAGAAGAAACAGAATTAGGTAAAGGAGGAGAAGCTGAAAAACAAACAAAAGCAGAAAAAGAAGCTTAAAAATATAATTTAATGGGATTAAGCGAAAGAAAACTGACTAAGGCAGAACTCGATAAGAGAGAAGATATTATCATGAAAATGAAAAAAAATAAACGTTCTCTTGTTAACAAATATGGTAAAGATGCTGAAGCAGTTATGTATGGTAGAGCAACTAATATAGCTAAAAAACAAGCAGAAGCTATGAAATCAGATCGACTTAGTGAGTTAATTAAAGAAAAATTACAAGAAACTTCAAAAGTAGTCAAAGGAGAAGATGGTAATAATTACTATAAACATGATGTTACTAAGTTAGAAGAAATGGATCCTGTATCTTGGGATTTAAAAAATGGAATAGCAGCACAGTTAGTACCAGATAAAGTAGGCCATTCTGGTGATGGTGACATTACAGATGATCCATCAGATGGTTATGATTCAAGTCATACAGATACCGTAAAAGAAGCAGTATTATTTAAAGATCGATCTCAAGATTTTCAACTTGACGTAGTAGCCCAAAGAAAATATAGAAGTAATTTTAGTGAATTAGATTATGAACAACAAGAAGATGTTCGTGATGCACTAGAAGCTGAATTAGAAGCAGAAGATCCTTTATTTGAAGGAGTTTTTGGTTTAGGAAGTAAGCAAGGTATAAAAGAATTTATTAAAAAAGTTGAAGATTTAAAAGATATCTACTATAATACAGTAGGAAGTGATACCGTATTTAATGGTTTAGATCAAGCTATTGAAGGAGCAGAAGAATTATTTAAAATGGCTAAAGATAATCCTTATGAAAAAGCATATTTGGATAGAAAAGCAGTAAATGAAGGCCATAAAGGTAAAATTGATTATGAAGGTAAAATGGCTAAAAAACAGCTATATAAAATAGCTCAATATGCTAAACATTTATTTGGAATGATGGATAATGATACTCAATTAGAAAGTTGGGTTCAAGCTAAATTAACAAAAGCATCTGATTATATGGGTGCTGTTAAGCATTATTTAGAAGGCGAAATAATAACTTCAGCTCCACCGGCTTTAAATGAAGAAGATGCAATAACAGATATAGAAGGAAAAGCATTATCAATAGGTGATGTAATTAGATTACCAGATAATAGTGAGCATCAAATAATATATTCTTATTCTGAAGGTCTTCCTTTCTTATCTCCATGGGATGGTAAAAAACCTGATTTAATGACCAGAGTATATTTTAAGGATAAACCCGAAATTGCTAAAAGATTAGAAAGAATTAAAGGATTTTCAATGACTAAAGGTGGATTTATTAGATAATGACAAAACAAGAATTCAAAGAGAAAATACGCCTGTTAATAAAACAGGTTTACTCTAACAGATCTGAAGCTGAAAAAGCTGCTGTAGAGTATGATGAATTGACTAAATTCCCTCAATTAAAAAGAATAATTATAGATTTATTATCATATCAATTTGATAATTTTTTATCATCAATTGATTGGGTAGCTCCACGTCCTACTACTTTTCGTATTAATTTAAAAAATAATGAATATTTTTATTTAATTTATAATGGTAGAAGTTGGATTGCTCAAATAGAAGGTAAAAGTTACTATTTACTAAATTTACCCGAAGAAGAACAAGCTGCCATGGCTATAGCCAGAATATTAAGATATGGTTCTCCTGAAACAGAAGATGAAGGAGGTGAAGAAGGAGAAGAAGGTGGAGAAGATGTAGATGTAGATGTAGAAGTTGATACTGAAGAAACCGAGGAAGCATGATAGATCCTATTATTACATTTTTAAATAAAGTAGCATATAAATTTCCTAAGGGTTATCCTGACATGAATGATCCTAAAGATAAAAAAATGTTATTTGAAATGATAACAGGAATTGTGGATGAAAGTAAAGCTGATGATAAAAAAACAGCCATACAAATTCTTAAAGACACTTTTAAACTAGATGATGAATCTTTTAAAGATAAAGGATTAAATTTTCATTTATTAGTTCCAAGACAAGAACGCCAACAATATATTGATGATATAGAAAAATTAGAAGGATTTGAATATAATCCCCAACCATCAGGATTTTCAAGTATAGGATACTTAACTTATAATGATGTTAAAATAGCTATAAAACCATCAGGAATACAAGGTACAAAATCAGCAGGATTAGAAAATGAAGATATATTTGTAAAAAATATAAATAAATATCTTGAAGATGGTCCTAAAAATATAATTCTTACTGATGGGTCAAGGTCAATTGAATTCCCAGATGTTGATATTGTAAAAGGATCAGGTACTGCTACTGGAAATTATTCTAAATCAGATGCTAATTTTTATAGTAATGATAAAGATTTAGGAGGAGTATCACTAAAGAAAAATAATGCTATTTATTGGGAATCTGCTGATACAAGATTTAAAGATGAAGTAAATAATTTATTAGATGCTATTTTAAATGGTAAATTAGGTAATGAAATTTCATTTAAACCTCTAATAGATAAAAGAGGTAATGAAGATCCTGTAATTATAAGAATGTGGAATAAGGTAACAGATGAAAAAATTCCGGGAATTATAGTTAAGGATTTACCTCCAATAGATACTTATCAATCTATATTTGGTAATGATCAAGTACCTGTTGTAATGGGAACATGGAAAGAAAGTGATTTTTCAGTTCAAGGTGATGATATAATTGTTGATGCTTCTAAAATATATGAAGATGTAGATGATGTAGAAAAAGATGGAGCTATGCCTGTATTAAATATTAGACATGACATGACTAAAAGAAATACTAGAGGGTTAAGAGCATTACTTCAAACAGAAAAATCTTTATATAAAGATGGAAAATTAAAAGGAAAAAATATAGTTTTACCATATAGTGCTTTTAATTAATATGTATAATCATGAGTAGATTACGAAATTTAATAATAGAAGTATTACAAACCCCAAATAAAAAAGATTGTAATTGTGGGTGTGGGGGTTGTTCTTCTAAACGTATTGGTCCAATATTAAATGAAAATATAGTATTTAGTAATCCCCTGTCTGATAATTTAAAATATTATATAGACAATAACATACCATTAAATAGACGTTTAAGTGGTATGAAAACCAAAGAACATAATAAAGTTATTGTAGAAGCTCGTTCATTATATTCTCGTTTAGTTTTAAATGTTAATAATACAAAAGATAAAAAAATTCTAACTGAAAATGAAAGGGTAGACTACTCAGAATATTATGAAGCCTTTCAAGATCAATTTAAGGATATTTTAGATAAACTTGATGATATAGATACAAGTATAGATTTTGTAGCAGCAGGTGTAACTGGTAAAGATCCATTAGATATAAACATTGACCAAAGAACAATGGGTAGATTTTCAGGAAGAACAACAAAAGAAGGAATAGTTGATAAAATATTAACTAAAGAATCTATACAAGAAATTATAAATGAAGGATGGCCAACAGGACTTTTATCATTATTAGGTTTAGCTTTGATGGCATGGGCTAATAAAAAAGATGTTTCAGTAGAAACACCATCAAATGAGGAATTTGAATTTAATCAAAGTGATTGGAATGGAGCTGATTTACAAACTAAAGCAGAATTATTAGATAAGTTATATAAAACAGCAGGATCTAATGTAAAAAATGTTGATGTTAAAGTAAAAATGACATGGGAAGAATTAGTACCCATAGTTGGAAAAGAATTAGGTGAAAAAATTTATAATTATAATAAATAAAAATATGTGTAATTGTCAAGAATGTAAATGTGGAACAAGTTGCGAATGCACTTGTTGTAATTGTTAAAAATATAGTTCGATTCATAGCCGAACGATTTAATTAATTTTTAGAGAGCTGTGGCCTCATTTTGGAGACCCAGCTCTCTTTTTGTATGTTTAATAATAAAATAAATTAAAAATGACTAAAGTAGTAATCGTAGGAGCAGGAGTAGCAGGAATTAATGCTGCTACTAAATTAGTAGATAATAATTTTAAAGGTAAAATTACTATTATTGATATGGGTAAGGATCCCTATAATAGATTGCCTGAAGAAGTAATGACAGGTATGTTAGGTGCTGGTGGTTGGTCTGATGGTAAATTAACTTATCATACTTCAATAGGAGGACATTTATCAAAATATTGTGGAGAAGAAAAAGCAATGGAATTGATGGATCAAGTTATTAATAATTTTAAAAGATTTCATCCTAAACCAGAAGAAGTACAATGTTCAAATCCAGTTGAGGAACCGGATTTTATTAAACCTTATTTTGGGTTAAGACTATTTCCTGTGTGGCATGTTGGAACTGATTATTTACATGAAATAGGTAAAAATTGGTATAATTATTTAGTTGATAATGGTGTTGAATTTAAATGGGAAACTAAAGTAACAGATATTAATTTTCATAAACAAGTAGTATTTTGTAATAAAGATAATCATCATTCTTATAATAAACTTATATTTGGTGTAGGTAAGTCTGGAATCGATTTTGGTAAGGCATTAGCAGAAAGATATGAATTATCAACAGAATCAAAACCAGTACAAATTGGAGTTAGATTTGAAGCACCACAAAAACACTTTCAAAAATTAATTGATGTATCTTACGATTTTAAATTATATAGAAAATTTGATAATGAAGGTGTATCATTAAGATCGTTTTGTACTAACAATAATGCTGCTTATGTTGCATTAGAAGAAACATATGGGGATTATAGTTACAATGGACATGCTAAAAAAGATCCTAAATATAAAAATAATATGACTAATTTTGGTATTTTAATGGAAATTAGAGGTATTGAAAATCCATTTATTTGGTCTAGAGAGTTAGTTGATAAAGTAAATAGGATGGGAATTGTAGAAGGAGAAGGATATGGAGGAGGTAAGGGTATTGGAAGATTTGCAGCAAAATATAAAGCAGGATTATATTATACCCCAGATCCTGAAAAAGAAAAATCAAAAACATCAGAAGGTGATTGGGTAAAAGCTCATTATATTGGTAAAGATGGTCTAAATGATGTTAAAGATGCTTTTAAAGGTTATTTTAAATATATAGAAGATTTTATTAATGATATGAAAAAAATATTTCCAACATTAAAAGATGATTGGGGAATTTATATTCCTGAAGTAAAATATTTATCTCCTGAACCTTTAGTAAATTATAAAGATTTATCACTTATAGAATTTCCAAATGTGCATTTTGTAGGTGATGCCTTAAGTGCAAGAGGTATTACTGTATCTGGAGCACAAGGAACTTACGTAGCCGAAAGTTTAATTAAAAAAGAAGAAAAATGCCAAGAAAAAAATTACAATCAGCAGAACCACTTATTAAAGAAAGAATTCTTAAAAAAAGAGAAGAAGATGGAAGTTTAACTGAAATCCATACTTTAGAAATTAAAGGAGAATTTAAAATACATAATTTTGAAGGTCCTGCTATAATTAATAAAAAGCAAAGAGTTAAAGAATATTATTTAAATGGTATTAAATATGACGAACAAGTTTGGAAAGAAATACGAAAAGGAAGAGAAGGTTTACCTTGGTATAAAAATCCTGCAATGAAAGGAGCTAGACATTAAGTTAGGTTTTATTAAAAAAAAATTTTATATTATAATAAAATACAATTATGAAAATAGGTTTATGTGGAACAATGAGTGTAGGTAAAACTACATTAGTTAATGAATTAAAAAAATTATCAGAATTTAAAGATTATAAATTTGCTACAGAACGTAGTAAATATTTAAATTCATTAGGAATTCCTTTAAATACAGATTCAACATTAAAAGGTCAGTTAGTATTTGCAGCTGAAAGATCAGCTGAATTAATGCAAGAAAAAATGATAACTGATAGAACTATTATTGATGTAATGGCTTTTTGTGAATTATCTGATTCAATGAGTAAAGCTGAAAAAGATCATATAAATGGAGTTTTATGGCATCTTATAAAAGAATATGACATTATATTTCATATAGATGATTTATCTGTTCCAATGGAAGATAATGGTGTTAGAGAAACAAATAAAGATTATAGATTAGCTATTCATGAAAAAATATCTTCTATATTAGGAATGCATAGGTACATGCCTGGTAAAGTAGTAAAAATTAAAGGTACTACAGAGGAACGAATAAGTAAAATTATAGAAACAGTTTTTCCGTAATATTTATAAATAAAAAATACTATGAGATTATCTGAATTAAAAAAAGAAATAAAAGAAGAAATTATTTCAATTTTATCTGAACAAACAGATGATGCTAAAGCTGCAAAGGCATCAGCAGATCAAAAGAAAAAACAAGGAAAAGACATAGAAAAAAATACTAAAGCTTTATCTGCTTATAATGATGAACTTGAAAAAAGTATAGATCTTGAAAAAGATTTAACTAAAGCTATGATGAAAGAAGATGAAGAAGAACCTTCTACTACTCAATTAAAAGGAGCATCTAAAGATTCCATAGCTGTATTAGCACGTAAATTACAACAAGTTTCTTCTGAATTAAAATCCACAGCAAATAGGTGGAAAAAATCAGAAGGTAGTGAAAAAGAAAATTTAAAAAATAGATTACTAACATTAACAAAAATTAAAAAAGAGCTTGAATCTATGCTCTAATAAATCTTATGAAAAAAATTTGGAAAATATTAGCTGGAATAGGAGCATTGATAGTAGGTATTCTAGCGTTAACCTCTAATAAAGGTAGTAAAAAACAATTTAAAAAAGATCTTAAAGACAATAAGAAAAAAATAAAAAACGTAAAAGAAAAAACAAAAAAAGCTAAACAAGAAAAAGAAAAGACAAAAGAAAAAATTGTTAAACAAGATAAAAAAATAAAAAATACAAAAAAGAAAGTAAAATCAACTAAATCAGCTAAAAAAACTATATCTGATTTTGAAAAAAAATATAGAACTAAAAAATAATGAAAAAAATATTATTCATATTAGCGTCAGTAATTTCGTTAAATTGCTTTGCTCAGGATAAAATAGTTAAAATACCTCAATCTGAATTAGATGCATTTTTTCTAGCAGTTGATACTTTACAATATCAAGACTCTATTAAAACTATATTAATTGCTGATTTAGAACTTCAATTATTAAATAAAACTAATCTTAATTTTACTAACGAAACTATAATTTTAAATCAAGGATATGAGATTGATATGTTAAACGATCAAATTAAATTATACGAAGATAGATTAAAAATTACAGACGCTTGGTATAATAAACGATGGTTTGGTATAGTATGTGGTGTTGTAGGAACATCCACAGCAATATATTTAGCAGGACAACTATAAATAATCCTTAATGGCGGATTTAAAAAAAATAATAAGACAAGAATATATAAAATGTGCAAAAGACCCAGTACATTTTATGAAAAAGTACTGTTATATTCAACATCCCCAAAGAGGTAGAATTCAATTTAATTTATATCCTTTTCAAGAAAAAGTATTAGGGTTATTTAAAGATAATCCTTATTCTATAATTCTTAAATCTAGACAGTTAGGTATATCAACTTTAACGGCAGCATTTTCACTGTGGATGATGTTATTTCATAAAGATAAAAATGTGCTTTGTATAGCTACAAAACAAGAAACAGCTAAAAATATGGTAACTAAGGTAAAATTTATGTATGAAAATTTACCTTCATGGTTAAGAATAGATTATATTGAAAATAATAAATTAACATTAAGATTAACAAATGGTTCACAAATTAAAGCAACATCAGCTTCAAGTGATGCGGGTAGATCTGAAGCCGTTTCTTTATTGTTAATTGATGAAGCAGCATTTATTGAAAATATAGGAGAAATTTGGGCATCAGCACAACAAACATTAGCAACTGGAGGTGGATGTATTGCTTTAAGTACTCCTTACGGAACCGGAGGATGGTTTCACCAAACATGGGTAAAAGCAGAAGCTAAAGAAAATGAATTTTTACCTATTAAATTACCTTGGTTTGTACACCCAGAAAGAGATGAAGAATGGAGAAAAAGACAAGATGAATTATTAGGAGATCCTAGAATAGCAGCACAAGAATGTGATTGTGATTTTAGTACATCAGGTGATATTGTTTTTTATTCTGAATGGTTAGACTTTATAAAAGAAACAACAATTAAAGAACCATTAGAAAGAAGAGGTGTTGACCAAAATTTATGGATTTGGCAACCAGCTGATTATTCTAGAGATTATTTAATAACAGCAGATGTAGCTAGAGGTGATAGTAAAGATTACTCGGCTTGCCATGTTATTGATATAGAAACAAATGTCCAAGTTGCAGAATATAAAGGTCAAATGCCTCCTAAAGAATTTGGTTATTTTTTAACTGGATTAGCTACTGAATATAATAATGCAATGTTAGTAGTAGAAAATGCTAATATTGGGTGGGCAACTTTAGATGCAATTATAGAAAGACAATATAATAATTTATATTATTCTCCTAAATCTGATACTATAACAGCAGAGTCTTATTTAAGAGTATATGAGGGTAACTCAGAAATGACACCAGGATTTACTATGTCAATGAGAACACGACCCTTAGTAATTAATAAATTTAGAGAATTTGTTGGTGATAGAAGTACAACAATTCAATCAAAACGTTTATTAGAAGAAATGAAAGTATTTATTTGGAAAAATGGAAGACCAGAAGCACAAACTGGATATAATGATGATTTAGTTATGTCATTTGGAATAGCTATGTTTTTAAGAGATACTTCATTAAAATTTCAACAACAAGGACTAGATAATGCTAGGGCAGCTTTAAAAAATTTAACAAAAACAACATCAACCTTTAATGGAGTATATAATGGGAATAATGTAAAAAATCCATATAGTATGAAAATAAATGGCAAAGATGAAAATCTAGATTGGTTGATATGATATTTATAACAATAAAACATTAAAATGGCAGATACAGGTTTATTTTCAAGATTAAGAAGATTATTTGGAACAGATGTATTAATTCGTAACGTTGGTGGAGACCAATTAAAAGTTATGGATGTTAATCAGATTCAAATGTCTGGAGAATTAGAAACTAATTCATTAATAGATAGATTTAATAGAGTTTATACTAATTCACCTAATTCATTATATGGTCAACAAACTAATTTTAATTACCAAACATTAAGACCTTATTTATATTCAGAGTATGATGCAATGGATACAGATGCTATAGTAGCATCAGCATTGGATATTTTAGCAGATGAAAGTACATTAAAAAATGATATGGGAGAAATTCTTCAGATAAAAAGTTCTGATGAAAATATTCAAAAAATATTATATAATTTATTTTATGATGTATTAAATATAGAATTTAATTTATGGCCTTGGATTCGTAATATGGCTAAATATGGTGATTTTTTCTTAAAATTAGAAATAGCAGAAAAATTTGGAGTATATAATGTAATCCCTTATACAGCATTTCATATTGAAAGACAAGAAGGTTATAATAAGGAAAACCCACAAGAAATAAGATTTAAATTTGATCCTGATGGAATAGCAACTTCTGATTATGGGTATTTTAATGTTCCTAATTCAGGAGAACAAGCTGGTGCTATATATTTTGATAATTATGAAATGGCTCATTTTAGATTATTAACAGATATGAATTTCTTACCTTATGGTAGATCATATATTGAACCTGCAAGAAAATTATTTAAACAATATACTTTAATGGAAGATGCTATGTTAATTCATAGAATAGTTAGAGCACCTGAAAAAAGAATATTTTATATGAATGTAGGTTCTATACCTCCTAATGAAGTAGATGCTTTTATGGAAAAAACCATTACTAAATTAAAACGTACTCCTCATATGGATGAAAATACTGGTGAGTATAATTTAAAATATAATTTACAAAATTTATTAGAAGATTTTTATATCCCTATTAGAGGAAATGATACATCAACAAAAATAGAAAATTTAGGAGGATTACAATTTGATGGTATTCAGGATGTAGAATATATGAGAGAAAAATTATTTGCAGCTCTAAAAGTACCTAAAGCATTTATGGGTTATGATGAAAATTTAGAAGGTAAAGCTACATTAGCAGCTCAGGATATTAGATTTGCAAGAACTGTAGAAAGACTACAAAGAATATTTACATCAGAATTATATAAAATTGCACTAATACATTTGTATACTCAAGGTTATAGAGATGAAAGTTTAACTAATTTTGAATTATCATTAACAACTCCATCTATCATATATGATCAAGAAAAAATAGCGTTAATGACTGAAAAAATGACATTAGCTCAGTCAATGTTAGATAGTAAAATAATTCCATCTGATTGGATTTATGAACATATATTTCATTTTAGTGAAGACGAATATGATGAATATAGAGAATTAGTTAGACAAGATCAAAAACGAGTATTTAGAAATGCACAAATAGAATCAGAAGGAAATGATCCATTAGAAACAGGAAGATCATATGGAACTCCTCACGATTTAGCTTCTTTGTATGGTAAAGGAAGAATGTACTCAGATCCATCTAATTTACCAACAGGATATGATGAAGGAACTACTAAAAAAACACCATTAGGTAGACCTAAAAAACAACTAACTAAACGTAATAAACAAGAAGATAATTTTGGAAAAGATAGATTAGGCGTAAAACGAATGAAAGATGATAAAAGTGTAAATGAAAACAACGCTACTAAAATATTTTCAAAATATGAGGGCATGTTAAAAACAATCCCCAAAAATAAAACAAGATCTAAAAAATTAATTTCTGAAAAGAAAGTTAAGGAGCAAAAATCTTGATATATTTATAAAAAAATATAACTTATTTGACTGTATGTATATAAAACACTCTAAATTTAAAAATACTGGTATCCTTTTTGAATTACTAGTAAGAAAAATAACAGCGGATACATTAGAAGGAAATGATTCTCCCGCAGTAAAAATCCTAAAAAAATATTTTGTAAATACAGAATTAGGAAAAGAATATAAATTATATGAATCAGTATTTAAAAAGTCATCTATTACAGAAGGTAAAGCTAATATTATTTTAAATACAGTATTAGAAACTTCAAGAAAATTAAATAGAAGTGCTTTACGAAGAGAAAAATATAATATAGTTAAAGAATTAAAAGAAAATTATAATTTAGAAGAATTATTTAAAACTAAAATAAATAATTATAAGTCATTAGCATCTTTATATTGTTTATTTGAAATTTATAATTCAAAGGATATAACAGATCCAAATCAAATTGTTGATAATAAAGTAACATTATTAGAACATTTAACAAAAAAACAAGTATCAAAAGATAATGTTAAAGAAGATATTTTAGAAGAATTTAAATCATATGATAAAGATTTAAGAATTCTTACTTATAGAGTATTATTAGAAAAATTTAATGATAAATATTCTAATTTAAGTTTATCTCAAAAAACAGTATTAAGAGAATTTATTAATAATGTAGATAATACTACAAAATTAAAAGAGTTTTATAATCAAAAAATTGATGAAATTAAAAAATCATTAATTAATGAAATTAAAAACGTAAAAGATAAAGCTACTAAAATTAAACTAACAGAAATATCTAAATATATTGTTGAAATTGATAAAAGAAAAGGAATCAATAGTGATAATTTAGTTGATTTACTGCAGTATTATTCTTTAATTGAAGAATTAAAACAAATCAAATAATGGATCTTAACGAAAGAATAAATAAAATATTAGAACAAAATAAAGTAAAATTTGTTGACCCTAAACCTGAAAAAAGTAGAGATGAACTAAAAGATGAGGATTGGGCTAAGGGTATTGTTTATGTAGATGATCCTAGAATACCACAAGAGTTTCTTAAAAAGATAGAAAAAAAATATGGTCCAATACCAAGAGGAAGTTACTTTACAGGTAATTTTTCTATGTACTGGGAAAAATTAGAAGCAGATTATGGTGGAGAAGTAAATACAGGAGGAAGAGTTGTTTCAAATCAATATAGATTACCTAATATAAATAATGTATATAGACAATTTAAAAAACTTAACGATCAACTTGATTTTTTAAAAGATAATGAGGATATAATGAAGGATAAGGGAATACAAAGAGTATTTGATCAAATAAGAGATTCATTTAATGCTTATCGTACTTATATTAGAAAAAATTATCCTGAAAATTACAAAACTGTAAAAGAAATATCAACAACAGGAGGAGGAGCAGGAGCTGCTTCATTTACTCCGGGAACAGGGATGCAATATGCTACTCCTTATGCTTTTACAGGAGGTAAAAAAGCTAAAGAACCTAAAATTTTAAAAAAATTAGGTTATAAAATTGCTAAACAATGAGTAAAAAATTAAGTAAAAATCCAGGTGCATCAATGGGCCCAGGACCTAAAGCAGGCCCTGATGGTGTAGAAGATAATTACTATGTAAAAAAATTTAAGTATAAATTAGTACCTAAAAATAAAAAAGGAAATTATGTTCAAAAAGGATCAGGGTTAGAAGTATTAAACTTATTTGAAAATAAATTTCATAATGAAAGAATTAATGCATTTGATTTAATTGAGAAAGAACTTAATAATATTTATACGGCGATATCAAATGCAAAGAACGAAACAATAGAATATTATAAAAAAAATCCAAAATCATTTTCAGTAGTAAAACCTACAGATTTAATTATGGATTATTTAAATGACATTAAAAAATTATTAAAAGGCGAATAAAATGGCAAAAACATTACAAGAGCAATATAATCAAATAAAAGAAGGTAAAGGTCATAAGGGAGTATTCTTAAATGATGCTAAACGTCTTTTCCCTCAATTTATAACAAACACAACTAATTTTGATCAAGCTACTACTATTTTAAAACAAAAAAGTGTTATTACTGAAAATATGTTAGGATTTGGTATGGTAACAGATGCTTCTAAAGTATCTAAACCAGATTGGCATAAACTTTTTGAAGATAATCTAACTAAAAATAATTATGATTATGTAGACAAAAAGAAAGTAGATAATATGAATGGAGATGAATTTCAAAAAGGAGTTTATTTTGAAATGGAAAAAGTAAGAAATACTATAACAGACCAAAATTTAGGAGAATTACTTGATAAAGCAAAGGATACAGTTAGTAAAAATTTGGCTAAAAATCCTTTATATTATATAGAAAACGCAGCATTTGGGATAGATAAATTAGGATATTCACAAGATAGACCTGGTTTAACCCCTACTGAAATTAAAGGAAAATATAAAGCTAGTGGGTATGGTGATGAATCATCTACCATTCCTAAAAAAGGTGATCCTGGAACAGGATATAAACCTGTTAAAGAAAATAAAATTTCATTTAAAGATTTATTAAAAGATTAAGTTATGAAACAAGTACTTATTGAAACAATTTCATTTGCACCTAAAGTAAAACTATCTGAGGGTAAAAAATCTGAAAATGGGAATCCTATAGTTGAAGGAATTTTAGCTACTGTAGAAGTAAAAAATGGAAATGGTAGATATTATTCAAGAGATTTATGGCAAAGAGAAATGGATAAGTACAATGAAATAATTAAAGAAAATAGAGCAGTAGGAGAATTAGATCACCCAGAATCTTCTGTTGTAAATTTAAAAAATGTATCACATAATATTAAAGATACATGGTGGGATGGGGATAATATTATGGGTAAAGTAGAAATATTACCTACCCCATCAGGTAACATTTTAAAATCACTTATTGATAATGGTATTACAGTAGGTGTATCTTCAAGAGGAATGGGTTCATTAAGACCAATGGGTGAAGTTCAAGAAGTACAAGATGATTTTGAACTATTATGTTGGGATTTTGTTTCTACTCCATCAAATCCTGGCTCTTATATGCATTTAGTAAGTGAAGGACTTGAATTTAAATCAGCAAGTCCGTATGCTAAAGTGAATTCTATTATACATGAAATTCTTTGTTCAAAAGGAAATTGTCCAATTTCGTAACTTTTAAATAATCCTCATATACGTATTATCGTAATATGCCATTTTCTTATATGGTATCTAAGTAATTTATTAATTCTATTACGTTTCTAATAAACGTACTTCCCAAACAAAATTTTAGGAAAATGAACAGAGATTTTTTAAAAGAGGCAATAGCCGACGCTAAAGCTGTCAAAGAATCAGCAATAGCGAATGCAAAAGCTGCTCTCGAAGAATCTTTTACACCTCATTTAAAATCAATGTTATCAACTAGAATCCAGGAAATGGAAAAAGAAGATAATATGAAAGAAGCAATGAGGGGATCTTTCGAAGAAGACGACGTCAAAGAAATGATGCGTGGTTCTTTTGAAGAGGATGACGTAAAAAAAGAAGCAATGCGTAATTCCTTCAAAGAAGACGATGTTAAAGAAATGATGCGTGGTTCTTTTGAAGACGATGTAAAAGAAGAAATGAGAGATAAAAAAGATAAAATGAAAAAAGAAGAAATGTCCAATCCCATAATGCGTAGAGGTTTAAAGGGAGACAATCCTGCGGAACTTGAAACCGAAAAAATGCGTATGAGAGAGGAAGAACTTGATGAAGTTTTATCCGAGCTTGAAGAATCAGAAAAAGTTAATGAAGAAGACAAGGACAAAATCAAAGAAGATGCCAGAACAGATGCTGAAGAAGAAGGTTATCTAGATGGTATGAAAGATGAAAAAGAAGATCTTGATAATGAAGAGATTGACCTTGACGACATGACTGATGATGATTTGAAAAAATTTATTGAAGACGTTATCGAAGATATGGTCGCTGCTGGAGAAATTGAGGCAGGTGATAATTTTGAAGATAATGTTGACGTTACTGTAGACGACGATGGAAGCATTGATGTAGAAGTTGAAGACGAAGTAATGTCAGAAAATAAAAACAATGTTAATGAATCTGAAGGTGTTAACGAAGTAGTAGGAACTGCTATGGCAGGTGCTGCCGCATTAGTTGCTGCTGCAGGTGGTTTAGCAAAAATTTCTATGGCTATGGAAGAAGATCCACAAGGATTTGCAAAAAAGTATCCAGTAATAAATACTTTTATGTCTTTCATGCAAGAAGTTGGAGGCGCAGCTGGATCAGCAATGCGAAGAGAAGCTAAAGAAGATATGCCATCAGATGAAGAATTATCAAAACTTGAAGATGCAATGGATAAGCTATTTGAAGCTAAATCATCTTACATGGAAGACGACATGAAAGAAGAAATGTCTAAAAAACGTTCTGAAGATGGCATGAAAGAGGAAATGAAGTACTCTGAAGATGACATGAAAGAAGAAATGAAAAAAGACATGGACGAAGAAATGAAGAAAGACATGGATGAAGAAATGAAGAAAGATTTAGATGAAGCATATTCTACTATTGAAACTTTAAGATCTGATTTAAATGAAATTAACTTGTTAAATGCAAAATTGTTGTATACCAACAAAATCTTTAAATCAAAGAATTTGAATGAAAACGATAAAGTTAAAGTATTAACTAACTTTGATAAAGCTACAACAGTAAAAGAAGCAAAACTTATTTATGATACTTTAAAAGATCTAAAGCCAAAAGCTAAAAAAAGATCAATTAAAGAAAGCATAGGAAGAGCTTCTAAATCTGCTGGGTTAGCTCCAAATAAAAGTGAGAAAAAACCAATCGTTGAATCAAATCAAATGGTTGATAGATTTAAAAAACTAGCAGGAATAATTTAATGTATAATTTTTAATTTTAAAACTTTAGAAAAATGAGCCAATTAAACTCTTTATTAGAAAGCGCTAACCCGTATAAAAGTCTACAAGACGATGCGGCTAGATTAGCAAATAAGTGGACAAAAACAGGTCTACTTGAAGGCTTAGATGACCATAACAAAAACAATATGTCTATGTTATTGGAAAATCAAGCAAAACAATTGGTTACTGAAGCTTCAACTACTGGCGGAACTGCAACTATGACTGCAGGTACCGGTGCTCAATGGGCAGGAGTTGCTTTACCATTGGTAAGAAAAGTATTTGGACAAATCGCAGCGAAAGAATTCGTTTCGGTTCAACCAATGAACTTACCTTCTGGTCTAGTATTCTACCTTGACTTCCAGTATGGAACTACAAAGTCTCCATTTACAAATGGAAATTCTTTGTATGGTGATACTTCAGCTAACTTTGGTAACACAAACACAGGTGGTCTTTATGGAACAGGAAGATATTCTTATTCTACACAGACTACAGGAGCAGCTGCTTTAAATATGACTTTAGCAACAGCTTCATGGTCTGACTTAAACTTTGATGGTGATTTTTCAGCTTCAGCAATTGCAAATGAATTTAAAACAGTTACTTTATTAACTGCTTCATCTGCTATTCCTAACTTTGATTCAGAAGCCGTAAGATCATTCCAAATTTTCAAAGGAACTAACAATATTACTGATTTCCCACAATTTACAAGATTGAATGGAACTGGTATTACATTTGTTGTTACAGCTTCTTCTTTAACTACAGCAGCTACACTTGATTCAATAGGTATTTCTTGTTCGCTTCAACCAACTGATGGAAAAAGAGGTGATTTTGAAGATGGTAACACTAGTTTAGATGCGAATAATAATCCAATTACTATTCCACAGATTAATGTTCAAATGAGAAGTGAAGCTATAGTAGCTAAAACTAAAAAGTTAAAAGCTGTATGGACTCCTGAGTTTGCACAAGATCTTAATGCTTACCATTCACTAGATGCAGAAGCTGAATTAACTTCTATTATGAGTGAGTACATTTCATTAGAAATTGACTTAGAAATATTAGATATGTTAATTGAATCAGCAGCTGCTGGAACTGAAGTATGGTCAGCTGAAAATAATATCGGATTTACATCAACAGCTGGTGATGGAACAACAAAAGACTTAGGATTTTATAATTCACAAGGACAATGGTTCCAAACTTTAGGAACTAAAATCCAAAAGTTAAGTAACATTATTCACCAGAAAACACTTAGAGGTGGTGCTAATTTCTTAGTATGTTCTCCAACAATTGGTACTATTTTGGAAAGTATTCCAGGATTTGCTGCTAATTCAGATGGTGATGCTGCTAAAATGAATTACGCATTTGGTGTACAAAAAGTTGGTCAATTAAATGGTAGATACCAAGTTTATAAGAACCCATATATGACTGAAAACCAAATTTTACTTGGATTCAGAGGTTCACAATTCTTGGAAGCAGGTGCTGTATTTGCTCCTTATGTACCACTTATTATGACTCCATTAGTGTACGATCCAAATACTTTTGTACCAAGAAAAGGTCTATTAACTCGTTATGCGAAGAAAATGCTAAGACCTGAATTCTATGGATTAATTGAAGTATCTGGTTTAAATACTCTATAATATTTTTTATTTAGTATTTAGTATTAAGAGCCCCGCAATAGCGGGGCTTTTTTTATTGAATTTGGTTAACTAACTAGTAGTTAGTATATGTATAAGTGTAATATAATTATTAACTAATAAATTTTATAAATGAAAGAGACCCCATCTCAGTTGCCTTTTCCAAGTTTTGTTATGAATTTTCCTTTTTCTTTCTCAACAGAAAACCCAAACAATATTTGGATGCAAGAAATGTCATCTGAAGAATTAAAAGTAAACAGAGGCAAAGCGTATAAACAATTTATGGACCTATATAATTTTGTATCGGGTGCTGGATTTGTATGTAATTTACCAAGCCATGGTAATAAATTTCAAGATTTAGTGTATGTTGCTAATATGGGAATTTACCTCCCACATATAAAAGACAGTAACAATATTATTATGTCTAATTTTACATCCCCTCCTAGACAGGGTGAAGAATTAGTAGGAAAACCATTTTTTGACTTAATGAATTATAAAACTCATGATTGTCCTTATAAATTTGAAGGAGAAGCAGATTTAAAATATCTACATGGTAATAATTACATAGGAGGATGTGGTATTCGCTCATCAAAAGAAGCTTTTGAATGGATGGAAGAAAAATTTGATATGAATATTATTAAATTAGAAATGGTAGATGAATATCTATATCATTTAGATTGTAATATTTTTCCATTATCAAAATCTAAAACATTAGTATGTCCTGAATTTCATCTTCCTGAAGAAATTAAAGAAATTGAAAAATACACTGAAATAGTAGAAGTAAGTGCTGATGATGTTTATAATGGAATTTGCAATTCAGCTCGTGTAGGAAACATGATTTTATGTGCCTCAAATATATCTGAATTATCTATAAATGATGAAGCATATGACGCTGAAAAACATAAAATTCACGCATTAGAAAAAATATGTTACAACGAAGGTTTAGAACCTATTATATTTAATATATCAGAGTTTATGAAATCAGGTGCAATGTTATCTTGTATGATTATGCATTTGAATTATGTTGATTATGAAAGAACTTTAATATAATGGCTCAAAAATTAGAAGATTGGCTAGATAATGAAGTTGAAGAATTAAGTAAATTACCTGTTGGTGATTTATCAAATACATTCTTTTTTAGAGATCCTATGCGTCCTAATTATGTAGATCACCAACATTTTTATTCACCTGCAGATGGAGTAATTTTATATCAAAAAATAGTAGAAGATGTAAAAGATCCTATTATTGAAATAAAAGGAAGAAATTATACATTACCTGAAATAGTAGGAGATAAAAATTACAATAAACCTTCTTTAGTTATAGGGATTTTTATGACATTTTATGATGTTCATATAAATAGAATTCCTTACGCAGGAGTTTTAAATTTTAAACCATTAGATCCTATTGAGTCTGTAAATAAACCTATGTTAGCTGTTGAAAAAGATATTTTAGAAATGGCTATTAATCCTAATAATATGGGATATTTACATTATAATCAAAGAATGTGGAATAAAATTTATAGTCCTAGATTAAATTATAATTATTACTTAATACAAATAGCAGATGAAGATGTAAATACTATAGCCCCTTTTGTAAATCATCAATATGAGATGATGGAACAAAATTCAAGATTTTCTCTTATAAGATGGGGTTCACAAGTAGAATTAGTTCTACCATTAGATGAGAGATTTAATTTTGAATTATTGTTAGAAAATGAAATGCATGTTAATGCAGGTTTAGACAAGTTAATCAAAATAAATTTCTTAAATAATGCCAAAATCTAATATGGAAAAAACACCTCCTAAAGGATCAATAAGATTCTCATTATCACTATCACAAGAACAGAAAAAAGCAAAAACTGAAATATTAAAACATCCGTTTAATTTTGTAGTAGGAAAAGCAGGTAGTGGTAAAACATTATTAGCAGTTCAAACAGCGTTAGATCAATTTTTTAAAAGACAATTTAATAAAATTATTATAACAAGACCAACAGTATCAACTGAAGATAATGGATTTTTACCAGGATCAGAAAGAGAAAAGATGGAACCTTGGTTAGTTCCAATACGTTCTAATATGCGTAAAGTATACAATAAACCCCCAATATTAGAAAAAATGGAAAAATCTGAACAAATAGAATTAGTTTCATTAGCTCATTTTAGAGGAAGAACTTTTGATAATGCAATTGTAATTGTAGATGAATTTCAAAATTTAACTAGATCACAATTAGCAATGTGTATAGGAAGATTAGGTAAAGACTCAAAAATGATATTTTGTGGGGATTCATATCAGATAGATTTAAAAGATAAAAATTACTCAGCATATCATGATATGGCTAAATTAGTAAACTCAGAATTTGTTTTTAAAACTGTATTAGAAGACTCACATAGACATGATGCAATAGATGATTTATTAGAATTATTGAATGGTTATCATTAATCTCTGATAATTTTTTTATATTTATAAATAAAAATTATGGCTGCAGGAAGATATTCATTCGTAATAGAACAAGGTGCAACAACTGATTTTGAAATCAGATATGCGGACTCAGGATCAAACGCAATTGATTTAACAGGTTATCGTGCCAAAATGCAAATTAGAACAGCTCTAACTAGTTCATCTACATTACTTCTTACTTTAACAAGTAGTTTAGCTGCTGACGGAACTGGATTAAATTTAAGTGGTTCCAATGGTACTAATCCCTTATCATCTGGTTCAATAGGTGTTTTTATATCAGCTCATTCATCATCTCAATTAAGTGGATGGAATGAAGCTTTTTATGATTTAGAATTAATATCAGGTAGTACTTATCCTGTGGTTACAAGAATATTAGAAGGAAAAGTACAACTATCTAAAGAAGTAACATCAGGAACATATTAAAAATATTATGGCTAAGGGCACTATTAATGTAAATCAAAATAATAATAGGGTAATTCTTCAGGATCAAAATCCTAAAATTACAGTAACAGATAATGTTCAAAATAAAACTGTTAATGTAACACCTCAGACTACGACTGTTGTTACAGTTCAAACCCCGGGTCCTAAAGGAGGATTTACTGGTAAATTTACAGGTTCTGCTAATTTTTCAGGATCCTTAAACGTAGATGGTAATATAAGTGCAAGTGGTTATGTAAGTGCATCACAATTTGTAGGTAATTTTACAGGTTCTTTATTAGGTACTTCTTCATTTGCAACAACTGCATCGTATGTAGAAACATCTCAAACTGCATCCCATGTATTAGCTTCAAATATAGTTCAACCTTTTACAAACATAACAGCATCAGGAAATATAAGTGCAAGTGGAAATATAACAGCTAGTTCTTACACAGGAAGTTTTGTAGGGGATGGATCAGGATTAACAAATATAGTAGCAGCTGGTACTTTATCAAGCTCTGCACAAATTGCATCTGATATTTCTGGTGCATTCACAAGTACATCTGCTTCATTAGCATCAAGTATATCAACTAATATTGTTAATATATCTACTAATACAACAGCTATAGCTACATTAAATAATGCAGGTTTATTAAGTAGTTCGGCACAAATAGCATCTAATATATCAGGTGCTTTTACAAGTACATCAGCTTCATTATCAAGTAGAATAACAGCAAATGAAGTAATTACAGCTAAAACATTAGTATCAAGTTCTGCACAAATTGCATCTGATATTTCAGGTGCATTCACAAGTACATCTGCTTCATTAGCATCAAGTATAACAACTAATGCTACTAACATATCAACAATATCAGCATCATTTTCATCTAGTATAGCAACTAATACAACAGCTATAGCTACATTAAATAATGCAGGTATTGTATCAGGATCTACTTACTCATCACCTTCACAAGGAACTTTAAGAGCAACTATAAATGGTGTTGATTCAGATATAGATTTAGGATTACAAACAGGAGATGGTGTACAATTTCTTAATATAACAGCTAGTGCTATCACAGCAAGTGATATTAAAGCAAATAGTATGGAAGTTATAAGTTTAACATCATCTTTTATAACAGCTTCTACTATTGTTACTACAGGTTCAAACGTATTTGGAGATTCTTCATCTGATACTCATACTTTTATAGGAGATATAATAGCTCAAAATAATATAACAGCATCAGGATATATTTCAACTGATACTAATATAACAGCATCAGGTAACATAAGTGCAAGTGGTAATTTAGAAATAAGTTCAAGTATAACGTTTGGTGATGGAATTGCTCAAATTATTGGACCTGGTAATAATGATTATATACTATTATCTAATGATAATATAGATTTTTACTTAAATGGTGCGGAAGCTATTTCATTTTCTCCTACTCAAATAATAATGAATGCATCTAACCAGAATATTGATTTCTCGGTTGCACATGATGCTCCTGGTGTTGCAGCTATTTCAACAGATGCCTCAACTAACAGAGTAAAATTAAGAGACTTTGTAACTATAGGTAGTGGTTCAACCCCAAATGCCGACCCAAATGCATTATTAGTTTCAGGAAGTTCACAATTTGTAGGAGATATAACAGCATCAAATGCTATAAGTGCAAGTGGTCAATTACGTGGAAATGATTTATTTTTACATGCGGGTAGTTTTGATATACAAACAGGAAATACTTATACATTTAATCCATCTTCAGGAGCAGGAAATATTGAATTTCAAGTTGGTAGCGATGATGTAATAATTAAAACTAATAAAAGATTAGAAATACAAAATACACAAGGTAGATTGGAATTAGGATCTACATCAGCTCCTACAAATGTAACAATGTCTGGTAATATAAGTGGATCGTCAATATCAACGGGTTCATTTGGACATTTAATAGGTGATTTTGGAGGAACTATTACAAATGCAACATCTGCTTCTTTAGCAGCATGTTCAGATAAAGTAAAAACACAACAATCAACAACTAATGCTACATTTTTCCCAGCATTTGTTGATTCTAATAATACAAATCCTACATGTGAAAATGTATTTACAACTCCTATATTTACAGTTAATCCTGGAGAAAAAGTATTAGTATTTCAAGGAAAAATAGTAAATAAAGGATCCTCAATTACAATAGAAAGTGGTAGCATATCAGCATCAGCTGGTATTGCAGTAACAGGAAGTATTAGTTCAAGTGCAGGAAGTATAATAGCAGATGCAGGAACAGGATCATTTGGTCATCTTATAACAGATAGTGGTTCACTTGAATTTAGAGATCCTGTAACTAAAAATATAACAGGTAAATTATCATATGTAAATAATGCATTAGATGTAACAGATAATACAAATACTAGAACAGCAATAAAAGCAGCAGATATAGGAGCTACAGGTACTGGATTTAATATTAGATTATTAAAAGGTAATTTAACAGCCTCAGGTAATATAAGTGCAAGTGGTCTAATAGGAATAGAAACCACTCATATAACATCATCAGGTAATATAACTTCAAGCGGAACAATTAGGGGTGTTAGTGTTGTTGGTAGTAGTATTGTTAGTACAAATCTTGTTTCAGGAACTACAGCTTCGTTTTCAAAATTAGCAGGTTCTGCATTTTCAGGATTAATTTCAAGTTCAACTCAATTACCAAGTGGATTGATTAGTGGTTCATCTCAATTACCAAGTGGATTGATTAGTGGTTCATCTCAATTACCAAGTGGGTTGATTAGTGGTTCATCTCAATTACCAAATGGATTAATTTCAAGTTCAACTCAATTACCAAATGGTATTTACTCTAGTTCATTACAAACATTAGGTAATATTACTTCATCTGGTAATATAAAAGTAAATGGAGCAATATCAGCATCTAAAGTAGCAATTACATCAGCATCTAGTCATATAGTTGGTATGAGTTTTTTAACTTCTCCTGTTGTAGGATTTGCAATAGGAAGCCAAAACGCAAATTCATACTATCAAGCAGATGAATTTCATCAATACTTAAGTGGTAATGTTATTATTGGTGGTGCTACTAATTTTGGTGGAACACCTAAATTAAATGTTGATGGTAATATTGCAACAGATAGTCATATAACAGCATCAGGAAATATAAGTTCAAGTGGAACAATAATCTCAGAACATCTTCGTTCTATGGATGATGCAGCTGTAGAAGATCAACTAACAGCAGGAAGAGTATATTCAGTAGGAAGAATTCGAACAGATTCTCATATAACAGCATCAGGTAACATAAGTTCAAGTAGTACATTTATAGGTAATGAATTTAATTTTGGACGTGCTAATGATTTTATTCGAGAACTTAATGGTGGAATAGCTATTAAATCTGAAGAAAATAGAATTTCACTAACAGGTAATATAACAGCATCAAATAATATAAGTGCAAGTGGTAATATAATTGGTAATAGTGTAGAAGTAGATACTGGTGGGTTTTCAACTGAAGTAAGAACCGACTCTATACGTCCTAAGACAAGTGCGAACACTATAATAGGGATAACATCTGGTGTTAACATCAATGGCAATGTAACAGCATCAGGCAATATAAGTTCAAGTGGTACTATAATAGCAAATAAAATAGAATCAGATAGTTTATTTAGCCATGTAGGAGATGCAAATACTGGAATAGAATTAAGTGCTGATACTGTTAAAATTGAAGCTAACAATAATATTGTAGGTAAATTTTCTACAGCTGGTATTGAATTAAATGATAAAATATTAACAGATATAACAGCATCAGGTAATATAAGTTCAAGTTTAGCAAGTACAATACAATCAGGTACAGGATCATTTAATGTATTAAAAGGAGATACAACAGCAGCAACAGGATTATTTGTAAGTGGTACTATAACAGCATCAGGTAATATAAGTTCAAGTACAGATTTAGAAATAAGAAATATAACATCTTCAGGTAATATAAGTGCAAGTGGATATATAAGAGTAAATAATTTTCTTTCTACAGGTAGTTATTTAGTAAATAATTCCCAAGGATGGGGGGTTGATAATGGTCCTGTTACTGATAAACCTTCCCAATTAATATTTTTCTCACCATCTGAATTTGCTGGGGCCGAAACAAAAGTTTCAGTAAGAGATTATGGTGGAAGTGTAGATGGTACACAACCTGGAGCAAAACTAGATGTTGGAACTTTTGGAGTTACTTTAAGACAATATAAAGATTATGTCATTCCAAAAGGATGGTCAATAACAAGAGCAAAAATGTATGGAAATGGAATTGCTAAATATGGAATATTTGCTAATAGTATATTTACTAAAATAACAGGTTCTACTGTTAAAACATTAGGACCAATTGATCAAACTCCACCAAGTCTACCTATTAGTGAAACTAGTATTGTAAGTGATTTAGATACCCTTGATGTAGCAGCTTATCAAGGACAACCAGGAGAATATCTTACTTTTCAGTTTTTTCCAGCATCAACATCTGATGAACTATTTGGGATGGCAATTTTAATAGAACCTAAATAATGTTAAAATATACTAAAGATCAAAATAAAGAAAATATTTTACTTGATTCTAATAATGAACAAGTAATGATGGAGTGGGAAAAACCTTACATGGAAGCTTGTATTAATATGCTTAAACCTAAAGGTGATGTTTTAGAAATTGGATTTGGAATGGGGTATTCAGCAACTGCTATTCAAAAATATAACCCTAAATCTCATACTATAATTGAATGTGATCCTATTGTTATAAGTAAATGTAAAAAATGGTCAAAAAAATATAATAATGTAAATATTATAGAAGCAAAATGGCAAGATGTTATTTGTACCGATCAATTAAAAACTTATAATGAAGTATTTTTTGATGATTTTCCTAATAATATCACAAATCTTACTGAATTAGAAAAAATTCAAACTATAACTAGAATTTACTTATTTATTGATTTTATACATCAATATCATTTAAAAAAGAATAGTAAAATATCAGCTTATTTATGTGAAAATGAATCAATGTCTAACCACCCTATATGGAAATCAAAATTTATAGATAATCCTAATTGGGAATATACAGAAAAATTTATTAATATTAAAATTAGTAATATTCAAAAATATCATAAATCAAATAATAAAGCTATAATACCCTTATTAAAATTAATATAAAATGCCAATAAATGATATTTCAATTTTAGGAACAAATGGAAATGGCTTATTTGGAACAGGAACTAGTAAAACATGGGCCCAAATGAGAGCTCTTACTTCAGGTAAAACTTCTATTGTAGATGGAAGTTCATTTCGAACACAATCTACCTCATTAGCTGCATTAGGAGGTGTATATGAATATTTTCATACTCTTTTTCAATTTGATACGAGTAATATATCAAATGCAACAGCAGCAGAATTTAGAATAAATTGTACTAGTGTTTCTTCAGCTCCTCTCCAACCAAAAGTACTTTTAGTTAAAGGAGATTGTACACCTCCATTTTCAGCTTCAAATGGGTTAAATCGAATGCTTAATTGGCCTTCATCACCAACAGCTTATTCAAGTACAACACCTTCACTTTCAACAGGTATGGTTTCAATCACATTAAATGCAACTGGTATAAGTGATATAAACTCAGGTAATACTTTTCAAGTATATTTAATAGATTCCCATCAAGCAAGTGATGCTACTGCACCCACAGGTACAGATGATTATAAAGCTATTTTTGATGACACTAATCTAGCATTAAGAGTAACTACTCCTGACTTAGGAGGTTTTATAAATTTATCATCTGGAAAAATAGAAATATTAAATGGTAAAATATCTTTATAATAAAGGCATTTAAACATTTTTTTCTCATATTTATAACAAAATAATTATTTATGGCTAAAATTCCAATATATCCCGGTTCATCATCTTTCTTCCCAGGAGATACTCCTTTTGGGTTTTATGATAATGATATTGATTTTCAACAAGATGCAGATAAAGTAACTACTTTTTGTGCTAGAAGATTAGGATATCCTATTATGGATGTTGAATTACAAGATATTAATTTTTATACAGCATTTGAAGAAGCAGTAACTACATATGGAAATGAATTATATGCTTATAAAGTAAGAGAAGATTATTTATCTTTAGAAGGATCAACAACAGGATCAGTTGATAAATTTGGTAATAAAACTAACATAAATCACCAATTAATACAACCTAATTTTGGACCTATAGTAAGATATAGTGAACAATATGGTGAAGAAGCAGGAACAGGAGGAAATGTTACATGGTATTCTGGTTCATTAGATTTAGAAATAAATAAGCAAGACTATGATTTAACAGAATGGGCTGTAAGTCAATCTATAAAAGAAGGTGATTTAGAAATCAAAAGAATTTTTTATGAAACACCTCCTGCAATTGTAAAATATTTTGATCCCTATGCAGGTACAGGAACAGGAATGATAAATTTAATGGATACTTTTGGTTGGGGTAATTATTCACCTGCAATTAATTTTTTATTAATGCCTGTTAGTTTTGATATGCAAAAAATTCAAGCAATTGAATTTAATGATCAAGTAAGAAAATCACAATATTCATTTGAATTAATAAATAATCAATTAAGAATATTTCCTTTACCAAACCAATCAGGAAAATTATGGTTTCAGTATATTAAAAAATCAGAAAGAAATAATCCAGCAGCTATATCAGGTTCAGGAGTTATAACTAATGTATCAAATGTACCTTATGATAATCCAACTTACTTACAAATTAATTCTGTAGGAAGACAATGGATTTTTGAATATACATTAGCATTAGCAAAAGAAATGTTAGGTTATGTTAGAGGTAAATATTCTACAGTACCAATTCCAGGAGATTCTGTAACATTAAATCAAAGTGATTTAGTATCTGCTGCAACAGCTGAAAAAAATGATTTAATAGAAAGATTAAGATCATATTTTGATGAAACTTCTCGTAATTCTTTAATGGAAAGAAGAGCATCAGAAACAGAAAATAGATTAAAAGAATTAGCAGCAGTTCCTTATCCAATTTATATAGGTTAATATTATGGCATTATTTGGAGGAGAAAGAGATATAAGTTTATTTAGAAATGTAAACAGAGAGTTACTAGGAGATATTATTACTCAACAATGTGCTGTTTATAAATTTAAACTTGAAGATACTAAAGTAAATATGTACGGTGAAGCAGCTGAAGAAAAATACTATATGGGTCCCGTTTTATTTAATGTTTTAATAGAAAGACAAGACCAACAATACCCAGAAACTGATTTAGGTACTGATTTTACTTGGGCAATTGATTTTAAATTTTTAAGAGATGATTTAGTTGATGCTGAAGTTGTTCCTGAAGTAGGAGATATTATTCTTTATGAAGAAGGATATTATGAAGTTGATGATGTAGTTTCTAATCAACTGTATGTAGGTAAAGATCCTAGATATCCTAATAAACCTAACCCATTTGAAAATGATTTAGATAAATTTGGATATGATGTTTCAATTATTTGTAAAACACACTCAGTTCCTTCTGATAAGGTAGGAATATCTAGAGAAAGATTAGTATAATGACAGAAAGAGGAAAAAGACCAATACCAAAGTCACAAAGAAAAATAAGTGAAGAATTACAAACTCCTTATGTAAATCCTGAAACAGGAGAAACTAGAGGTAATCCTAATGATTCTTTTTTTAATTTAAAAAGCAGACCAAACCAATTATCCTATAGAGGTGATACTGTTAAACCTTTTAATGTTGGTATACAAGATATAGATGGAGCTGTATTTTACTATTTTGAAGAAGTAATTAGACCTACAGTATTACAAAATGGTGTAAGACAAAAAGTCCCTGTAATTTATGGTAATCCTGAAAGATGGAAACAAATGCAAAAGGATGGTTATTATAGAGATAAAAAAGGTAAAATAATGATGCCTTTAATTACTTTTAGAAGAACAAGTATTGAAAAAATAAGAAATATTACTAAAAAATTAGATGCTAATTATCCTAATAATTATAATGTTTTTACTAAAGTTTACAGTAAAAATAATGCATATGATAAATTTAATGTTTTAAATAATAGAAAACCAACAAAAGATCATTATGCAGTAGTAGTTCCAGATTACGTTACTATGAATTATGAATGTATTGTTTCTACTTATTATGTAGAACAAATGAATGGGATAATAGAAGCTATTAATTATTCAAGTGATTCTTATTGGGGGGATCCTGAAAAATTTAAATTTAGAGCTAGAATTGATTCATATTCTACTAATGTAGAATTACCTAAAGGAGCAGAAAGGGTAGCAAAAAGTACTTTTAATATAAAATTATATGGTTATATAGTACCAAATATCCTTCAAAAAGATTTAGCTTCAATTAAAAAATATCAAGGTAAAGTTAAATTAATTTTTAACCCAGAAATGGTTGATAACTTATTTGATTTAGATGCTAAAAGAGATCCATTTAAAATATCTCATGGACCTTTTACTGATTTTATAGACCCACCACTTAGTGATAATCCATCAGGAGAAACTAATCAATAATTGTATTTTTAATAAAAAAATATATATTTATAATTGATAAAAAAATAAATTAATATTTATAACATGACAAATAAAAAAGTTTTAACCCAAGAAGAAATTGATAGTTTAAAAGGTTTAAAATCTAAATTATACAATTTAACGACTGCATTAGGAGAAATAGAAATAACAAGACTAGATCTCAATAATAGAAAAAAATTAATTGAAGAAAGCTTATTAAATCTTTTTAATGAAGAAAAAGAATTAGCAAAAAAGTTAGAAGAAAAATATGGTAAAGGAAATATTTCCTTAGAAACTGGTGAGTTTTCATCAATTAAATAAATTTTTGAAGAATTTTAATATATTTATGATAAAAAAATAAAATAAAATGGCAGAAACTTTAATTTCCCCGGGTGTATTAGCAAGAGAAAATGATCAATCCCAACTAACATCACAACCAGTACAAGCTGGAGCAGCAATAATTGGTCCTACTGTTAAAGGTCCAGAAGAAATTCCAACTATGGTAACAAGCTATACAGAATATTTAGCTAATTACGGTAGTACTTTTACAAGTGGTTCGGATGAATTTACTTATTTTACATCTATATCAGCTTTTAACTATTTCCAAAATGGGGGTAGCACTTTAATAGTAACTAGAGTCACATCAGGTTCATTTACATCAGCTACTAGTTCTTATATATCTGGTAGTACAGCTACTACAGAAAAAAATAGACTTGTATTAGAAACAATAGGTGAAGGTGAATTGATGAATAGTTTAGCAGTAGCTCAATCAGGTAATACTATTGTAGATGGATCAAATAATACTTTACCTAGTGGATCTGTTGATAATTTAAGATGGGAAATTGCAAGTCCTAACACATCATCAGGAACATTTAGTGTTATAGTTCGTAGAGGTAATGATACTAAAAAATCAAAAACAGTTCTTGAAACATTTACTAATGTTTCTTTAGATCCTAAAGCTACTAACTTTGTTTCAAAAGTAATTGGAGATCAAAAACAAGTACTAAGAGGATCAGGAACAACAGATGTTTATTTACAAACATCAGGATCTTATCCTAACGCTTCACGTTATATAAGAGTAAAAAGTGTTTCTAAAACACCTGATTATTTAGATAATGCAGGAAATGCTAAAAATGAATTTACATCATCAATTCCTGTAGCAGCAAGTGGTGGGTTTGGAAATGGAAGTGGAAAGTTAGTGTATAATGGATCACAAAAAGCTTTATATTATCAAGATATAAGCAATACAAATACACAAGGTATTAATGCAACTGATTATACGGATGCAATAAACTTATTAGCAAATAGAGATGATTATAGATATAATTTATTATCAACTCCAGGATTAGCATATGAATACCCAACTCATGCAACACAGTTAAATACTATGATATCTAATACTGAAAATAGAGGTGATAATATTATAGTAATGGATCTTGTAGGGTATAATTCAACATTAATAAATGTAACACAACAAGCAGCTTCATTAGATACTTCTTATGTAGCTTCATATTGGCCATGGTTACAAATATCTGACCCAGATTCAAGAAGATTAGTTTGGGTTCCATCATCAGCTATGATACCTGGAGTTTATGCTCAAAATGATAAAGCAGGAGAAGCTTGGTTTGCACCAGCAGGTATTAATAGAGGAGGATTAGGATCAGTAAGACAAGCTGAAAGAAAATTAACTCAAGCTAATAGAGATACTTTATATACTGAAAAAGTAAATCCAATTGCCACGTTCCCTGGAACAGGAGTTGTAGTATTTGGTCAGAAAACATTACAAACTAAAGCATCTGCATTAGATAGAGTAAATGTTAGAAGATTATTAATTACTTTGAAAAACTTTATTTCACAAATAGCAGATACATTAGTATTTGAACAAAATACAGCTGCTACTAGAAATCAATTTTTATCACAGGTAAATCCATATTTAGAATCAGTTCAACAAAGACAAGGATTATTTGCCTTTAAAGTAGTAATGGATGATTCAAATAACACTCCAGATGTAATTGATAGGAATGAATTAATAGGTGCTATTTATTTACAACCTACAAAAACAGCTGAATTTATTTACCTAGATTTCAACATATTACCAACTGGAGCAACGTTCCCGGTATAAAAATTTAAAAGTATAATATTTATAAACGAATAAAATAATTAAATAAAAAAAATAAAATGGCAGTATTAAACCCAAACGAAATATTCTTTACAGCTTTTGAACCAAAACAAGCTAATAGATTTATTTTATATGTAGATGGTATACCAGCTTATATAATTAAAGGTGTTAGTGGTATGGGATTCTCACAAGATGAAATTATTTTAAATCATATCAATGTCTATAGAAAAATTAAAGGAAAACTTAGATGGAATGATTTAACATTAAGTTTATTTGATCCTATTACCCCATCAGGAGCTCAAGCAGTAATGGAATGGACAAGATTACATCACGAATCAGTAACAGGTAGAGATGGTTACTCTGATTTTTATAAAAAAGATTTAACAATAGATGTTTTAGGACCTGTAGGAGATATAGTTTCTGAATGGATCGTAAAAGGAGCATTTATTAAAGACGCATCATTTGGTGATTTCAATTGGGATGAAGATACAACTGCCATGAATATCGAATTAACAATTGGAATGGATTATTGCGTATTAAACTTCTAATAATTAAAAACTAAAAGACATGCCAGGAGGAAACACATCATTAAAAAATATATTAGAGAATCAAGGATCTCCATTATCAGTAGAGAATGGAGGACAACCGGCAATTCCGGATTTTGCTTTATCAAAATTACATGATACTTATTCAATTGATGGTATTCCAGAGGTTCCACTTAAACCGGCACCTTCTCAATTAGATTTAGATGGTGGTTTACCTGCTTCTGGGCCTTATTTAGATAATTTACCGCAATAATTAAAAAAATTTTATTCTTTTTATAACTAAGCTTGGCTTTTGTCAAGCTTTTTTATATCATGTATATGTATAAGTAACAATAAATAGTTATTATAAATTAAATTTTTATGGAAAACACAGTTTCAAATACACCAAATCAAGGAGCACCACAACAATCTATACCTCAACCAGCAGCTCCTCCAAAACCAAAATTCCCAACTGAAATAGTTGATTTACCTTCAAAAGGAAAATTATATCCAAAAAGTAGTCCATTATCATCTGGTCAGATTGAAATGAAATATATGACTGCTAAAGAAGAGGATATTTTAACTAATCAAAATTACATCAGACAAGGAGTAGTAGTTGATAAATTATTAGAATCTTTAATTGTTTCTGATATTAATTATGATGATGTTTTAATTGGAGATAAAAATGCTATATTAATAGCATCACGTATTTTAGGATATGGTTCAATGTATAAATTTGAATACGCCGGAGAAACACATGAAGTTGATTTAACAAAATTAGAAAATAATGATATTGATGAAAATTTAATTACACCTCATATTAATGAATTTGAATTTGAATTACCTCACTCAGGAAATAAAATTAAATTTAAAATTTTATCTCATGGTGATGAAAAAAAGATTGAACAAGAATTAAAAGGATTAAGAAAAATTAATAAAAATGCTAGTCCTGAAATGTCTTTAAGATATAAACATATGATTACAGCTATAAATGGTGATGAAAATAAATCTTCAATTAGAGATTTTGTTGATAACATGTTTTTAGCTCGAGATTCAAAAGCATTTCGAGATTATATGAAAAAAGTATCTCCAGATATTATTCTCAAGTTCTGGAGAGAAGATTGGGAAGGGAATGACGTTGAAGAAAAATTACCTATTGGCGCCAACTTTTTTTTCCCTGACGCCGACTGAAGCATCTAGTTATAGACATAACTTATTTACTACAATACATGATATAGTATTCCACGGTAAAGGTGGATTTGATTGGCATACAGTTTATAATATGCCTATATGGTTAAGAAATATGACTATGAAACGTATTAGTGAGTTTTATGAAGAACAAAATAAAGTTATGAAAGGTAAAGGAAAAGGAGGAACTACTACGAATGATATAAATGAAGCAAGAAGTATTTTACAAAAAGCTCAACAACAAGGAGGATCTCCTGCTAGTTTAAAGTCAAATAAAAAATCAACTACTGTTAAAGTTCCAAGTCATGTAAGAAGAATGTCTAAAAAATAACATTTTTCAATATTTATAACAAAATAAATTAATGGCTTCTAAAAGAGAACAAGAGTTACTTAGATTAAAGAAACTTCTAGGAGAAGTTAATGCACTTAGAGAAAAAACCGGTCAAGGTATACTGGATGAAAAAGGTCTAGGAAGAGGTGCAAAAAGTATATCAGGTCTTAATGCTCAATTAAATATTCTTAAATCATTAGTTTCAGAAGTTGAAGATGGATTTGGTGGAATTGGTGATATAATTGAAGATATAGGAAAATCTTTAGGAGCTGCTGATGATAAAGTTAAACAATTTAAAGGTTCTTATTCTAAATTACAATCAATAGCCCAAAATTTTAAAAGAGATAATCTAAAAATTGATGAAATGGACTATAAACAAGTTCAGAAAAACATCAAACAAATTAGAGATCAAATTGCTCTCCAAAAAGATCTTTACGATAAACTTGTCAAGAGAGAAAAAGAAATGGCAAGTTTAATTGAAAAAGCAGATGGAAAGAAGAAAAAAGCCCTTGAAGAAGAACTTAAACAAATTCAAATAATAATTGCTGAAAGGGAAAATGGAATTAAGATTGAACAAGAACTTCTTAGAAAAGCTAGATTAAGACTAAATCAAGAAAAACAAATCCAAAATACTATGGGCTTTACAGCAGCCATAGTATCTGAAATAGCAGGGACATTTAGTAGAATGGGAATTCATGCATCTTTCTTTGATCAAGTAAAAGAAGATATGAGAGAAGCTGCTAAATCTGGTAGTAAATTAAATGTTGCTTTAGCAGGTGCAAAAGGAGTATTAAAAGGAGTTGGAAAGGGACTAGCAGACCCAGGAGTTCAAATGGGATTATTAAAATCATTATTTAATTATCTTAAAGACGCAGCTGAATTCTTTAGAAAACAAGAAGGAGCAGCGGCAAAAGTATTTGAAGTACCCGATATGGGAGGGGTTGTAAGAGGAGCAGAAGATATGTTCCATTTTACTGAAGAATTAATTCAAGCCCAAGCAATTCTCCAAGATGGTGTTGGTAAAACTCTTAATTTCAATAAACAAAACGCAAGAGAAGCTTTTGATTTATCACATTATTATGGTTTAGCTAATGATGAAGTAGGAAGATTATACCAAAATTCAGTAATGTTAGGTATAGAGTTTACAAATCTAAAAGGTGAAGTTTTTGATTCTAGAGTAGAATTTGAACAAACAACGGGATTTGCTACAGATCAAAAAGCAGTAATGAAATCTATTGCAGGGTCTAGTGCTACTACTAGATTTAATATGAGAGGTCAGAAAGATGCAATGTTAAAAACTGCTAATTATGCTACATTACTTAGATTAGATATGGAAAAAATGAGAGATGCTGCTGAAGGCACCTTAAATTTTGAAGATTCTATTGAAAAAGAAATGCAAGCAGAATTAATGTTAGGAAAAGATATTAATTTAGAAGCATACAGATATGCAGCATTAACTGGTGACCAAGCAAAACAAGCAGAAGAATTAAATAGATTAATATCAACACATGGAAAAGATTTACATGGAAATGTTTTACTCCAAAATCAATTTGCAGCTGCTTTAGGTATTAGTAGGGATGAATTAATGAATGCTGTAGAGGGACAATACCAACAAAAGAAGTTGGGAGAAGATATGGCTAGTGAGCAAAAAAGAATTAATAAGTATGTAAAAGAAGGTAAAACAATTGCAGAAGCAACAGCTTTAGCAAAAAAAGATAGTACAGAAGGTGTAATAAAATCAGCTCAAGCTGCAGAAGAAATTACAAGAGCTTTAGAAATGGTAAAAAGAAGTTTAATGGAAGCAATGATGCCATTAGCTCAAAAAATATTTTCAACTAAAAATATACAAGCTTTTGTTAAATTTGCAAAGAAAGCAATTTCTTTTCTTGGAAAAGTAGTTGAAATTATAGCAAATAATTTTGAAATTATATTAATGGCTTTAGTCGCTTGGAAAGGTTTTCAAATGATTAGAGGTATTAAAAATATGATATTTGGAGAAAGAGGTTCTAATATGATGAACCCAGTTTATACTTATAATGTTAATGAAAGTGGTGGTGGAGGGTTAGATTTTGGAAAAAGATTATTAGGTGGTAGAATGAAAGGTAATGTATTTAAGTATTTAACAGGAGGTAGAAAAGGAGGAGTAGCTAGAACTATAAATAGAGGATTTATTAAAATGTTTGGTAAAAATAAATTTACTAAATTTATGCAAACTAAAGTATTTAATCCTTTAGGTAAAAGTAGTCTAGGACTTGGTAAAGTCACAGATTTATTTGCAAAAAATATATCTACTTCTGGATATAACTTACAAAAAACATTTGGTACAAATAATATGTCTAAAATCACTAAAAATATATTAGGTGGTTTTGATAATTTATCTGCATCACAATTAAAATTAACAAATAAGTTAATTAATAAAGGTATGCTTAATGCTGATTTAGTATTTAAATCATCTTTAAAAAATAACAAGACAGCACAAACAATCCTACAAAATGCAGATGATGCTTTTATTAAAAGAATTGATCCTAAAGCAATTTCAACAGCTAAAACAACAGCTAAAGGAACAGATGTTGCAACTGATGTAGCTAATGCCGCAAATGTAACATTAAAAGCTACTAATACTTCCGCAAAAACTTCTAAATCATTATTAAATACTGTTAAAACAACACTTAAAACAGGTGCTACTACTGTTGGTAAAGCATTACCAGTACTTGATGTAGTATTAGGAGGTGGATTTGGATATTATGAAGCAACAAATCAATCAGATCAATATGACCCAGTAACAGGAGAAAAAACATATGATGATTATGTAAGAGATGATATGAGTGGTGGTGAAGGTATATTTTATGGAATAACAACAGGTGGTGCTAACACAGGATCTGTATTAAGTGATGTTGTTGGTATAGAAAGAGGAACAGCAGCTGATGAAGCACTAGGTGTGGGAACAGCAGCAGCCTCAGGTGCTCTAACAGGAGCAGGTATTGGTGCTGCACTTACAGCTTGGTTAGGACCAGGAGCTGCAATTGGTGGTGCTGTAGGTGGTGTAATTGGAGGAGTAGTAGGTGCTGGTTCAGAATTATTTAAATTATTTAGTGATCCAAATTCTAATTTTAGACAAGGTTTAAATAATGCTTGGGAAGCAACTAAAGATTTTGCTTCAAATGCGGGTTCAACAATCGCAGGTTGGGCTTCTTCAGCAGGTTCAGCAATTTCAGGTTGGGCATCTGATGCTTGGTCAGGAATTTCAAATTTTGCTTCATCAGCAGGAGAAACATTAAAAGGTTGGGCTACATCAGCAGGTGAAACAATATCAGGTTGGGCTTCTTCAGCAGGAGAATGGCTTTCAGGTGCAGCTTCTTCAGTAGGAGACTTTTTTAGTAATGCTTGGAGTGCAGCAGGAGATTTCTTTAGTGATGTGGGTCAAGGAGCTAAAGATATGTTTAATAGTGCTGTTGATACTGTTGGAAATTTAGCAGATAATGTATTAGATTTTGGAAAAGATGCATATAATTCTATATCATCTACTGTATCTGATATGTACTCAGGAAGTTTATTAGAATCTGGAGTTGAAGGTGCTAAAAGTGTTGTTAGTGATATTGGTAGTGGAATTAGTAGTGGTGTTGATGCTGTTGGTGATTTTCTTGGACTATGGGGAAATGGAGGTACTATGGGAGGTGTAGGAAAATCAAATGTTAGAATGTATGCTAATGGAGGAAATATTTTAGGAAGTATTGGAAATGCATTTAGTAACTATTTATCACCTTTAAAATCAATAGGTAGTATGATAATGAACTCACCTATAGGAGGAGCCATATCAAGTGTAGGATCAGGAATAATGAGTGCTGGAAGAGCAATTGGAAGAGGAATGGGAATTGTAGGTGAAAGAGGACCAGAATTAGTAACAGGACCAGCAAGAATATATAGTAATTCAGCAACACAAGCAATGGCAAATTCAGCTAATGCAGGTGCGGGAATGGCAGAAGTGGTTAATGCAATAGAAAGATTAATTGCTGTAGTAGGAGCAGGTGGAGATGTTGTTATAGATGGTGCAAAAGTAGGAAAAGCAGTAGCATTAGCTACATCACAATTAGGAACATAATTTATATTTATAATAAAAACATAAATGGCAAATTCAATATTAGTAAATTTAAAAACGGATTTAAAATCCCTAAAATATGGTAAAGATAGACCAGATGGAGGGAGTTCTAATCAGCCATTTAAAACAGTAGATATACCAGAAGGAACAGGATATGGAAGGGATGGTTTACCTACAAGATCAGGTCCTGATTTTATATTAAGAGATGGATTTTTAGCACCTGTAAAAGGTATAAGAGATATTTCTAGATTAACAAAAATGATGTTTGATACTAAATCACCTAGTGGTTTATTATTTATTATTAAACAAAATTTATTATCAAGAACAGGAGTTAAAGTTGAAGGAACTGACACATTAGGTTATGCTGGTGGACTTATAAATGAAGGTATTTATACACCTTTAGGTACTTTACTTCAAGCTGGATTTGGTTGGGCAGGCATACATTTAAATAAACAAGGTTTAGATCCTACTTCACCAATGGGTCCCGGAATAGAAGGAGGTGGATTATTTCCTAGTGCTGGATTAAGTTCATATTACCAATACATAAGAGAAATAAATAATCCTAATAATTTTGCATGGCAAGAAGAAGAATATGAGGTTTTAGTTACAAATCCAGAATATAACGCTAATCAATTATCATTACGACTTAACCCAGAAACAGGACAAGCAGAAGCAGTTCCCCAATTTATTACAGAAACAAGAACAAGAAGAGTAGAAAATGATTTAAGTGTAGAAGGAAATAGGTTATTAAATCTTACACAAAAATTCATTGATAATGTAAATGATGATCCAACTTTATTAGAATATGGTGGTGGTCCCGGCTCTATATTAGGATTTGGTAAAACAAAAATAAAAATAACAGGTGATAGAACAGGTGTAAATAATCCTTTAGCAGTAGCAAATCCTGGATATTTTTATGGTAATGATGGTGAAGATTTTTATAATATAAATCCTGAAACCAAAGAATTAAATTTAAAATTAGGAGCATCTACAACAGCAGATTTATTTCAAGATTTTCAACCTAGATTTGAGGGAATAGGAGAAATGTTAACTAATGAAGAACTACAAAATACCTTAAGACAAGGTAGATATACACCTTTATTATCACCAGATGCTACCCCAGAACAAATAAATAATGCATTTGGTACAAATTATAAACAAACTAGAAGACCTCAAATTTCATGGGCAGGTAAAGGTACAGGTTTTAGTGGAAGATTTGAATGGAGTGGAGTTAGTAATTTATATGATTTTATAATAGGTGGTACTAAAATAACATCTGAAGATTATCTTATAGAAGATGAAGATACTAACATAGCTGGGGGAACAAGTAGTCCTCAAAAATTTAATACAAGTGTTTACCAAATAGATTATTCAACGGCAGGAAGTAGTTTACTTCCAGAGTATGAAAATAGTGTATTTGGGGATATGATGTTAGTTATTGATCCTGAAACAGCAGGTCTAATGGATCTTACTTTAGGATCTCCTGAAATGCGTACATTTAGTCAGGAACAAATTACAGGATTTCCCGATGTTATTTCTCAAGGTGATGGCTCTGCAACCCAACCAGGTGATTTCAGAACAGCTATTATTGAAGATACTAGTTTAAAGGATACAGAAACTTCTAATATTATAGCTAGATCTCTTAACTATAAAACACAAAATAGAGCAGTTAGAGTAAACGCAGGGGACCCGGGCAAACATTTTACAAATGCACCCGAAAATACTATGAAAAATGTATTTAAATATGCATTGCCTGGTTATCAATTAGAAGCATTAGATAAAATCACAGCAGCACCTATGTACGAAGGTGAAGGTCCTGATACACAACAAGCTATTAATGATTTAGTTAAATTTAGAATAGCAGCAGTTTTAAATACTGCTGATGCTGGTAGAAAAGCTGTTTATATGCATTTTAGAGCTTTTATAAATAGTTTTAATGATGCTTATAATGCTAATTGGGGTACTACAAATTATGTAGGAAGAGGTAATCCATTTTACAATTATACAGGATTTACTAGAACAATTCAAATGTCATTTACAGTAGCAGCTCAATCTAAAGCAGAATTAACTCCTATGTATTCTAAATTAAATTATTTAGCATCTACATTAGCTCCAGATTATGGAAATAATGGATTTATGAAAGGAAATATTGTTAGAGTAACAATGGGTGGTTATTTATATGAAGTACCAGGAGTAATTAATAATTTAACATATGATATACCTGCTGATACTACTTGGGAAATAGCGGTAGGTGATGGAGTACCAGCTGGGGAAAATGATGAAGTAAAAGCAGATTATGATACAACAGTAAAAGAATTACCCCATAGAATAGATGTAACTATGGGCTTCACACCAATACATGATTTCTTACCAGCAAAACCAAATAATTTCCAAATACCTGATCAGAAATTTATAAGTTTACAATCGGCATTTAATGATGGTTTATATGGACAATTACCAGAATATAGATCTTATAAAGCAACAGCAAACCCAGATATAGGATCTAGTTTAAGTGAAGAACAAACAACAACATAAAAACTATGGATAGATATTCACAAATAACAAAAAGTAGAACTAAAACAGATTGGATACGTTCAAAAGGAATTGAATATTATACCACAAATCAATACCCTGAAGTTAAAAAATTACCTTCAGATATTTATGTACTTACAGAATGGGGAGACAGATTAGATTTATTGGCAAATCAATTTTATGGAAATACTACTTTATGGTGGGTAATAGCAGTTTCAAATCCTAATAAAATAAAAATGGGAACCTTATTACCAGACCCGGGATTGCAATTAAGAATACCAGCTGACCCTAATAGAGTTATAAATGAGTATAATGCTATGAATTATAATTCATCCTTTACTGTAGATAGTGGAACTAGTGGAACTACTAGTGGAACAAATAATGGATCTGTTGGAGGTTCTGGTGGTGGATCTAGTGGTGGTGGTGGTTATTAAAAAAATTAAGTTATGGGAAATATAATAGGAAATCCTTTTGATGGCTTTGTAAGAGATCAAATAAATACAAGACAAAAAGCTCTTGGTAAATATTCAAATATTACAGCTGATGATATAAAATATTATAATGGAAAACTTCCATGGATAAGATTATGTAGTTCAGTAAATGTATTTAATAAAGAAAATGAGGTGATGAAAGATGGAGAAGATAAATCTATCACTGGAAATATTTTAGATAAATTAATTGCAAATGGATGGCCTGAAAATGAAATTAAAGGAGATGCTTTAGCTAAAAACTTTGTATTAGAAGGAGTACCAGTTCAATATGAAAAAGGCGAAGGAGATGATACAGGAAGAACATTTCAAACTACGGGTTTAAATTATGATAATGCTTTATTTAATGGGGATTATGGTTTTGGGGGAACTGATGAAAGAGGTTATGTACCCAAACCCGGAATATTAAATGCCACTGTACAATATTATAATAATGGAGCTAATAGTAAAACAATTATTAAAATAAAGGCATGGAATAAAAGACAACTACAAATGATAGATGTTTTATATTTAAGACCTGGTTATACTTGTCTTTTAGAATTTGGATGGAGTGAATATTTAAAAAATGGAACTGCAGAAAAAGATTATTCTGATTATAGTTTAGGAGGAAATGAAGCAAGTGGTACAAAGCCTTTTATGTTTATGATGAATATGCTTCAAGAAGATAATGAAAACCAATTTAAAATATTAAAACTTATTCATGAAGAAAGAGTAGCAAGACACGGTAATTATGACGCAGTTTTTGGAAAAGTTAGTAAATTTTCTTGGAGTATGCAATCTGATGGAAGTTATGATATAACCTGTACTTTAATTGGAATGGGTTCTATATTAGAATCTTTAAAAGTAAATATTGCTAGACCTGTACCATCTGATGATGATAAAGGAATAATTACTAAAGTACTAGATGATATAAAGGATTCAAATCCTTATCCTTTAATTTCTAATAGAGATAGAACTCTTTTAAATTATGAGTTGTATAATTGTATGGTAAATGCTAAAAAGAAATTAGGTAGTAGTTTATGTAAAACTATGGATTTAGACTTAAGAGGAGCTACAACATTTTGGGATTGGATGGCATCTGGAAATGCCAATTTGGATGAATTTATGAAAGAACAAGAAACTAACATAAATGATGTTAATATTAAAGATGGATTATTCGCTGTAAATAAAGTTTTAGATGACAATTCTTCAGAAAATGAAGATGGAACTATGAATAGAGGTCAAGCATATTATATAAAATTTGGGGCATTATTAAATATTATTGAATCTAGATTAAATTTAAATACCGTAAAAGAAAAGGGTAAAAAAGTTACCCCTTATTTTACTTTTGAATTTAATTATGAAGATTTAAAAAATGATAATAATTATATGTTTACAGTACCTGGACAATTTTCTGGAGATCCTAATAAATGTTTAGTTCCATATGTAGGATTAAATACTGAATCTGATATAATTACAATGGATTTACCAGGATGTGAAATTCAAAATGCATTAGTTAACACAGGATGGATAGATCAAGATCATGTTTATTTAAATAAACTAGGTAATGTTTATGTAAATATGAATTATATAGCTCAAACTTTAGCATCAGCAACTCCAGATAATGCAGGTGGTATATCATTACTTCAATTACTTGAAGGAATATTAAGTGGGATAAATATAGCATTAGGAGGAGTTAATAATTTTAGAGTTATATATGATGATAAAGTAGGAGTAGTTAGAATTATGGATGAAATTCCACAAAAATTCGATACTGCTGGGGTTGGAGTAGACCAACCAGTAGAAAAATTTACAAGATTAAATGTTTTTGGTGTTAAACCTAATGCAGAGGGTAGTTTTGTAAGAAGTGTAAATTTAAATGCAGAATTAAATGATCAATTTGCTGCATTAATAGCAATTGGAGCATCTGTAAATGGAGCTCAATTAAATGCTAATTCAACAGGTTTTTCATTTTATAATGCAGGATTAAAAGATAGAATAATTGGATCACCAACAGATACATTTACTAGTGATGCTGGGGATGAAAATAAAAAATCAGTAGAAACTTTAATTGAGGAAAATATTAAAGCTATGCATGATCAAAAAGATAAAGCTGATGGAAACTTTCCTAATAGTTACATGTGGTCTATTTATGGTAACCATAACTTTACTGAAAGTATAACAGGTACAATGCAAGAATATGTTAACCAACATGTAACTTTAATTCAAAGTATGGTTGCCCAAAATATGGAAGAAATACATTCTCCATTTTTTATACCTTTTAATATGAGTATAGATATGGATGGTATTGGGGGTATAAAATTATTTCAAAAGTTTTTAATGACAGAAGAAGTATTACCACCTTCTTATGAAAGAGGATTTGTTGATCTTATAGCTAAAGCTGTAAATCATGATATTAGTCCAGGGGCTTGGGTTACTAAACTCGAAACAATATCTATGCCTAGAAACCCTGAATTAAAACCTTCATCAGCTCCTGCACCTTTAAAAGGTAAATTAGGAAGACCAAAAATAAAGGGTCCAAAAGGACCATTCCCTGTAAAATATTTTAGTGCTGATTTACCTGAAGATCCTAAATTAAGACTAAGATTAACTAGATTAGCAGATGATGGAGAATCAACATTTGGTATGTTTGATATTTTAGCAGAAGATGAAAATACAATTTTATATAGTTTACCATCAATTGAATTGCCTTGGTTAAATAACTTACAAAGAAAAAGTTGTATCCCAAGCCCCGGCCCAGGTGTTAAATGGGCAGTAACTAGTAGGGCTAATTCAAAATATAAAAAACATTTTTTCCCATTAGGATATGTAAAAACAGAAAGTGGATGGAGAATACCAGGTTCAAACCACACAGATAGAACATATTGTCTAATACATAGATCTCCAGTTGCACCTGGTTGGTTAATGGGTTGTATAGGTCCGGGATTTTTCTTTAATTGGGGACAAAAATACTCAAATGGTAATCCAAAAGGATTAGGATCTAAATATAGAGATCCAGCAGCAGCAGAATCATTTGATGCTCTTCAAAAAATGGTAGGTACTTTATATGATTTAGGAGGATTTTATATGGAAATAGTATGTCTTAACCCTCAAGATGGGGGATCAGGGGCACCAGGATCCCCTGTTTATAAACCATCAGCTAAAACTTTAAATGATAACTTTGTACAAGCATTTATTCAAGCAAGGATTAATGATGGATTAGCTGATCCTAAAAATTTAGCTTCTGGTTGGTAAAATATTATAATTATGGCTCAATATTATCCAAAAAATAGAATAAAAACAAACCAATATACTTATGGTAATGAGTGGTTTGGGGTAAATGATGGATTAGAATATATTGGATTTTATTATATTCTTTCTTCAGGTAAAGCTTATAAGGGCAAATCTCCAGAGGAACAAGGTGGACAAGAAGAAATTCATAAAGTAAAAAAAGAAGGTGAATTTTCAAAATGGCCTGTTTATAAAGATGATGGAACGGGAATAGTTAATTTTTCACAAATAGCAGATAACTATGATGGTCATACATTTGAAACACAATTTCAAGAACCTCAAGATGTAAATGATTATATTAATCTTATAGGAGCTGATGCTACTAAAACAAGATTTATACCTGTATATGAACCTACTTTCCCAACAGATGAAGATTATCAAATAGGATATTTTACTAGATATTTTGTTGTAAAAGAAAATGAATTAGTTTATACAGAAATTTCTAAAAAAACATTTGATGCTTTAGAAAAAGAAGACCCAGAAATGCTTTGGGAATTATATAAACCTTTTCAAATGAGGTGGACGATATCAGGAAGAATGGATGATGTTTTTATTGTTAATAACAATATGATAAAACTAGTAGAAAAACAAATTCAAAGACCTAAATTTAATAGATATTTAACTAATCCTTTAGAATATTATAGATATGTAGAAGGTACAAACTTAATAGCACCTATTAATTTATTAATAGATAAAGATGGAAATGATTATGTAGGACCATACCACATTCATATAGATAAAGGACCTATGGAAGGAGCAAATCATGTTGATTCCCCCCATCAAAAATTATTTTATAAAAGATTTTATGATGACAAAGGAATTGAATTATTAGTAAGTAGTTCTTTTACTTCATCTCCAACTATTACATTAACTGGTGAAGAAAGTTCAATTAATTATAATATTTTAACAGGAAATGACCCTAGTAGTGGTGCAAGTTCAGGAGGTGGAACAGATCCTCAAATGCCTGATGAACAAAAAGATGATGATTATGGAGAACCTGCTGGAGGAGGAACAGAACCAGAACCACCAGGTGAAGGATATGGTGGAGGAGGACAAGGTGGAGGACAACCTGAACCATCGGGACCATCTAACCCGGGTGGATATTAAGATTAATTAAATTTGGATAATTAATCCAATTTTATTATATTAAAAATAAAAGTTATGTTTTGGTTGATTGAAAATAATACTCAATTAGAAAGGTTTTGCAATTATGCTTATAAAAAAGCATTTGTTGAAATAATCCCTTTTAACAATAGAAATCACCCTACTCAAAACAACATATGTGCAATTTACATTAGACCGTTAATAGCGACAAAAGGATTTATTGTGCCCACTTCCCATAGTGAAACATCTAATTTTAATATAAACAATGTGATACAATTATTATCGCAAATAGATATAATATATGTAAGGGATAAAAAAGAATTTTTACATTATTTTCCTCTAAAAAATCTTTTCGACATAACCTTAAACAACCCTCCGTATATACAGGAATTTACACAAGCTCATGAAATATTTATAAAGAGATATCCTAATAAAAGTGATATTAATAGAATAATTCCTATTGTAAAACATTATGAATATTGTGAAAATGTTTTTAATGATTTAAAAGATAGAATAAATGAACCTATAAATGAGTTTTTTAATACTAAAGGTTCAATTGTTTTTAATGCAATAGAAAGAAGTGGATTGAAAATTGATAAAGATGTATTTGAAAAGAATTTTCATGAAATTAATAAAGATTATACACATACTCAGTATAATTTTAAAACAACAACTAAAAGACCAAGTAATAAATTTAAAGGAGTAAATTATGCAGCACTCAACAAAGACAACAATTCTAGAAGAAGTTTTATTACTCGTAATGATCTCCTGTGCGAGTTTGATATTGGCGCTTATCATCCTACTCTTTTGGGTAAACTTATTGGTTGGACGTGGGATGAAGATGATATTCATCAATCCTTTGCAAAAATGTATGGGGTGGATTATCAAAAAGCAAAAGAGCTGACATTTAAACAATTATATGGAGGAATATTTGACCAATATAAGGATTTAGAGTTTTTTAAAAAAGTTCAAGTATATACTGATAATTTATGGGAAGAGTTTAATAAAAAAGGTTTTGTAGAATGTCCTATTTCTAAACATCGATTTGAAAAGGATAAATTAGAAAATATGAAACCACAAAAATTATTAAATTATTTACTACAAAACTTGGAGACGTCAGTTAATATTTGTATAATGTGGGATATGTTTAAATTATTAAAAAATAAAAAAACAAAATTAATTTTATATACATATGATTCATTTTTATTCGATGTATGTAAAGAAGAAAAAGAGGTTTTAACACAAATAAAACAGTTATTTAGTAACTGGAAATTAAATATAAAAATAAGTTATGGAAACACCTACGATTTTAGATAAAACTCCCAATATGTATATGGTAGACGATTTCGTTGATTTTACGAACCAAAACCTAGGAGATTTGAATAATAAATTATTCTGCACATTTACTACATTAGAAGAATTAAATAATATAATTAATTCTATTACTTCTACTTATGATATAATGTATAATAAGCTATTTGTCTTGCATGTTAAAAGTAATGATGAATATGTATGCACTTATAATATAGATCAAGGAAATGTCAATAAATTACCAGAAAATACAATTTTAGTACATAGAAAAAAAGAAACAAATACACTTTATACAATTAATGCTTTAAATGAATTAATTAAAAAATTAAATGGAGGTGTAGTTGATACAAAGTTCCCTATAACTTGGGAGCATTATAAAAATTCAATATTGTTAACACAACATGATGAATTAAAACAATTAAAAACAAAGATTTATAAGATTATTGAACTTTAGGTTGGTTATCTTATAAAAGTTATTTATATTATTAATAGTTATTAAAAAAAAGTTATAAAACATGGACTTAAATGCAATTAAACAGAAGTTAGATTCACTTAACAAGCAATCAAATTACAAAAAAGGAAGTGGTAAAAATTTATTCTGGAAACCATCTGTTGGAAAGCAAGTGGTTAGAGTAGTACCAAACAAGTATAATAAAGATTTTCCGTTTACAGAAATGATGTTTTATTATGGTATTGGTCAAAGAGTAATGGCTTCTCCTAAAAATTGGAATGAAAAAGATCCAATTGTAGAATTTACAAAACAACTTCGTTCTACTAATGATAAAGAAAATTGGCGTTTAGCTAAAAAATTAGACGCTAAAACTAGAATTTTTGCACCTGTTGTAGTAAGAGGTGAAGAATCAGAAGGTGTTAGACTATGGCAATTTGGTAAAGAAGTTTATCAAGAATTTTTAAATATGGCTGCTGATGAAGAAATTGGTGATTACACTGATATTGCTCAAGGTAGAGATATTAAATTAACTACTGTAGGACCTGAAGTTACAGGAACACCTTATAATAAAACTTCAATTGGACCATCATTAAAAACATCTCCAATATCAAAAGATAAAGATGAAGTTAATAAATTTTTAGAAGATCAACCTGATCCAATGAAAATTTTTAAGCGTTATACTTTTGATGAAGTTAAAGCTGGATTACAAGAATTTTTATCTCCTGAAACTGAAGAAAATGAAGGTGATATTATTAAAGAACCTGCTGTAGCATTTGATGGAGACTCTAAAGGTGGTAATTACTCACTTGATACAAATGCTAAAAAATCAAAATCAGAACAATTTGATGATTTATTTGATAATAAAGAATCATCTAATGTTGGTGGTAGTGATGATTTACCATTTTAATTAAGTAAAGTATGGCAAGAAAAAGAAAATCACTAACGGCAGCAGCCTCTAAAGAAATTAAAGCAAATTTTAGTTTAGATGCTTTTAAAGAAAAAAAAGGATTAAAATCTAATATAAAATTTAAAGACCAAGAATGGATCCCATTATCTAAGGCATTTCAGGATGTAACATCAATTCCTGGAATCCCTATGGGTCATATTGTTCTCCTTAGAGGACATTCAGATACAGGTAAAACAACAGGACTTTTAGAAGCTGCAGTTGCAGCTCAAAAAAGAAACATTATGCCTGTGTTTATTATTACTGAGATGAAATGGTCTTGGGATCATGCTAAAATGATGGGGCTTGATGTTAAAGAGGTTATTAATAAAAATACTGGTGAAGTTGAAAATTATGAGGGTAATTTTATTTATGTAGATAGAGAAACTATTAATTCTATTGAAGATGTAGCAGCATTTATTTTAGATTTAATTGATGAACAGAAAAAAGGTAATTTACCATATGATTTATTATTTTTATGGGATTCTATAGGATCAGTACCTTGTGAAATGTCAATTAAATCAAATAAGAATAATAATGAGTGGAATGCAGGAGCTATGTCTACCCAATTTGGAAATAATGTTAATCAACGTATAACATTGTCACGTAAGGAATCATCTCCATATACTAATACTCTTGTGTGTATTAATAAAGTATGGACTTTAAAACCTGAATCTCCAATGGGACAACCTAAATTAATGAATAAAGGAGGTTATGCAATGTGGTTTGATTCAACATTTGTTGTTACTTTTGGTAATATAATGTCTGCTGGAACATCTAAAATTAAAGCAATTAAAGATGGTAAACAAGTAGAATTTGCTAAACGTGTAAATATTCAAATTGATAAAAATCATATTAATGGAGTTACTACTAGAGGTAAAATTGTTATGACTCCTCATGGTTTTATTAATGATAATGATAGAGAATTAAAAGAATATAAAGAAGCAAGAAAAGATGATTGGGCTGCTATTTTAGGTGGTGGAGATTTTAGAGTAGTTGAAGAAGATCAATCATATTCTGACATAACTTCTTTTGAAGAAGAACCACAATAAACTTTGCTCCCCCATTTTTCTTTCGTATATTCAGTACAAAACTAGGTTATATGAAACAAAAAGAATTATTTAAACTTCTGGACAATATTACAGAAGAGGGAAAAACTATACAAACAGGTGAAAGAGTTCTATTAATAGATGGTTTAAATTTATTTTTTAGAAACTTTGCTATGCTTAATATGGTAAATCCTAATGGGGTTCATATTGGGGGTTTAGGAGGATTTTTTCGTTCATTAGGAGCTTTAATAAGACAAATTAATCCAACTCAAGTCTATGTAGTATTTGATGGGGCAGGATCAGCTAATAATAGAAAAAATTTAATACCAGAATATAAATCAGGTAGAGATTTACAACGTATTACTAATTGGGAAGCATTTGATGATTTAGATGATGAACATGATGCTAAAGTAGATCAAATGGTTAGAATTATTCAATATTTAAAAGCATTACCTGTTAAAACAATTACTATTGATAAAGTAGAAGCTGATGATATTATTGCTTATTTAAGTGAAGTAATTCCTCAAGGTCCTAAAGATAAAGCTTTTATTGTTTCATCCGATAAAGATTTTATACAATTAGTTAGTGAAAAAGTTATTGTATATCGTCCTATTGAAAAAGAATATTATACTAAAGAGACTGTAGTTGAAAAGTTTAATATTTCTCCTGAAAATTTTATTTTGTATAAAACATTATTAGGAGACAATTCAGATAAAATTAAAGGAGTAAAAGGATTAGGTAAAAAAGGTTTATTTAAAAAATTTCCAGAATTAATAGAACGCAATTTAGTTTGGGATGATATTTTAGATATATGTGAATCAAAAATGAAAGATCATGTTGTTTATGCTAGAGTAATTCATGGTCAAGAAGAATTAGAAAAAAATTATAAAGTAATGGATTTAAGTAATCCAATGTTAAGCAAAGATGATAAAAATTACTTAGACAAGGTTGTTGAATCTAAAGAACTTCATTATCATCCAGACGAATTTATAGCAATGTACAATGAAGATCAATTAGGAGGGTTGATTAGAAATGTAGAGTTTTGGATAAAAGATGTTTTTGCAAATTTAGTTATTAAAAAATAAGTTATATGACCCTTACAAATTTAAATCAATATGGTAAACCTTTTCAAATAAAGGTTCTTTCTTCATTATTAACACATAAAGGATTTTTAACAAATATTCATGATATGTTAAGTGAAGAATATTTTGATAATCAAGCACATAAATGGGTTATAAAACATATTTTAAAATATTATGATAAGTACCATACAACTCCATCAATGGAAGTACTTAAAGTAGAATTACAAAAAATAGAAAATGAAGTATTACAAATATCTGTTAAAGAGCAATTAAAAGAAGCTTATAAAGCATCAGATGAAGATTTAAAATATACTGAAGAAGAATTTTCAAATTTTTGTAAAAACCAACAACTAAAAAAAGCATTATTAAGTAGTGTTGATTTACTAAAAGGTGGAGATTATGAATCTATTCGTGAATTAATTAATAATGCTATTAAAGCAGGACAAGATAAAAATATAGGACATGAATATAATAAAGATGTTGAATCACGTTACAGAGAAGATCACAGAATTACAATACCAACTCCATGGGAAAAAATTAATACCTTACTACAAGGTGGATTGGGAAATGGAGATTTTGGTCTTATATTTGGTAATCCAGGAGGTGGTAAATCTTGGTCGTTAGTAGCTTTAGGAGGTCATGCTGTTAAATTAGGTTATAATGTTCTTCATTATACTTTAGAATTAGGTGAAGATTATGTAGGAAGAAGATATGATGCATTTTTTACACAAGTACCAGTTGATAAAGTATCTACACAAAAAGATAAAATTGAATCAACAATAGAAGAATTAAAAGGTAATTTAATTATTAAAGAATTTCCTACAGGTAAAGCAACCATGACTACAATAGAATCACATATTCAAAAAGTAAAAGATTTAGGAATTGAACCTGATTTAGTAATTATTGATTATGTTGATCTTCTTTCATCAAAAAGAAGGACTGTTGATCGTAAGAGTGAAATTGATGATATTTATAGCAGCACTAAAGGAATAGCTAGAGAATTAAACATACCAATTTGGAGTGTTTCACAAGTTAATCGTGCAGGTGCAAAAGATAATATTGTTGAAGGAGATAAAGCAGCCGGTTCTTATGATAAAATTATGATAACCGATGTCTGCATTTCTCTTTCTAGACAACGTAGAGATAAAGTAGAAGGAACAGGTAGATTTCACATTATGAAAAATAGATATGGTATGGATGGTTTAACATTTGGAGTCAGAGCAAATACGTCTACAGGACATTTTGATGTGTCTAATGATCTTTATGTTGAAGATGAAAACCCACCTCAACAACAACCTCAAAATAATTTTGATAGTGGAGTTGATAAATATGATAAGCAATCTTTGCAAAAAAAGTTTTTTGAACTTAATTCTTAACCCTTAAAAATTTAAATTAAATGGCAAAAAAAGACATTACTAAAGAACGTATTATTTATAAGCCCTTTGAATATCCAAAGGCTTTTGAATTTTATATGAAACAACAACAAGCACATTGGTTATGGACAGAGGTTCCAATGATGTCTGATGTTAATGATTGGAAGCAAAATCTTACAGAAACGGAAAAAAATATTATAGGATCAATTTTAAAAGGGTTTGCTCAAACAGAAACCGTAGTAAATGATTATTGGTCAACTTTAGTAACAAAATGGTTTAGAAAACCAGAAATTATAGCTATGGCTGTAACATTTGGATGTTTTGAAACTATTCATGCTGAAGCATATAGTTTATTAAATGAAGAATTAGGGTTAGATGATTTTGCTGAATTTTTAGAAGATGAAACTACAATGGCTAAAATTGAAAATTTAATGAATGTTAGAGATAGTTTTGAAGGTGAAAAAGATTGGCATGAAATAGCTAAATCATTAGCTATATTTTCAGCTTTTACTGAAGGTGTAAATTTATTTTCATCATTTGCAGTTTTATTGTCATTTAAAATGAGAAATAAATTAAAAGGAGTAGGACAAATAGTAGAATGGAGTATTAGAGATGAATCAATGCATTCAGACGCTGGATGTTGGTTATTTAGAACTTTAATTAAAGAAAAACCCGAATTAAAAACACCAGAATTAGAAGCAGCAATAAACGAAGCGGCTTTATTATCATTACAATTAGAATTAGATTTTATAGATAAAGTTTATGAAATGGGTGATTTAGAAGGTTGTTCTAAAGATGATTTAATTTCATTTATTAAACATAGGGTAAATACAAAAATGGGTGATTTAGGTTATAGACCTATAGTAAATGGTATTGATGTTAATGCTATTGAAAGAATGAAATGGTTTGATCATCTATCAGCAGGAAAACAACATACTGACTTTTTTGCAAATAGAGTAACAAATTATAGTAAAGGACATGTAGAATGGGATGCAGGTAAAATATTTTAAAAATGGACAACAATTTAATAGCAGATTATACACAATGGGAAAAAGGTAAAGATTATCCTGATTGGATGGATGAAGTAGCTTTATCAACAATATCAAAAGGATATTTATTACCTAATGAAACACCTAGAAAAGCATATAGAAGAGTAGCAGCAGCTGTAGCAGAACGTTTAGGAAAACCTGAGCTACAAACTAAATTTTTTAAATATATTTGGAATGGATGGATTGGATTAGCGTCCCCAGTTATATCTAATACAGGTACTGATAGAGGTTTACCTATTTCATGTTTTGGAATAGATACTCCGGATTCAATTAGAGGTATTGGATTAACAAATGCTGAATTAATGAAATTAACAGCATCAGGAGGTGGTGTTGGAATTAGTGTTTCAAGAATCAGACCTAGAGGAACAGAAATTAGAGGTAATGGTAAATCTGAAGGTGTAGTACCTTGGTGTAAAATATATGATTCTGCTATTATTGCTACTAATCAAGGTAATGTAAGAAGAGGAGCAGCATCTGTAAACTGTAATATAAACCACCCAGATATTGAAGAATTTTTACAAATTCGTAGACCTAAAGGTGATCCTAATAGACAATGTTTAAATTTACACCAATGTGTTATTGTAGACGATGCATTTATGAGAAAATTAAATGATAGAGATGAACACTCTATGAATTTATGGTTAGAAATTTTAAAATCTAGAGTAGAAACAGGTGAACCTTATGTTATGTTTGAGGATAATGTTAATAAAAATAATCCTCTAGCATATATGATGAATAATTTAAAAGTATCTATGACAAATATATGTAGTGAAATAACATTACATACAGATGAAGAACATTCATTTATTTGTTGTTTAAGTTCTTTAAATTTAGCAAAATATGATGAATGGAAAGATACGGATGTTGTTGAAATTGCTACTTATTTTTTAGATGGTGTAATGCAAGAATTTATAGATAAAACAAATGGCAAATCATCTATGAAAAGAACTCATAAACATGCTAAAAAAGGTAGAGCATTAGGTTTAGGTGTAATGGGTTGGCATACTTTTTTACAACAAAAAGGATTGCCTTTTAATTCTATAGCTTCAACTGCTTGGACTCATACAATTATGTCTCAAATTAGAAATGAAGCAGAAGCAGCTTCAAGACAATTAGCGGAAGAATATGGAGAACCTTTATGGTGTAATGGCACAGGAATGAGAAATACTCATTTATTAGCTATAGCTCCTACAGTATCTAATTCTAGAATTGCAGGATGTTCTGCGGGTATTGAACCCCAACCTGCTAATGTTTATACTTTTAATGGTGCTAAAGGAACATTTATTGTAAAAAATAAAGAATTAGAAAAATTATTAGAAAGTAAAAATAAAAATACAAATAAAATATGGGATCAAATTTTATCTGATGATGGTTCTGTTCAAAATTTACCATCCGATGTTTTAACTGAAGATGAAAAAGAAGTATTTTTAACATTTGCTGAAATAAATCAATTAGAATTAGTAAGACAAGCAGCTATTAGACAAAAATATATAGATCAAACTCAATCCTTAAATCTATGTTTTCCCCCAACTGATTCCCCAAGGTGGATAAATCAAGTACATATGGAAGCATGGAAATTAGGTATAAAAACTTTATATTATTTAAGAACAGATTCAGTTATTAAAGGGGATTTAGGGTCTAGAACTGCAGAGTGTGTAAGTTGTGATGGGTAAACATCTAATGTAAAACTCCATAAACTTTACTATTTCTTACATATTTATAATAAAAGTTTACATTATTATGAATAAAATTAAATCGTTACTTAAAAATTTCTGGTTTTGGCTAAGGAGCAAAACTACTTTAGATGAAAAAGCTATTGATGTTTATGAAGAAATATCAGATAGAGCTAAAGAAATGAAAAAAGAGCTAAAAGATGTAAAAAAAGCTTTAAAAAATGCTGCAAATCAAACAAAAGATGTTTTAGATGCAGCTAAAGGTAAAAAAAGAAGGGGTAGACCCAAAAAGAAAAAACAAAAATAATTTAAAATGATTGAAACAATTAAAACATTTTTCCTAGAAGGGTGGACAACCCTAAAAGGAACATTAAAATTAGAATGGTTAAACTTTAAAAATTGGAAAGCTTGGACTTCTTTAAGAGCATTATATTTGCTTTTTGCAGTTCTATGTTTATTATATACATGTTGGCATGGACTTATTTATTTTTTAGTTTGTGCTTTTTTTAGAGTAGAACCTGTATTGTGGGGATTAAATAAAATAGGACTTTCTAAAACTGAAATATAATGAAAAAAATCTTTCTAGTATTATTTTTACTATTAGGCACAGTTGTACAAGCTCAAGATAAAGTAGATATAAAAGCAAAAATTAAAAAAACATTTAAATTTGCTACATTTTATGGTGCAGTAAATGGTGGTAACTCAGTATCAGATGTTGATGTATTTTCTATTACAAATGGTTTAGAAACTCAAACAATAGAAACCCCATTTGATTATTCAATAACATTTGGTGTAAGAAAAATAGCTCGATTTGGATATGAAAATCGGGCTAATGTTTTTTACGATGGTACCGAAAAATCATATTCAGATGCAGCTACTATTGGTAAAATATCTGGATTTGAATTTTTATTTGAAGGTGAATTAGCTAGACAACAAGGTACTGATTTTATTAATCAAAATCATTTTTTAAGATATGTAGCAGATAAATGGGTAGTAAAAGTAGAATATTTACAAGATGGATTTGCTGATATTGAATTTTTTGAATTTTCTCAAAGATATAGACATAAATTTAGTAAGAAATTTTCATTAAATATAGGTGCAGTACAAAGATTATCTGAACCATATGGTTTTAACCCATTAGATCAGTGGATGTTATCTAATGGAAATTTACATTATACATCATTAGCAATTCAAGAAGGATATACTATTGAATTTGATGGTCAAGGTGGTGAAACTTATTATGATCCATCTGGAAATTTAGTAGCAGAAAATACTCAAATATGGGAAGGAGTTGTTGTCCCTCAAGTATTAGCTGATTATACAGAAAAAGAAAGAAATGCATTAGATCAAACATTACAACATTCTTTAGTTGTAGGATTTGATTATTATCATTACACAAAAACATTTTGGTTACATTCATGGGGTAATTTAATGCCTTATCATTATGATGATGGTGGTGAGTTTTCTTACCATGCTTATAATGACGGGCAATGGTTAGATTATTCAGGTGGACTAATTTTTGGTTATAAATTTAATAAAAGTTTAGGAATATTCCTAGAAGGTAAATATAACAAATACTGGAATCGTGAATGGCATGATTTTAGTGTAGGTATAAACTATATAATTTTATAATAAAATGGCAAAAGAATTAAATGAAGATTCAACATTTAAAATAAGTATTAAAACACTTATAGCAATTGGAATTGCATTATCAACATTAATAGGTATGTATTTTACATTACAGGCAGATATTGCTGAAGCAAAAGAATTACCAGTTGCTCCTCCACCAGATGTAACTAGAATGGAATTTGATATGAAAGATCAAAATATAAGATTAACTATCCAAAATACACAATCAGATGTAGAAGAAATAAAAGAAGACTTGAAACGTATTGAAGATAAAATTGATAGATTAAAATAAAAAACTATGAAAAAATTATTAACAATATTAGGACTTTTTCTAATTTCAAATGTTGCTTTTTCCCAATCATCTCCTTGTAAAGAAGATATTTGTGTAGTACAATTTAATGCAGGGTGGAATAGTGCAAATGATGTTAAATGGGTTGGTGAATTAAGTGATTGTGGAGTAAAATATATTGATATAGCAGCAAATGCCAAAATGAAAGAAAAATATCAAATAGTAGTTGTACCTACAATTATTGTTTTTAATGGAGAAGAAGTAAAAAGATTTCAAGCAGATATATCATTTGCTATGAAAGCAACTAAAAAAGATATTCAAAATGTAGTTGATGAAATATTAATGGAAGGATTTTAAATGAAAAAATTATTATTTATATTATTAGTTATTTTATTTTCGGGTTGTGCTATAACTTATGAACCAGCTCATAAATGTGAATTAATGCAAAGAGGTGAGCCATGTTTATCAAATCATGTATGTTGTAATCCCCCAACTACATATTACTATAATACTTATCCAAATTATTATAATTGGTGGTGGAAAGTAAATAACCAAAAACATACAAATTATGTTATTGTAAAACCTAACAATAAACCTACATATAATGGTCATAGACCAACTTGGAATAGTAATAAACCTAATAGACCAAATAAAAATAAAAATAAAAAAAGATAGAATATGAAAAAATTGTTATTATTATTGGCTTTATTGCCTACAATGTTATTTAGTCAAACTACAATGGAACCTGTTACTTTTAGATTAGATCTAAATGATGTTATAGATGATGTACCTAATTCTGATTCTGCACAAGTATTTATACAAACTAGTGTTGCTAATTGGGTTGATATACCAATGGAAGATATTGGAGGAAATGGTATATGGAGAAAAAATATTTTTATATCACATCCAACTGGACAAAATATAGATGTATTTTATAGATTTAAAATAACATCTTTTGGTAATAATGGTTTACCATTTACAATGTGGGAAGGAGGAAGTTATGTAGATACTACTTGCCTTTTTGACCCTAGTACCCAAGGTTTAGCTCAAGGTGACATAAGACAAATATTATTTCCTCAAGAGTTAATTGATAATGGTACTTATGTTAACCCAACAGGAGAATATAAATTAACACATTGTTTTAATGAATGTGGAAATGAACCATGTGCACCAGAGGTAATAACATATGATTCTTGGGTAAATGTACAATTACTTACAGATGAATATTCTGGAGAAACAAGTTGGACAATTACAGATTCTAATGGTTCGCCTATAGCTCAAAACAATACATTATCACCTAACACATTATATTCTGATACAATTGGAGTAAATAGTGGAGATATTATTGCATCTATATTTGATAGTTATGGAGACGGTCTAGCAGGATGGAATGGTTCACCAGAAGGTTGGTTTTTAGTACAAAATGATTGTCAGGATACATTATTATATGTAGCAGGTGATTTTGGTTCTAGTTATATAGATACACTAACAATTGCGCCTTGTGCTCCCCCAATAGTAATACCAGGATGTACTGATATAAACGCTACAAATTATGATTCACTTGCAACCACTGATGATGGAAGTTGTACTTATCCACCATGTAGTGGTTTTCTTACATCTAATGCATCACAAACATGTTTACCAAATGGACAAACATTAGCTCAGTTCTTTTGGACTTTGGATAATAATGTTAGTTGTGAACCAGTATTATTTTGGTATTCAAATGAAGATGGTGTAGGTCCTTTTCAATATGGACTTGGACCTAACTCTTTAGATTTTGCAGTTTATGCTGGTAATGGTCAAATGCCCCCAAATTGGGAAGTAGAACATTATGGTTGGGTAGAATTTGCTGATGGTACATTATCAGATACAATAGCTATTACACCAACACCATGTATTGCAGGATGTACTGATCCAACACAAATATCATATAATCCATGGGCAACATTCGATGATGGTTCTTGTAGTGGAACAACTTGTGATACAAATACACAATATCAAATATCATTAGAAATTACTTTAGATAATTGGCCTGGAGAAACAAGTTGGCAATTTGTAGATGGGTTAGGAAATACTTTTGATTATCCTGTTGGAACTTATGATTTTAATGATATAGGACAAACATATACTTATACTTTCTGTGTAGACCAAAATGCTGCATTTGAAATGATTATTAATGATGATTATGGTGATGGTATGGCAGGTTCTACTTCAGGTGGTTCAATGGATGGTGCTATTACAATTTATGATTGTTCAGGAGATACTATTTGGTTTATGGATAACCCAGGATTTGGTAATGTATTATATTCAGGACCACAAACTGCAACACCCTGTCCTACTATTCCAACAATAGATGGCTGTACAGATGATGATTACGTAGAATTTAATCCTGCAGCAAATAATGATGATGGTTCATGTTTGACATTACATACTTATGGTTGTACTAATCCAAATGCATTTAATTATGATCCAAACGCTACAATGATGGATTTAGTACCTGATTGTAATTATGAACTATGGATAGGTGATGCAGGTGGTGATGGTTGGGGTAATTCATTTATAGGTGTTTATCAAAACGGAATTGATCTTGGAACATATACAATGGGTCCAGGAAATTATCAACAAACATGGAATATAATTTTAGACCCAGGAGTTCCTGTAGAAGTTAGATATTTTGAAGTAGGTGGACCACAACAACCACCACAAGAAGTACAATTCCAAACATGGCACAATTCATTTAAATTAACAAATGCAAATGGTGTTGTATTAATGCATGAAGGAGTTAATCCTTTTGCTAATAACGGACAAGGAGCTTTACAATCATTTGAATCTCCATTCTGGGTAAAATACACAGATATTCCATTTTGTGGTACAACATGTATACCAACAGTACTAGGTTGTACTGATTCAACAGCATTTAATTTTGATGAAAATGCTAACACAGATGATGGTAATTGTATTCCTGTTATTTTAGGATGTACAAATGATTTAGCATTTAACTTTGATTCAACAGCAAATACTGATGATGGTACTTGTATAGCATTTGCATATGGGTGTACTGACTCAATAGCAGATAATTATAATTCAAATGCTAATACAGATGATGGTTCATGTTATTATATAGGTTGTATGGATAGTACAGCATTAAATTATGACCCTACAGCAACAGTTAGTAATGGTTGTATTTATCCAGTATTAGGATGTACAGATCCCCAAGCATTTAACTATGATCCTTTAGCAAATGTAGATGATAATTCATGTATTCCAGTTGTAATAGGTTGTATGGATGCGTCTATGTTTAATTATGATCCTAATGCAAATACTTCTTCTGGAAATTGTATACCATTTATCTATGGTTGTATGGATTCAACAGCGTTTAATTATGATCCATTAGCCAATTCAGATAATGGAACTTGCCAAGTAGTTATTTATGGTTGTACTAATCCTATGGCAATTAATTTTAATGCTAATGCAAATACAGATGATGGATCTTGTATTAATCCAGTTTATGGATGTACAGATTCAACAATGTTCAATTACAATCCTTTAGCAAATACAGATAATGGGACATGTATACCATTTGTTTATGGTTGTACAAATGCAAATGCTTTAAATTACGATGCAACAGCAAATACAGATGATGGTAGTTGTATTTTACCAATTTATGGTTGTACTGATTCTACCATGTTTAATTATAATCCTCTAGCAAATGTTGATAATGGATCATGTATAGAATTTGTATATGGATGTAATGATGCATCAGCTTTAAATTACAACCCACTTGCAAATACATCAGATAATTCATGTTGTTATATTGCAGGGTGTACTGATCCTACAGCACTAAATTATGATCCTAACGCTTGTTTTGATGATAATACTTGTATAGAAATTATTACAGGTTGTACTGATGTAGGAGCATATAATTATAATCCATTAGCTAATGTTTCAGATTCTACAGCTTGTTTATATGATGCAGGTTGTTATGGAGGACCAGGAGTTCCTTATTGGCTAAATGATGGATGTTTTGCTTGGGTAATAGATGTAGATTCTTATTGTTGTACAGATGATTGGGATGCTTCATGTCAATCAATGTATGATTATTGTCAACAAGGTTGGCCTACATCAATTGAAGAAAATGGTTCAGGAACAATATTAGTTTATCCTAACCCAACAAATAGTTATTTAAACATAGATACTAGACTAAATGTAGATGTTGAATTATATGATTTATTAGGTAAAC